>Ga0207689_10000021_pt1 | contig 110537 bp, 114 predicted proteins | sample KBSMisM52_FD_184312 | JGI IMG/M metagenome (GOLD analysis project Ga0207689, IMG submission 184312) | Miscanthus rhizosphere microbial communities from Kellogg Biological Station, Michigan, USA - KBS Miscanthus M5-2 (SPAdes) (version 2) | ecosystem: Host-associated > Plants > Roots >...
CTCTGATAGCGGCCGAGCTGGAGCCGCCCGTCCCGCACCGGCACCGACACCGACGGTACCACCGGCGCGCTGAGCACGTGCGCCCGCACGTGATCGGCCGAGTCGTGGACGTAGCTGGTGACCTGCGGCACCAGGCCGTGCAGGACCGTGAGCAGGTCCTCCGCGATGCCCTCCTCGTTGGTCAGGATGGTCAGCGCGCAGGTGGTGTGTTCCAGGAACACGAAGCACACGCCATCTCGCCACCCGGCGGCCGCGGAGGCCACCTGGTCGGTGATGTCGATGACCTCGTGGAGGCGCTTGCTCTGGACCGTGACGCTGGTCATGGGGCGCCTCCTACTGGGCGTCGGCGATGGCCTTGACGCCTCCGGGGTTGTCGAGCGAGGAGAGATCGCCGGGGTCGCGGCCGAGGTAGGTCGCGCGCACCACCCGGCGCATGATCTTGGCGCTGCGGGTCTTCGGCAGCTCGCGGGCGAACAGCACGCGCTCGGGGCGGATCGCCTTGCCCATCGAGCGCACGACCTCCTCCATCAGCTCGCCGCGCAGGGGCTCGGAGGGCTGGAAGCCCGGGCGCAGCACCGCGAAGCACACCACGGTCTCGCCCTTGATCTCGTGCGGGACGCCGATGGCGGCCGCCTCCGCCACCGCGGGGTGCCCCACCAGCACCGACTCCACCTCGGCGGGGCCGACGCGCTTGCCCGCGATCTTGAGGGTGTCGTCCGAGCGGCCCTGGATGAACCAGAAGCCGTCCTCGTCCACGATGGCCCAGTCGCCGTGCACCCACACGCCGGGCCAGCGCGACCAGTAGGTCTCGAGGTAGCGCTGCGGATCCTTCCAGAAGCCCGCGGTCATGCCGGGCCACGGGCGCGTGATCACCAGCTCGCCCACCTGCCCGCGCACCGGCCGGCCGTCGTCGTCGTAGACGTCGGCGGCCATGCCCGGGATGGGTCCCGCGAACGAGCAGGGCTTGATCGGGGCGATGGGGAAGCACGAGAGGATGCCGCCCGAGATCTCGGTGCCGCCGGTGTAGTTGATGATGGGCAGCCGGGACTTTCCCGCGGTCTCGAACAGCCAGCGGTACGGCTCCGGGTTCCAGGGCTCCCCGGTGGAGGCCATGAGCTTGAGCGACGAGAGATCGTGGCGCGTGACCCACTCGCTGCCGTGCGGCATCAGCGCGCGCACCGCGGTGGGCGAGATGCCGAGCACGGTGACGCGGTGGCGCTCCAGCACCGACCAGAGGCGATCGGGCTTCGGGTAGTCGGGCGTGCCCTCGAAGAGCACCGCGGTCCCGCCGGTGAGCAGCGCGCCCCCGATCAGCATCGGCCCCATGAGCCAGCCGAGGTCGGTGACCCAGAACAGCCGGTCGCTCTCCCCGAGGTCGAAGAGGTACGCGAAGTCGTGCGCGTTCTTCATCGAGAAGCCGCCGTGGGTGAGCACGGTGCCCTTGGGGCGCCCGGTGGTGCCGGAGGTGTAGATGATGAGGCACGGGTGATCGGCCTCCACCGGCAGCGCGGGGCACTCGCCGGACTCGGGCCCGACCACGTCGTGCCACCAGAGATCGCGCCCGTCCTTCCACGGCACCTCCGCCCCGCTCCGGCGGTGCACGATCACGTGCTCCACCGTCGGGCACGCCGACACCGCCTCGTCGGCGGTGCGCTTGAGCGGCACCGGCTGGCCGCGCCGGGCGAAGGCGTCCGCGGTGATGAGCAGGCGCGCCCCGCAGCCGTCGAGACGCGAGGCCACCGCCTGCGCGCCGTAGCCGGAGAAGCACGGGGTGTAGACCGCCCCGATGCGCACCACCGCCAGGGTGGCGATCACCGCCTCCGCGCACATCGGAAGCAGGATGCCCACCGTGTCACCCGCGCGGATGCCGAGCCGCCCGAGCGCGTTCGCGAGGCGTCCCACCTCGGCGCCCAGCTCCCGGTAGGAGAGGGTGCGGACCGTGCCGTCCTCGGCTTCCGCGATCACCGCGGCCTTGTCCCCGCGGCCGGCCGCGATGTGCCGGTCGATCGCGTTGTCCGAGAGGTTGAGGCGGCCGCCCTCGAACCAGCGCGCCCACTCGATGCCCTTCGAGGTGTCGAGCACCCGGCGGTAGGGCGTGAACCAGTGAAAGGCCAGATCGCGCGACACCGCGTCCCAGTACCACTCGGGCTCCGCCACCGAGCGCCGCTGCAGCTCCTCGAGGGTGGCGATGCGGTGGGCCGACATGAAGCGGCCCATGCGGGTACGCGCGGCCGCCTCGGGATCCGGCCGCCAGACGATCTCGTCGGTGCTCATGGTCTCGGTCACGCCTCCAGGTCGGCCAGCGCCGACTCGTCGATGGGCCGCCCCTCCGCCAGCGGCAGGAGCCACTCGATCTGCCGCGCGGTGAACGGCGGGCTCGCGGCCGGCCGGGGCTCGAGCCAGCGCGTCAGGTAGAGCCCGCCCACCAGGAGCCGGCGGACGCCGCGCCCCCGCTCGCGCAGGCTCTGCCCTTCCGCGAGCAGCAGCGCGCCCGCGAGCAGGTGGTAGAGCGTGTCGGCCACCGGCCGGGCGGAGAGCTCGCGCTCCGCCGCGGGCTGACCCGCCCACGCCGCGCACTGCCGGGTCACCGCCTCGAGGCCGGCGCGGGCGAGGTCCACCACCCGCTTGGCCCCCGGCTCCGCGACGCGGCCGAGCCGCTCGCCGACGAAGGCGCCCAGCACCTCGAGCCCGCGGTCCTTCATGATCGCCCGCTGCACGTCGAGGGCCACCACGTTGGCCGAGCCCTCCCAGATCGCGCCCAGGTAGGCGTCGCGCAGCAGGCGCGAATTCACCCACTCCTCGACGTAGCCGTTGCCGCCCCGCACGTTCATGGCCTCCGCGGTCACGTCGCGCGCGCGGAGGGTGATCCAGTACTTGGCCAGCGGCGTCCACACCCGCGCGAGCGCGCGCGCCTCCGCGCTGCCGGCCTCGCGGCGGTCGAGCAGCGCGGCGCCGTTCAGGATCACGGCGGCGGCGGCCTCCGCGTCGAGCAGCATCGAGAGCAGATTGCTGCGGAGCAGCGGCAGCTCCACCAGCGGCCGGCCGAAGGCCACGCGCTGCCGCGCGTGCACGAGCGATTCCAGCACGGCCCGGCGCATGAGGCCGGCGGCCCGCATCGCGTTGGAGAGGCGCGAGCCGTTGACCATCTCCATCATCTGCTTGAAGCCCGAGTCGAGCGCGCCCACCACGTATCCGACCGCCCCCGCGTAGGTCACCTCGCCGGTGGCCATCGAGCGTGAGCCGAGCTTGTCCTTCAGGCGATTGACGGTCCAGTCGTTCTTGCTGCCGTCGGGCAGACGCTTCGGCACCAGGAACATGGCGAGGCCGCGCGTGCCCTCGGGGGCGCCCTCCGGCCGCGCGAGCGTCAGCGCCAGGTCCGCGTTGGCCACCGAGGTGAACCACTTGTCGCCCCAGAGCCGCCACCGACCGTCTTCTCCGCGCCGCGCCACCGTGGTGGAGGCGCCCACATCGGAGCCGCCGGTGCGCTCGGTCATCCACTGCGTGCCCTGCCAGAGCGTCTCCGGGTCCGTCGCGGTGAGACGCGGCAGGTAGCGCGCTTTCAGCTCCTCGCTGCCGAAGGCGCCGAGCATCCGCGCGCAGGAGTCGGTCATGTTGACCGGGCAGAGCAGGCCGAACTCGCTCTGCGCGAAGAGGTAGGAGAGGGCGTACTTGACCACCTGGGGCGCGCGCTCGGGGAAGTCGAGCACCCCGGGTCGGTGCGCCATCGCGGCCAGGCCGAACTGGCCAAACGCGATGGCCTCCATGCGCCGGTAGGCGGGATGCTTGACCACCTCGTCCACGCGGCGGCCCTGGGCGTCGAAGGGGCGCAGCACCGGCGGGTTGCGGTCCGCCTCCGCCGCGAGCGCGTCGAGCTCGTCGCCCGCCACCGCCCCCAGCGCCTCCAAGTGAGGGCGAGCCAGCTCGAAGACCTCCGACCCCATCACGTGCTCGCAGAGCAGCGGGAAGCTGGGATCCTCGAGGAAGAAGTTGAGCCCCTTCGTGGTCGGCATCGCATCCTGCGCGGGGGACGGAAACGACGGCGACGGCGTCATCGTGCATCCGAGTCTATCGCGAACCCCGCGTCTGTGGTAGGAGTGGCGCCGTCGCTCATCACGGACCACCCCAGGAGGCGGACATGGCGCGCAAGCCCGCAGCGACCCGGGCCGGGAAGTCCTCACGCCCGGAGCCCGACGCGATCGACCCGAAGCATCGGTGGGACCGGCCCATCCAGGCGCCCGGCCACACCCAGGTGGACTTCGAGGAGCGCGTGGACTTCCGCCGCCTCCACGACTACCGCATCGCCCGGACCCGGAGCGCGCTGGCGAAGTCGGGCCTGGGCGCGCTGCTGCTCTTCGACCAGTACAACATCCGCTACGTCTCCGGCACCGTCATCGGCGAGTGGGCGCGCGACAAGCTGACCCGCTGGTGCCTCATCACCGGCAACGGCCAGCCCTGGGTCTGGGACTTCGGCTCCGCGGCCCGCCACCATCGCCTGTACACCCCGCACCTGCCGGCCAACCAGTGCCTGGCCGGCATGGTGGGCATGCGGGGCGCGGTCTCGCCGAGAGCCGGTCTCTTCGAGCAGGCCGCGCGCGAGATCAAGGACATCCTCGCGCGCGAGGGCGTGGCCTCCATGCCCCTCGGCATCGACGTCGTCGAGCCGCCCTTCCTCTTCGCGCTCCAGAAGCTCGGAGTCGAGGTGCGCGACGGCCAGCAGGTGATGCTCGAGGCGCGGGTGATCAAGAACGTCGACGAGCTGGCGCTGCTGAACATGGCGGCCGCGATGGGCGACGGCGTCTACCAGGACATCTTCGAGGCCCTCAAGCCCGGGGTGCGCGAGAACGACATCGTGGCCCTGGCCAACAAGCGGCTCTACGAGATGGGCTCGGACTGCGTGGAGGCCATCAACGCGATCTCGGGCGAGCGCTGCTCGCCCCACCCGCACAACTTCACCGACCGCATCATCCGGCCGGGCGACCAGGCCTTCTTCGACATCATCCAGTCCTACGTGGGCTACCGCACCTGCTACTACCGCACGTTCAGCGTGGGCCGCGCCACCGCACCCCAGCAGACCGCCTACAGGAAAGCGCGCGAGTGGATGGACTCCGCCATCCAGCTGATCAAGCCCGGGGTGGGCACCGACCGCATCGCGCGCGCCTTCCCGCGCGCCCAGGACATCGGCTTCGAGAGCGAGATGGCCGCGTTCGGGCTCAACTTCTGCCACGGCCTCGGCCTGGGCCTGCACGAGCGGCCGATCATCTCCCGGCTGAACTCGTTCGACGACCCGATGGAGCTGCAGGTGGGCATGGTCTTCGCGGTGGAGACGTACTGCCCGGCCACCGACGGCACCTCGGCGGCGCGCATCGAGGAGGAGGTGATCGTGACCCCGAAGGGCGCCCAGATCATCACGCTCTTCCCCGCCAACGAGCTGCCGATCGCCAACCGGTACTAGCCGGAGCTCGGCCCGTGGTCAGACTCACCGATATCGTCAAGGGCCCGGAGCCGCGACGGGGTGGCTCTCTTCCTTCGCGACCCGGACGGCGTGCGGGTCGAGCTGCAGCTCAAGACATCCGCGTAGCGAGGACCCGCACGGTGGCCCTGCCTCCCGGGTATCGCGAAGGCCTCCTCACCGCCATCACCGTCTTCGTCGCGTTCACGCTGGCCTTCCTGAAGTACTGGAGCCTCGAGACGCCCGGACGCTGGACGTGGCTGGGCATCCTGTCCGTGGCCCCGCTCGCCCTCGGGCTCGCGCTCCAGCTCGTGGCCCTCTTTCGCTCCCTCGACCTTCGCGACGACGAGGCGGGCCACTACCGCCTCACCGTCGGCTACTTCCGCTGGGGGGTCGTCGCGGTGCTGGTCGGCGTCGTGATCTCGATTCTCCTCGAGGCGTAGCGCAACGACCGCCCGACCGGCAAGGGATCCAAGACGTCGACCACCCGGCGCATCTTTCACAGTAAGATGGCCCAACTCACGAACCGACAATGAAGATCCTGGAAGTCGTCGGTCTCACCGCGCACGTCGGGAGCACCCAGCTGCTCGACGCGCTGTCGTTCACCCTGGAGGAGGGCCAGATCCTGGCCCTCTGCGGCCCGCCGGGCGCGGGCAAGACCGCGTGCCTGCGCTGCCTGGGCGGCAGCCTCGCCGCGGAGTCGGGCCGCCTGATCTTCGACGGGCGCGAGGTCACCGGCCTCGGCCCGCGCGAGCTGGCCCAGCAAGGCCTGGTACGCGCGGGCGAGCTGCCGTGGTCGCCCTGGTCGCTGACGGTGGCGGAGGCGGTGGCGCTGGCGCTGCGCTGGCCCCGGCTGGGCCGCGGCGCCGCGGTCCTCGCGAAGTGGCCGAACGCGCGGGTGCGCACGCGGGTGGCCGCGCTGCTCGAGCGAGTCGGCCTCGCCGCGGAGGCGCGACGGCGCCGCGACGCCCTCGACGCGGGCGCGATGGGGCGCCTGGACCTGGCCCAGGCCCTCGCCCTGCGTCCGCGTTTGCTCCTGCTGGACGAGCCCCTCGGCCGCCTGCCGGTGGACGATCGGCCGGCGACCGCCCGGCTGATCGGCGAGATCCGCGCGCAGGGCGTGAGCGTGCTGCTGACCGAGCGCGAGCCGGCCCTGGCCAAAGCGGTGGCCGACCGGGTGGAGATGATGGAGCGGGGCGCGGTGATCTCGTGAGCGGCGACGCCGTCCGCGGCCTCGCCCACCTGATCGGCAGCGTCCCCCTGGCGAGCCCGGAAGAGGTCTTCCGCCGCCTCGGCGGCACCCTCGGCCCGCTGCTCTCCCGCATGCCCGACGGCGAGACGGGCGAGCGGCGCCGCTGGGTGTACTGGCAGCGCACCATGCTCGAGCGGCATCCCGCGATGGAGGTGGACGGCGACGCGGGTCTCCTGGAGCTGCGCCAGTGGGACGGCTCGCTCCTGCGCCGCACCTCGCTGCTCCGCTTCCGCCCCGGGGTCGACCCGGACGCGGTCGACTTCCCGACCGGCTACGCGGAGGCCGCGCTCGACTCGTGGGCGCACTTCGCGCGGCTCCGCGAGGAGGGCGTCCTGCCCGCGGCCCTGCGCTTCCAGGTCTGCCTGCCCACGCCGATGTCGAGCGCGTTCATGTACGTGAGCCCGCGCGCGCACGACCACTACCAGCGCGCCTACGAGCGCGCACTGCGGCGCGACCTCGATCGCATCGCCGCCGCGATCCCCGCCGCGGACCTCGCGATCCAGTGGGACATCTGCCAGGAGGTGCTCGTGTTCGAGGGTTACTTCCCCACCCGTCCACCCGACTACCGCGAGCGGATCTTCGCGCTGCTCACGCGCCTGGGCGACGCGGTGCCGGGCGGCGTGGAGCTCGGCTACCACCTCTGCTACGGCAGCCCGGCCGACCAGCACCTCGTGATGCCGAAGGACACCGCGATCCTCGCCGAGCTGACCGGGGCCATCCTCGGAGGCGTGCGGCGACGCGTGGACTTCCTCCACTTGCCCGTCCCGCCGGACCGGGACGACGCGGCCTATCTCGAGCCGCTCCGCCGCCTGACGTGGCCCGGCACGCTGCGTGTCTACCTGGGCCTCATCCACCACGCCGATCGCGCGGGCGATCGCCGACGCATCGACGTGGCCCGCGACGCGGTCGGTGCGTTCGGAGTCGCCACCGAGTGCGGGTGGGGCCGCGGCGAGCCCACGCGCCTCCCCGGCCTGCTCGAAAGCCATCGCCACGCGGTGGACTACCTGGTGACGCGCCGATGACGATGCCCGGCCCCGCCTCGCACACGTTCTTCTCCCAGCGCCTGCGCCTGCACTATGTCGACTGGGGCAATCCGGACCAGCCGCCGCTCCTGATGATCCACGGCGGGCGCGACCACTGCCGCAACTGGGACTGGGCCGCCGCGACCCTCCGCCACGACTGGCACATCATCGCCCCCGACCTGCGGGGCCACGGCGACAGCCAGTGGTCGGCCGACGGCAACTACGGCATGAACGGCTACATCTACGACCTGGCCCAGCTCATCCACGGCCAGCGCCTGGCCCCGGTGACGATCATCGCGCACTCGCTCGGCGGCAACGTGGCGCTGCGCTACGCGGGCCTCTACCCGGAGACGGTCGCGCGGCTGGTCGCCATCGAGGGCCTGGGCCCGACGCCCAAGGCGTGGGCGGAGCGCTCGACCAGATCGATCGCCGCGCGCCTGGACGAGTGGATCCGCGAGCAGCGGGGGCTCGCGGGCCGCCTGCCCCGCCGGTATGCCTCGATCGAGGACGCCTTCCGCCGCATGCAGGAGGAAAACCCCCACCTCACCGCGGAGCAGGCGCGGCACCTGACGGTGCACGGGGTGAACCAGAACGAGGACGGGACCTACAGCTGGAAGTTCGACAACTACGTGCGGGTGTTTCCGCCCTACGACATGCGCGGGCAGGACATCAAGGCGCTCTGGGGACGCATCAGCTGTCCCACGCTCCTGCTCTACGGCAAGGAGAGCCGCTCCGGCGACCCGGCCGAGGACGGCCGCGCGGCCGCGTTCCGCCACGCCACCGTGGTCGGCATCGACCGCGCCGGCCACTGGCTGCACCACGACCGGCTCGACGAGTTCCTCCGCATCGTCCGCGACTTCCTCCGCTAGTCGCTCTCTCCCCCAGGGGAGAGGGCAGGGTGAGGGGCCTACGGCAACCTCGCCACGAACTCCGCCAGCGCGCGACCGATCTCGTGCGGCGAGTCCTCCTGCACGAAGTGACTGCCCCTCACGGTGATCTCCCGCTGGTTCGGCCATCGCCGGCAGAACTCCCGCTGGGGTCCGGTGAGGATCACGCCCGGGTCGGCGTTGACGAAGAGCTTCGGCACGTCGCTGGTCGCCAGCCACCGGGAGTACGCGTCCGCGATCGCGACCACGTCCGCCGGCTCGCCCTCGATGGGGATCTGCCGCGGCCAGGTCAGCGTGGGCCGCCGCGACTCGCCGGGCTCGAGGTAGGGCCGGCGGTAGACCGCCATCTCCACCTCGCCGAGGCCGCGGAGCACGCTGCGGGGGAGGATCCGCTCCACGAAGACGTTCTTGGTCAGCACCATCTCCTCCCCCGCCGGGGAGCGCATCGCCTGGAAGACCTGCCGCGCCACCTCGGGCCACTCCTCCCAGGTGACCGGCCGCACGAGCGCCTCCATGTAGGCGATCCCCCGCACCCGCTCCGGGTGCCGGCGGGCCCAGTGGAAGCCCAGCGCCGAGCCCCAGTCGTGGACCACCAGGGTCACGCGAGTGAGCCCGAGGGCCTCGAACCACGCGTCGAGGTAGCGCGCGTGATCCACGAAGCGGTAGGAGCCGGCGGGAGCTCGCCCCGAGTCGCCCATGCCGATCAGGTCCGGCGCGAGGCAGCGGCCGACGGACTCCACGTGCGGGATCACGTTGCGCCAGAGGTAGGACGACGTGGGGTTGCCGTGCAGGAACACGACCGGGTCGCCCGCGCCCACGTCGACGTACGCCATCTCGCTGTCGAGCACGCGGACGCGGCGGCGCGGGTACGGATCGGCGGCGGGAATCGGATCACTCATCGGGCGACCTCCTGGGGCCGATGCTAAACTGCCCGCACCCGGCCGTCCACCGACCACGAGGAGATCCCATGACCCGCTCCCGTCCCGTCGCCGCGCTCGCGCTGCTGCTCGCGCTCGTCACCACGGTCGCGCCCGCCGGCCCCGCGGCGGCCCAGACCAGGCCCGAGGGCGAGATGCGCTTCGCCTTCTACGTGACGATCTCGCCCGCGTGGTTCGATCCCGGCGAGGTCACCGGCTTCATCACGCCCTTCTGGACCCTGTGGGCGATGCACGACGCGCTCGTGAAGACCATGCCCGGCAAGGCGATGGCCCCGAGCCTCGCCGAGTCGTGGACGGTGAGCCCCGACGGCAAGACCTACGACTTCAAGCTCCGGCCCGGGCTCAAGTTCCACAACGGCGATCCCTTCACCGCGGAGGACGTGAAGTTCTCCTTCCAGCGCGCCAAGGGCTACAAGATCCTCAAGGACAAGGTGCGCGAGGTCGAGGTGGCGGGCCCGCTACGGGTCCGCATCCACCTGAACGAGCCCTGGCCGGACTTCCTCACCTTCTACGGGACCATGGTCGCGGGCGCGGGCTGGATCGTGCCCAGGAAGTACGTGGAGCAGGTCGGCGACGACGGGTTCAAGAAGCGGCCGGTCGGCCTCGGCCCCTACAAGTTCGTGAGCCACACCCCGGGGGTCGAGCTGGTGCTGGAGGCCTTCGAGGGCTACTGGCGGAAGGTCCCCTCGGTGAAGCGCCTCGTGTTCAAGAGCGTGCCCGAGGCCACCACCCGCTTCGCGATGCTCAAGCGGGGCGAAATAGACGTCGCATATCTTCTGGACGTCCCGCAGGCCCAGGAGCTCAAGCGTGATCCCAGCTTCAAGGTCGCGTTCTCGGGCGGCATCGCCAGCTTCTACCTGGACTACTTCGACATGTGGGACCCCAAGTCGCCCTGGGCCGACCGCCGCGTGCGACTGGCGGCGAGTCACGCGATCGACCGCCGCGCCCTCAACGAGGCCGAGACCCTCGGACAGTCGCGCCCCACCGGCGGCTTCGTGCCCCGGAACCTCGAGTTCGCGCTGCCGCTGGAGGCCCACGCCTACGACCCCGCCAAGGCCAAGCAGATGCTCGCCGAGGCCGGCTATCCCCAGGGCTTCGACGCGGGCGATCTTCATCCGTTCCCGCCCTACACCAGCGTGGGCGAGGCCGTGGCGGGCTACCTGCAGGCGGTGGGCATCCGCACCCGGATCCGTACCATGGAGCGGGCCGCCTTCATCGCGGAGTGGGGCGCCAAGAAGCTCCGGGGCCTCTGCGTGTGCACGGTCGGGGTCTACGGCAACGCGGCCTCCCGCATGTCGCAGTACGTGCCGAGCACCGGGACCTACGCCTACGGGGGCTGGCCCGACGTCGACGCGCTCTACGAGCAGCAGGCGCGCGAGGTCGACCGCCGGAAGCGGGAAGCGCTCCTGCACCAGATCCAGAAGACGATCTACGAGCGCGTGCGCTTCGGGATGATTTACGACTACGTGTGGCCGAGCGGGGTCGGGCCGCGGGTCGCGGAGCCGGCCCTCCTGCTCATCGACCCCTACCCGTGGGCCGCGCCCTACGAGGAGCTGCGCCTGAAGCCCGGGCGCTGAGGGCGGCGGCGGTCTACTTCGCCCGGCCGCCGTCCTGCATGGCCCGCCAGACCCGCTCCGGTCGGAGCGGCATGTCGAGGTGGCGGATCCCGAACGGCTTGAGCGCGTCCATCACCGCGTTGACGAGCGCCGGCGTGGAGCCGATGGTCGCGGCCTCGCCGATGCCCTTGGCGCCGAGCGGGTTGAAGGGCGAGACGGTGACCGTCTGGTCGGTCACGAAGAACGGCAGATCCTCCGCCCGCGGGATCGCGTAGTCCATCAGCGAGCCGGTCACGAGCTGGCCCTCCTTGTCGTACACCACCTCCTCGAGCATCGACTGGGCCACGCCCTGGGCAATGCCCCCGTGCACCTGCCCGTCGACCAGGGTCGGGCTGACCCGCGTGCCGCAGTCGTCGACCGAGACGTAGTCGCGCAGGCGGATGGCGCCCGTGTCGCGGTCCACCTCCACCACCGCCACGTGGGCCCCGAATGGATACACGAGCTGCGGCGGCCGGAAGTACTCGGTGGCCTCGAGGCCTGGCTCCATGCCCGGCGGCAGCCCCTCGCCGTAGGCCTTCTCCGCGATCTGGGCCAGGGCCAGGCTCTTGGCCGGCGCGCCCTTGACGTGGTACTTGCCGTCGGTCACCACGATGTCCTCGAAGGCGGCCTCCAGCATCGAGGCGGCGATGCGGCGGGCACGCTCCTGCACCTTCTCGGAGGCCTTCACGATCGCCGAGCCGCCGACCACGAGGCTGCGGCTGCCGCCGGTGCCGAAGCCCATCGGCGCGCTCGAGGTGTCGCCGTGACGGACCACCACCTGGTCGTAGTCGACGCCCAGGTAGTCGGCGATGAGCTGGGCGAAGGTGGTCTCGTGCCCCTGCCCGTGGGCCGAGGCTCCGGTGAAGGCGGTGACGGTGCCGCTCGGCTCCACGCGGATCATCGCGCTCTCGTAGGGGCCGAAGCCGCACATCTCCACGTAGCAGGCCATGCCGATGCCGAGCAGCTTGCGGTCCTGCTTCTCGATCCGCTGCCGCTGCTCCGCGCGGAGGGCGGAGTACTTCGACACCTCGAGGCTCTTGGCGAGCGCCTTCGCGTACTCGCCGCTGTCGTAGTTCTGGCCGGTGGGCGCCGCGTAGGGGAACGCGCTCGGGGGGATGAAGTTCACCCGCCGGATCTCCTCCGGCGGCTTGCCCAGCTCGATCGCGATGCAGTCGATCAGCCGCTCGAGATAGTAGGCGGCCTCGGGGCGGCCCGCCCCGCGGTAGGCCGCCACCGACGTGGTGTTGGTGAACACGCACGTGCTCTTGAGCTCCACGTTCTTCACGTGGTACACGCCGACGCCCATCATTAGAGTGAGATCGGGGATGAACGTGAAGACCGGATAGGCGCCGATGTTGGCCACCACGTGCATGCGGAGGCCCTGGATGCGGCCGTCCGCGTCGACCGCGGCCTCCAGGTCGGTCATCTGGGCCCGGCCGTGGGTGGTGCCGGTCATGTGCTCGACCCGGCTCTCGACCCAGCGCAGCGGCGTGCGCCGCAGCCGGGCCAGGGCCGCCACCACCACGTCCTCGGGATAGGTGCCGAACTTCACCCCGAAGCCGCCGCCCACCTCGGGCGCGATCACCCGCACCTGGTTCTGCGGCATCTTCAGGGCGGAGGCGAGGCTGCCGCGGAGCACGTGGGGAGCCTGATGGGTCGACCACACCGTGAGGCCGCCGCTCGCGAAGTCGGGGGCCGCCATGACCGCGCGCGTCTCCATCGGGATGCCCGAGAGGCGCTGGCTGTTCATGCGCTGCTTGACGACCCGGTGGGCGCTCTTGAAGACGGCGTCGGGATCGCCCGCCTTGATGGTGTTCTCGTGCTCGATGTTCTTCGGCGCGTCGTCGAAGAGCAGCGGCGCCCCGTCGGCCATGGCCTCGAACGAATCCGACACCGCGGGCAAGGGCTCCCAGTCCACCTCCACGTCGCCGGCCCCGTCGGCGGCCGCCTCCGCGGTCTGCGCGATCACCGCCGCCACCGGCTCGCCCACGTAGCGCACCCGGTCCACCGAGAGCGGGTAGTGCTGGCGGCCCACCTGCGCCTCCGCCACCTCCCCGCCCTCCGCGGAGGCCTGCGCGATCGGGATCGGGATCACGTGCGGCTTGAGCTCCTGGCCCGTCACCACCGCCACCACCCCCGGCCGCTTGAGCGCCGCGCCCGCCTTGATCCCGCGCACGCGCGCGTGGGCGTGCGGGCTGCGCACGAACGCCACGTGCTGCAGCCCGGGCATCGCGATGTCGCCGACGTACTGCGAGGTCCCGGTGATGAGCCGCGGGTCTTCCTTCCGCTTCACGTGCGCGCCCAGGAGCTTGGAAGCCATGATGCGATCGTCCCTTCTGATGGGGTGACTACGCACCCGAGTATCGGGGCAGCCTCCGACCGCGTCAAGCCGAGCGCGGGCCGCCGATGCCCCTTGTCCACGGTGACGCCATCGCTTAGCCTATCCGGCAGTTTGCGGCCCGGCCTACCGGCCGGCCCGGGGCCCAGGAGGGCGGATGTCGAGGGGAGCGAAGCGCAGCAAGGCCAGGCCGACGCCGCGCCCAGCCCGGGCGAGGCGCTCCCGCCCAGACGAGCGTCTCGGCGAAGCGCTGGCGCAGCAGGAAGCCACCAGCGAGATCCTGCGGGTCATCAGCCAGTCCCCCGGCGATACGGAGCCGGTGTTCGAAGCCATCGTGCGCAGCGCGGCCCGGCTCTGCGACGCGGAGTTCAGCGCGGTGGTTCGCCTCGAGGGCGGGCTCCTGCACCTCGCCGCGATCAGCAACATGTCGGCCGCAGAGACCGCGGCCTACCACAGCCTCTTCCCTCGCCCGGCCCGTCGCGATTTCATCATCGGCCGCGCGTTCCTCGATGGCCGGCCGGTCCACGTGGAGGACGTCCTCGAGGATCCCGAGTACGACCCGCACACCCTCGCGGTCTTGCAGCGCGCGGCCCAGTACCGCTCTTACATCGGCGTCCCCATCGTGCGCCACGGGGTGACCATCGGCGCCATCGGCTGCGGCCGGCACCAGCGCAAGCCGTTCACGGCGGCCCAGATCGAGCTGGTCAAGACCTTCGCCGACCAGGCGGTCATCGCCATCGAGAACGTGCGCCTGTTCACCGAACTGGAGGCCCGCAACGCGCAGCTGACCGACTCTCTCGAGCAACAGACCGCCACCGCGGAGATCCTGCGCGCGATCTCCGCCTCGCCCACCGACCTGCAGCCCGTGTTGGACACCGTGGTGCAGGCCGCGGCCCGCTTCTGTGGGGCCCCGGACGTGGCGATCCTCCGCGTGGACGGCGGCGTCTTGCGCGGGGCGGCCGCGATCGGCCCCTTCGGCCAGGAGATGGCGGCTCGCAGCGGGGGAATCGGGGCCCTCCAGGTGCCTCTCACCCGGGGCTCCGCGAGCGGCCGGGCCGTGCTCGAGCGCCGCACGGTGCACGTGGAGGACCTGGCCGGCGAGCCGGAGGACGAGTTTCCGGTCGGGCGTGATCTGCAGCGCCGCTACGGGCATCGCACCATCCTCGCGACCCCGCTCCTGCGCGAAGGGGCCGCGCTCGGCGCGATCGTGCTGTTCCGCACCGAGGTCCGCCCCTTCTCCGACCGTCAGCTCGTGCTGGTCAAGACCTTCGCGGACCAGGCGGTGATCGCCATCGAGAACGTGCGTCTGTTCACCGAGGTGCAGGAGCGCAACCGCGCGCTCAGCGACTCCCTCCAGCAGCAGACCGCGACCAGCGACATCTTGCGGGTCATCTCGCGCTCGCCCACCGACATCCAGCCGGTGTTCGACACGATAGCGCGGAGCGCGGCCACCCTCTGCGAGGCCTTCGATGCTTCGATCTTCCGGGTCGACGGGAATCGGCTCGCGTTCGTCGGTCATCACGGACCCATCGCCCAGAATCACGGCGGCCACTTCTCGCTCCCCCTCGTGCGGGGGACGGTCGGCGGGCGCTCGGTGCTCGAGGGGCGCGCCGTCCAGGTCGCGGACCTGCCGGCCGAGGGGCACGAGTTCCCCGACGCCGCCGACAACGCGCGCCGGTTCGGCTTCCACACCATTCTGAGCGTGCCCCTCATGCGCGACGGGGTCGCCCTCGGCGGCATCCAGCTCCGCCGCACGGAGGTGCATCCTTTCACCGAGCGCCACGTCGCACTGCTCCAGACCTTCGCGGACCAGGCGGTGATCGCGATCGAGAACGTCCGCCTGTTCACCGAAGTGCAACAGCGCAACCACGCCTTGAGCGAGTCCCTCGACCAGCAGACCGCGACCAGCGACATCCTGCGGGTGATCTCGAGCTCGCCCACCGACGTCCAGCCGGTGTTCGACATCATCGCGGAGCGCGCGGTGCGGCTGTGCGGCGCCCAGGTGGGCGTGGTGTCCCGCTTCGACGGGGTCATGCTCCAGCTCGCCGCCATCCACGGGACTACTGCGGACGGGGTCGAGGCGCTCCGCGGTGTCTTCCCCATGCCTCCGGACGCCGACACGATCACCGCCCGCACCTACCGTGAGCGCGCGGTGGTGAACGTGGAGGACGTGCTGACCGATCCGCGCTACGCGATCAAGTCCGAGGCGCAGACCGCGGGCTGGCGGGCCGGCCTGGCTGCCCCCATGATGCGGGCCGGACAGGTGATCGGGATCATCTTCGTGGGCGGGGCGGCCCCGGAGCGCTTCAGCGACCAGCGGGTCGAGCTGCTGAAGACCTTCGCGGATCAGGCGGTGATCGCGATCCAGAACGTCCGCCTGTTCACCGAGGTCCAGGAGCGCAACCACGCCCTCACCGAGAGCCTGGAGCAGCAGACCGCCACCGCCGACATCTTGAAGGTCATCTCGAGCTCGCCGACCGACGTGCAGCCCGTGTTCGACACCATCGTGGAGAGTGCGGTGCGCCTCTGCGACGGGCTGTACAGCGCGGCGATCCGTCTGGACGGGGATCAGCTGCATCTCGTCGGGCAGTACAACTGGTCTGGCGAAGGGCTCGCGATGGCTCGGCGCCTGTTCCCGATGCCGCTCTCACGCGACCACGTCACGGCGCGAGCGGTACGGGAGGCTCGCACCATACACCTTCAGCGGATGCAGGACGACGAGACGGTGGCCGCGAGCTCGCGGAACCTCGCGATCGCCCAGGGATATCAAACCCTGCTGGTGGTGCCCATGCTCCGGGAGAGCCAGGCGATCGGCGCCGTCGTGGTGGCGCGGGTCGAAGGGCCTTTCTCCGACGGTCAGGTCGCCCTCCTCCAGACCTTCGCGGACCAGGCGGCGATCGCGATCGAGAACGTCCGCCTGCTCACCGAGGTGCAGGAGCGCAACCGCGCCCTCACCGAGAGCCTGGAGCAGCAGACCGCCACCGGCGACATCTTGAAGGCGATCTCGGGCTCCCCGACCGACACCCAGCCGGTCTTCGACATGATCACCCGAAACGCCCGCCGGCTGTGCGGCGCGGACTCGTGCGCGGTCTTCACCTACGACGGGCAGCTCGTGCACCTCCAGGCGCTGGACAACATGGGCTACGCGGGCGCCGATGCCCTGCGACAGTCCTACCCGGCCCCGGTCTCGCCGGGACACGCCACCGGCCGGGCCATCTTGCAGGGCCGTCCGATCCAGATCGAGGACGCCCAGCTCGACACCAACTTCGTCTTCACCGCGCTCCTGGAGGCGGGGATGCGCACGATACTCGCGGTGCCGATGATGCAGGACGGGGCCGCCGTCGGCGTCATCGTGCTGCACATGTGGACCACCGCGCGGCCGTTCTCGGAGAGCCAGATCGCCCTGCTCCAGACCTTCGCGGACCAGGCGGTCATCGCGATCCAGAACGTGCGACTCTTCACCGAGCTGGGCTCGCGCAACGCCGATCTCACCGCCGCGCTGGAGCAGCAGACCGCGACCGCGGACGTGCTGCGCGTCATGAGCGCCTCCACGACCGACGCGGAGCCGGTCTTCGACGCGATCGTGCGGAACGCGGCGCGTCTCTGCCACGCCCGATTCGCCCTCGCCTACCAGCTCGTCGGCGACGTCATCCATTTCGTCAGCCAGCACAATCTGCCGTCGGCGGCCGCCGCCCAGTTCCAGCAAACGTTCCCGCAGCGGCTCTCGGAGAGCGGCACCCTGATCGCCCGCGCCATCCTGCGCGGCGAGGTGATCAACGTCCCCGACATCCTGGCCGACACGAACGTGGCGGAGTCGGTGCGGGAGCTCGCGCGCTCATCCGGGTACCGGAGCGTGATCGCGGTCCCGATCATGCGTGAGGGCCGGGCCCTGGGGGCCCTCGCCATCACCCGCAGCGATCCCCGCGAGGACCTCCGGCCGTTCTCCGAGGACGAGATACCGATCCTTCAGACCTTCACCGAGCAGGCCGGCATCGCCATCGAGAACGTGCGGCTCTTCAACGAGCTCGAGGCCCGAACCTCTCAGCTCACCCGCTCGGTGGGCGAGCTGCAGGCGCTCGGCGAGGTGAGCCAGGCGGTCGGCTCCACCCTGGACTTGGACGCGGTGCTCGAGACCATCGTCGGCCGCGCGGCGCAGCTCTCGGGCAGCGACCAGGGCGTGATCTACGAGTTCGACGACGCGGGCCAGACCTTCCACCAGCGGGCCACCCACGGCATGAGCACCGACTACGTCCGGGTGATGGAGACCGCTCCCATCCGCATCGGCGAGGGCGCCATCGGCCGCGCCGCGATCACCCGGCAGCCGGTCGAGGTCGTCGACATGCAGAAGGACTCCCAGCTGCTCGCGGCGCAGGTGCGCGAGCAGCTCATCCGCCAGGACATGGGCTCGCTGCTCGCGCTGCCCCTCGTGCGGGAGGAGCGGATCCTGGGCGGCCTCGTGATCATCCGCCGGCAGCGGGGCGCGTTCTCGCCCGACGTGGTGGCCATGCTCAAGACCTTCGCGGCCCAGTCGGTGCTCGCCATCCACAACGCCCGGCTGTTCCGGGAGATCCAGCGTCAGAAGCAGTACTCGGACACCCTGATGGAGACGAGTCCGGTGGCCATCGTGACCCTGGACCTGGCCGGCGTCGTGACGAGCTGGAACCCGGGAGCGGAGCGACTGTTCGGCCACCCCTCCGCGGAGGCGCTCGGCCAGCGCATGGAGGACCTGGTGTCGACCCCGGAGGGCCGCGAGGAGGTCCGGGCCAATATCCGGCAGACCCTCGAGGGCCAGTGGATCCAGGCGATGGGACGGCGGGCCCGCAAGGACGGGACCCGGGTGGACCTCGAGATCTCCTCGGTGCCGGTGATCGTGGAGGGGGCCCGCGTGGGGATGATCGCGATCTACCACGACATCACCGAGCTCCTGAAGGCGCGCGAGGAGGCGGAGACCGCCAACGAGGCCAAGAGCGCGTTCCTGGCCACCATGAGCCACGAGATCCGCACCCCGATGAACGCGGTGATCGGCATGAGCGGGCTCCTGCTCAACACGCGCCTCTCCGAGGAGCAACGGGACTACGCGGAGGTGATCCGGCAGAGCGGCGACACCCTGCTCACCGTGATCAACGACATCCTCGACTTCTCCAAGATCGAGGCCGGTCGGCTCGAGCTGGAGGCCCAGCCGTTCGATCTGCGGGAGTGCGTGGAGGGGGCCCTCGACCTGGTCGCCACCCGCGCGGCCGAGAAGGGCGTCGATCTCGCCTACCTGGTGGGCGACGGGGTGCCGCCCGGAGTGATCGGCGACGTCACCCGGCTGCGCCAGGTACTGCTGAACCTGCTCTCCAACGCGGTGAAGTTCACCGATCGGGGTGAGGTGGTGCTCTCGGTGGCGGCCCGCCCACCCGCCCGCGCGGGGGCTCCGCACGAGCTCGCGTTCTCGGTGCGCGACACCGGCATCGGCATCCCGGCGGATCGGCTCGACCGCCTGTTCCAGTCGTTCAGCCAGGTCGACGCCTCGACGACCCGGCGTTACGGCGGCACCGGGCTCGGGCTCGCGATCAGCCAGCGCCTGACCGAGATGATGGGCGGCAAGATCGCGGTCACCAGCTGCCCCGGGGCGGGCAGCGAGTTCTCGTTCTCGATCCCGGCCCACGCCAGCGACGTGCCGGTGCGGGTGCATCGCGACCTCAGCGGGGTGCAGCCCACCCTGCGGGGCAAGCGGGTCCTGGTGGTCGACGACAACGCCACCAACCGCCGCATCGTCACCGTGCACCTCGACACCTGGGGCATGCCGTCGCGGGCCACCGAGTCCCCGCTCGAGGCGCTCGAGTGGCTGAAGGCGGGCGAGCACTTCGACCTCGCCATCCTCGACATGCACATGCCGGAGATGGACGGGGTCAGCCTCGCGCGGGCCCTCCGTACGCTGCCCGCGGGGGCCGGCCTGCCCCTGATCCTCTTCACGTCGCTGGGCCGCCGCGAGGCCCGCGCGGAGGACGAGGGCTTCGCGGCCTACCTGCACAAGCCGATCAAGCCCTCCCAGCTCTTCGACGCGCTGTCGTCGGTGCTGGCCGACCAGCCCGTCCACGTGGCCGCGCGCGGAACCACCGCGGTCGAGCTCGACCCGGAGCTGGCCGCGCGCCATCCGCTCCGCATCCTGCTCGCGGAGGACAACGTCGTGAACCAGAAGGTGGCCCTGCGCCTGCTGGCTCAGATGGGCTACCGGGCCGACGTCGCGGCCAACGGCCTCGAGGCCATCGAGGCGGTGGCCCGCCAGACCTACGACGTGGTGCTCATGGACGTGCAGATGCCCGAGCTCGACGGCTTCGAGGCCTCCCGTGAGATCAACCGTCGATGGAGCGGCGGCCGGCCCCGCATCGTGGCCATGACCGCCAACGCCATGCAGGGCGACCGCGAGCTGTGCGTGGCCGCCGGCATGGACGACTACGTGGCCAAGCCGATCCGGATCGAGGAGCTGGTGGCGGCCCTCCGCCGGGTGCCGCCGCACCGCGAGGTCCCGGTGCGGACGGCCGCCGCCGTGAGCCCGGCCCCCGGCGCGCCCGCCGAGGCCGTCGGAGACGGCGCCGGCGCGATCGATCGCGCCGTGTTCGACCGCCTCGTGGCGACCACCGGAGGCCCGTTCGTGACCGAGCTCATCGACACCTTCGGCGAGGACGCGCGCGAACTTCTGGCCGCCCTCCGCCGCGCCCTGGCCGGCATGGACGTGGACGCCTTCCGCCGCGCCGCCCACTCGCTCAAGTCCACCGCCGAGAGCCTCGGCGCGGTCGCGCTGGGGGCGCTGGCCCGCGAGCTCGAGGGCCACGCCCGGGCCGGCAGCCTCGAGGGCGCCGCCCAGCGGCTCGATCGGCTCGAGCAGCACTACGCGCGCGCCGCCGGCGCGCTGGGAGATCTCCGACGTGACCTCTCCGCCTAGCGCCCACACGGGCGATCTGCTGGTCGTCGACGACAGCCGGGTGAACCGCCTGCTGCTCGGCCGCGCGCTGGAGCAGCTCGGCCACACCGTGACCTTCGCGGAGAACGGGCGGGAGGCGCTCGCCGCCCTCGGACGGCGCCGCGCCGACCTGATCCTGCTCGACATCGAGATGCCCGAGATGGACGGCTACCAGGTGCTCGCCGCGCTGGCCGCCGACCCGCGGCTGCGCGACGTGCCGGTGGTCATGATGTCCTCGGTGGAGGAGGTCGACAGCGTGGCCCGCTGCATCGAGATGGGAGCGGAGGACTACCTGTTCAAGCCGGTGAACCCGGTGCTGCTGCGGGCCCGGGTGTCGGCGAGCCTCGAGAAGAAGCGGCTGCGCGACCTGCAGCGCGAGCTCTTCCGCCGCTTCGCCACCGCGGAGGTGGCCGACGAGGTGCTGACCGGCGGCGGCTCGCTCGACGGCCGCTTCAAGGAGGTCGAGGCGAGCGTCATGTTCTCCGACATCCGCTCCTACACCAACATCACCGAGACCCTCGCCCCCGCCGAGACCATCGAGCTCCTGAACAGCTACTACACGCTCACCTTCGACGCCATCGGCGGCCAGGGTGGGATCGTCAACCAGATGCTGGGCGACGGTCTCATGGCGATCTTCGGGGCGCCCCTGCCCCAGCCCGATCACCGTCAGCGTGCGGTGCGGGCCGCGCTCGAGATGCTGGAGATGATGGAGGCGTTCAACGCCGAGCAGGCCCGGCGCGGCGCGATCGAGGTCCGCATCGGCATCGGCATCGCCTCCGGACCCCTGGTGGCCGGCTTCACCGGGACCCAGCAGCGGATGACCTACACCGCGGTGGGCGACGCGGTGAACCTGGCCGCACACCTCGAGGCCCACACCAAGGTGGCGGGGCAGCCGATCCTCATCGAGGAGCACACCCGCGCCGGCCTCGACGGAGCGATCGCGGTCGAGGCCCAGGGCCCCACCCAGTTCAAGACCCGGAAGCAGCCGGTCGAGATCTACTCGGTGCCGCCCGGCCAGCGCCTCAGATGATGCGGCACGCCTCGTCGAACGGCAGGCGGGGCGGCCGCGGCCCGAGCTTGCCCGGATCCCCGTAGCCCAGGTTGCACAGGAAGTTCGACTTCACGGTTCCCTCCGGAAAGAACGCGGCGTCGACCTTGGCGTTGTCGAAGCCCGACATCGCCCCCACGTCGAGCCCGCTGGCGCGCGCGGCCAGCATCAGGTAGGCGCCCTGCAGGCTGCCGTTGCGGAACGCGGTGGTCGCGATCAGCTCCGGCTTGCCCGCGAAGTTGGCCCGCATGTCCGCGGTCGGGAACAGACGCGGCAGCCGGTCGGGGAACCCGAGATCGTGGGCGACGATCGCGGTGACCGGCGCCTGCATGGTCTTGTCCACGTTGCCGGGCGTGAGCGCGGGCCGCAGCCGCTCCTTCGCCTCGCGCGACCGCGCGAAGATCACCCGCATGGGGCTGCAGTTGGCGCTCGTCGGCCCCTGCGCGGCGACCTCGTACACGCGCCGGAGCAGATCGTCCGGCACCGGACGATCGAGCCACGCGCGGTGCGTTCGCGCCTGGCGAAACAGGAGGTCGAGTGCGGCGTCGTCGAGGAACGGGCGGCCGTCGCGTTCTGGGCTCATAGGGGCCGAGTATGCGGTAGACTACCCGCCATGTCCAACACGAGCCCGACCGCCCTGCTCCTGAACGTGGGTCACGCCATGGACCATCTGTTCCTGCTCATCTTCGCGACCGCGGTCTCGGCGATCGCGGCGGAGTGGGGCATGGTCTGGCAGGACCTGATGCCGTACACGGTGGGCGCGTTCGTGCTGTTCGGCCTGGGCTCGCTGCCCGCGGGCCGTCTGGGCGATCTGTGGGGCCGCCGGGCCATGATGGTGATCTTCTTCCTGGGCCTGGGCGCGGCGGGTCTGCTGGTGGCGTCGGCGCAGCGCCCGTGGCAGCTCGCGGTCGCGCTCACGATCATGGGCGCGTTCGCCTCGATCTACCACCCGGTCGGCATCCCGATGATCGTGCAGAACTCGACGCGACCGGGCTTCACCATCGGCCTCAACGGACTGGCCGGCAACCTGGGCATCGCGGTGGCCGCGGTGCTCACCGGCTTCCTGGTGCAGCGGACGGGCTGGCGCATGGCCTTCGCGGTCCCGGCCCTGCTCGCGGTGCTCTGCGGGGTGCTCTTCGCGCTGGTGGTGCCGCGCGAGGAGATGGCACCGGCCCGCAAGCCCCGGCGCGGGGTGGAGCTGCCCGCCTCGGTCATGATGCGGATCTTCTTCGTGATGACCCTGGCCGCGGTGTCCGGCAGCATGATCTTCAACTTCACCACCAACGGCAACAGCCAGCTCCTCGCCGAGCGGCTGCGCGGGCTGGTCGACGATCCGGCCCGCCTCGGGCTCCTGCTCGCGCTCGCCTACACGGTGGCCTCGTTCGCCCAGATCGTGGTGGGCAAGCTCATCGACCGCTACCCGCTCAAGGCGGTCTACCTGCCGATCGTGGCCGCCCAGGTGCCGCTCTTCCTGCTCGCCTCCAGCGCCCAGGGCTGGGTCTTCTACGCCCTCGTGCTCGCGTTCATGGTGTTCGTCTTCGGGGCGATCCCGTTCATCGACGCGATGATCGTGCGGTACGTCGACGACCGCATGCGCTCGCGGGTGGCCGGCATGCGACTCGCGGTGTCCTTCGGGGTCAGCGCGCTCGCGGTGTACCTGCTCGGGCCCACCGTGAAGGCGGCCGGCTTCACCACCTTGCTGCTGGTCATGGCCGCCATCTCCGCCGCGACCACGCTGTTCGTCTCGCTGCTGCCCGGCCGCGTGCCGGCCCCCTCCGCCGCCGCCGCGCCCGCCGCGTCCGCCACGGCGAGCTAGCGGCCCCGCGGCGGCGGCATGGCCGATCCGGCCTTCGATCCGGCGGCGCACCGGCTCGCCGCCACCCGCTGGTTCGACGATCTGACGGTCGGCGAGCGCTTCCCGAACCCCTCGCGCACCATCACCGAGGCTCTCTTCGCCGCGTTCCAGCTCGCCTCCGCCGACAATCACCCGATCCACTACGATCGCGAGTACTGCCACGCCCACGGTCACCGTGACCTGCTGGCCCACGGCCTCCTGGTCACCGCGCAGGCCGCGGCGGGCGCCGGGACGTTCCCGCACGTGATCGGCGACTCCCTGGTGGCGTTCCTCGATCAGTCCTCGCGGTTCCTCAAGCCGGTCTACGTGGGCGACACGCTCTACCCGCTGCTCACGATCACGCGACTCGAGCCCGGCCGCACCACCGGCGTGGTCACCCTGCGCGCCACCGTGCACAACCAGGCGCGCGACCTGGTGATGGAGGGCGAGCACCGCTACCTCCTCCGGCGCCGGCCGCCGGCCTGAGCCGGACCGGACGCCTCTCCCCGGACTCGGAGCACCCGCCGTGGCTGTCCGCCCGCACACCCGCCGCTGGCTGATCGTCGCCGCCCTCTTCGTGGTCATCTACGGCGTGTCGGTGCCGCTGGCCGCCTTCGGCGTCTTTCTCCCCGTGCTCGCCGAGCACTTCGGCTGGACCCGCGGCGCGGTCTCGGCCGCGCTGTCGCTGAACCTCCTGGTGGGCGGGGTGGCCGGCTTCGCGGTGGGGGCCCTGGCCGATCGGCACGGCCCCCGCGTGCTGCTGGCCGGCACGATGGCCCTGGCGGGCGTCGGGTTCGCGCTGGTGGCCGTGGTGAGCGCGCTCTGGCAGCTCTACGTGGTGGTCGGCCTCGTGGCCGGCGTGGGCACGTCGAGCTTCTACGTGCTCGGCACCGCGACCGTCACCCACTGGTTCGACGAGCGGCGCGGGCTCGCGCTGGCCCTGGTGCTGATCGGCTTCAATCTCGGCTACATCACCGGCGGGCCCGCCGCCGCGTGGCTCATCACCCGGTTCGGCTGGCGCGTCGCCTACTACCTGCTCGGCAGCGGCTGCGGCGTCCTCACGACCATCGTCGCCCTGAGCGTGCGCCTGCCCCGCCCCGCCGAGCGGGCCGCGCTCCGCCGCTCGGGGCCGGCCTCCGAGTCCCGGCTCGCCCCGGCCGGGACCCACGGCATCACGCTCGGCCAGTCGCTGACCGACCCGCGGCAGTGGGCGCTCAACGTCTCGTGGCTGCTCGTGGGCGGGACCGCGATCATGATCTCCGTCCACGCGGTACCCTTCGCGCGGGATCAGGGGGTGAGCCTCACCGGCGCGTCGCTCTCGCTCACCGCCTACGGGATCGGCTCCGCGATCGGGCGGCTGCTGGGCGGCACGCTGTCGGATCGCCTGGGCCCCCGCCTCACCATCGCCGCCGCCTTCCTGCTGCAGATCGCGGCGCTCGGCACGCTGCTCTGGGTCCCCTCGCGCGCGGCGCTGCTCCTCTCGCTCGTCGCCTTCGGCGCCGGCTTCGCGTCGAGCGATACGGTGGTCGCCCAGGTGGTCCCGCAGGTCTTCGGCATGCGCGCCCTCGGCGCCATCATGGGGATCCTGACCCTCGGCTGGCGGTGCGGCGCGGCCATCGGCCCGGCGCTGGCGGGCTTCGTCTACGACCTCACCGGATCCTACCGGATGGTGTTCGGGCTGGCCCCGCTGGGGATCCTGCTGAGCTGGGCCCTCTTCCTCCTCGCCACCTCCCCCCGCAGCGGCGCCCGCAACCGCGCCGCCGCGACCTGATCCCTAGGGTAGGCACGTAGAAGGCCGCCGAGAAAGGTCCAGCTGCGAGGCGACGCCCGAAGTCCGCACGCGAGGCGTACTCCTGTACGTCGAGCGCGCGGGCAAGGGCGTCAACGAAGCAGATGGGCCTTTGTCGGCGGCCTTCTACCGCATGTTGCCGGTGTGACCGAGTGAGTAGCGACCGGGCTGCGGCCACACCGTGAGCCCGTGCGGCTCCTTGCCCACCGGGATCGAGCGGACCTCGCCGCTGGTGGTATCGATCGCGTAGACCACGTTGTCGAAGCGGCCGGAGAGCCAGAGGGTCTTGCCGTCCACGCTCACGTTGCCCATGTCGGGGCTGCCCCCGCCCGGGATCGGCCAGGTGGCGACCACCTTGCGGCTCGCGAAGTCGATCACCGACACGCTGCCCTTGCCGCGCGGGGGCCCGAACACGTGCATCGAGCCCCGGTTGGCCACGTAGAGGCGCGAGCCGTCGCGGCTCGGGTAGAGGCCGTGGGTGCCGATGCCGGTCTTGAGGAAGTCGATCTCCGCGAAGCGCTCCCCGTCGATCACGAACACCCCGCCCGCCTTCATGTCCGCCACGTAGAAGACCTTGCCGTCGGGCGAGCTGCGCACGTCCTGGGGCATCCCGCCGCGGGAGAGCTTGAGGTAGCCGAGCACCTTGCGATTCACCAGGTCGATACGGGCCAGCCCGCCCTGGAACTCGCAGGTGAAGATCGCGGTGCGGCCGTCGATGGAGAAGTCGGCGTGGTTGATCCCCTTGCACTGCGGCACCGCGATCGAGCCCTGGAGCGCCATCGTCTGCGGATCCCGCAGGTCGAGGCGCTTCAGCGCCTCCGCGACCACGATCGCGGAGCGCCCGTCGGGCGAGAAGTACATGTTGTAGGGGTCGTCGACCGCGATCGCCTTGCCCGGCTTGCCGCTGATGGGATCGATCGGGGTCAGGGTGCCGTCGGTGCGGCCCTCGGCGTTGTTGGTGACCCACAGGGTCTTGAGGTCCCACGAGGGCACCACGTGCTGCGGGTTGATCCCCACCGGGAACTTGTCCACCACCTTCATGGTCGCGGGGTCGATCACCCACACGTCGTTGCCCTGCCGGTTCGGCACGTAGACCCGCGAGAGCGCGCCCGCCACCGCGGGGCTCAGCGCCCGGGTCTCGCTGTAGAGGTTCGACGGGTCCACCACCGGGGGCATGCCCGGCACCGTCTCGATCGGCTTGGGGCCGGACTGGGCCTCGGCCACCCCGCTCCAGAGGCACAGCAGGAGCGCCACGAAGCGCACTCGAATCGTCATGCGGAGATCTCCTTCACCGGCTCGATATGGATTTACGGATGGCGTCCACCGTCCGCGTCACGATCAGGTCGACGCCGGCCCGCCCCAGCTCCGCGGTCGCGCGGGTGGGATCGCCGTCCACCCCGTCCCCCTCGTGCCCCGGCCGCAGGCGATCGGCCCGCACCAGCGCGGGCGCGGTGGCGAGGGTCAGCGCGGTGTCGGTGAGCCCGGCGTGCCGGCCCAGCTCCGTGTCGCGATAGCCGCGCGAGCGGAACAGCTGCGCCGCCTCGGTCTCGCTGGCGCGGTAGTACTCCTCGACCGCGAGCACCCGCGCCGGGCCCGCGGCCCACTCGCGGTTGAGCCGCGCCGCCACCGCCTTCTGGCCGGCCTGGGTCGACCCGTGGTCGCCCAGCAGCACGATGTGGCGGAAGCCGTGGGCCTTGAAGCTGCGGGCGGCCGACTCCAGCACCTTCTCGAACGCGGCCTCCGGCACCGTGATGGTGCCCGGGAAGCGCATGTGGCCGGTGGGCGGCGCGATCGCGCCCTCCGGCACGTAGGCGATCACCGGGGCCACCAGCGCGTCGCCGAGCGCGCGGGCGATGCGCTCGGAGAGGACCTTGACCCGCGCGTTGTGCTTGCCGAGCGCCATGTGGGGCCCGTTCTGCTCGGTGCCGCCCACCGGGACGATCACGGTGGTCTTGCCGGCGCGGAGGGCGTCGCGCACCTCGGTCCAGGTGAGCTCCTCGAGCAGCACCGTGTCCGGGGTCTGGGCGGCCAGCGGCGCCGCCGGCGCGAGCAGGCAGCCCAGCAGGATCAGTGCGATCGCGCCCGAGCGGAGAGACATGAATACGATCATAAGCCGTAACCATTTAGGCCCCGACATGTTTCCCGGCGGGGCGCCCGGGCGTCACGCGACCCCGTCCCTTCCCAGCCCAGGCGGGGGGCGCGCGGGCATCGGAGCAGGCCGAGCGATGCCCAGGCGCACCCGACGCTCCGGAGCAAGGCCGGTGGCGGGAGCGCGTCGAGCCATGACCGGTTACCCGGCGTGCCGCGCCGCCGCAGACGGTCCCGGCATCGGCTCCGTGATGGGAGCCACGCGCTGGGTCATCCGGCCCAGCGGCCAGATCTGCCGGCCCGACGTGGCCTCGAACATCATCGCGGTCGCGGTGTACCAGCCGATCGCGGATGCGATCAGGAGGAGCCAGCCCGCGGCCATCAGGAGCCCGCCGTGCAGGCTCAGGTTGGCGACCGCGGCGATCGTCGCCCCCGCGGCCAGGAACGCGAGCGTGAGGCCGAGGGCGGCGCTTCCCGCCGCCGCCGCGCCGACCCACGTGATCAGGGCCAGGGGGATGAACCAGAAGCCCAGCTCGTGATACGGCCCCACCGGCTCCGCGAGCCTCCCGGACAGGAACAGCCACTCGAGCAGCGCGTAGCCGATCCCGAACGAGCCCCACGTCCCCAGCATCGCCGTCCCGAGCGCATCCGGAACCTCGAAGGCCCACATGGCGGCCAGCAGCGGGGTGAGGCCTCCCAGCACCGCGACGAACGGCAGCAGCAGGAACCGGCTGTTCGGCCCCCCGTACCACCCGGCCATCCGGGCGGCCACGACGAAGGTCGCGGCCGAAAGACTGAAGAGCCCGAGGACCCACGGGCCCGCGATCCGAAACGAGGATTCCTTGATCGATGTGACGTTGAGCATGGTGTCCACTCCTTCCTCTCTCTCTCGTTGAAGCTTCCTCACGCAGTGGCCCCGGCCAGCCACGGCACCTCGATCCCGGACCGGGCCAGCGTCTTCAGGACGCGGTCCGGGCTGCCGAGGTCGCACCACGTGAGATCCGGCACACTCGATACCACCACCGGCTGCGCGCACGTCTCCAGTACCGCCCGCGAGAAGTTCACGGTGGGCGCGAGCGCGTATGCTCGACGAACCGCCCCGGCTTCGCGGGCGCCGTCCCAGAACGCCGAGAGCCGGCCGAGTCGGCCGGCGAGGCTCGGCACGCACGCCCGTCCGGCCGCCAGCAGCGCGCCGACCTCCGACACGAAGACGAGCGTGTTCCAGAAGCACCCCTGGCGGAACAGGGCTTGCGCCAGCTCCGGCGCCGGCTTCTCCACGAATCGCCGGACCCGGTAGAGCGGCGCCCTACCGGTCCAGGCGACCCGCTCACCCGGCTCGATCCACCCGTACTCGGGCTCGGGCTCGCTCGGCGGCACGCCCAGCAGCACGAGCCAGCCCGGCTGTCGCCGGATGAACCGGGCCACGTCGGCCACGTGCTCCACGAAGACCGCCTCCTCCCGGATGAAATGATCCGACGGGAAGAACGCGACCGTCGCGTGCGGATCCCGCGCCGCGATCCACTCGGCCGCCAGCAGCACCGCCGCCGCGGTGCCCCGGCTCTCCGGCTGCTTCAGCACCTTCGGGCCCGGCCGCTCACCCAGCTCCGCGGCCAGGTATCGCTCGTGCCGCTCCACGCCCACCACGACGGTGCGAGCCGGCGGCACGAGCCGCCCGACCCGATCGAGCGTTTGACGCAGCAAGCTCCGGGGCCCGAGCAGGGGACAGAACTGCTTGGGCCGCTCGGCCCCAAACGCCCGGCGGACGAACGCCCGCAGCCGGACTCCCTCCCCTCCCGCGAGGACGACTGCCCATGGGCCAGACGAATCCACATCCCCTCCCGCGCCAGGTCTCTCCACGCTCGCCTCCGTTGATGCCCGCGACGTCTCAAGCGTAGCAATCGAAGATGAGACCGGAATGAGGCGCGCGTGAGACGTGAAGCCGCCGGGACCGATCGGCGGGGCCGGCCCGCCCGGCTTGACAGGTAGGGGCTCAGAGCCTAGTGTTCCCCCGTGGAAGTCAGGAGCGAAGGAGTGCTCGGCTCGACCACCGTCGCGCCGCACCGCCTTCGATGGAGCCGCCAGCTCCGCCGCGTGACCCACAGCGCCGTCGTCCTGGGCGGTGCGCTCTGCGTGGCCCTCGTCGTGACGATGGCGGTGTTCGCGGGCTCCCTCGCCCCGCGCGATCCCGACGACCAGAACTTCGATCTGATCGAGGCCCGCCCGAGCCCCCAGGCCCTCTTCGGCACCGACCGCTTCGGCCGCGACGTGCTGAGCCGGGTGATCCACGGCTCGCGCATCTCCCTCTACGTCGCGATCACCTCGATCTCGGTCGCGATGGTGGCGGGCGGGACCCTCGGCCTCACCGCGGGCTACCTGGGCGGCGGCTGGGACAACGTGATCAACCGCGTGCTCGACGTCTTCTTCAGCATCCCGGGCCTGCTGCTCTCGGTGGGCATCGCGGCCATGCGCGGGCCCGGGGTCAACAGCGCGGTGATCGCCATCGCCATCGTCTACGTGCCGCTCTTCGCGCGGGTCATGCGCGGCCCGGTGCTGGCCGAGCGCGAGAAGGAATACGTGGAGGCCATCCGCGCCCTCGGGGCCACCCGCTGGGTGGTGGCGCTCAAGCACGTGCTCCCCAACGTGGTCTCCCCGTTCGTGGTGCAGGGCACGGTGGCCCTGTCGCAGGCCATCCTCATCGAGGCCTCGCTGAGCTACCTCGGGCTCTCCGCGCAGCCCCCGATCCCGTCGTGGGGCAACATGCTGAACGAGGGGCGCACCTATCTCGAGACCGCCCCGTGGATCTCGGTCTTCCCCGGCATCGCGATCATGGTCACCGTCCTCGCCTTCAACCTGCTGGGCGATGGGCTGCGCGATGTCCTCGATCCCAGCACCCACTAGCCCGGCGTCCCCTTCACCCGGCCACAGGAGACACGTCCATGACGATCGATCACGAGCCCTCGAACGCACTCCGGCTCACCCGCCGCCAGCTCCTCCACGCCGGCGGCCTCACCCTGGGCGCGCTGGCGATCGGCCGCTCCGCCGCCGCGCAGACGCCCCGCGCCGGCGGCACTCTGATCTCCGCGCAGACCACCGAGGCCACCGGCCTGGACCCGCAGCTGGTGGCCGCGCTCTCGCGAAGCCGGCGCTCGCCCCTGATGTACAACCAGCTCGTGCGCTTCGACGGCAGCATGACGCCGACCCCCGAGCTGGCCGAGTCGTGGGAGACCAGCAAGGACGGGCTCACCTGGACCTTCAAGCTGCGGCAGGGGGTCAAGTTCCACGACGGCCAGGAGATGACCTCGGCCGACGTGAAGTTCACCTTCGATCGCCTCTTCGAGAAGAGCCCGGGAAAGTCCGACTTCATCGCGGTGGACAAGGTCGAGCCGGCCGGCAAGTACGCGGTGAAGTTCGTCACCAAGGAGCCCTTCGCGGGCATGCTGGCCGCCCTCGGCGGGTTCTGGGGCTTCATCATCAGCGAGGCCGGCATCAAGAAGTACGGCGATCTCAACAAGGCGGCCCTCGGCACCGGGCCCTACATGTTCGAGGACTGGAAGGTGGAGCAGCAGCTCACGCTGAAGAAGAATCCGCACTACTTCAAGAAAGGCCTGCCCCGCGTCGACGAGCTGGTGGTGCGGACCATCCCCGACGAGGCCAACATCGTGGCCGCCCTGCGCACCGGGCAGATCCACCACGCGTTCATCGAGGACAACAAGAACTTCAACCTGCTCAAGGACGAGAAGACCCTCACCGGCTACCGCAGCTCGCGCCTCGGCTACGACTATCTCAACATGAGCGCCAACCGCGGCCCCCTCAAGGACGTGCGGGTGCGCCAGGCCATCAGCTGGGCGGTGGACCGCAGCCAGGTGCTGCGGGTGGCCGCGGCGGGCTTCGGGCGCCTCACCGCGCCGGCCACCGCGCCCATGAAGCAGTGGCAGCTCCCCGAGGAAACGTGGATGAAGTACTACAAGCCCGACGTGGAGAAGGCCAAGAAGCTCATGGCGGAGGCGGGCCAGAGCGGCGGCTTCACCGTGAAGTGCATGGTGATCCCCACCTTCCCCACCATGGTGGCGGGCGCGCCGGTCATCGCCAACCAGCTCAAGCGCATCGGCATCAACATGGAGATCGAGAACGTGGAGTACGCGATCTGGATCAAGCGGTGGCAGGCCCACGACTTCGACATGACCATGAACAGCACCCCCGGCTACGCCGATCCCGATACCGCGTTCTTCCGGGCCCTGCACTCGACGAAGGGACAGAACTGGAACAGCTGGAGCGTGCCGGAGGTGGACGCCCTCCTGGAGGAGGGCCGGCGCACGGTGGACTTCAAGAAGCGCAAGGACATCTACGACCGGCTCCAGGTGATGATCCTCGAGACCGCGCCGCAGCTCTGGCTCTTCTCGGCCGACACCATCGACTTCACCCAGAACAACGTCAAGGGCTTCACCCAGCACCCGACCGCGCTCCTCTACGGCCTCGAGGGCGCCTGGCTCGACAAGGCCTGAGGCCCCGGAAACGCGAGCCTTCGCCCCGAGCGCGGCGTGACGCGCTACCTCCTCGTCCGCCTGTACTCCATGGCCCTCACGCTGCTCGGGCTCACCGTGCTGATCTTCCTCATGCTGCGGCTGATCCCGGGCACGGTGGTGGAGCAGATGATCGGGGCCGACGCGGTGGTCACCCCCGCCATGGTGGCCGAGCTGCGGCGCTTCTTCGGGCTCGACCAGCCCTGGTACGTGCAGTACGGGCACTGGATGGCCCAGCTCGCGCACGGCGACCTCGGCACCTCGTGGCGGACCGGCAAGCCGGTGGTGGCCCTGATCCTGGAGCGCCTCCCGGTCACCCTCGAGCTGACCTTCCTCTCCACCGCATTCGCCCTCGTGCTCGGCACCGCGGCCGGCATCGTGTCGGCGGTCCGCCGCGACGAGGCGGTGGACAACGTGACCCGGGTGGGCACCCTCCTCGGGCTCTCGGTGCCGGTGTTCTGGCAGGGCACCATGCTGATCCTGTTCTTCTCCCTCTACCTCCGCTGGATGCCGCCGGTGATGTGGGTGGACTTCTGGACCGACCCGCGGCGCAACCTCGTGATCATGCTCCTGCCCGCCCTCTGCCTGGGCACCGCGAGCGCGGCCAACATCGCCCGCACCACCCGCTCCTGCATGCTCGACGTGCTGGGCTCGGAGTACATCCGCACCGCCGCGGCCAAGGGGCTGGCCGGGCACCTGGTCGTGCTCAAGCACGCGCTCCGCAACGCGCTGATCCCGGTGGTCACGGTGGCGGGCCTGCAGATCGGCATCCTGCTCGGGGGCACGGTGGTGGTCGAGGAGGTCTTCACCCTGCCCGGCATCGGCCGCCTGGTCCTGTGGTCGATCTACCAGCGTGACTACCCGCTCACCCAGTCCACCATCCTGTTCATCGCGCTGCTCTTCATGACCATCAACCTCGCCGTCGACCTGCTCTACGGGTACCTCGACCCGCGGATCCGGTACGGACGCTGATTCCGGGAGGCCCACATGCGCGCCGCGGTGCTCTTCGAGCAGGGCAAGCCCCAGCGGGTGGAGGAGCTCGATCTGGAATCGCCGCGCCGCGGCGAGGTGCTGGTGCGCATGGCCGCGAGCGGCGTCTGCCACAGCTGCCTGCACGCCGCGGACGGCTCCTGGAAGGGCGTGCCCGTGCCGATCGTGCTGGGCGACGAGGGCGCGGGCGTGGTGGAGGCCCTCGGGCCCGACGTGACCGAGCTCGCGGTGGGCGACCACGTGATCCTCTCCTGGGCGCCGACCTGCGGCCGCTGCCACTACTGCGTGATCGGCCGCCCGAACCTCTGCGAGCGCCGCCAGCCCGGGCGCGGCGTCCTGCCCGACGGAACCACGAGAATGAGTCTTGGAGGTGCGCCCGTCTACCACTACGGCCACGTGGCCACCTACGCCTCGCGCACCGTGGTCCACGAGTCGTGCGCCATCCGCATCGATCCCGCGATGCCGCTCGACCGCGCCGCCCTCATCGGCTGCTCGGTGATGACCGGGGTGGGCGCGGTGCTCAACACCGCGGCGGTGCCCGCGGGCGCGAGCGTGGCCGTGTTCGGGGTCGGCGGGGTCGGGCTCAACGTGGTCCAGGGCGGCGCGCTGGTGGCCGCGCACCCGATCATCGCGGTGGACCTGCTGCCCGCCAAGCTCGAGCACGCCCGCGCGGTGGGGGCGAGCCACCTGGTGGACGCATCCCGGGAGGACCCGGTCGCGGCCATCCGCGCCATCACCCGGCGCGGAGCCGACTTCACCTTCGTGGCGGTGGGCGCCACCCGGCCCATCACCCAGGCGGTCGACGCGCTCGCCCCCGGCGGCACCTGCGTACTGATCGGGGTGCCGGAGAGCGGAGCGATGGTCCCCATGGACGTGCGCCCGATGGTGACCGGCGAGCGCGTGGTGCGCGGCTCGAGCTACGGCAGCGCGCGCACCCGGGAGGACCTGCCGCGCATGGTCGCGCTCTACCGGGCCGGCAAGCTGCGCATCGACGAGCTGATCACGCACCGCTACGGGCTCGAGGACGCCAACGAGGCCTTCCGGGCCCTCGCGGCGGGCGAGCTGGGCCGCGGCATCATCGTGTTCTGAGCCATGCGGGAGATCGTGTTCGCGCTCGAGTTCACCGGCCGGGGCGGCCCCGCCCCCGGCTCCCGCACCCGGCGGCGGGCGCGGACCACCGCGCCCAGCCAGGCGCTGCGTACCACCCTGGCCGCGAGCGGGATCACCGCCCTGGTCGAGGTCCTGCCCGGCGAGGTCGCGGTGCTGGAGTCGCAGGTGGAGCGCACGCCCGACGGCACCTTCGTGGAGGACGGCACCATCACCTACGGCAGCGCGGGCGCGGTCACCTTCGACACGGTGGGCCGCGGCCACGTGGGTCCCGCCGCCGACGGGCGCGGCAGCCACGGGGTGGTGATGTGGCGGGTCACCGGCGGCACCGGCCGGTTCGCGGGCGCCCAGGGATTCATCACCTCGAACTTCACGGTGACCGCGGACGGCCTCGTCACCGACGACCACTTCACGCGGATCTACCTGCCGGAGTGAGACGGCCGCTAGCCCTTCACCGAGCCCGCGGTGAGCCCCTGCACCATGTACTTCTGGAAGATCAGCACGAGCAGCACCGCGGGGAGCGCCCCCAGGAAGCCGGAGGCCGCGATCACCGAGTAGTCGATGTTGATCTGGCCGTTCATGCCCGCGATGACCGGGGGCAGGGTGGTGGTGCCGGGCTTGGTGTTGAGCACCTGGGCCACCACGAACTCGTTCCAGCACAGCATGAACGTGAAGGCGCCGCCCGCCACCAGCCCCGGCCCCGACACTGGCAGCACCACCTTGTAGTAGGCCTGCAGGCGGTTGCAGCCGTCGACCAGCGCGCTCTTGTCGAGGTCGCCGGGCACGGTCTCGAAATAGGCCTTCATGATCCAGACCGAGAACGGCAGCGTGAACGAGCAGTAGGCCAGCACGAGACCGGAGAGGGTGTTCTGCAGCCCCAGGGCGCGGAAGATCACGAAGAAGGCGGGAATCAGCACGATGGTGGGCAGCATGCGGGTGAAGAGCAGCGCGAACAGCGACACGGTGCGGAGCGGGAAGCGAAAGCGCGCGTAGGCGTAGCCCGCGGTGGTGCCGAGCACCAGGTTCACCGCGGTCACCACGCTCGCCACCACCAGGGTGTTCCACATGGAGGGCAGGATCTTGGACGCCTGCCCCTCGGCGTGGAAGCGGACCTGGCCCAGGATCATCCGGTAGTTCTCGAGCGTGACCTCGGGTGGGATCAGCGAGAGCGGACGGGCCATCAGGTGCTTCTGGTAGGAGACGCTGGTCACGAAGAGCCACCCGAACGGGCCCACCAGCCACAGGGTGACGAGGGCGACGAGGGCGTAGAGCACCACCCGGCTCCCCCTCGACCGCGCCCACTGGCGCCCGCCCCGCCGGCTCCGCGTCCCGGCCACCGCTCAGGCCTCCGCCTCGAAGCCGGACAGCACCAGCCGATGGTAGACGAGGGTCATGAGCAGGCAGAGGGCGGTGAGGGTGTAGAGGATCGCGGTGCCGGGGCCGAACTTGAAGAACTTGAAGGTGGTCTGGAAGCCGAGCCAGGAGATCGTGGTGGTGTCGTAGCCGGGCCCGCCCATGGTCAGGATGTAGATCAGGTCCAGCATCAGGAAGGCGTTCACGGTGCACAGCACCAGCACCAGGAACAGGATCGGGCGCAGGGCGGGCAGCGTGACGTGGGCGAAGCGCTGCCAGTAGCCGGCCCCGTCCACCTCGGCCGCCGCGTAGAGGTCCTCCCCGATCGACTGCATGCCGGCCAGGAACAGGAGCGTCGCGAACGGGGCCTGGTTCCACATGTAGACCGCCACCAGCACGTTCAGCGACGTGAAGCCGTCCTTGAAGAACGCGAGGTAGGAGTCGATGAGGCCCGCGCGGTGGAGGAGGCCGTTCAGGGCTCCGAACTCGAAGTCGAGCAGCCCGATCCAGAGCAGGCCCACCACGATGCGGGAGAGCGACCACGGGATCAGCAGCAGGCTCCGCATGAGGGGACGGCCCGCGAAGCGCTCGTTGAGCACCAGGGCCATCCCCATCCCGGCCAGGGTGGCCTCGGCCACGAACGCGCCCACGAAGTAGAGGGTGCGCCAGAGCGACGACCAGTAGAGCGGGTCGTCGAAGACCTGGAGGTAGTTCTTGAGCCCGACCCAGCGGTAGAGCGGCAGGCGCACCCCGAAGGCCTCGAGCGCGGGACCGCCGCCGCGCAGCAGGTTGACGTCGGTGAACGACAGCCACAGCGAGTAGACGAGGGGGACCGCCACCACCAGGCCGATGGCCACCACCACCGGCAGCACGAGCAGCCAGGCGAACCCCGCCTCGGAGAGGCGGAGTCCGCCCGCGCCGCTCTTGGCCATGGCCCGCGGGCGCCGCGGCCTACGCGAGGGACTTCTGCAGCGCCACCAGCTCCTTGAGGCCCTTCGGCACCGTGGAGGAGCCGCGGATGATGTTGTGGACCACCGCGATGGCCTTGGTGTCGTACTCCGAGTACCACGACTCCTTGAACGCGTTGATGGTGCGGCCCTTCTTGTACTGCTCGCGCAGGAGCTTGAGGTCGACCCACTTGTCGTAGGACTGGATGATCTCGGGGTGGTCGTACATCTCGGGGTACGGGTTGTCGAGACCCGCGATCAGGCACCACTGCCGCTGCACGTACCAGTCCCCGTTGCCGTTGCCCCCGAGGAACTTGGCGAACTTCCACGCGTCGTCGAGGACCTTGGTCTTGGCGTTCACGGTGTAGAACTCGGTGAACATGTGGGTCTGCCCGTTGCCGGGGTACATCGCCATCTTGGCCTTCTTGGGGGCGAGCTTGGAGTTCTCCGGCTCGCCCGCGATGGTGCGCAGGTAGTAGGAGTGGTTGGTGTGGTAGGCGTAGCGCCCGCTCCAGAAGAGCCGGTGGGTGTCGGTGGAGGAGGTCTTGGTGAGCACCTCCGGGTTCACGAGGCCCGCCGCGTACGCCTTCTGCCACCGCTCCATCGCCCGCGCCACTCCCGGCTCCTGGTCCACGATCACGTGATTCTTGGCGTCGAAGACGTTGGCTCCCTCCGAGAAGCAATCGCTCAGGAACTGGGGCATGGTGCCGGAGGCGCTGTTGTTCCAGTTCGGCAGGTAGGGGGTGTCGCTCACCTTGTCCCGCTTGAGCTTGGTGCACTGCTCGATCAGCTCGTCCCACGTCCTGGCCGGGGCCTTGATGCCGGCCTGCTGCAGCATCGGCTCGTTGTACATGAGGATGAAGATGCTGTTGAAGTAGGGCAGGCCGATGATCTTGCTGCCGTCGCGGTTCTTCAGGCTGTCGAGGCTGGCGGGGGCGATCTTCTTCTTGAGCTCGTCCATGCCGGGCAGGTCGTCGAGGGCGCGGATCAGCCCGTTCTCGAACCAGCGCTCCCGGTTCGCCGAGTTGCAGTACATCACGTCCACCACCTCGCCCGCGAAGGCGCGCGTCTCCATGGTGGAGTGATAGCTGGCCCACGGGATCGCCTCGTACTTCACCTGGCCGCCGTGCTTCTTGTTGTAGAAGTCGACGTAGTCCTTCACGGTGTCCGGCTTGAACACCCAGCCCGAGAAGTTGAGCGGCTTGTCCGCGCGCGCGCGCCGCCGCGCCCCGTCGGCCAGCACCGCTCCCGCTCCCAGCAATCCCGCACTCCCGAGAAACTTGCGCCGGCTGATCGTGCTCACGGATGCGTCCTCCTGTGTTGGGGATTACATCGGCGACGACGGGCGATCGGGCAGTGAGTGCTGGCGGGATTCTGGGCCCGCGTCCCGCGGCTTGTCAAGGCGAGGCGGGCGTGAGCCAGTCGACGACCTCGTAGCGCTCGGTGGTCACCCGGGCCCCGGTGGCCGCCGACGTCGCGCTCTGCCTCGCGGCCCGCGCCTGCTCGCTGGCCGCCATCGCCTCGCGGCTCTCCCAGAGGGTCACGATGAGGCCCCGGCCCGCCGCGCGGTCGGCGAGCCAGTAGACCGCGGCCAGGCCGGGGTCGCGGGCCAGGCCCGGCTTCACCTGCTCGCGCCCGCGCGCGATCCACCGCTCGAGCTCCTCGGGCGTCCCCTCCCAGGTGCCGATCCGGGCGAACATGGCGCCTCCCTCACGAGCCCCGCAGCGTGGCGAGGATCTGGTCGTGGAGCCGACGGTTGGTGGCCAGCACCGAGCCCTCGTAGATGGTGGCGCGCCCCGCGAAGTCGGTGAGGCGGCCGCCCGCCTCCTCGACGAGGATCTTCATGGGCGCGGCGTCCCACGGCTTGAGATCGACCTCCAGATAGGCCTCCGCCTTGCCCGCCGCCACCAGCCCGTAGCCGTAGTAGTCGCCGAAGCCGCGCGTGCGCCGGGTCGCGTCCAGCAGCCGCACGAAGCCGTCCCAGTGGCCGCCCTGCCGCAGCAGGTGCAGGTCGGAGTGGAGCAGGTGCGCCTCGTCGAGGCGCGCGCAGTCCGAGACGCGGAGCCGCTCCTCCCCGCTCCACGCCCCCTCGCCCCGGTGCGCCCACAGCATCTCCCCGCTCGCCGGGTTGTGCACCACGCCCGCGACGATCTCCCCCGCCTCCTCGAGGCCGAGCAGCACCGCCCAGATCGGGACGTGGCGGATGAAGTTCTTGGTCCCGTCGATGGGATCGATGATGAAGCGGCGGTCCTGGGGACCCTCCGCGCCGAACTCCTCGCCCAGGAAGCCGCGATCGGGGTACGCGCGGCGGAGCGCGTCCTTGATCGCCTGCTCCGCCTCGCGGTCGGCCTGGGTCACCGGGGTCTGATCGGGCTTGGTGATGACCTCGAAGCCGCCGCGGTAGTACCGCATCGCGATCTCGCCCGCGGTCCGCGCGGCTCCAAGCATGGACGCGACGACGTCGGGGACCGGCCGCCGCGTCACGTCCTCACTCCTGCCACTCTCCCCGCTCGACCAGCACCTCCTTGAACACCTCGAGGGCCTCGACCACCACCGGCATCCCGCCGTAGGTGACCTGCTGGAAGATCACCTCGGTCACCTCCTGCCGGCTGGCCCCCACGTTGAGGGCGGCGTGGATGTGGGCTCGCACCTCGTTGCGGCGGTTCAGGACCGTGAGCGAGGCCACCGCGCACAGCTCGCGCTGCTTCTGCGAGATGACCTCCCGGCTGTAGAGCTTGCCGGTGAAGAACATGCTGAGCTCGCGGGCCAGGTCCCGATCGAACTTCTTCCAGGTCTCGAAGCCGACCCCGCTCTTGATGGAATGGAACAGCATGCGGGCGGTCTTGCGCGTGGTCTCCTTGAGCGCGTCGTCCATGGCGGTGGCCTCCGGGAATCAGGCGATGCGGGTGAGGAGGCGGACCAGCCCGTCGGGCCGCGCCGCCATGGGATCGTGGGCCGCGTCGAGGCCGATCGGCCACACGCCGAGGCGGGCCGCGCGGGCCGCGGCGCGGTGGACGAGCATGAACTCCCTGGGCATTCCTGGCCTCCGTTCGCGCTATAGTAACCTAACCACCGGTAGCCCATCCCCGATCAGAGGAGATCGCATGGCCAAGATCGAGCGCTTCGCCGCGAAGGGTGTCTGGGATCCGCCGACCTACTCCCAGGGCGTGAAGGTGACCGGCGCCCAGACCATCCTCTACCTCGCCGGCCAGGTCGCCTACGACGACAAGGGCGGGCCCGCCCATCGCGGCGACTTCAAGGCGCAGGCGCGCGCGGTGTTCCAGGCGCTGAAGGCCCAGGTGGAGGCGGGCGGCGGCACGATGGACAACATCGTGAAGATCAACACCTACCTCACCGACATCCGCCACCGCGCCGACCTGGCCTCGATCCGCGAGGAGTTCATGGGCAAGAAGTCGTGCGCGTCGACGCTCGTCGGGGTGACCGCGCTCGCCATGCCGGAGTGGCTGATCGAGATCGAGGCGGTCGCGGTTCTCTAGCCCCGCCCGCGTCGTGGACACGCTGAACCCGTACATCTTCCGCGCCTATGACGTGCGCGGAAAGGTGGGACGCGACATCACACCGCCGGTCTTCGAGCTGGTGGGACGCGCCTACGGAACCCTGGTGAGCCGGCGGGGCGGCCGCACCGTGGCCCTCGGCATGGACAATCGCATCTCGTCCACCGAGCTGAAGGCCGCCTTCGGGGCCGGAGTGCTCTCCACCGGAGTCGACGTGGTCGACATCGGCGTCAACCACACCCCGCTGCTCTACTTCGCGGCCGCCCACTGGGGTCTCGACGGCGGCGCGACCGTCACCGGCAGCCACAACCCGGTCTCCGACAACGGGGTCAAGATGGTGCACGCGGGCGCGGCGCCGCTCACCGAGGACGAGATCCAGGGTCTCCTCGCCAGCATCCGCACCGGCGACTTCGAGCGTGGCAGCGGGCGCTCGACCGCCCGCGACCCCCGGGAAGACTACCTGGACGCGATCACCGGCCACGTGCGCCTCGCGCGCCGGCTGAAGGTGGTGGTCGACGCGGGCAACGGCATCGCGGGCGCCTTCGCCCCCGAGCTCCTGCGCCGGCTGGGCTGCGAGGTGGTCGAGCTCTACTGCGAGTCCGACGGCAGCTTTCCCAACCATCTCCCGGATCCGGAGATGGAGGAGAACATGCGCGACCTGGTGGCCAAGGTCACCGAGGTCGGCGCCGACGTGGGCCTCGCCTACGACGGCGACGCGGACCGGGTCGGCATCGTGGACGAGAAGGGCCGCCGGCACGAGGCGGACCTGCTGCTCGCGATCCTGGCCCGCGACCTGCTGGTCCGCCATCCGGGGGCCAAGGTCATCTTCGACGTGAAGTCCTCCCAGGTCCTGGTGGACGACATCCGGCGCCACGGGGGCCAGCCCATCATGTGGAAGACCGGCCACTCGCTGCTCAAGCGCAAGATGCGCGAGGACGGCATCCTGCTCGGGGGCGAGATCTCGGGCCACATGTTCTTCGGCGAGAACTGGTACGGCGTCGACGACGGCATCCTCGCCTCCTGCCGCTTCCTGCAGCTGGTGGCCGCGGACGCGCGCCCCGCCTCCGCGCACTTCGACACCCTGCCGCACCTGCACTCCACCCCGGAGCTGAAGGCCCCCTGCCCCGACGACCGGAAGTTCCACGTGGTGGGCGAGCTGGCCCGGGAGTTCAAGGCGCGCTACGAGACCATCGACATCGACGGCGCGCGCATCATCTTTCCCGAGGGCTGGGGCCTCGTGCGCGCCTCGAACACGAACCCGTACCTCACCCTGCGCTTCGAGGGCCGCACCTCGGACGCGGTCGATCGGATGAAGGACGTGGTCTACGGCGCCCTGCGCCGCTACCCCTACGTGACCCTCCCCTCCTGACCATCCACCCTCTCCCCTCCGGGGAGAGGGCAGGGTGAGGGGCGGACCGATCGCTCACTCCAGCGCCAGCCGCACCGCTTCCCCGAGCCCCCGCGCGCGCCGGCAGTCGCGCGCGCCCCAGAAACCTCCCGGATCGAGCAGGATCCCGTCGAGCCCCGCCCCTCGCGCGCCCAGCACGTCCACCGAGTAGAGATCGCCCACGTAGATCGCCTCCGCCGCGGTCACTCCCGCCTCGCGCAGGCCGAGGGCGAAGATGCGCGGGTCCGGCTTCTCCACCCCCACCACCGAGGAGTCGAGGATGAAGTGCAGGTGCGCGGCGAGCCCGGTCTCCTCCAGGATCGAGCGCACCGAGCCGTTCGAGTTCGAGATCACGCCCGCCACCAGCCCCGCCGCGCGCACCCGTCGCACCGCCTCGATCGCCTCCGGATCGGCCCGGTTCCACAGCCCGACCGGCAGGTTGTAGCCGCGGCGCCACCGGGCGATGGCGTCGATCTCGGCCTCCTCGGTGATCGCGAGATGCTCGAGCAGGTAGCGGAGGTAGCGCCCGTGGGTGACGGTGCTCTCGGTGGAGCTGCCCGGGGCCAGGTGCGGGTCGAGCCGCACGCGGGCCCGCAGCTCCGCCTCCTCCACCTCCTCCACCGTCACCCGCCGCCCGCGCGTCCCGAGGTGCTCGGCGATGATGGCGTAGTTCATGCGCAGCAAGGTGTTGCCCGCGTCGAAGATGACGGCCCGCACGGACTCATTATAATGAGGCCGCGCATGGAACTCTCCGGCCTGCTCTCAGCCGCCGCCGCGTGGGCCGATCACGGCGGCCCGCTCCGTCCGGCCGGATCGAGCCCGCTCGTGACCGGGGTGCTCTCCGGCCTCCTGGCCCTCGCCGCGGGCGTCCTGATCGTGATCATCGTGATGCGGGTCATCCGCAGATGACCGCGTGGCGGCGGTGACCGCGCTCGGCATCGCGGCTCGCTGGCTGCACCTGGCCGCCGGCCTCGGCCTCGTGGGGCTCGTGACGGCCACGCTGCTGGCGGGCCGGAGCGACCGGCCGACCGCGCGCGCGTGGGAAGCGCGAGTGCTGCGCTGGGCGCGCGGGCTCGTGGGCCTCGTGCTGCTGTCGGGCGTGATCGTGCTCGCCCACCAGGCCACGGTGGTGACCGGCCGCGCCGCCGCCCTCCTCGAGCCCGGCGAGTGGGCGCGTCTCCTGGCCCACAGCCAGTTCGGCACCGTGTGGCTCGTGCGCCACGGCCTGCTCCTGCTGCTCGCGGCCCTGCTCCTGCTGCGGGAGCGCGAGGCGTCGGTGGCGGACCGGCTCGCGCTGCGCGTGGAGGCGGGATTGCTCGCCGGCGGGGGGCTCGCCGCGACGGCGTGGGCCGGGCACGCGGCCGCGGTGGAGGGCGTGGGCCTGCCCGCCGCGCTGATCGACGCGCTCCACCTGCTGCTGGCCGGCGCCTGGCTCGGCGCGCTCCTTCCCCTGGCCGCTCTCCTGCGCGCCGCCGCCCGGCCCGAGGGCGCGGACGCCCGGCCCCACGCGGTGCTGACGGTGCGCGCGTTCTCGCGCCTGGCGCTCGCGTGCATGGCCCTGCTCGTGGTCACCGGCGTCGCCAACGCCTGGTTCCAGGTCGGATCGGTGCCCGCGCTGGTGGGCACGCGCTATGGCTGGCTCCTGCTGGCCAAGCTCTCCCTGCTGCTGCCGGTGCTGGCGCTGGCCCGGTATAACCGGCGGCTCCTGCCGCGCCTGGCCGGCGACGGCGACACCATCGGCCGGCCCGCCATGGGCAAGCTGGGACGCTCGATCGCCGCGGAGGCCGGACTCGGGCTCCTCATCGTGCTGGTGACGACCGGGCTGTCGCTCTCGCCGCCCGCGGTGCACGACCCGGTGTGGTGGCCGTTCTCGGAGCGCTACGCGTGGGACGTGGCCGCCGCGGTGCCGGGCGGGGCGACGCGCCTGCTCATCGGGGCGCAGCTCGCGTTCGTGGGGCTGCTCGCGGTGATCGTCGGGCTCCTCTTCCGCTCGTGGCGCGTGCTGCTGGTCGGCGCGGGCGGCCTCGCGATGGTGTTCGGCCTCTCCCTGGGCCTGCCTCCGATGACGGTCGACGCCTACCCCACGACGTTCCAGCGCTCGTCGGTGCCGTACCACGCGGTGTCGGTGGCCAGCGGGGCCGCGCTCTTCCACACGCATTGTACGGTTTGTCATGGCGTGGGTGGTCGCGGCGACGGGCCGGGCGGCGCGGGGCTGCCGCGGCCGCCCGCGGACCTGACCGCGCCCCACACCGCGCAGCACACCGCGGGCGACATGTTCTGGTGGCTCACCCACGGCATCCCGGCCGGCGGCATGCCGCCCTTCGGCGCGGTGCTGGGCGAGGAGGAGCGCTGGGACCTCATCAACTTCATCCGCACCCTGTCCGCCGGCGAGCAGGCGCGGCAGATGACCGCGCTGGTGCCGCCGGGACGGCCGTGGCTGGTCGCTCCCGACCTCACGATCGTGGTCGGCCCCGCGCCGCCGCGCAGCTTGAAGGAGCTGCGCGACCGCTGGATGGTCCTGCTCGTGCTCTTCACCCTGCCCGAATCGCGCCCGCGCCTGGTCCAGCTCGCGGAGGCCTACAACACGATCCAGGCTCTCGGCACCGAGGTGATCGCGGTGCCGCAGGGCGACGGGCGCGACATCCTGCGGCGCCTCGGGGACCGGCCGCCGATCCTGTATCCGGTGATCACCGACGGCGCGGCCGAGATCGCCACCACCTACTCGCTGCTGGCGCGCGGGCTGGGCCCGGGCGCGCTCTCCCCGCGCGGGGCCCCGCCGCTGCACGCCGAGTTCCTCATCGACCGGCAGGGCTACGTCCGCGCGCGCTGGCTGCCCGGCGCGCCGGGGCCCGCCTGGGACCCCCTGCCCACGCTGGTGCAGCAGATCCAGCTCATCGACAAGGAAGCCCCGTCCGGGCCCGCGCCGGACGAGCACGTACACTAGATGCGCCTCTGGCGGGTGATCCTGATCGTCAACCTGGCCCTCGCGATCGGGCTGATGCTGGGCTACCTGGCGTGGGGCCGCGAGAGCGCGCGCCTGGCCGCCGAGCTCGAGACCGCGCGGCGCCAGCAGACGGGGGCGGGCGTGGAGCGCACGTGGCGCGTGCGCGGCGTGGTGCGCGCGGTGCTGCCGGAGCTGAACGTGGTCGTGCTCACCCACGAGGACCTGGTGGGCTACATGGGCTCGATGACGATGGGCTTCCGCGTGCACGATCCCAAGCTCTACGAGGGCCTCGACATCGGCGACACGGTCAGCTTCACCCTGAGCGGCGTGCCCCCCAACGTGGAGATCACCGCCATCGCGAAACAGCCGTGACCACGCGCGCACGGCTCGGCGCGGCCCTCGCGCTGCTCGCGGCGCTCGGCCCCGCCCCCGCGCACGCCGCCCACGGCGGGGTGCCGGCGGTGGCCTTCACCGAGCCCGACTACCTCAAGTGGATGATCGACACCCGCCAGCCGGTGGTGGTCATCGACCTGCGCCCCGCCGCCGACTACCGGGCCGGCCACCTGGCCGGAGCGCGCTCGGTGCCGATGGGAGAGCTGGATCGGCGGGTCGCGGAGATCCCCACCTCCCCGATGGTGGTGCTCTACTGCCGCTGCACCGTCGAGGAGGCCGCGACCGCCTACGCGTATCTCGAGACGCGCGGCTACACCAACCACGTGGTGCTGCAGGAGGGCCACGACGGCTGGGTGCGCCGCCGGTTCCCGCTCGTGCGGTAGCGATGCGGGTGATCGCGATCAGGGCGACCGGGGCCGCCGCCGTCCCCGGCGGACGACGTGCAGGGCTGGCTCCACCGGGTGCGCCCGGGCGACTTCGAGGACGACGCCGCCCGCTGATCTTGCGCCCTCGCGTCGATCCGTGTATTACTACCACCCAGTGATGAGGCGCCGTCGAATCGGCCCGCTGCGCGTCGTCTCGCTCGCGCTGCTGCTCGCGCTGGTGGCGATCGCGCTCCCCCTCAAGGCGGGCCAGCCCCGCCACCTGCACCAGGCCACCAGCGCCGGGCTCTACAACGAAGAGCACGTCCTGGCCAGCCTCGAGTTCCTCGGCGGCGACGTCCCGCTGCCGGACGGGCCTCCCGGCGACTTCGTCGCCCTCGTGGTCGGCCCGTGCGCACCCGGTCCGGCCGAGGGTCACGCCGATCCGGTCGCCAGCCTCGCCGATTCCCGCGCTCCGCCCCGCCTCGCCTAGCCTCTTCGCGCTCTCGTCGTAGCCCCGCCCCCGGCTCACCCCGCGGGCGCATTCACCTGCTCCTCACGAGACGGAGGCGTCCATGCGATCACTCATCGGCATCGGCCTGCTCGTCGTCGGCACGCTCGCGCCGTGGCCCGCCACGGCGCAGCCCGCGGGCTCCCCCGCGAATCAAGACGTCGAGCAGCTGCGCCGCGAGCTGGAGCAGATGCGCAAGCAGTTCGACACCATGAAGGAAGGCTACGAGCGCGCCATCGACCAGCTCGGCGATCGCATCAAGCAGATCGAGAGCCGCCCGCAGCCCGCCGCGGCGGCCCCGGCGCCCGCGCCGGCGGCGGCCGCCTCGCCGGCCGCGGCGGGCGCGCAGACTCCGTCGCCGGCCGCGCCCGCGGTGGGGCTCACCCCCGGCGAGCTGGCGCGCCCGCGCGAGCCCTTCTCGCTCTACTCGCAGCGCGGGTCCGGGCAGCTCCTCTTCGACATCGGGGTCGCGGGCGACTTCATCGGCAACCTCACCCAGAACAACGTGGACAAGGCCAACGCGGGAAGCTTTCCGGGCCGCGAGAACCGCTTCTTCCCGCGCGAGATCGAGCTCTCGCTCTTCGGCCAGGTCGATCCCTACGCCCGCGCGGAGGTGCGCGTGGAGGCGGGCGAGGAGGACACCGGCGAGATCAACCTGCACCTCGCCGAGGCCAACCTGACCCTGATGTCGCTGCCCTTCGGCACCCAGCTCAAGCTCGGCCAGATGCGAAGCCGCTTCGGTCTGCTCAACCCGGTGCACGAGCACGACCGGCCCTTCATCGACACCCCCAACGTGCTGGCCCGCTTCCTCGGCGACGAGGGTCTGGTCGAGCGCGGCGCCGAGCTCACCTGGCTCGCCCCCCTTCCCTTCTTCCTGGAGGCGCTGGTCGGCGTCTTCGACGGCGACAACGACACCGCCTTCGGCCGCGGCAAGCTCAACACCCCGCTGGTGACCGCCCGGCTCCGCACGTTCCTCGAGCTGGGCGACGAGAGCGCGCTGCAGCTCGGGGTCTCGGCGGCCAACGGGGTCACCCCGGAGCGGCGCCGCAACACGCTGCTGGGCTTCGACGCCAAGTACAAGTACCGCCCGGTGGGCTGGCAGCACCCGCTGCTGACCCTGCTCGGGGAGGCGATCTACCAGATCCGGCGCGTCGACGTGCTCGGCGAGGACACCAACGGCGACGGCATCCAGGACACGCCGGACCAGACCCGGACTCGCAATCGCTGGGGCTGGTACGCGGGCGGCGAGGTGCAGCCCTTCCGCACCGGGCAGCTCGCCCGCTGGGCCGCCGGCTTCCGCTACGACTGGACCCAGTACCCGGTCATGCGCGGGCGGGAGTGGTCCGTCGGGCCCTACCTCGCGTTCATGCCCTCGGAGTTCCTCCGCTTCCGGCTCGGCTACAAGTACACCGAGCGAGCCGACCGCGACGGCTTCACCGACAACGAGTCGAGCGCCCGGAAGGTCGACGAGATCCTCTTCCAGGCCACCTTCATCCTGGGCGCCCACCCGGCGCATCCGTTCTAGACTCGACGAGGAGACGATCATGCTCAGAGTCCTGCTGTCGCTCGCCACGCTCGCGCTGCTCGCGCTGCCTCCCGGCTCCGCGGCGGCCGCGTCGCGGATCCAGGCGGTGGCCACCACCACCGATCTCAAGGCTCTCACCGAGGCGGTGGGCGGCGACCTCGTGGAGGTCGACGCGCTGGCCCGAGGCAACCAGAACCCGCACGACCTCGAGGTGCGGCCGAGCCTCATGGTGAAGGTGCGCCGCGCCGACGTGCTCGTGATGAACGGGCTCGAGCTCGACCAGTGGGCCGAGGTCGTGGTGCAGGGCGCCGGCAATCCCAAGGTGGCCCCGGGAGGGCCGGGCCGCGTCGACGCCTCCGCCGGGCTGCTCGTGCTCGAGGTGCCGCAGGCGCGGGTCGACCGGTCGATGGGCGACGTGCACCCCATCGGCAACCCCCACTACTCGATGGACCCGGGCATGGTCGCGGGAGTCACCGCCAACATCCTCGAGGGCCTGGCCCGCGTCGCCCCGCAGTCGCGGCCCGCCTTCGAGAAGAACCGCCTTGCTTTCCTCGCGCGCATCGACGAGGCGATGGCCCGCTGGAACGCGACCATGGCGCCGTTCAAGGGCGCGCGGGTGGTGGTCGACCACAACCAGTGGGTCTACTTCCTCACCCGCTTCGGCCTCGTGGAGGCGGGCTCGATCGAGGAGCGGCCCGGGATCCCGCCCACCCCCTCGCACCTCACCAGGCTCATCGGAGTCATGAAGGACCAGAAGGTCAAGGTCATCCTCTCCGTCCCCTGGAGCGACCAGAAGATCGCGGAGCGCGTGGCCCAGGAGACCGGCGCCAAGGTGGTCCCCATGGCCTCGGGGGTCGGCGCGGTGAAGGGCACCGACGGCTACCTGGAGACCATCGACTACAATGTGCGCAGCGTCGCGCAGGCCCTCCGGTGATGTCGGCCGCGCGGCAGGGAGCCACGACATGACCGCCGACCTCCTGTCCCTGATGTGGTTCCCGTTCCTGATGTGCCTCGTGCTCACCGGCATCCACGCCTACCTGGGCTTTCACGTGATCGCGCGCGAGGTGGTGTTCGTCGACATCGCGCTGGCCCAGATCGCGGCGCTGGGCGCCACCGCCGCGTTCCTGGTCGGCTACGAGCTCGAGACGTGGGAGTCGTACATGGCCGGCCTCGGCTTCGCGGTGCTGGGCGCGCTGGTGCTCGCCCTCACCCGCTCGCGCACCCGTCGCGTCTCGCACGAGGCGGTGATCGGGGTGGTCTACGCGGTCTCGTCCGCGGGGGCGGTGCTGCTGGCCGACCGCTCCCCGCACGGCGCCGAGCACCTGCGCGGCATGCTCGTCGGCAGCATCCTGAGCGTGGGCGGCCTCGAGGTCGCGAAGGTCGCGATCCTCTACTCGCTGGTGGGCCTCTTCCACTGGCTCTGCCGACGGCCGTTCTTCCTGATCTCGACCGATCCCGACCGGGCCTACCGCGAGGGCTGGCACGTGCGGGTGTGGGACTTCCTCTTCTACGCCTCCTTCGGCGTGGTGGTCACCTCCTCGGTGCGCATCGGCGGCGTGCTGCTCGTGTTCTCGTACCTGATCGTGCCCGCGCTGGCCGGGATCCTGCTCGCCTCGCGCATCGGGCCGCGCCTCGCGGTGGGCTGGACCTTCGGCGCGGGGGTGAGCATCGTGGCCATGGTCGCCTCCGCGGTGCTCGATCTGCCGACCGGCGCCACCGTGGTCTGCGCCTTCGGCCTGAGCCTGCTCGTCCTGGGCCTGCTCGCGCGCCTGCGCCCGCGGCCCCTCGGCGCCGCGGCCCTGGCCGGCGCCGGCCACGAGCGCGCGTGAGGGTCCGCCCGGCCGGAGCCGTCGTCGCCGCGCTCCTGCTCCTGACCGCGTGCGAGGGCCCGCCCGCCCCCGCGCGGCCGCTGGTGGTGGTCACGGTGTATCCGCTCGGCGAGCTCGCGCGCCACGTCGCGGGCGACCGCGCCGAGGTGATCGCGCTCGTGCCCCCCGGTGTGGAGCCCCACGACTGGGAGCCGTCGCCCCGCGACGTCTCGCTCGTGCAGCGTGCCATCCTGCTCGTGCACACCGGCACCGCTCTCGACGCGTGGGTGGCTCGGCTCCTCGCGAGCCTGCCGGGCCGCGTGGCCGTGATCGATACCTCGCGGGGCCTGAGCCTGCTGGCGCAGGGCACGGGCTCGGACCCGCACACGTGGCTCGATCCCACCCTCGCCCGCGCGCAGGCCCAGACCATCGCGGCCGGGCTGGCCCGGGCCGACCCCGCGGGCCGCGCCGGCTACGAGGAGCGCGCCGCCGCCCTCGCCGCACGCCTCGACGCGCTCGACGCCGCGTTCGCGGCGGGTCTCTCCACGTGCGCGCGCCGGGAGCTGGTGACCACCCATGGGGCCTTCGGCTACCTCGCGCGGCGCTACCGCCTGACCCAGCTGTCGATCATGGGGCGGGCGCCCGAGGCCGAGCCGAGCCCCGCCGATCTGGCCGCCATCGTGCGCACCAGCCGCCGCCTCCACGTCACCCACGTGTTCGTCGAGCCACTGGTGAGCCCGCGCCTGGCCGAGACCCTCGCGCGCGAGATCGGCGCCTCGACCCTGCCCCTCGACCCGATCGAGGGGGTGAGCCGCGAGCGCGCCGCCGCCGGCACCGGCTACGTGGAGCTGATGGAGGCCAACCTCGCCAGCCTGCGCACCGGCCTCGGCTGCTCCTGACGCCTCGATGGCGCGCGTCTGCTTCGTGACCTGCATGATGTGGCCCGAGATCTCGGCGAGCGACCGGCTCGTGGTGGAGGCGCTGGCCCCGCTCGGCGTGCAGGTGGAGGGCCGGCCCTGGAACGAGCGGAGCGCGAAGTTCACGGGCTTCGACGCGGTGGTGCTGCGCTCGAACTGGGACTACCACTTCGAGCCGGAGGCCTTCCTCGCCTGGCTCGATCGGATCGAGCGTGCCGGGGTGCGTCTCTTCAACCCGCCCGCGCTGGTACGCTGGAACGTGAGCAAGCGGTACCTGCTGGCGCTGGAGGCGGCCGGCGTGCCCACGGTGGCCACCACCGTGCTCGACGACCCCACGCGCGAGGCCATCGAGGCGAGCCTGGGACGCCACGGCCCCGTCGTGGTGCTGAAGCCCGCGATCGCGGCCTCCGCCCACGGCACACGGCTCGTGACCGCGGCCTCGGTGGACGAGACCCTGCGGGCGCTCGCGGCCGGCGTCCTCGTGCCCCCGCTGCTCGTGCAGCCGTTCGTCGAGGAGGTGCGGAGCCGCGGCGAGTGGGCGCTGATCTTCATCGAGGGTGAGCTCACTCACGCGGTTCTCAAGCGTCCGGGGCCGGGCGAGTTCCGGGTGCAAGGCCACCTGGGCGGCAACGCGGAGGCGGCGGCCGCGCCGCCCGGCGTCGCGGCGGTGGCCCGCCGCGCGCTGGCCGCCCTGCCCGCCCCGCCGCTCTACGCGCGCATCGACGCGGTCGAGGCCGCGGCGGGGCCGCTGGTGATGGAGGCCGAGGTCAACGAGCCGGGCCTCTTCTTCAACCACGCCCCCGCGGCCGCGGGGCGCTTCGCGGCGGCTCTGCTCCGTCGGATCCGGTCCGCGTGAGCTGGCGCCGGGGCCCTTCGAGTACAATGTGAGCGCCATGGACGTATCCGCCGCCGCGCGCTGGCGCGTGATCAGCCTGATCTTGCTGGGCGCCTTCATCGGACTGAGCGGCGTGGTCTACGGGGTCGGGCTCCTGCCGGGCGACGTGGCGATCCACGGCGAGCTCCTGGAGGCGCGCGGCGGCCTCGCGCACGCGGCGGCGCGCTGGTTCGACTACGGCGGCAAGTGGGAGGTGCTCGCGCCCGCGATGCTGGCCCTGTTCGCGTGGTCGGCGACCGCGCGGCGCCACTGGTGGCTCTGGTGCCTGCTGATGCCCGCCGGCGGCGCGGTCGAGCAGCTCTTCAAGCCCCTGGTGGGGCGCCCCCGGCCGCGCGGGGTCAACATGGGCTTCCCGAGCGGCCACGTCACCGCGGCCGCCACGTTCGCGGTCCTGCTCTTCTACGTGCTCTCCCGCGAGCGCGCGTCGCCCGGCGTGCGCCTGGGCCTCGGCGCGCTGGCGGTGGCCCTCGTGATCCTGGTGGGCTTCGCCCGCGTGATCCTGAACGCGCACTGGCCCTCGGACGTGCTGGGCGGGATGCTGCTGGGTGGCGGCTGCGCGGCGGCGGGCGCCTGGTGGGACAGCACCCGCGCGCCCGCGCCGGGCAGCGCCCTCCAGGTGGATGCCTAGATGCGTCCCTTCGTGGAGCTGGAGGACGTCGACTTCGACTACGGCGCAGGCCCGGTCCTCGAACGCATCAACCTGACCGTCGAGGCCGGTGACTTCCTCGGCATCATCGGCCCCAACGGCTCCGGCAAGACCACGCTCCTGCGCATCATCCTGGGGCTCCTGCCCCCGACGCGCGGAGCGGTGCGCCTCTTCGGCCACCCGCCGGGCGCGTTCGGGCAGTGGGGCCGGCTCGGCTACGTGCCCCAGAAGGCCACGCTCGACCCGAGCCTGCCGGTGACGGTGCGCGAGGTGGTGGCCACCGGCCTCCTGCCCTCGCTCGGCCTCTTCGGCCGTCTGCGCGCATCGACCCGGGAGCGAATAGAGGAGGTGCTGGGCCAGGTCGGCATGGCCGCGCAGGGCAGCACGCGGATCGGCGTGCTCTCGACCGGCCAGCAGCAGCGGGTGCTGATCGCCCGCGCGCTCGTCTCCAAGCCGGAGCTCTTGATCCTCGACGAGCCCACCGGCGGCGTCGACCCCGAGGCCCAGACCAGCTTCTACGCGCTGCTGCACCACCTGAACCGCGAGCGCGACGTCACCCTGATCCTGGTGAGCCACGACATCGCGGTGGTGGCCAAGGAGGTCACCAAGCTCGCGTGCCTCAACCGCCGTCTGATCTTCCACGGCCGCCCGGGCGACTTCCTGAGCGACGCGGCGCTGGCCGCGCTCTACGGCCCGGCGGTGCGCGTGGTCAGCCACGAGCACTAGGCCATGCCCGAGTTCCTCCAGTACGGCTTCATGTACCGGGCCTTCGCGGCGGGCCTCGTGACCGCCCTGATCTGCCCCGCGATCGGCGTGTTCCTGATCCCGCGCCGGCTCTCGCTGATCGCCGACACCCTGGCCCACGTGGCGCTGGCCGGCGTGGCGCTGGGGCTGGTCGTCGGCATCTCCCCGGTGGTGGGCGCGCTGGTGGTGGTGCTGGCCGGCGCGGTGGGCATGGAGCGGCTCCGCTCGCGCGGCGCGCTGCAGGGCGACGCCGCGCTCGCGGTCTTCCTCTCCGGCGGCTTCGCGCTGGCGGTGGTGCTGATCAGCCTGGCCCGCGGCTTCAACGCCGATCTCTTCGCGATCCTCTTCGGCAGCATCCTCACCGTGTCCACCGGGGACGTGTGGCTGATCCTGGCCCTCGGAGCGACGGTCACCGTCGCGATCGGCGCCTTCTACCGGCAGCTGCTGGCCATCACGCTCAACGAGGACCTGGCCCGCACCAGCGGGGTCCCGGTGGGGGCACTGAACCTCCTGCTGACCATACTCACCGCGCTGACCACGGTGGTGGCCATGCGCATGGTGGGCGTGCTGCTGGTCTCGGCCATGATCGTGATCCCCACGCTGGCCGGCTTCGCGCTCGGGCGGAGCTTCCACACCGCCACCGCCATCGCGGTGGCCATCGCGCTCGTCTCGGTGGTCTCGGGCCTGATCGCCGCCTACTACCTGCGGCTGGCCGCGGGCGGCGCGGTGGTCCTGGTCGCGCTCCTGATCTTCGCCGCCGCGAGCCTGGCCCGGCGCCGGCTCCGCGCACCCGTCCCCGTCCCGGAGGCCCATTCATGATCCGACCGCGCGCCGCCCTGCTGGCCGCGTGCCTGCTCCTGGCCCTTGCCGCCGCGCCCGCCGCGGCCCAGGACCCCGCGGGCAAGACCGCCTCGAACCCGCCCCAGAATCCGGAATGCCCGCGCTGGCGGACCGCGTTCGCGGGCATGCCGATGCGCATGGTGTCGATCCAGGCCGGGGCGCGGACGCTGGCCCTGCGCGTGAAGCTCGCCGACTCCGGCGAGCGCCAGGCGGGGGGCTTCCAGTGCGCGACCCCCGAGGAGATCAAGCGACACCTGATCCTCTTCGACTTCGGCAAGGAGATCTTCACCCAGTTCCACATGCAGAACGTCCCCGCCGCGCTCGACATCGCGTTCATCAAGGGCGACGGGCGAATCTTCGCGATCCTGAAGATGGACCCGAGCCCGACCGAGCTCTACGGCCCCTTCGGCGAGTTCCGCTACGCGCTCGAGGCCCACGCCGGCTTCTTCGCGAGCCAGGGCATCCGCCAGGGAGAGGCGAAGCTCGTCCTGCCCGCCGCCCGCTGAGGGAGGCTCCGTGCACCGGCATACCCACGGCTCGCGCCACAAGCACCGGCTGGTCGCGGTGTTCGGCCTCACCGCGGGCTTTCTCGTGGTGGAGGCGGCGGTGGGCCTCTGGACCGGCAGCCTCTCGCTGCTCGCCGACGCGGTGCACATGCTGGTCGACGCGGGCGGCGTCCTCCTGAGCCTGCTCGCGGTGTGGTTCGCGGAGCGCCCGGCCACCCCGGCCAAGACCTACGGCTACTACCGCGTGGAGATCCTCGCCGCGCTCGTCAACGGGGTGGTCCTCTGCGTGATGGCGGTCGGCATCCTGCTCGCCACCTATCAGCGGATCTGGCAGCCGCCGCACGTGCCGGGCGGACCGATCGTGGCGGTGGCGGTGCTGGGCCTCGCGGTGAACATGGCCGGCCTCTGGCTCCTGCACGCGGGCGCGGGCGAGAGCCTGAACGTGCGCAGCGCCTACCTCGAGGTCCTGGGCGACGCGGTCAGCTCGGGCGTGGTCATCGTCACCGGGGTGGTGATCCTCGCCACCGGCTGGGTGGTGGTGGATCCGATCGCGGGCGCGGTGATCGCGCTCTTCCTCCTGCCCCGCACCTGGAGCCTGCTCCGCCAGGCCGTCAACGTGCTGCTGGAGGGCGCCCCCGCCCACCTCGACGTCAACGAGATCGAGGCCGCGCTGGCCTCCTCGCCGTCGGTGCGCCGGGTCCACGACCTCCACGTCTGGACGCTCACCTCCGGCCGCGAGGCGATGAGCGCCCACGTGGTGGTCGATCCGGGCGCGCCCTCCGACAAGATCCTGGAAGAGCTCCACGTCGTCCTCCACGCCAGATTCGGGATCGATCACACCACGATCCAGATCGAGACCGAGCCAGCCCCCCTCATCCAGATCAATCCAAAGCCGGGCTAGTCGCGCCCGTCAGGAGACGTCCCATGTCCATCGCTCGGCTGGCTTCCCTGGCCCTGCTCCTCGCCGCCCTCGCGGCGGCCCCCGCCGCCGCCCAGGCGGGGCAGGAGGCGCGTCCATGCTGAGGAGCGACTCCCGGATCCTCACCACCCACGTGGGCAGCCTGCCTCGCCCGCCGGCGCTCCGCGATCTCCTGGTGCGCCAGGATCGCGGCGAGCCCGTGGAGGCCGCGGCCCTGGACCGCGAGGTGGGGGCGGCGCTCGCGCGCGTGATCACCGGCCAGCTCGAGGCCGGCATCGACGTGGGCAACAACGGCGAGCAGCCGCGCGCCGGCTTCTCGACCTACGTGGCGGGGCGCATGCGGGGCTTCGGGGGCACCAGCCGCCGCGAGCTGGCCCAGGACCTGATCGACTTCCCGGACTATGCCGAGCTGCTGGCCCGGCGACGGCGCGACGCGGCCCGCATCGCCGACGCCCCGCAGGCGATCGCGGAGATCGAGTACGCGGACCTGGGGCCCGCGGTGCGCGAGATCGAGCAGTTCGTCGCCGAGACCGACGGACGGCCGCGCCGCTTCGCGGAGCGGTTCATGACCGCGGCCTCGCCGGGAGTGATCGCCACCATCCTGCTCTCCGCCCACTACGGCTCGCACGAGCAGTACATCACCGCGCTGGCTCGCGAGATGCGGAAGGAGTACGAGCTGATCCACGCCCGCGGGCTCGTGCTGCAGCTCGACTGCCCCGACCTGGCCATGGAGCGGGCGCGCTTCTTCCGGCGGGACTCGCTCGAGCGCTTTCTCCAGATGGTGGAGCTGCACGTGGAGGCCATCAACCGCGCCATCGCCGCGATCCCGCCCGACCGCGTCCGCCTGCACCTCTGCTGGGGCAACTACGACGGGCCGCACACCCACGACGTGCCGCTGGAGGCGGTGCTGCCGATCGTGACCCGCGCGCGGGTCGGCGCGCTCTCGCTGCCGCTCGCCAACCCGCGCCACCAGCACGAGTACCGCGTGCTGCGCCAGCACCGGCTGCCGGAGTCGATGCTCCTCCTGCCCGGCGTCATCGACTCGACCACCAACTACGTCGAGCACCCCGAGGTGGTGGCGGACCGCATCTGCGCCGCGGTGGACGCGGTCGGCGACCGGAGCCGCGTCGTCGCCTCCACCGACTGCGGCTTCGGCACCTTCGCCGGCTCCGAGGCGGTGGCCCACAGCGTGGTCTGGGCCAAGCTGGCCGCGCTCTCCGAGGGCGCCGCCATCGCCACCCGCCGCCTCTGGGGCTGAGCCAGCCGAACCTGCTGACCTCGCTCAGCGGCGGGGGCGGCGGTGGACCAGCAGCACCCGCGGAGGTCCATCCGGCTCGGCAGGTGGCTGGGCGGTGCGCCGGTGGGCCCAGCTGCGGTCGGCGGCGACCACCACCGCGTGCGGAGCCCGGGCCAGCGCGGTCTGGAGCTGGCGCTCGGAGCGCACGCGGATCACGGGCTGGCCGAGGTAGAACGCGAGCGGCAGCTCGGGCAGGCCCCACACCACGACCGGCCCGTCCCGCAGGAGCGGCCGCACGCGCTCGGCCATCCGCGGGTAGTCGCCGGCGGCGTTGTGCCGCGCCACCTCCCAGCGGTAGCCCAGCGCGAAGCCCAGCGCGGTGACGAGCCAGAGGACGGACAGGAGGCGGCGGACGTGAACCGCCGCGCGCCGCGCCACCGCCGGCCCGGGCTCGGTCCCCGTGATCCGCCGCGTCAGCCACGGCCCGAGCCACCAGCCGACCAGGATCGCGGCGGGCGGCACCATCGGGCCGTAGTAGCGCAGGCGCTGCTCGCGGGAGAGCGCGACGAGAGCCACCGTCACGCCGAGCCAGGCCAGGAGAAAGAGCACGCGGTCGCCCGGCTCGCGCCGGCGGCGCGTGACGATGGCCGCGGCGAGCGCGAGCGGGGTCAGCAGTCCCCACGGGAACAGCACGACCGCCAGGTTCCGGACCGGCGCGGTGAGGGCCGCGAGGTGGAGCCCGCGCGGGCGGTACCAGCCGACCTGGTCGACGAGCACCGCCTGGGCCATCGCCTGCCGGTCCGCGAGCACCCCGAGGAGAGCCCAGAGCCCCACCGCGACGCCCAGGATCGCGACGCCGGGCACCAGGTGGAGCGACCAGCGCCGCCAGCTCCGCGTCAGCAGCCCGTACCCGAGGCCGATGGCCACCGGCAGGAGCCCGCCCGCCCCCTTGGCCCAGAAGGCGACCGCGGCGAAGCCGTAGAAGCCGATCCACGCGCGCCCCACCGGCGCGAGGGTCATCCGGGCCAGCATCCAGAGGCTCGCGGTGATGGCGGCGGTCATGAGCGCGTCGGGCAGGGCCAGGTGCGCGCTGAAGAAGAGCCCCTGGGTGGTGGCGGCCAGCAGCGCGGCGAGCCGCCCGGTCTCGGCGTCGAAGAGATCGCGCGCCACCGCGTACGTGAGGAGCACGGTGGCCACCGCGGCGGCCGCCGACGGCACGACCGCGGTCCACTCGGTCACCCGGCCGAAAGGCCACGAGACCAGCGCGATCAGCCACGCCAGGAGCGGCGGCTTGTTGAAGTAGCCGACCCCGTTCAGGCGAGGCCGCAGCCAGTCGCCGCGCGCGAGGATGTCCTGGGCGAGCAGCGGGAAGCGCGCCTCGTCGTTGGTGGCGAACGTCCGCGCCGCGAGCTGCACGCCGATCAGCGCCGCGCCGGCGAGCGCGATCCAGGCCGGACCGGGCGGCCATCCGATGCGCGCGCCGCATCTGGACAGGACTGCCTTGGATGGAAGCATGACGCCCTCCCCGCGAACTGGATCGCTGGATCCAGAAGGTGGAGACCCGCCACGCCGCGCGGCCAGAGGGGGGGAGCGCGGCGAGGACCGGATCAGTGACCGGGGCTGCGGAGGATCCGGCTCAGGCGGCCGGGGAGGCTCGGGCGTCGGACGGGGCGAGGCAGAGGCAGGCGACGGGGTCCGCGTCGTCGCGAAGCGGAGCGGGCTCGTACACCGGCGTCGGCGCCGAGGAGCCCAGCGGGAACGGGTCGAGGGCGGCGGTGCCGGACGTGATCAGGAAGACCGCGTCGTCGTTGTCGCCGTCGTCGAAGAAGCCGGAGATCCACACCGGATCCGGCGGGCTCGCGTAGGCGAGCGGGGTCAGCGCCAGGAGAGCCAGCGCCAGGACCAGCGCGAGCGCACGCACCCGCGGCCACGACGTCATCCCGCTCCACGACATACCGCGGGGGCGCCCTTGTCAAGGGCTCCCGCCGCGCGGCGGCCGGCCGGTCGGGCCCATCCGCGCCACCAGGTGCGCGCCCGCGAGGGCGCCCGTCCAGAGCAGCAGCACGTCGGTGGTGGAGGCGATGTGGGCGGGCTGCAGCACCTGCAGGGCCTCCAGCAGCACGCCGAGGACGGCGACCAGCCCGAGGGGCGGCCGCGCCCACGCGTGGCGCATGGCGGCCCCGAGCGCGCCGCCCAGCGTGAGCTTCTTGCCGAAGTCGAAGAGGGCCGACTGGAAATCGGCGCCGTAGTACGACGCGAACGGGATCCACTCGACGCGCGGCAGACGCTCCCGCGCGGCCGCGAGGGAGCCCGCGAACGACCACGGCGTCAGCTCCTCGTAGACGAGGAAGCCCGCGGCCAGCGCGACCAGCAGTGCCGCCCCGTGCCGCCGCACCCAGGGCCACCGGCCCGGCGACGGCCCCAGCGTGGCCCCGGCCAGAGCGCCGAGCGCGGCGAGCCCCACGGTGTCGATGTTGGGCGAGCGGCCCACGATCAGGATCTTGGCGCCCTCGAGCGCGGCGGCCAGCGCGACCGCGCCGCCCCACGCGAGCCCGGCCGCCGCGCCGGGCGGCCACGCCACCAGCGCGAGCCGGGCGAGCACTCCCACCGCGGCATAGGCCAGGACCTTCTCCACCAGGAGATCGGGCCAGAAGGCGCGCCCGAGACTGCCGAAGGGTCGCCACTGCCCCGCCTTCACGTTGTGCCACACGCTGGAGACGTCGAAGGTCGGCACGTAGGGATAGAGGGCGTCCGCGGTCAGCGCCGCGACCAGCACCGCCAGCACCACGAGCACGGGCCGGCGGCGGAGGCCGCGCGTGAGCCCCGGGGCGACCGCGTCGTGCGCGGCGGCCAGGAACGCGCGGGCGGCCAGGAATCCCGCCACGCTGCCGGCGACCTGCGCCACCACGTCGGCCGCGGAGCTGAGCCGGCCCGGGACGAAGAGCTGGCCCGCCTCCACCGCGGCGGCCAGCAGCGCGTCGATCACCATCACGCGCCCGAGACCCCCGGCCAGGGAAGCGCCCGCCCACCGGCCCCACACCATCAGCACCCCGAACGGCACGCCCAGCAGCAGGTTGGCGGCGACGTCCGAGAGCGAGAGCCGGCGCGGGACCGGATGGGCGAGGAAGCGCGCGAAGGCGTCGGGATCGTGGCGGAAGTGGAACGGGAAGAACGAGCCGTAGGCCAGGAAGATCAGGTAGAGCAGCAGGAGGATGGCGGGGAGGCGGCGCGCGTTCACCGGGCGAGAGCCTAGCATGGTATGCTCCGCGGCCATGGACGCCACGCGCTTCGCCCGCGGCATGACCTTCGACGACTACGTCACCTTCACCGGCTCGTCCGGAAACCTCGCACGCGAGGGCTTCGACGTGCGCCGCTTCTCCCGGGTGCGCCCGCGCCTGGACTGGAGCGGCTACCTGCGCGAGCGACACGCCCGGGCCCGCCTGACGCCGGAGCAGACCGCGGCCATCGGCTGGCTGGCCGCGCAGCCGGGCGGCCCCGCCAAGGTGGCGGTGATCGCCGAGGAGTGGTCGTCCGACTGCCGGCGCGACCTCCCGTACCTGGCGCGCCTGGCCGAGGCGGGCGGCCTCGAGCTGCGCATCTTCCCGCGCGACGGCGACGTCATGCTGATGAAGGGCCTGCCCGAGCCGACGGAGGGCAACGGCGACCTGGTGTGCGCGTACGCCAACGAGAAGAACGGCCAGCGCTGGGCGTCGGTGCCGGTGGCGGTGTTCTTCACCCGGGACTTCGCGGAGCTCTATCGGTACATCGAGTACCCCGCGATCTACCACAAGGAGCGCATCCTCGGCGCCCTGCGCGCCCCGCGGGCGGGCGAGAGCGAGGAGCAGACGAGGAGCCGGGCCGGTCGGGACATCGGGGCGCTGCTGGAGTCGCCATTCCCCGACGTGTGGGCCCAGGCCGCCGTCGCGGAGATCCTGAGCGCGCTCCACGCGCGCCGGCTGACCGGCGCGGCGAGCTGACCGCGCGGCGTCAGGGGGCGGCGCGCCAGGCGTGCCAGCCCCAGATCGCGCCCGCCACCGCCACCATCAGCCCGACGTAGGCCCACCAGCTGTTGGTCCACGAGTCGCGCGGGAGCACGATGCGCTCCTGCTCCCACTCCACCTGGTCGCGCCAGCCGAGGTCCCCGCGCGCGTAACGCTGGAAGACCTCGGTCACCCACGGCAGCGGCAGCGCCCGGTCGCGGGTGCGATAGCGCCGCTCCAGCGAGCCCTCCTGCAGGTCGAGGCCGAAGCCGCTCTGGACGCTGCCGGTGGCCTGGAGGTACGTCGAGTCCGACGCGCCGAGGGTCGCCTGCACGTTGCGCCCCCCGTCCAGCGAGCCCAGGACCTTGGCGATGGTGGGGCCGTCCGGGCGCTCGTAGCCGGTGTCGTGGGTGCTGAGCAGCAGGAGATCCATGGCCGCGCGCTAGTAGGACCGCGGCAGGCCGAGCACGTGCTCGGCGAGGTAGTTCAGCGCCATCTGCTGCGACACCGGCGCGATCTTGTAGAGGCGGATCTCGCGCCACAGGCGCTCCACGTAGAACTCCTTGGCGTAGCCGAACCCGCCGAAGGTCTGGAGCGCGGCGTCGCAGGCGTTGAACCCGGCCTCGGCGGCCAGCATCTTGGCCGCGTTGGCCTCGCGGCCGCAGGGCTTGCCGTGGTCGAAGAGCCACGCCGCCTTGAGGCACATCATCTCTGCCGCGTCGAGCTGGGCCATGGCGTGGGCCAGCGGGTGCGCGATCGCCTGGTTCTTGCCGATGGGCCGGTCGAACACCACCCGCTCCTTGGCGTACTGCACCGCGCGGTCGAGGGCGGCGCGCCCGATGCCCACCGCCTCGATGCCGACCACGATGCGCTCCGGGTTCAGGGAGTCGAGCAGGTGATAGAACCCTTCCCCGACCGCGCCCACCACGTCCTCCTCCGGGATCTCCAGGTTGTCGATGAAGATCTCGTTGGAGTCCACCGCGGCGCGGCCGAGCTTGTGGATCAGGCGCACCGTGATCGCACTGTGATCGAAGTTCGCGAAGAAGAGGGTCATGCCCTTGAGCGGCTTGGCGGGGTCGCGGTCCGAGGTGCGGGCGAGGAGCAGGATCCGGTTGGCGTGCTGGGCGTTGGTGGTCCAAACTTTCCGACCGTTGACCACCCACTTGTCGCCTCGCTTCTCGGCGCGCGTCTGGATGCGCGAGGTGTCGGTGCCCGCGTTGGGCTCGGTCACCCCGAAGGCCATCACCGTCTCGCCGCTCACGATCCCGGGCAGGTACTTCCGCTTCATGGCCTCGGTGCCGTACTTGATGAGGGGCGTGGGGGGGAACACGTAGAAGTGGACCGGCGACGCGCCGGAAGTCCCGGCCCCCGAGGCGCAGATCTCGTGCAGCATCAGCGCGGCCTCGGTGACCCCGAGCCCGGCCCCGCCGTACTCCTCGGGCACCATGATGCCGAGCCAGCCGTTGTCGGCGAACGCCTTCACGAAGTCGCTCGGGTACTCCGCGCGATCGTCCTTGTCGAGCCAGTAGTCGAGCGAGAAGGTGCGGGCCAGCGCCCCCACCTCCTTCTTGATCAGCTCCTGCGATTCGGTGAGCGCGAAGTCCATTGAGCCGCCTCCTGATCGGGCAAGGATAGCACGGTGCGACGGGGGCTTGCCCTTCGTGGCCCCCCCTCGGTATGCTGGCGGCCATGGACGAGACCACGCCCGCGATCCAGGACTATCTCGCCGCCATCTACGATCTCGCGGGCACCGACAAGCCGGTGATCGGAGCGCGGCTCGCGCGGCACATGCACGTCTCGGCCCCGTCCATCACCGAGGCCATCCGCCGCATGCAGAAGGACGGCTACATCCGCGTCGGCGGGCGCAAGGAGATCCGGCTCACCACCAAGGGCCTCGGCATCGCCGAGACCATGGCGCGCCGCCATCGCCTGATCGAGCGCTGGCTCACCGACGTGCTCGGGCTCGACTGGTCGCGCGCGCACGACGAGGCGCACCGGCTCGAGCACTCGCTCTCCCCGGTGGTGGAGGAGCGGCTCGCGGAGACGCTCGGCATGCCCAGCACCTGCCCGCACGGCAACCCGATCCCGGGCATGCCCGCCCCCGAGGCGCACCGGCCGATCCCGCTCAACCAGGCGCCCGCCGGCCATCCGTTCGTGGTGGAGCGCATCACCGAGGAGGCGGAGGCCGACCGCCAGCTGCTGCGCTTCCTGTGGGAGTCCGGCATCCGCCCCGGCAGCCGGGTGGTGGTGAGCGAGATCGCGCCCTACGCGGGCACGGTGTCGATCATGCTCGACGGCCGCACCATCACCATGGGCATCAACGCCTCGAACAAGATCTGGGTGTACGACCCCATGGAGCCCACCGACCGTCCCCGGCCGGTCCGGGCCCGCCGTCCCGCCAAGTCGCGCGCCTGATCCGGCCCATGGCGGTCAAGGCCCTCTACGCGCTGCAGAACGGATTCATGGGCTTCGAGCGCACCGGCCTCTTCTACGGAGAGCGCTCGCCGGAGCGGGTCGCGATCCCGGTCACCTGCTACCTGGCCCAGACCGGCGACGCGGTGATCCTGTTCGACACCGGCATCTCCCCGCGGGCGGTGCCGGGCCTGCTCCGCCAGGATCCCCTCGCGCGCTTCGCGGACGACGACCTGCTCGTGCACCGGCTCGACTCCATCGGGTTCGAGCCCAAGGACGTGGACCTGGTGGTGATCAGCCACCTCCACTTCGATCACGCGGGGGGCGCCGCGATCTTCGACACCTCGGAGCTGGTGGTGCAGAAGGAGGAGTACGCGTATGCGCAGTACCCGGCCCAGTTCTTCGCCTCGTTCTACTACCGCAAGAACTTCGATCTCCCGGGCTACCGCTGGCGCCTGCTCGACGGCGACACCGAGCTGGTGCCCGGCGTGACCGCGCTGCGCAGCGACGGCCACACCCCGGGGCACCAGTCACTGCTGGTGCAGCTGCCGGTCACCGGGCCGGTGATCCTGGCCGGCGACTGCTGCTACTGGCAGCGCTCGATCGACGAGGAGATCCCCCCCGGCGTGGTGTGGGACCCCACGCGCGCGATGCACTCCATCAAGCGCCTGAAGACGCTGGCCCGGCTCACCGGCGGGCGCATCTTCCCGAGCCACGATCCGGCCTTCTGGGAGCGGGCGGTCAAGGCGCCGGAGTCGTACAAGTAGATCACCCTCAGGGAACCCCTCACCCCGCCCCCTCCCCAGGGGGAGAGGGAGATCAGTGGAGATGACCATGGGCGTGCTGGACGGAATCAAGGTGCTGGAGATGGCGCGGGTCCCGCCCGCCGAGATGCCCGGGATGTTCCTCGCGGACATGGGCGCCGACGTGCTGAAGATCGAGACCCCGCCCGACGAGCCGGAGGACGCGGTCACCAAGCGGCGCGCCGCCTTCTCCTACGTCAACCGCAACAAGCGCTCGCTCGCGCTCAACATGAAGGCGCCCGAGGGGCAGGCCCTCTTCAAGAAGCTCGCCGCCTCCGCCGACGTCATCGTGGAGGGCTTCCGCCCCGGGGTCATGAAGCGCCTGGGCGGCGACTACGAGACGCTCTCCGCGGCCAACCCGCGCCTGGTCTACTGCTCGCTCTCCGGCTTCGGCCACAACGGGCCCTACCGCGACTACCCGGCTCACGACGGCAACTACCTGTCGCTCGCCGGCGTGCTCAACCTGATCGGGGAGCCCGACCGCAAGCCGATCTTCCCGCTCAACCTGGTGGCGGACTACGGCGGGGCCAGCATGCACGGCGCGCTCGGCATCATGATGGCGCTCTTCGCCCGCGAGCGGACCGGCCGCGGCCAGCACGTGGACGTCTCCTATCTGGACACCTCGCTGGCCCTCCTGGCCGCCACGCCCAACATGCGCTTCTTCTGGAGCGACGGCATGGCCCCCAAGCGCGGCGAGGGCTTCCTGGGCGGCTCGTACCCCTACTACGCGGTGTACGAGACCAAGGACCGCAAGCACCTCACGATCGGCTGTACCGAGCCCTGGCTCTGGGAGAACTTCTGCAAGGCGATCGGCCGGCCCGATTTCGTGAAGTTCGCACGCCGTCCGGACCAGTTCGTGCGGGCGGCGAACGCGGAGGAGGTCAAGTGCCGGGAGGAGATCGAGGCCATCATCAGGACCCGCACCCGCGACGAGTGGTACGACTTCCTGGTGAAGGCCGACGTGTGCGTGGGGAAGGTCTACGAGCCGGAGGAGGTCGTGGCCGACCCGCAGGTGCAGGCGCGCGACATGGTCGTGGAGATGCGTCACCCGGTGCACGGCACCGTCACCCAGTTCGGCCAGCCCATCAAGCTCTCGGCCACTCCGGGGACCATCCGCACCGTCGCGCCCTACTCCGGCGAGCACACCGACCAGGTGCTGGGCGAGCTCGGCGTGTCGGCCGCGGACATCCGCAGCCTGCGCGAGAAGAAGGTGGTCGCGTAGCGTCGGCGCGCGCTACTATCGGCATCCGATGAGGACGATCCGCCGGGGGGTGGTCGGGGCGGCGCTGGCCGTGCTCGCGACGGCGGCCCCGGCCCCCGCCGACCGCGCGGCCGAGCTGGGCGAGCGACTGCGCAAGGCCATCCACGCGCGCTCCACCGGCTTCTTCGCGGGGGCCGGACCGCTCCGCGATCCGCGTGCTCCACGGGCCGAACGCCGACTCGCGCGACGTGCTGCTCGGCACCCGCTACGCGGTGCCCGCGAGCGGGCGGCCGTTCGTCAACGTGCTCACCACCTACTCTGCCCCACCCAAGAAGCGCTGAGGCGACCCCGATGACCACCGGCCCCGAGTCCTTCGTCGAGCTGCTCTCCTCCCGTGCTCGGATCGGCTGGGGTGCGCCGCCCGCCGGGCGGCCGGTCACCAACGCGCTCTACGAGTTCGGCGGCGGCTATCCGGATCCGGGCTCCTTCCCGTACGACGGGCTCGTCGACGCGACCAGCCGGATGATGAAGGCGGAAGGGGCCGAGGCCCTCACCTACGGGGAGGCGCAGGGCTACCGGGGGCTGCGCGAGCTGGTGTGCCACAAGTACGGCCTGTTCGAGGGGCTGAAGGTCGGGCCCGAGAACATCATCATCTCGAACGGGTCCGGGCACGCCCTGTCCCTGGCCTTCAGCGCCTTCGTGGACCCGGGCGACGTGATCGTCTCCGAGGCCCCGACCTTCTCCGGCACGCTCCAGACCATCCGCCGCCACGGGCCCCAGGTGCTCGACGTGCCGGTGGACAAGGACGGGCTGGTGGTCGAGGTCGCGCGGCGGCACCTCGCCGACCTGCGCAAGCAGGGGCGCCGCTGCAAGCTCATCTACACCATCGTGAACTTCCAGAACCCGTCCGGCCCATCGCTGACCCTCAAGCGGCGGCGGGAGCTGATCGACCTGGCCCACGAGTACGACACGCTGATCCTCGAGGACGACGCCTACGGGGAGCTGCGCTTCGAGGGCGAGCACCTGCCCTCCCTCTACGCCCTCGACGGCGGCGGCCGGGTGCTGCGGGCGGGCACGGTGTCGAAGATCCTCGGGGCCGGGTTCCGGCTCGGCTGGCTCTGCGCCCCGAAGGAGATGATCCCCGCGTTCCAGGGCTTCCTCTTCGGAGGCGGGGTGAACCCCTTCGCCTCGCGGGTGGCGACCTACTTCCTGCGCGACAACCTCGCCCCCCACGTGGCCCGGCTCGTGAACGTCTACCGGGCGAAGCGCGACGCGATGCTGCGCGGGCTATGGGAGCTCCTGAAGGACACCGACGTGGAGATCAGCAAGCCGGAGGGGGGCTTCTTCATCTGGATCCGCCTGCCCACCGGCACCGACACCGGCAAGCTCTACGAGGGCGCGGTGGCGGCCCGGGTGCAGTACACCGCGGGGCCGTCGTTCTTCCCCAACGGGGGCGGCGAGCGGTTCATGCGCCTCGCGTTCTCGTTCGAGTCGCCGGAGCGCTGCTACGAAGGGGCGCGCCTGATCGCCCGGGCCATCCTCGACGCGCGCGCCTGAGATGCCCCGCCAGCTCATCCTCGTGGTGGACGACGAGGACAACCTCCGGGACGTGCTGGTGGAGGTGCTGCGCCGCGACGGGCACGAGGTGGACAGCGCGGTGGACGGCGCGGAGGGGCTGCGCCGGGTCGAGGAGCGGCGCTACGACCTGGTGGTCACCGACCTCCGCATGCCCGGCCTCGAGGGCCCCGCGCTCTACCGTGCGCTGCGGGCGCGCTATCCGGAGCAGCCGCCCCGGGTGATCTTCATGAGCGCCAACACCGGCATCGACGAGTACGCGAGCTTCCTCGCCGAGACCGGCGAGCCGGCGCTGGAGAAGCCGTTCAACCTGGCCGACATGCGCCAGGTCGTCATGCAGGTGCTCTCCCAGGTCAGGAGCCGCGCCGGGGGCGGTTGACGTGGCGGGCGTCGGCTGCTAGCGTTCCCGCGTGCCGATCGCCAGCCCCGCCCTCTCCGATCCTTCTCGCTCCACGCCGGACGTCGCCGAGCAGCGCGCGCGGGTTCGCGCGCTGGTGGCGCCGCGTCACGGCGAGCGCGGCCTCGACATCGGCTGCGGCTTCGGGCTCCTGTCCTGCGAGCTGGCCCGCGACGTGGGACCCACCGGACGCGTGGTCGGCGTGGACTCGGTCCCCAGCATGATCGGGGCCTGCGAGGAGCGGGCGCGGCACGACGCGGTGACCGGGCGCACCGAGTTCCGTCAGGCGGACGCAGAGGCGCTGCCGTTCGCGCCCGCCACGTTCGACTTCGTGACCGCGGTGCAGGTCTACGAGTACATGCCGGACGTCGAGCGCGGCCTCGCCGAGGCGGCCCGGGTGCTAAAGGCCCGCGGCCGGATCGCGGTGCTCGACACCGACTGGGAGTCCTGCGTGTGGCACTCCGGCGATCGCGAGCGGACCGCGCGGGTGCTCAAGGCGTGGGAGGAGCGCTTCGCGCACCCGCACCTGCCCGCGCGCCTGCCCGAGCTGCTCCGGCGCACCGGCTTCGCGGTCCGCAGCGTGGCCCTGATCCCGGTGATCAACGTGGAAGCGACCGACCAGACCTACAGCCCGGGCATGGTCGACGTGGTGGCCCGGTTCGTGACGAACCGCGGCGGCATCACCGAGGACGAGGCCGCGCGCTGGGCCGAGGACGTGCGCGCCCAGTCCGCGCGCGGCGAGTACTTCTTCAGCCTCTCGCGCTACCTCTTCATCGCGGAGCGGGCCCGCCCCCACCTGTGAAGGCGGACGCCCCATGAGACTGGAAGTGGAGGTCCTCCAGGAGGAGGGCGGGCTCTTCCGGGCCACCGCGGTCGTCTATCCGGACGTCAGCGTCACCGGCCGGACCGAGAAGGAGGCCCTCGGGCTGCTCCTCGAGGCGGTCGCCAAGTACCTCAAGAGCCAGCCCGACCGCGCCTGAGCGCGGCCTACCAGGGCGCCGCCGTCCCCTCCCAGGTGTAGAACCGTCCGCTGTCCCGGGCGGAGAGCCCGTCGATCACCGTCATCATGCCGGACACGGACCGGGCCGGCGTCAGGGGCGCCTGCGGCCCGCCCATGTCGGTGCGGACCCACCCGGGGTCGAGGATCGCCGCCACGATGCCGCGCCGGCGCGCCTCGGGGGCCAGCGAGCGCATCAGCATGTTGAGCGCCGCCTTGCTCGCCGCGTAGTAGTAGGGGAAGCCGTCGGTGTTCTCCGAGACCGAGCCGTACTCGGAGGAGATCGCGACCACGCGGGGCCTCCGCCCCGCCTCGAGCAGGTCGAGGCATTGCTGGGTCACCATCAGCGGGGCCAGGGCGTTGGTGCGGAGAACGTGGAGCGCGTCGTCGAAGCGCAATGTCCCGAGGCGCTCGATGGGATCCGTGCTGCCGTACCGCGAGTATACGCCCGCGTTGTTGATCAGGAGGTCGAGGGCCTCCGTCCGCCGCCGGACCGCGGCGTGGGCGCGGCGGATGGAGTCGGGGTCGGCCACGTCGAGGGCCACGACGGTCAGCCGCTGGGGGTGCGCGGCGGCGAGCGCCTCGAGGTCCCGGGCCCGCGACGGCGCCCGGCAGGTGGCGAAGACCCGGTCGCCGCGCTCGAGGTAACGCCGGGTGAACTCGAGGCCCAGGCCGCGCCCGGCGCCGGTGACGAGGACGCGCCGGGTCCGGCGCGCGCTCACTCCCGGGGGCGGCGCGAGACGCCCTGGGTGGGCATCGCCTCCGCCCCCGGGGCCGCATTGACCACCGTCGACGGCCGGGCGCCCTGGGTCGGCATCCGCTCCTCGTGCGCCGCGCCGGGCGTGGGGGCGGCCCGGGCCGGGCGCGGCACCTCGGCGACCGGCGTGGACGGACGAGCCCGGGACGGAGCCGCCTCCACCACCGGACGGGTCCGTGGCACCTCGACGGCCGGCGCGGAGGGACGGGCCGGCGACGGAGTCGCCTCCACCACCGGACGGGCGCGCGGCACCTGCGGCGCGGGCGCCGGGGCCGGGACGGGCCGCGCCACCGCCGAGGCGGGGGCGACCGGCGGCGGGGCCGCGGGCGTGACCGTCACCGGCGGGGGCAACGGCCGCGGGGGCATCCGCAGGAAGGTGGGACGCGACGGCGAGTCGGGCTGGCTGGCCTCGTAGATGTAGAAGCCGCCGCCCGCCACCGCCAGCAGCACCGCGGTGGCCACCAGCGCGGCCGCGGTGGCGCTCCGCCGGCGCAGGCGCTCGCGCTGCACGGCCTCCACCTCCTGCCGCTCCAGCTCCTGCCGGCACGCGGGGCACTTGGCCATGTGCGTCTCGAGGATCGCCCACTCCGTGAGTGGGATCTCGCCCGCGACGAGGTGCGGGAAAGCTCGGCGCACGTCCTGGCACTTCATGTGCCTCCATCTTCCACATCTGGGGCGCGCTGTAAAGGGCCGCGACCGACGGTGCTAGCATGTGGCCGATGCTGCCTCCGGACGAGGGCAATCCATACCGCGACGCCACCGTCGGCCAGATGCTCGCGGCCCAGGCGGCGAAGGTGGGTGACCGCGAGGCCATCGTGGCCACCGACCGCCGCCTGACCTATCGCTGGCTGCACGAGCAGGCGCAGCGGCTCGCGCGCGGGCTCTTCGCGTGCGGGGTGCGCAAGGACGACAAGGTCGCCCTCTGGCTGCCGGGCCGCCCCGAGTGGTTCGTGGCGCAGCACGCCTGCGCGCTGCTGGGCGCGGTGGTGGTGGCGCTCAACACCCGCTACAAGGCCCACGAGCTGCGCTACATCCTCCACCAGTCGGACGCGACCACCCTGATCTGCACCGACCACGCGGGCCCGGTGGACTACCTGGACACGCTCGCCGAGGTGCTGCCCGACCTGGGCGCGGCGGTCCCGGACGAGCTGGCGGTGGAGGAGTTCCCGGTGCTCCGACGGGTGATCGTGCACGCCGACGATCCCTATCCGGGCTGCCTCGCGTGGCGCGACGTGCTGGATGCCGCGGAGGAGCCGGGCACCGTGGCGGCGGTGGAGGCGGCGCGCGCCGCGGTGGGCCCCGACGATCCGTTCACGATCCTCTACACCTCGGGCACCACCTCGTTCCCCAAGGGCGCGGTGATCAGCCACCGCAACTGCCTGCCCCACGGCTGGTGGTGCGGCGAGGTCATGCGCATGACCGAGGCCGACCGCGTGCTCCACGCCCTGCCGCTGTCCGGCACCTGGGGCGGCCTCTGCGTCCCGCTCGCCACCTTCACCCACGGCGCCACGCTCGTGCTGATGGAGACCTTCGACGCGGTGGTGGCGCTGCGCCTGATGGAGGACGAGCGGATCACGGTGTGGAACGGGGTGGACGCGATGGCGGTCCCGATGCTCGAGCACCCGGACCTGGCCCGGCGCGACCGCTCGCGCCTGCGCACCGGCGGCTTCGCCGCCACCGGCGGCGGCGTCGACGGCCTCTTCGAGGCGGTGGTGCAGCGGCTCGGCCTGCGGCTCGGGTTCCAGCCCTACGGCATGACCGAGGTCAACGCGATGGCCCTCGTGCACGATCTCGACGAGCCGCCCGAGCACCTCGCCGAGGCCGGGGTGTGGCCCGCGGCCGGCATCGAGGCGCGCGTGGTGGACCCCGAGAGCGGCCGCGACCAGCCCGCGGGCACCGAGGGCGAGCTCTGGCTGCGCGGTCGCCTCGTGACCGCGGGCTACTACCGCAAGCCGGAGGAGACCGCCAAGGCCTTCGGCCCCGAGGGCTGGTTCAAGACCGGCGACCTCGCGGTGCGCCAAGCCGACGGCCGCGTGATCTTCCTCGGCCGGCTGCGCGAGGTGCTGCGCATCAGCCACTTCATGGTGGCCCCGGGCGAGATCGAGGCCTATCTGCAGACGCACCCGAAGGTGCTGCAGGCCTTCGTCATCGGGGTGCCGGATGCGAAGAGCAACGAGACCGCGGTGGCCTACGTGATCCCGCGCCCCGGCTGCACGGATCTCACGGAGGCCGAGGTGATCGCGCACTGCCGCGGCCGCATCGCCTCGTTCAAGGTGCCGCGCCACGTGCGCGTGGTGGCGGACGTGCCCCGCACGCCGGGTCCGCACGGCGACAAGGTGCAGAAGGCTCGCCTGCGGGAGATGTTCCTGGGAGAGAGCGCGCCCGCGCGCTGAGCGCGCGCTAGGAAGCCGCGCCCAGGCGCTGCCGGGCGGCCGCGATCTCCTGCTTCACCGCCCCGGTACCCGGGAAGTCGCGCTGGGCTCGCCGGTACCAGTACTGCGCGTTGTCGAGGTCGCCCTCGATGGTGTGGACGATCCCGTGCATCCAGGCCGCGAGGGTGGACTTGTCGGCCTGCACGATCTCGTGGGCGGCCTGCCACTCCCCCGCGTCGAGGTGTGCGAGGGCCTTCCCGAGGGCGGCGGAGCGATCGGCGGAGGCGTCGGCGCTCATCGCCCGAAGTCTACCGCAGTCGTGTTGCCTCCGCTCACCAGCACGCCCACCCGCTCGCCCGGCGCCGGCACGTAGGCGCCCGCGAGGAGCGCGGAGAGCGCGGCCGCCCCGCCCGGCTCGGCCACCACGCGCAGGCTCTCCCAGAGCGCCTCCTGCGCGCGCCGGATGGCCGCGTCCGGCACCAGGACGATGCGCGCGACGTGGGCCTGGGCGATGGAGAACATCAGCTCCCCGACCCGGCGCGGCGCGAGCGAGTCGGCCGCGATGCCGCCCGCCTCCGCGTCCACCGGCTTGCCCGCCGCGAGGGCGCGCGTGAGCGTGGGCGCGGCCTCGGGCTCGACGCCGATCACGCGCGGCGCGCCGCGGCACCACGCCGCGATGCCGCCGATCAGCCCGCCGCCGCCCACCGCGACCAGCAGCGTGTCCAGATCGGGCGCCTGTTGCGCCAGCTCGAGGCCGATCGTGCCCTGGCCGAGGAGCGTCTCCTCCTGATCGAAGGCGTGCACCGGCAGGGCGCCCGAGCGCGCCGCGAAGGCCAGGCTCGCGGTCAGCGCGTCGGCATAGAGATCGCCCCCCACCACGAGGTCGGCGCCGTAGCCGCGGATGCGGCTGACCTTGGCCGGCGAGGAGACGGTCGGCACGAAGACGTGCGCGGGCACGCCGAGGCGCATCGCCGCGTAGGCCACCGCGGCGCCGTGGTTGCCGCCGGAGGCCGCGACCACGCCCGCGGGCGGGATGGCCCGGGTCAGCAGATTGGTGAACGCCCCGCGGGTCTTGAACGAGCCCGCGTGCTGGAGCAGCTCGAGCTTGAGCGTGAGGGGGAAGTCCTGGAGGCCGAGGTCGGCGCCGGTCAGCGTCACGACCGGGGTGAGACGGATGTGCGGCCGGATCAGGCTATGAGTGCGCTCGATCCTCGCCCGATCGATGCTGGCCGTCACGGGTTCTCATGGTAGCACCCTCGCACGAGCAGCCCGGCTCCGCGCACGGGCCCGAGCCGTCGACCTGGCAGTGCATGCTCGGCATGTGTCCGCACTCGCACGCGCCGCGGGTCTGCTGGCCACGGTTCTGCTGAGAGGTCGGGCCGATCGCCATGGCTCCCATGCTTCGCAAGGGCGATGCCAAGGGCGGGGTCAAGCCTGACGCGGACTTAGCCCAACCTGGCGGGGGCCCCCTACCCGTCGGCGGCAGCCGGCCTGCCGCGTTCAGGCACCGTCCGGCCGGGGCACGGCGTTCACCGGCGCCTCGCCGCGGGCCACGCGGTGGATGTTCTCGGCGATGACCGTGGCGCGCGCGTCCATCATGCCCTCGGTCCAGCCGGACACGTGCGGCGTCATGAGCACGTTCGGCAGGGTATGGAACGGCCGCCGGGACGGCAGTGTCGGGCCGCCCTCGCCCTGCGGGTAGCGATACCAGACGTCGAGCGCCGCGCCGCCGAGCGCGCCGCCGGCCAGCGCGGCGTAGAGCGCGTCCTCGTCGACCACCTCGCCGCGCGCCACGTTGACGAGCACCGCGGTGCGCTTCATGCGCCCGAGGGCCCCGGCGTCGATGAGGCCCCGCGTGTCCGGCGAGAGCGCGAGCGTCAGGGCCAGGAAGTCGGCGCGGGCGAGCACGTCGTCGAGCGCCTCGGGCCCGCGCACCGAGACGAGCCGGTTCGGGTCCGGCTGACGCGCGTCGCGACGGATGGCCAGCACTTCCATGTCGAAGGCGAGCGCGCGACGGGCCACCGCCTGGCCGATGCGCCCGTAGCCCACGATGCCCAGGGTCTTGCCGGCCAGCTCCGGCCACAGGGGCACCGGCGCGCCCGACCAGACCGACTCCCACCGGCCCTCGCGCAGGCTCGCGTCGATCCGCCTGAAGTCGCGCGCCAGGGCGAGCATGGCGCCCAGCACGTACTCCGCGATGCCAACATCATGTCCGTAGGCGTTGGCCAGCGCGGTCGCCGGCCCCAGCGCGGCGCGGTCGATGCGGTCGAGCCCCGCGCCCGGCACCTGCACCAGCCGCAGCCGCGGCGCGGCGGCCGCCATCTCGGGCGTGAAGGCCATGGACACCAGCACGTCCACGTCACCCAGCCGGGAGAGGATGTCGCGCTCGCCGCCCTGCACCACGTCGCACGGGATCTGGACCCGCGCGCGCACGCGCTCCGCGACGTGACCCGCGAAGACGCCGGCGAACGCGATCCTCACGTCAACACCATCTGGGTCTGGGTGGTCAGCGAGAGCAGCCGTCCCGAGTCGTCGGTGACCCGCGTCTGCCAGACCTGGGTGCGCTTGCCCTTGTGGAGCGGCGTGGCCTCCGCGCGCACCACCCCGCTCCGGCCCGCCGCGAAGAAGTTGGTCTTGGACTCGAGCGTGGTGGTGCTGGCACCCGCGGGCAGGTTCACCACCGTGGCCGCCGCGCCCACCGTGTCGGCCAGCGCCATCAGGGTGCCGCCGTGGAGCGCGCCGCCGACGGTACGTAGCTCGTCGCGAATGGTCAGCTCCGCCACCACCCGGTCCGGGCTCGCCTCCACGATGCGGAGGCCCAGCAGGGTGCTGAGGGTGCCGTGCATGCGCTCGTTGAAGGGCTCGGGATCGATCGGCATGGACTGTCCTCCTGGGCCTTCGGGGGCCGGGCCTGCGGGCCTTCGGGCCCTCGGTATCCTGGCCCAGGGACGGCGGCAGTTCAATTACCTCGAAGGTAATGGCGGAGCCGCCGGGGCCGGGTGTACCTTCCCGGCATGAAGCACGCCTCCCCGACCGTCAGGCGCCCCCGGGCCAGCCCGGTCGGGCGGCTCATCAAGCAGTGGCGGGAGCGGCGGCGGCTCAGCCAGCTGAGCCTGGCGGTCGACGCGGAGATCTCCACCCGTCACCTGTCCTTCATCGAGACCGGCCGCTCGCAGCCGAGCCGCGAGATGGTGCTGCTGCTGGCCCGCGCCCTCGACGTGCCGCCCCGGGGGCGCAACGACCTGCTCGCGGCCGCGGGTTACGCGCCGGTGTACCGGGAGACCGCGCTCGACGCGCCCCAGATGGCCGACGTCAAGCGCGCGCTCGACTTCACCCTGCGCCAGCAGGAGCCCTTCCCGGCCCTGGTGGTGGACGGCCACTGGAACCTCCTGATGAGCAACCAGGGCGCGCAGCGGCTCATGGCTCGCTTCGTCTCCGCGGAGGGCGTGGCCGCGGTGCCGGGCCCGCCGAACGCGATGCGGCTCTTCTACCACCCGCGCGGCATGCGCCCCTACATCGTCAACTGGGAGGCCACCGCCGCCGCGCTGATCCAGTGGCTGCATCGCGACCTGGCCCGTGGCATCGGCGACGACGAGACGCGCCGGCTGCTCGCGGAGCTGCTCGCCTACCCCGACGTGCCCCAGAAGTGGCATCACCTCGACCTCGACATCGCGCCGGTGCCCTACCTGGCGGTGGAGATGCGCAAGGGCGACTTCCACGTGAAGTTCTTCTCCACCCTCGCGAGCCTGGGCGTGCCCTACGACATCACGCTCCACGAGCTGCGGGTGGAGTGCTTCTTCCCCGCCGACGCCGCGAGCGAGGCGCGGCTGCGCCGCCTCGCGGCCCCGTAGAGTCGGCCGGCCCGATGACCGCCACGCCCGCGCCGCGCCCGACCCAGTTCGGGCGCATCCATCCGCCCGACGAGGCGTGGCTGGCCGGCAACCCGCCCGAGGCGATCCTCGAGCCGGACCTGCCGATCATCGACACCCACCATCACCTGTGGGACCGCGGCGGCCACCGTTACTTCCTGTCCGACTTCCTGGCCGACGCGGCCACCGGCCACAACCTGGTCGCCACCGTGTTCCTCGAGTGCCACTCGATGTACCGGGCCGCCGGCCCCGCGGAGATGCGGCCGGTGGGCGAGACCGAGTTCGTGGCCGGTCAGGCCGCGATGAGCGCGAGCGGGATGTACGGGCCGACACGCGTGGCGGCCGGCATCGTGGGCTTCGCGGACCTGACGCGGGGCGACCGCGTGGAGCCGGTGCTGGAGGCGCACCTCCGCGCGGGCGGCGGGCGCTTCCGCGGCGTGCGCCACGCGGCGGCGTGGGACGCGAGCGACATCATCGGCAACAGCGAGTCCGCGGGCGGCCCGCACCTCTACCGGCGGCCCGAGTTTCGCGCCGGCCTCGCGCGCCTGACCCGGCTCGGCCTCTCGCTCGACGCGTGGGCCTTCCACCCGCAGCTCGGCGAGGTGGTGGAGCTGGCCCGCGCCCACCCCGACGCGAACATCATAGTGGGGCACGTGGGCGGGGTGCTCGGCTACGGCCCCTACACCGGCAAGCGCGACGAGGTGTTCGAGGCCTGGAAGACCCGGATGACCGAGCTGGCGCGGTGCCCGAACGTGAGCCTGAAGCTCGGCGGCATGATGATGCGCCTGGCCGCCTACGACTACCGTACCGAGCCGAAGCCGCCGACCTCCACGCAGCTCGCCTCCCTCTGGAAGCCCTACTTCGAGACCGGCATCGAGCTCTTCGGTCCGAGCCGGTGCCTGTTCGAGAGCAACTTCCCGGTCGACAAGATGGGCATCGGCTGGGCCGCGCTCTGGAACGCGTTCAAGCGCATCACCGCGGGCGCCTCCCGCGCCGACCGCGAGGCGATGTTCGCGGGCACCGCCCGGCGGGTCTACCGGCTCGAGTGATGGACGCCTACCGCGAGGCCAATCGCGGTCTCTGGGACGCCTGGACCCGGATCAATCTGTCGTCCGCGATGTACGACGTCGAGGCCTTCGCGGCCGGGCGCGGGCGGGATCTCGACCCCATCGCGCGGGCGGGACCGGGCGACGTCCGGGGCAAGTCGCTCCTCCACCTGCAGTGCCACTTCGGCATGGATACGATTCGCTGGGCGCGCCATGGGGCCACCGTGACCGGCGTCGACTTCTCGGCCGAGGCCATCGCGGCGGCGCGTGCCCTCGCCGCGCGGATGGTGGTGCCCGCGAGGTTCGTGCACAGCGATCTCTACGAGCTGCCCGGTGTCCTCGAGGGCCGCTTCGACGTCGTGTTCACCTCGCACGGCGTGCTCGGCTGGCTGCCGGACCTGGACGGCTGGGCCCGCGTGATCGCCCGCTACCTCGTCCCGGGCGGCACCTTCTTCATGGTCGAGGCCCACCCGGTGCTGATGTGCTTCGACGACCGCGCGTCCGAGCCGGCCCTGCGGCTGCTCTATCCCTACTTCCGCGGCCCCGAGCCGATCCGCGAGGAGCGCGCCGGCTGCTACAGCGACCCCGACGCGGCGATCACCAGCGTCGAGCACGTCTGGTTGCACCCGCTCTCCGCCATCCTGGGCGCGCTCCTGCGCGCGGGGCTGCGCATCGAGGCGTTCGACGAGTACCCGTTCGTGGCCTGGCGCTTCTTCCCCTGGATGGAGCAGGGCGCCGACGGCTGGTGGCGCCTGCCCGCGGACCGCCGCCTGCCCCAGGGGCCCGGCAGCCTGCCGCTGATGTTCTCGCTGAAGGCGACGCTCCCCTAGAGGCCACGTGGACTTCGGGCGCTCTCCCGACGAGGCGGCCTTCGCGGACGAGGTCCGCGCCTTCCTGCGCGCGCAGCCGCCGGACACGTTCCCGTCCGACGGCACCGACGCGGGCTACGGCTCGGGCGCGCACTCGCGCGCGTTCACCCGCGCCCTCGGGGAGCGCGGCTGGCTCTCCCTCACCTGGCCGCGGGCGCACGGCGGGTGGGAGCGGCCCATGGGCTTCCTGCTGGTGCTGCTCGAGGAGCTGGCCGCCTCCGGCGCGCCGTTCGGGCCCCTCTCGGGCTGCCTCCAGGTCTCGGAGTCGATCATCCGCCACGGCTCGGTCACGCTGCAGCGCGAGATCCTCCCGCAGGTCGCCCGCGGCGAGGCCACGTTCTGGCAGGGCTACAGCGAGCCGGGCGCGGGCTCGGACCTGCTCGCGCTCCAGACCCGGGCGCGGCTCGACGGCGACCACTGGGTGCTGGACGGGCGCAAGATCTGGTCGAGCCACGCCGGCATCGCCACCTACGGCACCGTGCTCGCCCGCACCGATCCCGCGTCGACCCGCAACCGCGGCCTCAGCATGCTGATGGTCGACAACCGTCTGCCCGGCATGGACGTGCGCCCGATCCGCAGCCTCACCGGACAGGTCTACCACTACGAGATCTTCATGGACGGCGTGCGCGTGCCCCGGGAGTACATCATGGGCCAGCCCGGCGAGGGCTTCTCCCAGCTCCTGCGCGGGCTCGATACCGACCGGTTCTGGGGCCGCTTCTACAAGGCGCCGTTCCTGCGGCGCATCCTGGGCCTGCTGGTGGAGCACGTGCGCGCCGAGCGGCCCGGAGACTCGGTGGCGCGGCATCGTCTCGCGCAGGCCGCGGCCGAGATCGCGGCGCTGCGCGCGCTCTTCCACCGGGCCGCGTGGCTCATCGCGCGCGGGGAGGTCGCCACCGGTCCGGTCTCGGCCGCGAAGGTCATGGCCGACGAGCTGGGCCAGCGCGTGCTCTCCCTCGGCATGGAGCTACTCGGCCCCTACGCCGCGCTGCGCGCCGGCTCGCCGGAGGCGCGCCTGCGCGGCGAGATCGAGCACCAGTACCAGACCGCGTGGGGCCACGCCCTGGCCGGCGGTACCTCCGAGATCCAGCGCACCACCATCGCGGTGCGCGCGCTCGGCCTGCCCGCCGAGCCGCGCGGGCGCTAGGGCGTATCGCGATGGATCTCGCCTTCTCCCCCGCGCAGACGCTCCTGCAGCAGTCGGCGCGCACGTTCCTCCTGCAGCGCTGCCCGCCCGAGCGGGTGCAGGAGCTGGCGCTCGACCCGCGCGGCTTCGCGACCGACCTCTGGAAGGAGATCGCGGCCCTGGGCTGGCCCGGCCTGCTGATCGCCCCGGAGCACGGCGGCAGCGGCGCCTCGCTCGCCGACGCCCTGGCGCTCATGGAGGAGCTGGGCCGCGCGTGCTTCCCCGGTCCCTTCGTGCCGAGCGCGGTCGTGGCCGCCACCGCGCTCGGGCTGGCCGGCGGTCGCCGGGCTCATGGCCTGCTCGCCGGCCTCGCCACCGGCTCCCGCATCTGCACGCTCGCGCTGCTGGAAGGGCCGGGCCGGCTCGCGCCCGAGGCCATGACGCTGCCGATCGCCGCCCCCGGCCGGCTCACGGGTCGCAAGCTCTTCGTCCCCGATGCTCACGCCGCCACCGACCTGATCGTGGTGGGGCACGCCTCGGCAGGGCCGGCCGTGCTCCTGCTGCCGATGGGCCGGCCGGGCATCATCGCCCGGCCGCTCGACAGCATGACCGGCGACAAGCTCTTCGAGCTCTCGTTCGCCGACGTGGAGATCGGTCCGGACGACCTGCTCGCCCAGCCGGGCCGCGCGTGGGCCGTGCTGGGCCCCGCCCTCCGCGCGGGTGCGCTGGCCCGCTGCGCCGAGATGGCGGGCGCCGCGCAGCGCGTGCTCGAGCTCTGCGTGGAGCACGCCCGCGTCCGCGTGCAGGGCGGGCGGCCGATCGGCTCGCACCAGGCCATCCAGCACGCCTGCGCCGACCTCTACCGCGACGTGGAGAGCGCGCGCTGGCTCACCTGGGAGGCGGAGTGGGCGCTGGCCTCGGGGCGGCCGGACGCGGACGCGACCGTCGCCGCGGCCAAGGCCCACGGCGCGGAGGCCGCCCTCCGGGTGGCCCGCCGCGGCCACCAGATCATGGGCGCGATCGGCTACAGCGAGGAGCACCCGCTCCACCTGCTCCACAAGCGCATCCTCGCCGCGTCTCAGGACATGGGCGACGCGGCGCTGCACCTGGAGACGCTGGCTCGCGCGATCGGGCTGTAAGGTGCCGCTACGCGCTGCCCGGCCGCGGCCGGAGCACGTCCATGGCCCAGCCCACGTCGAGGCGCTCGCCGAGCCAGCCCGATAGCCCGGTGCGGGTGTGGACGTGCACCCCTTCCGCCACGTGATCGGACCGCAGCGCCTCCACCGGATCGGCCGGCACCGCGGGAGGCGACGGCACGGGCGGAATTGGTCGCCCGTCCGGGCGGCGGACGTGAAGCATTCCGTCGACGGCTCGCTGGATGTCGTAGCCCTGCTCGTGCACCGCGCGGTGGTGCCGACGGCAGAGCAGCGCGAGGTTGGACAGCGTGGTCGGCCCGCCCTGCGCCCAGCGGCGTATGTGGTGGCCCTCTCCCGCCCGGGCGTGGCATCCGGGAAAGCGACACGTGGTCTCGATGCAACCGCGCCCGTCTCAGCGCGGGTGGAATCGTTCGCGTGCGGGCCCCCACGTCCACTATCTGTCCGGCTGCGTCGTGATACATCACCACACAGCTCGCATCGCACGCCAGCCGCTGGGAGACACGCAGCCCTCGCGATTCGTGCACCCTGGCCGCCTCCTGACGCTCGCCTCGGCGGTCGAGCCGGCGCCAGCTCCGTACGATCCGCTCCACCTGGGCCGCGGGCCCCGCCCCCCCGACCGCCAGGAGGCGGCTCTCGGTCTCCGGAGTCGCAACCCGGGTCAGAGCGCGAACCTTGGCGTAGGAGAGATCGCCTCTCCCGAGCGCCTCGGAGAGCACGGGCAGCGTCCCGAGCGCTCGCGCCACCCGCACTCGCTCCCGGGCGGCACCGAGCTCCAGGTTCGTGCGCCATGCGAGCCATTCCGCGCAGGAGCGGAAGCCGGTGTTCCATCCCTGCCGAGCGTCGAACTCGCGGATCAGAATCAGGAGCCGTCCCGTCGCGACCTCCAGATGAGCGGACAGCTCGGCGATCCGATCACCCAGTCGATCCAGCTCCGCGACCGACTCCGGGGTGGGCTTGAACGCGAACGTGACGGGGGCTTCCATGACAAGTCCTCCTCTTCCTGGGAGAACTCTAACCCCTCACCATCGCGAGGTCGGGAAGCGCCGAGGCAGGGCCGGGGACGACGCCCGCCATCATTGGGTGAGGATCGCTTCGCGATCACGTCCCCTGGACGCAAGACGCGATCGTCACACCCTGCCGAGCCGCCCCGCTTCATCGAGAGGTCGACCGCCGAGGACGTGTCAAGGAGAAAGGCGCCCTCAGGTCAGTCCTCGTCCTCCCGGGCGAAGATCCGGCGGCTCCGCCGCCGCTCCCGCTCCATCCGCACCTCCGCGGTGGCCTTGGTCAGCCGAAGGGACAGCCCGGAGATCAAGGCGAGCGGACCGAGCGCGAACAGGAGCGAATCCAGCGCCGAGCGCCCGATGCCCTCGCGCATCCGGACCATCTCCACCCGGCTGTCCTCGTAGGATCGCAGGATCTTGCGGACGCTCGCCTGGGCCGACTGGCTCTCCGGACCCTTCCCCGGCACCACCTCGGGGAGCACGATCCGCGGGAACTCGGGGCCCACCTTGTCGGGCAGCTTCAACCGAATCTCGCCGTACCAGCGACAGAGCTGCGCCCGCTCCCGCTCGCTGTCGTCAAGGGTAGCCGCCCCCTTCTGGCCGGCCTGCGACGAGCGACAGTACACCGCCTCGGCGGCCTCGACGTGGTCCTTGAGGAACTTGAAGTCGAACGCGGCCCGCGCCGCCTGGACGTCCACCGAGTTGCCCTTGATGAACCGCTGGACGTCCCCGGCCCCCGAGAGCAGCCCCACGCCCACGAGCGTGAGCCAGACGTAGTCGCTGCGCTTCCAGAACACCGAGGACTGCGGGCGAGCCCGGACGAGCGCGAGGTGAAGAATGGCGGTGAGCACGATCAGGAGGACGAGCGCGTAGGTGGGGCTGGACAGCAGCAGGATCATGCACGCATCATGGCCGCCGCCTTCTCCGCGATCATGATGGTGGGGGCGTTGGTGTTGCCGCCGACCAGCGTGGGCATGATGGAGGCGTCGACCACGCGAAGCCCGTCCAGGCCGTGCACGCGCAGCGAGGCGTCCACCACCGCCAGCTCGTCGGTGCCCATCTTGCACGTGCCGACCGGATGGAAGATCGTGCCGGAGCCGCGCTCCCGGACGTACGCCGCGATCTGGGCGTCCGTCTCCACCTCCGGCCCCGGGCCGAGCTCGCGCCCGAGGATGTCGCCGAGCGGCCGCGCCCGGAAGATATCCCGCAGCTGCCGGATGCCGGCCACGAAGTGCGGCATGTCGGCCGGATCGGTCAGGTAGCCCGGATCGATGAGCGGCTGGTCCAGCGGATCGGCGGAGGCCAGCGTGATCCGTCCGCGGCTGGCCGGCCGGTTCACGTAGAACGCGAAGCTGATCCCGTGGCAGGAGGGCTGGAAGGCGTCGAGCGGGGCCTCGGTCAGACAGTAGGGCAGGAAGAAGCCCTGCAGCTCGGGCGGCCCATCGCCGCCGCCGGTGCGGAGGAAGGCTCCCGCTTCCGCAATATTGGAGGTGAAGAGGCCCTGCCGCGTGGCCTCGTACTCGGCCTGCACCGCGGCGAGCTGCTCGGGGGTGGCGCCGTAGAGCGAGACCGGCACCGTGATCTCCTGGCGCAGGAACGTGCCGAGGTGATCCTGGAGGTTCCCGCCGACGCCGGGCAGGTCCGACACCACCGGGATCCCGATCGCGCGCAGATGGTCCGCCGGTCCCACCCCGGAGAGCAGCAGGAGGTGCGGCGAGTTGACGCTGCCGCCCGCGAGCACGATCTCTCGCGTGGCGTCGACGAGGGCCGACTGCCCGTGCCGCACGTAGGCCACGCCGGTGGCCCGCCGCCCCTCGAAGCGGATGCGGCAGGCCAGCGCCCCGGTGACCACGGTGAGGTTCGGCCGCTCCAGCGCGGGCCGGAGGAACGCGCTCGCGGTGGACCAGCGCAGGCCGTCCTTCTGGGTGACCTGGTAGAAGCCGACGCCGTGCTGGGAGGCGCCGTTGAAGTCGTCGTTGGCGGGCACTCCCGTATCCTGGGCCGCGGCCACGAACATCTCGGACAGCGGATGCCGGAACCGATGGTCGGCCACATTGAGCGGTCCGCCGCGCCCGTGGTAGCGGTCCTCGAGCCGCTCGTTGTGCTCCGACTTCTTGAAGAAGGGCAGCACGTCCTCGTAGCTCCAGCCCTTGTTGCCGGCCTGGGCCCAGCCGTCGTAGTCGGCCGCGTGGCCCCGGATGTAGATCATGTAGTTGATCGAGCTGGAGCCGCCGAGGGTGCGGCCGCGCGGCCACGCGAAGCGCCGCATGTTGCAGGCGGGCTGCGGCACGGTGCGGTACCGCCAGTCGTGCGGGCCGTCCGGCAGGAAGCCCATCATGGCCGGAGTGTGGATGAAGGGCGAGACGTCGGGGCCGCCCGCCTCGAGGAGCAGCACGCGCACCGCGGGGTCGGCGGAGAGGCGGTTGGCCAGGACGCAGCCGGCGGAGCCGGCGCCCACGATCACGTAGTCGTAGCTCATTCGATCACCTCGTCCGCGCGCAGGAGCAGCGAGGAGGGCATGGTCAGGCCGAGGGCCTTCGCGGTCTTCAGGTTGACCGTGAGGTAGTAGCGACCCGGGCGCTCGACCGGCAGCGTGCGCGGCGCGGCGCCCTTGAAGATCCGATCCACGTACGCGGCGGCGGTGCGGAAGTTGTCGTCCTGGTTCGCGCCGTACGACATCAGCCCGCCGTCCCGCACCAGCCCGCTGAACTCGTACATGGCGGGGATCCGGTGCTCGGCCGCGAACTCGATGACCCGCTTGCGATTGAGGAGGGTGAGCGCGTCGGTGACCAGGAACAGGGCGTCCGGCCGGCTCTGGATCATGGCCGCGAACGCGGCGGCGAAATCGTCGGGCTCGCGCACGCCGAGGGGCTGCACCGTGACGTGGAGGGCCTGCGCCGCCTTCTCGACCTCCCGGTAGCGCAGTGTCATGCCGCGATCGTCCGCGTTCCAGAGCACCGCGATGCGCGTCGCCTTCGGGATCGCCTCCTTGATGTACTCGAGGCGCTTGGCGCTGAGCTCGACCGATTGATCGGTGACGCCGGTCACGTTGCCGCCCGGCCGGGCGAGGCTCTCGATCAGGCCGAGGCCGTCGGCGTCGCCGACCTGGGCCATCACGATCGGAATCGACGAGGTGGCCCGCTTGGCCGCGCCGGTCGACGGGCCCCCGACGGTCACGATCACGTCGACGGGGAGCCCGACCAGCTCGGCCGCGAGGGCCGGCAGCCGCTCCTGGCGCGCTTCCGCCCACCGCCCGACGTAGGTGACGTTCTGCGACTCCACGTACCCGAGCGCCCGCAGCGCCTGGCGCAGCGCGGCGGGCGGCTCCTCGTCGGGCGGCCGGGCCCCGCCGGAGAGGAAGCCCACGCGCCAGGTCCGTCGCGGCTGGGCGACGGCGCCGAAGGGTGCCGCGGCCAGACCGGCGGCCAGGCCGACCACGCCGGCCGCACCGCCCAAGAACGTCCGTCGCCTCATCGGGCGCGATCTTCCGCCACCTTGACAGCGACCGCAAGAGGATGCTACTCGGGGGCACCCCCAAAGGAGACTTCCATGGACCGGATCGCGCGCGGCTGCCGTCTCGGAATGCTGATCGCCGTCACCCTGCTGGCGGGCCTGCTCGCCGCCACCGCCGCGCCGGCCCAGGAGACGCCGCGCATGGGCGGCGTGCTCAAGGTCGCGTCGATCGGCGAGCCGCCCACGCTCGACATCCCGATGAGCACCGCCACGCTGGTCTACGAGATCATGTGGCACGTCAACGAATCGCTCTTCACCTACGACAAGTCCTTCAACCCGGTTCCCCTGCTGGCCGACTCCTACACCATCACCGACAAGGGCCTCAAGTACACGATCAACCTCCGGAAATCCGTGAAGTTCCACAACGGCAAGGAGATGACCTCCGCGGACGTGGTGCCCTCCCTCAGGCGATGGGGCCGCGTCGCCTCGGTGGGCCGGGTGCTCTGGAAGTACGTGGAGAGCGTGGACGCCAAGGACCCCTACACCGTGGTCATCGCCATGAAGCAGCCGTCCAGCTCGCTGATCTACGGGCTCAGCGAGCCGCACGCCGCGATCTACCCCAAGGAGAGCATCGAGGCCGCGGGCGAGGGCCAGCTCAAGGAGTTCATCGGCACCGGCCCCTTCCGCTTCGTCGAGCACCGGCCGGATCGCCACATCAAGCTGGCCCGCTTCAAGGACTACAGCGCGCGGTCGGAGCCCCCCAATGGCTTCGGCGGCAAGCGCACCGCCTACTTCGACGAGATCCTGTTCCTCACCGTGCCCGAGACCGCGGTGCGGCTGGCCGGGGTGGAGACCGGGGAATACCACCACGCGATGTTCATCAAGCAGGACTCCTACGACCGGGTGAAGGCGATGCCCACCCTGGAGTCGCGCATCGTCAAGCCGCGCGGCTGGGCGGTGGCGGTGATGAACCACAAGTCGCCCCTGATGGGCCAGAAGAAGCTCCGTCAGGCCTTCCAGGCCGCGCTCGACATGGAGCCGATCCTGGTGGCGGGCTTCGGCTCCAAGGACTTCTACCGGCTCGACCCCGGGCTCTTCTTCCCCGAGCAGCCGTGGCACTCGACCGCCAGCGCCAAGCTCTACAACCAGAAGGACAAGGAGAAGGCGCGTCGCCTCCTCAAGGAGGCGGGCTACGCGGGCCAGCCCCTCCGCTGGATCACCACCCGCGAGTACGAGTTCATGTACAAGAACGCGCTGGTGGCCAAGCAGCAGCTGGAAGAGGTCGGCCTCGCCGTCGACATGCAGGTGGTGGACTGGGCAACGCTCAACAACCAGACCCAGAAGCCCGAGCTGTGGGAGGTCTTCTCCACCGGCTTCGTGTTCTCGGCCGACCCGGCCAACCACGTGGCGCTGCGCTGCACCTTCGCCGGCTGGTGGTGCAACGAGGAGAAGGAGCGTCTGCTCGGCGAGCTGCAGGGCGAGAACGATCTCAGGAAGCGCAAGGCGATCATCGACCGCATCCAGACCGTGTTCTACGACGACGTGGGGAGCGTGAAGCTGGGCGACTACTTCACCTTGGACGTCGCGCGCCGCGACCTGCGGGGCGACTTCCGTACCGCCCCGCGCATGTACTTCTGGAACAGCTGGCTGGCCAAGTAGGGAGGCGTGCAGACCTACCTGCTGCGCCGGATCCTGGCCGTCATCCCGGTGATGGTGGTGGTCGCCACCGTCACGTTCGTGCTGATCCACCTGGCTCCCGGCGACCCGGCCAGCGTCATCGCGGGGCCCGACGCGACACCGGGCGACGTCGTGCGCCTGCGCCATCACCTCGGCCTGGACGAGCCGCTCCCTGCCCAGCTGGTGCGCTGGTACGGCCGCCTCCTGCGCGGGGACCTGGGCGACTCGATCTTCCTGCGCCGCCCGGTCACCGAGGCTATCGTGGAGCGCCTCGAGCCGACGCTGCTGCTGACCAGCTGGGCCACCCTGATCGCGGTGCTCATCGGGGTGCCCGCCGGCATCGTGTCCGCCCGTTATCACAACACCGCGGTGGACCAGTCGTTCATGGGGCTGGCCCTGATCGGCCTCTCGGTGCCGAACTTCCTGCTCGGCCTGCTCATGATCCTGGTCTTCGGGGTGTGGCTGCGGTGGCTGCCGGTGGCGGGGTACGTCTCCCTCGACGTGGGTCTCTGGGACAACGCCCGCTCGCTCCTCATGCCGTCGATCTCGCTCGGGCTCGTGCAGTCCGCCCTCATCGCGCGCATCACCCGGTCCAGCATGCTCGACGTGCTGCGCGAGCAGTACATCCTGGCCAGCCGCGCCAAGGGCCTCGCCGAGCGGGCGGTGGTCTACAAGCACGCGCTCAAGAACGCGATCATCCCCACCCTCACCGTGATCGGCATCACCTTCGCGATCCTGGTCGGGGGAGCGGTGGTGATCGAGACCGTCTTCAACATCCCGGGCCTGGGCCGGCTGATCATCTCCGCGGTGCTGCGGCGCGACTATCCGGTGATCCAGGGCGTGGTGCTGATCATCGCGGTCACCTACACCCTGATCAATCTCATCGTCGACCTGGTGTACCTGACGCTCGACCCGCGAATCCGCTATCAGTGAGCCCCGACCGGTGAGCGGGGACGCCCCCGGGTGGTGGTGGCTGCGACAGCTGCGCCGCCGGCGCGTCGCGCTGCTCGGCATGGTCCTGGTGGCGCTCAACGTGCTGGTGGCGGTGCTGGCGCCCGCCATCGGCCGCTGGGAGCCCCAGCGCCTCGACGTGCAGGCGCGCCTCGCGCCGCCCACCGCCACCCACTGGATGGGCACCGACGACGTGGGCCGCGACGTGTGGAGCCGGGTGGTGCACGGCACCCGGCTCTCGATGCTGGTGGGGGGCGCGGTGGTCGCGCTCTCCTTCGTGGGCGGCATCGTCTTCGGGCTGCTCGGCGGCTACTACCGCCCGCTCGACAACGTGCTGATGCGCATCATGGACGGGTTCATGGCCTTCCCCGGCATCATCCTGGCCATCGCGATGATGGCCTCGCTGGGGCCCAGCGTCGTCAACGTGATCGTGGCCCTGGGCGTGGTCTACGTGCCGCGGGTGGCCCGCATCGTGCGCGGCTCGGTGCTGGTGATCCGCGAGACGCCGTACGTGGAGGCCGCGCTGGCGCTCGGCGCGCCCGACCTCACCGTGCTCGGGCGCCACGTGCTGCCGAACTGCCTCTCGCCGGTGATCGTGCAGGGCACGTTCATCTTCGCGGCCGCGGTCCTGGGCGAGGCCGCGCTCTCGTTCCTGGGGGTGGGCGTGCCGCCCCAGATCCCCTCGTGGGGCAACGTGCTGGCCGAGGGGCGGCTCTACCTCCAGCAGGCGCCCTGGCTCACCCTGTTCCCGGGCGGGGCGATCATGGGCTGCATCCTGGGGCTGAACCTCTTCGGGGACGGCCTCCGCGACCTGCTCGACCCGAAGATGCAGAGCGTGGCGGCTTCTTCAGCTCGGCCGTCTTGACGTCGGATTGATCGCTCGACGCGCACGCGGCCGGGCGCCCGGGCGCGCGTGTCCCCGGGTTATCCTTCTCGGCCGCAGAGAGGAGCGCGGGAACCGTCACCCTCGGGCGGCTTCATCGCGGCGCGCGCGAGCAGGATCCGGGCCTACGCGAGCTCGACCGTCTTGACGTAGACCCCCGGCGAGCCCGGCGCGTGGTGCATGTGCAGGCGCATCTTCGCGTTGACCGGGTTCGCGTCGCGCTGGGTCTGCCAGGCGCGGGTCTCGGACACCTTCGGGTCCCGGAACTCGTAGAGGGTGAGATAGGTGGGCGCACCCTCCACCGCCCGGTAGCGCCGGCCACGGATCACCCCGGGCACCTTCTCGTAGTTCGGCACGTAGACCGTGTTGTACCACTCGTTGAAGTCGCGATCGGCCGCGGCCGGCACGTCCATGCGCCCGATCTGTAGCGCGGGCGCCATCGGACCGGAGGCGATCGCGGGGGTCAGCGCGCCGGGATGGATCATGGTGTAGACGTTGCGGATGAACGGCCGGCCGATGGCCTGGGGCCCGATCTTCTGGGTCCACGGGGTCGGGCTGGCCTGCACCTTCTTGTAGGCCGGGCTCTCCAGCACCGCCGCGCTCTCGAGCTCGTAGCAGGCCAGGTGCTTGGGGCCGCCCTTCACCGCCTGGTAGCGCGCGCCGCCCAGGAAGCCGGGGATCGCCATGCGCTCCGGCAGGTGCTCCTCGTCGTACCAGCGGTTGAACTCCTCTTCCTTGTCGGCGGGCACGTCCGCCCACACCATCAGGAGCCCGGTGCCTTTCGTGGCCATGTGGCCCTCCTCTCGCGTCGGGTATATCACGGATCGCGATGCCGGGGCCGGCCCCCCAGGACCGACACCGCGGCCACCAGCTCGAGCGCCACCAGGCACCAGAGCGCGGGGCGATAGCTGCCCAGCACGTCGTGCAGCAGGCCCATCAGGCCCGGCCCCAGCGCCACGCCGGCCTGGGTGGCCGCGCCCACCAGCCCGAAGACGGTGCCGAAGGAGCGCGGGCCGAACTCCTCCCGGGCCAGGAGCGGCGGAAACGTGATGAGGTTGCCCACGCCCAGACCGAAAACGAGGCTCGCGCCCACCAGCGTGACCGGTGAGGGCCACGCGGCCATCGCGGCCAGCGCCGCGCCCTGGACTCCGATGTTCACCGCGGAGAGCTTGCGCAGGTCCACGCGGTCCGACAGCACGCCGATGACGACGCGTCCGAGCAGCGCGGCCACCGTGGTCGCGCTCACGGTCAGCGCGGCGCGGCTCTCCCCCAGGTGAGGATCGAGCACGCTGATCTGGTGCACCAGGAACCCGACCTGGGCGGCCAGGGCCAGCGCGAACGGCACCATCAGCGTCCAGAGCTGCGGCACGCGCAGCGCCTCCTGGCGGGTCCACGTCCGCGCGGTGAGCGCGCTCTCGCCCGCGGGCGCGCCGGCGCGGTCGCGCGCCAGCTCGCTCGCGACGTCGGCCGCGCCCGGGCGGCCGCGGATCACGAGCAGCACCAGCGGGAGCCCGACGGCGACGAGGGCCGCCGCCACCGCGGCGGTCGCGAACGCGAAGCCCCGGCGCTGGGTGAGGGCCACCAGGATCGGCACCAGCACCATGCCGCCCACGCTGGCGCCGGTCAGGGCCAGGGTCATCGCCACGCCCTGGCGGCGGCCGAACCACGGCAGGAGCGTGCTGCTGAGGCCGGTCGAGCTGAGGCAGGACCACGAGGTCGCCATCACCACGTAGACCGCGAAGAGCTGCCAGGGCGCGGTGATCACGCCGAGCAGGGCCACCGCGGCGGCCATCGTGACCACGCCGTAGGCCAGCACGCCGCGCGGGCCGTGCCGGTCGATGAGGCCGCCGACCATCACCAGGCAGCCGGCGCTCAGCGCGTAGTAGAGCGTCACCGCCGAGGAGATGAGGCCGGTGGACCAGCCGTGGCGCTGGCCCAGGGCATGGAGGTAGACGCCGAGCCCGTAGAAGCCGAGACCCCAGGAGAAGGTGGCGAGAATTCCGCAGGCGACGACGACGAGCCAGCCGCGGTAGAGGGGCACCCGTAGGTTATACCTCCTCACCTCTCACCCGTCGTCCCTCACCCTGCCCTCTCCCAGGGGGAGAGGGTGATTCGTGGGAAAGGGTGAGGTAGACTCCCGGTCAAAGGAGAGCGCCCGTGAAGCTCGACGTGTCCATGCTGACGCACGACCTGGGAAGCATCCCGGACTACGCCCGCAAGGTCGAGGCCATGGGCTACGACTGCCTCTGGTCGTCGGAGACCCAGCACGATCCCTACCTGCCGCTGGCGGTCGCGGCCACGTCGACGTCGCGAATCAACCTCGGCACCAACATCGCGACCGTGTTCTCGCGCAGCCCCATGATCACCGCCCACACCGCGTGGGACCTGCAGAAGGCCTCCCGCGGGCGGTTCACGCTCGGGCTCGGCACCCAGGTGAAGGCGCACAACGAGCGCCGCTTCTCGGTGAAGTTCGAGTCGCCGGGCCCCAAGATGGCGGAGGCGATCCGCGCCATCCGCGCCATCTGGGACTGCTGGCAGAACGGCACCAAGCTCGACTTCAAGGGCCAGTTCTACACCTTCGACATCATGACCCCCTTCTTCAACCCGGGGCCGATCGATCATCCCAGGATCCCGATCTACATCGCGGCGGTGAATCCGCTGATGTGCCGCATCGCGGGCGAGCTGTGCGACGGCATGCACGTGCACCCGTTCAATTCGGCAAAATACCTCCGTGAAATTGTGCATCCCGCGGTCGAGGAGGGGCTCAGGCGCTCGGGCCGCTCCCGCAAGGACTTCACCTACGCGACCGCCACGTTCGTGGTGGTGGGCGACACCGAGAAGGAGCGGGCCGCGCAGGCCCAGATGGTGAAGCAGCAGATCGCCTTCTACGGCTCCACGCGCACCTACACCCCGGTGCTGGCCGCCCACGGCTGGCAGGGCGTCACCGCGCAGCTGCACCGCAAGTCGGTGGAGGGCGACTGGAAGGGCATGGCCGACCTCATCACCGACGAGATGCTCGACACCTACGCGGTGATCGCGACCTACGACGACCTGCACGCGAAGATCATGGAGCGCTACCGCGGGCTGCTCGACCGCACCGGGCTGTATCAGCCCTACCAGCAGAACCTCGACGATCCGCGCCTGCCCGCGATGGTGCGGGCGTTCAACGGGTGACCACCCCTCACCCTGCCCTCTCCCCTGAGGGGAGAGGGTCTTTCGAACCCTCGCCCCCGAAGCGGAGAGGGTCTTTCGAACCCTCGCCCCCGAAGCGGAGAGGGTCTTTGGAACCCTCGCCCCCGAAGCGGAGAGGGTCTTTGGAACCCTCGCCCCCGAAGGAGGAGAGGGTCTTGGGAACCCTCGCCCCCGAAGGGGGAGAGGGCAGGGTGAGGGGGACCATGGAGATGCAACGATGACCGACAAGGTGCAGGTGGAGATCAAGGGCGACGTCGCCACCATCACGCTGAACAAGCCCGAGCGCCTGAACGCGCTCGACAACGAGATGTGGCACGGCATCGGCGAGGCCTGTCGCGCGGTCGACGCCGCGCCGGACGTGCGCGTCGCGATCCTGATGGGCGCGGGCGGCTGCTTCTGCGCGGGCCTCGACGTCAAGGCCGGCTCCGCGCTGAGCGGCGCCCTCGACGGCATGTCCCCCGGCCAGGCGATCGCCCACATCCGCCGGCACCTCGAGGGCCACCAGGCCTCCTTCGCGGCGGTGGAATCGCTGCGGGTGCCGGTCATCGGGACCATCCAGCGCGCGTGCATGGGCGCGGGGCTCGAGCTGGCCCTCTGCTGCGACGTGCGCCTGGCCGCCGAGGGCACGCTGTTCTCGATCCCCGAGGTGCAGCTCGGTCTGGTGCCCGACATGGGCGGCACCCAGCGGCTGCCCCGCACCGTCGGCATCGGGAAGGCCAAGGAGCTGATCTACTCCGCGCGGCGCTTCGACGCGGCGGAGGCGCTGCGCATCGGCCTCGTGCAGGCGGTGTACCCCGCGGGGGAGCTTCACACCCGCGTGGCCGAGCTGGCCGCCGAGATCGCGGCCAACGCGCCGCTGGCGGTGCAGGCCGCAAAGCGCGCCATCAACGGCACCTACTACGGCGAGATGCGCGCCTGGCTCGACTGGGAGACGGCGCAGGCCTCGGGCCCGCTGCTCTCCGAGGACCGCAAGGTCGGCCTCCGGGCCGCGGCCGAGCGCAAGCGCGCCGACTTCAAGGGCAAGTAAGCCTCACCGGACCCGCTCCGTACCTGGAGGACTCCATGGCTGCCGATCTCTACGACCTGGGCGACAAGCCGCCGCTCGGTGAAGTCCCGAAGCGCATGCACGCGTTCGCGGTGCGGCAGAGCCGCTTCGGCCAGCCCCGCGACGCCTGGAAGCGCGAGGTGCTGCCCACGCCGGCCATCGGCCCCGACGAGGTGCTGATCTACGTGATGGCGTCGGGCATCAACTACAACAACGTGTGGGCCTCCCTCGGCCAGCCTCTCGACGTCATCGCGGAGCGCCTCAAGATGGGCGAGCCGGAGGACTTCCACGCCGGGGGCAGCGACTGCGCGGGCATCGTGTGGGCCACCGGCAAGGACGTGAAGAACGTCAAGGTCGGCGACGAGGTCATCGTGCACAGCGGCTGGTGGCGACCCGACGACCCCTGGGTGCTGTCCGGCAAGGATCCGATGCTGGCCGAGTCCACCCGCATCTGGGGCTACCAGACCAACTACGGCAGCTACTGCCAGTTCGCGCGGGCCCAGGCCCACCAGTGCATCCCCAAGCCCAGGCGGCTCACCTGGGAGGCGGCGGGCTGCTTCCTGCTCTGCGCCTCCACCGCCTACCGCATGCTGATGGGCTGGGCGCCGCACACGGTGGAGAAGGGCGACGTGGTGCTGGTGTGGGGCGCCACCGGCGGCCTCGGCAGCCTGGCGCTCGAGATCGTGCGCGCCCAGGGCGGGCGCGCGGTGGCGGTGGTCTCCGACGATGCCAAGAAGAAGTTCTGCCTGGACCACGGCGCGGTCGGGGCCATCAACCGCTCCCAGTTCGACCACTGGGGCGTGATGCCGGACACCAAGGACGGAAAGGCCTACGGCAACTGGGCCAAGGGCGCGCGGGCCTTCGGCAAGGCCATCTGGGACGCGCTCGGCGAGCGCACCAGCCCCAAGATCGTGTTCGAGCACCCGGGGGAAGCCACCCTGCCCACCTCGGAGTTCGTGTGCGCCACCGGCGGCATGATCGTGATCTGCGCCGGCACCACCGGCTACAACGTGACGCTCGACCTGCGCTACCACTGGATGCGGCAGAAGCGCTTGCAGGGCAGCCACCTCTCGAACGACGAGCAGGCACTGGCGGTGACGAAGCTGGTGGACGCGGGCCGGGTCGATCCGTGTCTCTCGCACACCTACGCCTTCGACGAGCTGCCGGAGTGCCACCAGCTGATGCTCGACAACAAGCACCCCTACGGCAACATGGCGGTGCTGGTGAACGCTCCGAAGACCGGGCTGGGGGCCTCGTGACGCGGCCGCGCGGCCGCGCATGAAGGCGCTCGCGTTCGGAGAGCACGGCGGACTCGACCGGCTCCGCTACCAGGACGTCGCGGACCCGAAGATCGGGCCCCGCGACGTGCTGGTGCGCGTCCGAGCCGCCGCGCTGAATCACCTGGACCTGTTCGTCCGAGAAGGCCTGCCCGGCCTCACCCTGCCCATGCCATTCTGGACCGGCTGCGATATAGCCGGTGACGTGGCAGCAATCGGAGCCGAGGTCCGCGACGTCGCGGTGGGCGACCGGGTCGCGGTCAACCCGAACCTCTACGACGGGACCTGCGAGTTCTGCCTGCGCGGCGAGCACAGCCTGTGCGTACGCTACGGCATCCTGGGCGAGCACACCCACGGCGGGCTGGCCGAGTACGTCGCGGTCGAGGGCCGGCACGTCGTCACGCTGCCCGCCGCGGTGGCGTACGAGGACGCGGCCGCGTTCGTCCTGGTCAACATGACCGCGTGGCGCATGCTGGTCACCCGGGCCCGGCTGCGCGCGGGCGAAGACCTCCTGATCCTGGGCGTGGGCGGCGGCGTCTCCTCCACCGCGGTGCAGATCGGCAAGCTCTGCGGAGCGCGCGTCTGGGTCACCTCCTCGAGCGACGAGAAGCTCGAGCGCGCGCGGGCCCTGGGCGCGGACGAGTGCATCAACTACGCGAAGGAGGACTGGGTCAAGGTGGTCGGCCAGAAGACGGGCCGGCGCGGCGTCGACGTGGTGCTGGAGAACGTGGGCGCGGCCACCTGGAAGGGCGCGATCCGCACGGTGGCCAAGGGCGGGCGCATCGTCACCTGCGGGGCCACCTCGGGACCGATCGCGGAGACCGACATCCGGCTCGTGTTCTGGAAGCAGATCTCGATCATCGGCTCCACGATGTCCAACGACGCGGAGTTCAACGCGGTCATGGGCCAGCTCTTCGCCGGCCGGCTGCGCGCCGTCGTGGACACCGTGATGCCGCTGCGCGACGGGGTCGAGGCCCAGCGCCGGCTCGCGGAGGGCAAGCAGTTCGGCAAGATCGTTCTCACCCCCTGAGCTTCCGGCGGGTCGTCATCGCCGACTGGTCGGCGGCCTCCACCCGCGGGCCGGCGCGGCCCACGCGCGACCGGTGCTGGGTCGCGTGCGGGCAGAGCGACGGGCGGCCGGCGGCCGCGCGCGACGCGCCCCGGTATTTCCGCACCCGCCCCGAGGCCGAGGGCTTCATCCGCGACCAGCTCCTCGGGGAGCCGGGGCCCGTGCTGCTGGGGTTCGACTTCGGCTTCGGGTACCCGATCGAGGCCGGGCTGCCCGCCGGCCGCGCCCTGTGCGCGCGCCTGGCCGCGATGATCCACGACGCGCCGGACGGATCGAACAACCGCTTCGAGGTGGCCGGCTGCCTGAACCGCGAGATCCAGGCCGCCCTCGGCACCGGATGCGCGGGCCCGTTCTGGGGCCACCCGGCGGGCCGCGTGTATCCGGACCTCGCGCCGACGCGCCCGCGGCCTTTCCCGGCCCGCATCCCCAACGGCCGCCTGGCCGAGCGGCGGTACGGCGCCCGCGGCATCCAGAGCCCGTGGAAGCTCTTCACGGTGGGCGCGGTGGGCTCGCAGACCCTGCTCGGGCTGCCCGCGGTGTATCGACTGCTGGTCGACCCCGCGCTCTCCGCGCGTACGCGGCTGTGGCCCTTCGAGACCGACTGGGACCGGGCGATCGCGGAGGACGCCATCGTCATCGCCGAGATGTGGCCGAGCCTGGTCGACTGCAGCGGCCAGCGTCACGCCGTCAAGGACGCCTGCCAGGTGGCCGCGGTGCGCGACTGGGCGCTCGATCAGCCGGACGCGCTCGCGCGCGGCCTCGCCCGGCCCGCGGGGCTGGGTGACGCCGACGAGCGCGTCGCCCGCGAGACCGAGGGCTGGATCGTCGAGAATGTATGAATGTAAGACCTGACCCCATGGCGATCATCACCGCGGGGGTCACGGGGATCGTGACCTCGGTGACGATGATCGGACCGCTGCTGGTGGACGTGGCGCGCGACCTCGACGTGTCGATCGGCCAGGCCGGGCTGCTGGCCGCGGCGGCCGGTGTGCCGCAGGCGCTCTTCTCGCCGTTCTCGGGCCTGCTCTCCGACCGGCTCGGGCGCAAGCCGATGATCGTGGCCGCGTTCGCCAGCGTGGCCGTGCTCAGCGTGGCGGCCGCGCTCGCGCCCGGCTTCGTGGCGCTGGCGGTGGTGCGGTTCCTGGCCGGCCTGCTCGGCTCGCTCGCGCCCACGAGCCTGATGGCGTCGGTGGGCGACCTCTTCCCCGCGGAACGCCGCGCCCGCGCCATGGGCTGGTTCAACATGGGATTCAGCTTCGCCGCGATCGGCGGCGTGCCGGTCATGGGCGCGGTGGGCGGCGCCTTCGGCTGGCGCTGGGCCTTCGTGGCCATCGCGCTGGTGATGGCGGCCCTCGCGGCCGCGGTGCAGGTCTGGTTCCCCCGCATCCCGCCCGTCGCGGTCGGCACCAGCGTGCTCGCGACCTACCGCGCGGTCTGGGGCGTGCCGCGGCTCCTGCCGCTGCTCGGCGCCAATCTCATGGAGCGCTCGCTGTTCGCGATGGTGGCGATCTACCTGCCCGCGTTCGTGATGCTGAGCTTTCACATGAGCGCGGTGGGGGTGGCCCCGGTGCTGATCCTGGTGGCGCTCGGCGCGATCAGCGGCAACGTGCTGGGCGGCCGCCTGGGCGACCGCTTCCACAAGCCCGCGATCTTCGTGGTGGCCCAGCTGATCAGCGCGGGCCTCGGGCTCGTGCTCTTCGGAGCCGGGCTGCCCTTCACGCCGGTGGTCGCGCTCGCGAGCGCCCTCACCCTCTGCAACTCCGCGAGCCGCCCCGCGTTCCTGGCCTACGGCTCGGAGCTGGCGCCGCGGCAGCGCGGGGCGCTCTTCGGCCTCATCGCGCTCACCAACCAGAGCGGGCTCGTCATCGGCTCCGCGGTGGGCGCGGCCGCCATCGGCAGCGGCGGCTATCGCGGGATGGCGCTGGCCGCGGTGGCGCAGGGCGTGGTGGCCGCGGGCCTGGCCCTGCCGCTGCTGGGCCGCCCGCGCGCGCCGGCCACGGCGATCAGCCCTTGAGCAGCAGCGCGATGCCCGAGAGCAGCAGCAGCAGGCGGATCACGATCTGGAACGTGCGCGGAGAGAGCCCGGCCTGCAGGCGCCCGCCCACGTACAGGCCCGCCCCCGCGATGGGCACCGCGGCCAGCAGGTAGCCGAGGGTCTGGCCGCCGAAGAGCCCGGCGATCGCGAAGGCGATGAGCCGCACCCCGCCGTCGATGAGGAAGTTCATGGCGAAGGTGGCGCGGAAGGTCAGCCGCTCGAGCCCGCGCAGGTTCAGGTAGATCACGTAGAAGGGCCCGCCGGTGCCGAAGAGGGTGCCGACCAGGCCGCCCAGGAAGCCGCAATAGGTGGCCGCGGCATGCGAGCCGCGCAGGTCCGGCAGCGGCAGCATCTGGTAGATCGCGTAGAGCACCACGAAGCCGCCCAGGAGGCGGGCCAGGAGCGTGGTGCTCATCTCCCGCAGGGCCCACAGGCCGACGAGCACGCCCACCACCATGAACGGGATCAGCCACAGCTGCTCGCGCCAGGCGACCCGCTTCACGTTCTTCACGCCCTGGCTCGCGGAGCCCAGGTAGTCGAGCGCGACGACGACCGGCACCACCACCGTGACCGGCCACATCAGGGTGAGCAGCGGGACCGCGACGAGGCCGGAGCCGAACCCGGTCATCCCGCGCACCCAGTACGCGAGCAGCAGGATCAGCGCGGAGCAGACCGCGACTTCGAGCGAGGGAGCCGGCACGAGGACGGAGCGAGGATCAGTCGGCGGGACGACCCTCGAGGTGCCAGGAGCCCTCGTCGCGGTTCCAGAGGCGGAGCATGTGCCGGCCGCCACTCGCCCCGGCCACCTCCGCGTCCTTGAACGCGGTGCGGCTGTGCGCGAACTGGCGATTGTTGAGGTACTGGAGCTGACCTTTCTCGATGCGAAACTCGACCCAGTGGGCGGGGTCGTCCACGAGGGCGCGGAGGGCCGCGAGCGCCTCGCGACCCTCGTCGTCGAGAGCGCCCTCGGCCAGCCGGTAGCCGTTGACCACGTAGTCCTCGTAGTACCGGGCGCTCAGGACGCCGTCCGCGAACTCGAAGACCGGATGCTCGCTGAAGCGCGGCGCGTCCGGCGCGTGCTCGCCCTGTCGGTCCCACGCGAACGGAGTGTAGAGGCGCGCCAGAAGATCGGGGCGGCGCTCGCGCAGGACGTTGTGCGCGGTGACGAGGCTCGCGAAGCGACTGAGCCCGCCCTCGAGCGCGGATTCGAGGCAGAAGAGTCCCACGAAGTTGGGCGCCTTCCAGAGCCAGCCCCCGTCGGTGTGGAACGGCTGGCCGAGGTTGGTCACCGAGCGGCGCACCCCGTAGCCCAGGGCCTGGCCGGTGTCCTTGACGTCGTAGAGCCGGGTGCCGTTCACCTTCTGGGCCACGACCTGGCCCAGCATCGCGGCGAGCAGCCAGCCGATCGCGCGGTTCTCCTCCGGAGCGTAGCGCTCGACGGGGATCCGATCCACCACCGCGAGGCCGGTGTCGGTCTCGAGCTTGGCCCGCACGTCCGACATGAGGGCGGAGCAGGCCCGCAGCGAGAAGGCGGCGGGCGCGAGGCTCTCGATCGGGCGGGGCCCGGCGCGCAGCGAGGCGACCACCGCGTCCAGCTCCGCCACGCACCGCGACGGCACCGCGATGGTCCAGCGCCCGGGGGAGATGCTCGCGCGCGTCCAGGCCTTCGGGCGCTCGATCTGGTGCGGCGGAAGGAGTTCCGTGAGCTGGTCCAGGCGCATCGACGACCCCCTGGCCTCGAAGTGCGAGCGAGTATAGCACGCGAGAGCGAGGGGGACGGCGCGGCGAGATCGACTACCGCGCCTACGAGCGGCTCGTCGACCACTACGTGAAGATCGGCGTCACCGGGGTGATCCCGCTCGGGACGACCGGGGAGAGCCCCACCATCGACGAGGAGGAGACGGAGCGGATCGTCGAGCGCACCGTGGCGGTGGTGGCCGGCCGCGTGCCGATCGTGGTCGGCGTCAGCGGCAACGACACCCGCAAGGCGGTCAAGGCGGTGAAGCGGCTGCAGCGCCACCCGATCCAGGGCGTGCTCGCGGTCTGCCCCTACTACAACCGTCCAGGCCAGGACGGCATGCGCGAGCTACACCATGCTCGCCCACGGCGGCGACGGGGGCATCCTGGCCGCCGCCCACGTGGAGACCGCGGTCTTTCTGGCGGTGTACGAGCGCATGGCCGCCAACGATCACCAGGGCGCCCGCAAGGCGTGGTCGCGCGTGGAGCCGCTGGTGCCGCTGCTCTTCAAGGAGCCGAACCCGATGCCGATCAAGCACTGCCTCTCGCGACAGGGGCTCATCGGCTCGCCGGAGTGCCGGCTCCCCCTCACTCGCGTCTCGGAGGCGCTCGCCGCCGAGCTCGAGCGGGCGCTCGCCCGCCAGGGAGCGGCCGCCGCCCCTAGTACCAGCGCGGATCGCCGGGCAGGACCGCGAGGGGCTTGCCGTCCACCTGCAGCACGCGCGGCCGGATGGTGGCCACCGGGCGATCCCGCAGGCCGCTCAGGATCTCCGCGCTCCGCGTGCCGGCTGCCTGCAGCAGCTCGAGGTTCTTGATGGTGGGCAGCCGCAGCGTGATCTCCTTGCCGCGGAGCGCCTCGAACGCCTCCCCCGACGTCGACCATCGCAGGGCCACGATCTCGTGACCGTCGACCTCGGGCTCCTGACCGGGTGGCGCCTCCGCGGCGAAGAAGCGCGTGTCGAAGCGGAGGGGCTGCTCCTCGGGGGTGATCCAGTGCGCGAAGTAGGTCAGGCGCTCGGTGGCGAGCGTGAGACGCTCCTCCCGCAGCATCGTGAAGAAGGCGGGGTTGGCCTTCTGGCAGGCGGCGCGGTGGGCCTCGAAGCGGGCGTGGTTCTCCGGGGTGAACCGGACGAAGCCGCCGCCACGGTCGTAGGCCAGCAGGAGGCCGACCTCCTCGAAGGCCTCGCGGATCGCGCCCACCCAGTAGGCGAGGGCTTGGCCCGCGGTCAGGTCGCCCCCGAGCCAAGCCCGGGCCTGCTCCGGGGCCAGGGCCGGGCAGAAGCGCTCCACGTCGTCGGGGATGTCGCCGGCCTCCACCTTGCCTCCGGCAAAGACGTAGTCGCCCGCCGCGAACTTGCTGCGCCCGTGACGCTGGATCAACAGGATCTCGGCGGGCCCCCCCGGCCGGTCACGCAGGAGCACCAGGGTGGCGGCGGGTGCAGGGATTGCGGGCGGGCTCATGGGGGTCGCTCCTCGGAACCGACCGCATTCTGACACGGCCCGCCGGGGCCCCGGCGGGCAAAAAAAGGCACTTGAGAAGCGCCCGGCCCGATGGGAGACTCTGCGCGTGCAGAGCCCGCACAGCGCGACCAGCCCGTCGTCGGCAGAGCACCGTCGACACGCCCGCCAGGTCGCGTCCTGGCCGGTCACGGTGCGGACCGGCGATCGCCTGCTTCGACTCCACGCGGTGAACGTCAGCGCCCTCGGTGTCAAGGTCTCGCTCGACGAGCCGCTGCGCGAGGAGCCGCTCGAGATCGGCCGCGCGGCGCGCCTGCGCATCGAGCCGCCCGGCGCGTGGCCGGTGGAGGTCGACGCGATCGTCTGGCGCACGGACGAGGACGGACCCGCGTTCTTCTTCGTGGGCCCGCGGTCCTCCGTGGACCCGACGTCCGCCGCGTAGAAGCCCCTTCCCCTTCCTCGACGAGGAGACCCTCATGGGCGCAGAAGCCAGGATCAAGGAGCTCGGCCTCACGCTTCCAAACCCGCCCAAGCCGATGGGCAACTACGTGCCCGGCGTGCGCACCGGCAATCTCCTGTTCCTCTCCGGTCACGGGCCGATCCGCATCGAGGGCAACCCGAGCGCGCGCGGCAAGGTGGGCCGCGATCTCTCGACCGAGGACGCCTACAAGGTGGCGCGCGACGTGGGCCTCAACCTGCTGGGCTCCGCGCGCTCGATCCTGGGCAGCCTCGACCGCGTGAAGCGCGTGGTGAAGGTGCTGGGGATGGTGAATGCGGTGGAGAGCTTCGGGGAGCAGCCGAAGGTCATCAACGGCTTCTCGGACCTCATGGTCGAGGTCTTCGGCGACAACGGCCGCCACGCGCGATCCGCGGTGGGCATGGGCTCCCTGCCCGCCGGCATCCCGGTCGAGATCGAGATGATCCTCGAGGTCGCGGGCGGCCCGGCGAGCGGCGCCGGCAAGCCCGCGCGAGCCAGGAAGCCGGCGGCCCGCAAGCCGAAGCGCCGCCGCTAGCGCGGGGCGCTCACCCGGCCAGCAGCGGGGGCAGGACCCGCAGCGCTTCCGCGATCCGCGGGCCGTACCAGGTGAGCAGCTTGCCGTCCACCAGGTGGATGCGCCGCTCGTGCACCGCGGGCACATCGGGGTACGGGTCGAAGTCGGCCACGTGGACGCGGCGGAAGCGGTACGGCTCGTCGGGCAGGAGGATCACCTCCGGGGCCGACGCGGCCACCTGCTCGAGCGTCACCTCGGGATAGCGCCCCGTCTCCCCCGCGAACACGTTCGCCCCGCCCACCACCGCCAGCATGTCGTGGAGGTAGGTGTCGCGGTTGATCGTCATGTAGGGCCGCCGCCAGATGGGACAGAACACCCGCCGCGGCGGACGGCCCGCGCGGGCCGCCCGAACGGCCTCGTACTGCCCGCGCAGCGCACGCTCCAGCTCCCGCGCCGGCCCGTCGATCTCCAGCAGCGCCCCCAGCTCGCCCACCAGGCGGATGCCGTCGGCGACGGTGCGCGGATAGGTGACGTGGACGGGGATGCCCCACCCCCGGAGGGTCTCCACGTGCTCCCGCACGTTCTCCTCCACGTTGGCGATGACCAGATCGGTCCCCAGATCGCGGATGAGCTCCAGCTTGGGGTTCTTCTCGCCTCCGACGCGGGTCTTGGTGGCGACGCCCTCGGGCGGCTGGGTGCAGTAGATCGTGCAGCCCACCACTCGGTCACCCGCGCCGATGGCGAACAGGATCTCGGTGATGCTGGGGATGAGGGAGACGATGCGCCGGGCCGACACCGGCGCGGCTAGAGCTTGGCCGCCTGCTCGGAGAGGCGCTCGACCAGCCCGATCAGCTCCTTCAGGTGCTCGCGCAGCAGGCCCTCGGCCTTGCGCGCGGCGTCGATCTGTCCCGCCTCGACCGCGTCCTCGAAGCTGGTGACGGCGACGCCGAACTCCTTCAACAGGCGGCGCGTGGTGTCCTGCGACATGGTTGTAGGATATCATGCGCTCGGTCCCGGACATGGTCACCGCCCTCGATCTGCTCTACCGCGCGTTCTATCGCGGCGTGCTGACGCGGATGCCGGAGCGTCGCGCGGTGGCGATGGGCCAGTGGGGCCTGCGAAACCTGCCGCTCGATCGCCTCGACGTCTTCAAGAACCCCGACCCGCGGCTCGCGGTGACGCTCGGCGGTGTGCGATTGGCCAACCCGCTCATCCTCTCCTCGATGTACTACGACACCGCCGTCCTCCGCCGCGCGATGGGTCTCGGCTGGGGCGCGGTCACCGCCAAGAGCATCACCCCCGGGCCGCGGCCGGGACATCCCGAGCCGAACCTGGTCCGCATCCAGACCGCGGAGGGCCCGGGCCTCGTCAACTGCAACGGCTTCAAGAACCCCGGGCTCGCCGCGTACCGCAGCGCCCTCGCCGCGCTGCCCCACCGCGTGCCCCTGATCGTGGCCGCGGCGGGCGAGTCGGCGGAGGACTACGTGCGGGTCGTCGAGGGCCTGCAGGAGTTCGGGGAGCTGGTCGAGCTCAACATCTCCTCCCCCAACACCAAGCTGGTCTACGGGTGGTCCACACGGCCGGCGGAGCTGAAGGACGTCTTCCGGGCGGTGCGGGCCGCCACCGCCAAGCCCCTGATCGTCAAGATCTCGCCCGACTTCCGGGAGACCAACGAGGAGATCACGATCCCGGCCGCGCTGGACGCCGGCATCACCATCATCAACTACGGCAACACCCGGCGCGTGGACGAGCCGCGCCTCTCCCAGCGCTCCGGCGGCCTCTCCGGGCCGGCTCTCTTCGCCACCACGCTCGAGAACGTGCGGCGGGTCCGGCAGCGCTTCGGCGACCGGCTGGAGCTGATCGCCACCGGGGGCATCGATAGCCCGGCCCGGGCCCGCCAGGCGCTCGACGCGGGGGCCACCGCGTGCGGGATCTTCACCGGCTTCATCACCCGCGGCCCCCTGCTGCCGCGGCGCATCCTCGACGCGCTCCTCGCCGACCGCCGCTAGGCCCCGCCGCGGCGGGCGGTTCCCCGCAGTAACCCACAACTTATCCACTTATCCACATCCATCCACAATCGCGAAAACCGCGCGTCCTGACGCGCTCCGCGAGGGCCGACCTCAAAAAGTGACGCTCTGATCGTGGCTCGCCACGAGCGCCCACATCGCGCGCAGCATTCACGCGGCTTCACGCGCGCTCGGGTGTCGGAGCGCGCTGTCCGTGCGGTCAAACGAAGCCTTGACAGGGTACGGACCGGTTCTTAAGGTTGTCGGGCGCTCGCCACCTCGCATCGCGTCGCGCGGCACATGCCCATCAGAGGGAGGACAGGATCGCGTATGGAGGTCAGCCGGAAGCCCCTGGCGAAGATCGAGGGCCGGAAGCGCATGCGGCTCAACGGGCTCACCGTGGCCTGGCGCGGCACGCCGAGCCTGGACGACTGGGTCGCCTACATCGTGACCGGGACCAAGTCCAAGAAGCTGATCCTGGCCGACCATGCCTCCGAGCGGAAGGTCAAGAGCCTGCTGGCGCGCATGCAGTCCATGTCCAAGAAGGAGGTCGAGAAGCTGGCCAAGGGCTAGGCGGCCTGGCGGCAGTCGCCAGCGCCGTCACCGTCCAGATACGGAGGAGCCACATGAGCCTACCTGAGATCTCGGCTGTCAATCGGCAGTTCGAAACCGCCGCCGGTAACGGAGATCTGGCCGCACTCGCCGCGCTTTACACGCCCGATGCCATCGTGCTGCCGCCCGACGGCCCCATGGTCAAGGGCCGCGGGGACATCAAGCAGATGTGGGGAGCCGTCGCGCAGGAGCTCGGGCTCAAAAGCGTGCACCTCACCACCGTCCATTTCGAGCACGAGGGCAACACCGGGCACGAGGTGGGCGAGGCCGCCCTCGCGATCAGCAACGGCACCGTGGCCGTCAAATACGTGGTGGTGTGGAAGAGAGTCGACGGCCAGTGGCGGATCCACCGCGACATCTGGAACAGCATGCCGGCCGCCTAGACAGCACCTCGCAGAAACGACCTCACGCGTGGCGCCGGAGCCGGTGACGTGACCGGTGAGTGGTCATGGTCCGCCCCCGCCGGCGCAGCTGCCCGCCACGAAGCGGCGGCCCGCCCGCTCGCACTCGCGGGCCCGCTCCACGTCGCGCTCGTCCCACGCCTGGCGGATCTGCTCCACCCGGCCCGGTGACACCGAGCAGGCCGGCAGCAGGCCGACCCCGAGCAGTGCGACCAGGGCTGCGAGGGCCGTCGAGCGCATGAGTTACCCTTTCTCCAGCGCCCCGCGCTGGGCCAGGCTGATGAAGCGCTCCCGGCCGATGATCACATGGTCGTGGATGCGCAGGTCGAGAAGATCCGCGCAGTCCACGAGCTGGCGGGTGAGCCGCAGGTCCTCCCGGCTGGGGGTCGGATCGCCGCTCGGATGATTGTGCAACAGGATGATCGAGGCGGCCGATTCCAGGATCGCGGGCTTGAAGACCTCGCGGGGGTGCACGAGGCTCGCCGACAGCGTGCCCTCGGAGACCACCACGTCCCGGAGGAGCCCGTTCTGGGCGTCCAGGAGGGCGACGCGGAAGACCTCCTTCTGGAGGTCCTCCATGAGCGGGCCGTAGCGGGCATAGACCTGCTCGGGGCTGCCCAGCACCACGCGGCTCGTGCCGTTGCGGGAGCGCAGGCGGCGGGTGATCTCGAAGGTGGCCGCGAGCTGCACCGCCTTCACCCGGCCCACGCCCCGCACCGCGGCCAGCTCCGACACCCCGCGGCCGGCCAGCCTCGAGAGCGAGCCGTAGCGCCCCAGCAGATCGCGCGCGATGTCGAGCGTACTGCGCCCCGCGAGGCCCGTGCCGAGGTGAATGGCCAGCAGCTCCGTGTCGGAGAGCGAGTCGGGGCCCTTGTGGTAGAGGCGCTCGCGCGGCCTATCCTCCGCCGGCCCGTCGCCGATCGCCGCCGCGCCCATACTGGTTGCGTAGCACGCGGGCGCGCGCGGCATCAATGCGACGGATCCGATACGTCCTCGTCGATGGTGATCTGGCGGGGCTCGTCGCCGAGCCCCTCGAGGTGGACGCGGATGGTCCCCGCGGGCAGGAGCGGCAGCAGCTTGTCGGCCCACTCGATCACGGTGACGCCGTCGCCGTGCAGCATCTCCTCGACGCCCAGGTCGACCAGCTCGGTGAGGCTGCCGGTGCGATAGGCGTCGAGGTGGTGGACCGGCAGGCGCCCGCGGTACTGGTTGATGAGCACGAAGGTCGGGCTCGTCACGTCTCCGGTGACCCCCAGGCCGCGCGCCAGCCCCTGGAGAAAGCAGGTCTTGCCCGCGCCCAGCTCCCCGGTGCACGCGACGACCGCGCCGGGCCCGAGTCGCGCGCCGAGCGCCTCCCCGATCGCCTGGGTCTCGGCGGCATCCCGCGAGACGACGGTCCGTCGGCTCACGACCGCGGAGCCACGAGGGCCTGGAGCGCCGCGGGCAGCGTCTCCACGATGTCACCCGCGATCATCGCGATCTCGCCCCGCGAGGCCGCGGTGAGGTCGCCGGCCAGGCCGTGGAGGTAGCAGCCGGCCTCGAGCGCGGCCATCGGCTCGAGCCCGCGCGCCAGGAGCGCGCCCACGACGCCGGTGAGCACGTCGCCCGAGCCGCCCTTGGCCATGCCCGGGTTGCCGGTGGGATTGACCGCCACGTGGCCGTCGGGGCCGCCGACGACCGTACCCGCGCCCTTGAGCGCGAGGGCCACGTGGTAATCCCGGCAGAAGCGCCGGGTGACCTCCAGGCGGTCGCCCTGCACCGTCTCGATGCTCCCGCCCAGCATCCGCGCCATCTCGCCCGGGTGCGGGGTGAGCGCGCGCGGGCCGAGGGCGCGGCGCAGGAGGTCGAGGTGGCCGGCCAGCGCGCTGAGCGCGTCGGCGTCCGCGATCAGGGGCCGCTCGACCTCGGCCACCAGGGCTCGGGCCAGCGCCTGCGCCTCCCGGTCCAGCGAGAGACCGGGCCCGAGCGCGACCGCGTCCATGCGGTGGGCCAGCTCGAGCAGGCGCTCGCGCGCCGCGAGCGCGAGGCTGCCGGCCTGGGTCTCGGGCAGGGGCTCGGTCATGTACTCGGGCGCCAGCGCGGCGATGATCGGCTGCTGTGACGCGGGCGTCGCGATCGTGCAGAGGCCCACCCCGGCGCGCAGCGCGGCGCGCCCGGCCAGCACCGCGGCTCCGGTCTTGCCACGCGAGCCGGCCACGATCAGCAAGTGCCCGAAGCGGCCCTTGTGGGCATCGGCCTCACGGGCCGGAAAGTACCGGCGCACGTCGTCGCCCTCGAGGCCCCAGGTGGTGATCCCCCGCGCGACCTCCTCGGCGGGAATCCCGATGTCGACCACCTCGACCCGACCCGCCAGCGCGGCGCCGGGCTGCAGCACCAGCGCGCGCTTGAGCCCGGCAAAGGTGACGGTCCGCGTGGCCTTCACGGCCGGGCCCGGCGCCACGCCGCGGTCGGAGTCGAGCCCGGAGGGCAAATCCAGCGAGATCACCGGCACCCCGCGGCGGCCCGCCTCGTTGATCGCGTCGATGGCCGCCCCGACCTGACCACGCGCGGCTCCGGTCACGCCGGTGCCGAGCAGCGCGTCGACGACCAGCTCCGCCGACTCCAGCGCCCGCACGAGCGCGCCCGGGTCCGGCCCGGCGTCGATGGCCTCCACGCGGCCGCGCCAGCCCGCGAGGGCCTCCGCGGCGTCGCCCCGCACCTCTCGCCGGGCCGCGGCCAGGAACACCTGCACCGCCGCGCCGCGGGCCCGCAGCCGCCGCGCCACCACGAAGCCGTCGCCGCCGTTGTTGCCCTTGCCGCACACCACCACCACGCGCCGGCCGCGGATCGGCGCGAGCCACTGGACGATGAGGGCCGCCGCGCCGGAGCCGGCCGCGTCCATGAGCCGCGTCCCGGGGATGCCGAGCTCGCGGATCGCGCGCGCGTCGAGCGCGCGCATCTCGGCGGCGGTGAAGATCGGCCGCACGGCTCAGCGCAGAGGCGGCAGCAGGAGCGCCGCCGACTGGATGAGGAAGTCGGCGAGGACCGTCGTGTACGCCTCCCGGTGAGTGGTCCGGGCCGCGCGCGGCAGCTCGATGTGCAGCGCCAGGCGCGTCTGGGCCAGGATGCCCGATTGCTTGGCCGCGGACGCGGTGTACCAGAGCGTGTCCTGGGGTTCCATCCACACGTCGAGGCGCGGGACGTCGCCCTCCGCGGGGAGGCGGGCGTCGCGGATCATCTCGAGCAAGGTCTTGAGCCGCCACGCGTCCTCGCGGCTCACGCCCACCGTGGCGATCTCCATGCGGCCAGCGCTCTCCTCTCTCGCGTTGCCGTGAACCTCGACGTAGAGCCGGAGAGGGCCCTGCGCGACCTCCGCGACCTGGCGACGGTAGGTCTGGTAGACCGAGCGGGCCGCGCCGGTCTCGACCTCCTGACGGGCGGGCGCGCCCGGCGCGCTCTCGGTGGGACGGTTCACGTTGTAGCGACGCCCCACCGCGTCGACGTGGGTGTAGCCGGTCACCACCACGAGGCCGAAGCCGGTGAGCCGGGCCAGGTCGCGGCCCATCACGTCGGTGGCCGCGTCGGAGGTTCCGTGCGGCGCGGCGATCACGAACCCGGGCCGGCCCTTCTCGGTCTGGACCGAGCCGTCGGCCATCGGGATCGGGGCGCGAGACGGGGCCCCGGGGGGCGTCTCGATCGAGTCCTTGCCCGCGATCAGCCCGGCGCAGCCCTGCAGCACGAGGGCGAGGCCGAGCACCAGGCTAGCGGACCCGCGCCTCGTCATCGGCGCCGGCCCCGATCAGCATCGCCTGCGCCATCGCGTAGTCGCCGTCGTGGGTGAGGGAGAGCAGCACGCGATCGCCGCCCTTGGCCAGCGCGAGGGCGCGGGAGCGGCCGTGGAGCACCATGGTGGGCGCCTGGCCGCGCTCGCGGCGCACCTCGAGCTCGCGCCAGCTCACCCCCATGCGCAGGCCGGTGCCGAGAGCCTTGAGCGTCGCCTCCTTGGCCGCGAAGCGGGCCGCGAAGTGCGGGATGGGATCGCGGCGCCGCCGGCAGTAGGCGATCTCCTCCTCGGTGAACACGCGCTGCAGGAACCGGTCGTCCCAGCGGGCTACCACCTTGCGCATCCGCGGCATCTGGGTGAGGTCGACGCCGATGCCGAGCACCCGGCTCACGCCCCGATGCTCCGCCGCACGATGTCGGCCAGCTCCCCGGCCATGGCCTCGATGCGGGCCTGCTCCTCGCCCTCGATCATCACCCGCAGCAGCGACTCGGTGCCGGAGTAGCGGAGGAGAATGCGGCCGGCCCCGTTCATCTCGGCTTCCAGGGCCCGGGCTCGATCGGCGAGCCCGGGAATGCGATCCACCGGCGGCTTCTCGCGCACCGGGACGTTGAGCAGGACCTGGGGAAACTTCACCAGGCACTTGGCCAGATCGCCCAGGGAGGCCCGGGTCTCCTGCATGACCGCGATGAGCTGCAGCGCGGAGACGATGCCGTCGCCGGTGGTGGTGTGGTCGAGGAACAGGAGATGACCGGACTGCTCGCCGCCAAGGTTGGCCCCGATGCGCAGCATCTCCTCCAGCACGTAGCGGTCGCCCACCTGCACCTTGGCGAGCCCGATCCCCGCCCGCGAGAGCACGCGGTCGAGCGCGAGGTTGGCCATCACGGTGGTGACCACGGTGGAGCTCTTCAGGAGGCCGCGGGAGGCGAGGTGCCGGCCGCAGATGGCGAGCACGTAGTCGCCGTCGCGGATGTGCCCCTCCTCGTCCACCGAGATCAGGCGGTCGCCGTCGCCGTCGAAGGCGAGCCCGAGCTGGGCCCGCGCGCGCCGCACCTCTTTCTGGAGCATCTCGGGATGCATCGCGCCCACGCCCCGGTTGATGTTCTGGCCGTCGGGGCTCGCGTTGAGCACGCGCACGTCGGCGCCCAGGCGCCGGAAGACCTCGGGGGCGACCCGGTAGGTGGCGCCGTGCGCGCAGTCGAGCACCACCCGCAGGCCGCGCAGGTCGAACGGGCACGTGGCGCGCGCGTGATCGATGTAGTCGGCCTCCGCCGAGTCGTGCTGCACGAGGCGGCCGATGTCGATCCCGGTGGGCCACGGCGCGGTGTCGGGCCCGCTCAGACGCCCCTCGATCTCTTCCTCCCACGCGTCGGGGAACTTGGCGCCCTCCGAGGAGAAGATCTTGATGCCGTTGTCCTCGAAGGGGTTGTGCGACGCCGACAGGACCACGCCCCCGTGTGCCTGGAGCCGCCGCGTGAGGTACGCGATGGCGGGGGTGGGCAGCACGCCGACCGCGCACACGTCACCGCCCGCGGAGAGCGCGCCCGACACGAGGGCGCCCTCGAGCATGGGGCCGGAGAGGCGCGTGTCGCGCCCGACCACGAGGCGGGTCTTGCCGCCGCCCGCGTGCTCCACGAGGGTCGCCACCAGCTGGCGCCCGAGGCGGAAGGCCAGCTCGGTGGTGAGCGGCGGCTTGTTGGCCAGTCCCCGGATTCCGTCGGTGCCGAAGAGGCGGCTCACGAGCGGCTCGCCCCCAGGACGAGGCGCACGCGCGACGGGTTGATCCGCACCACCGTCACCCCCGGAGGCACCGTGATCTGCTCCGGCTGCACCCGCACCATCACCTCGCCCGACTGCGAGCCGGCGAGACTCACGCGGGCCCGGATTCGGTCCGTGCCCATGCGGTCGAGCGCGCCGCGCAGGCCGTGGAGCTGCACGTCGACGCTGTCCGGCCGCTCCCCCTTCACCTCGAGCCCGGCCGGGATCCCGTCGAGCTCGATGGGGGCCGCGACCACGATGTCCGCGCGCTCCGACGTCATCACGAACGCCCAGAGCACCATGGAGACGGCCAGGGCCAGCAGCTTCAGCTCCCAGTGACGGGTGAGCGCGCTCATTTGCGCAGCCACTCTCGCGCCGGCTCCCACCAGGCCCCGCGCCGCGGCATCGGCGCCTCCTCCAACGAGAAGAGGTCGCCCAGGCGGCGGCGGAGCGACTCCTGATCCAGCGGCGACTCCATCTGGCCGTCCACCGCGAGCGAGATTCGCCCGCTCTCCTCGGAGACGATCAGCACCACCGCGTCGGTCTCCTCGGCCAGGCCGAGGCCGGCCCGGTGCCGGGTGCCCATGTTCCGGCCCAGCTGCGTGTTGCGGGAGAGCGGCAGGAAGCAGCCCGCGGCGGCCACCCGGTCGCCGCGGATGAACGCGGCCCCGTCGTGCAGCGGCGAGTAGGGCAGGAACAGGCTCACCAGCAGGTCGGCCGAGACCACCGCGTCCAGCGGAACCCCGAGCTCGGCGTAGTTGCGGAGCCCGGTGCTGCGCTCCAGCACGATGAGCGCGCCGATGCGCTTGCTCGCGAGGGCATCCGCGGCCTTGATCACCTCGTCGATCAGGTGGCTGCGCTCCTCGCGGGCCCCGAGCGTCATCCCCTGGAAGAGCCGGCTCTCGCCGAGGCGGGTCAGCGCCCGGCGCAGCTCAGGCTGGAAGAGCACCACCAGGGCCAGCACCCAGAACGACCAGAAGTTGTCGAGGAGCCAGCTGGTGCTGAAGAGCTCGAAGTGCCGGGCCAGGACCGAGGCCACCATGAGGCCGGCCAGGCCCAGCAGCATCTGCACCGCGCGGGTCTCCTTGAACATGACGAAGATCCGATACAGCACGATCGCCACCACCAAAATGTCGATGGCGTCCCGGGCGCGGAAGGTCTGGAGCGCGGGCCACATGGCTACGCGTCCTCGCTCCGGGCCCGGGCGATCGCGTGGGCGACCCGGACCGCCTGCACCGTCTCTGCCACGTCGTGGGCACGGATCACGTGCGCCCCCCCCAGCACCGCGGCCGCGGTGGCGGCCAGGCTCCCGGATAGCCGGTCCCCCGCATCGGGGACGTCCGCCAGGGCGCCGATGAACGACTTCCGCGAGACCCCGACGTAGAGGGGCCGCCCGAGGGCACGCAGGGCCGGCAGCCCGGCCAGCACGCGGCAGTCCCACTCGGGCCATGCGATCGCCTCGTCGCGGAAGAAGCCGATTCCCGGATCCACCAGGATGCGATCGTCGGGCACGCCGGCCGCCCGGGCCTTCGCCAGGCTGGCCGCGAGCGCGGCACGGACGGTCTCCACCGGATCCGCGGCCGGGACCGCCGCGGCGGGCGACGCCATCAGGACGAGCCCGACCCCGGCCTCCGCGGCCAGCCGGGCCATCGCGGGATCGGCCAGGCCGCTCACGTCGTTCAGCAGGCGGGCGCCGCTCTCCAGCGCGGCCCGGGCGGGCAGAGCCCGGCGCGTGTCGGCGCAGACGGGCAGGTCGAGCTTGGAGGTGAGCAGGCCCACCGCCCAGCGCAGCCGGTCCGCCTCCTGGGCTTCGGGGATGCGGGCCTCGAGGTAGGGCGCGGTCGACATGGCCCCCACGTCGAGCCAGGCCGCCCCGGCCCGGGCCATGGCCTCGGCCGCATGGAGGAGCCGGTCGGCGTCGGTGACCACCGAGCCCGAGTAGAACGACTCCGGGCTCACGTTGAGGGCCCCCACGACGGCCACCTCCAGGCCATCGCCTACCGACACGCCTGCCAGGGTCGCGCGATTCATGGGGGAGAGCTCCAGCACCAACTTATCATCGCGCCCCCATTGCGCGTCGGAAAACGAGTGCCCACTGGGGGAGTGCGGGGGCCATTTCTGGGCCCCCGCATTGAACAGAGATGCGGGTACGTCCGACCGCCCGCCGGGCCCCGCATGGAACAGAGAGATGCGGGTACGTCCGACCGCCCACGCAGGGTCGCCGCGACCCGAAGACCCTCGACGCGCTCCCCGTCGGAGCGGGGCGCCGCCCTGCTACGCCGGGCTAGGAGCCTCGTGCAGGGGCGGCACGCGCAGGATGCGCGCGATCTCCTCGCCGTCGAGCGACTCGCGCTCCAGGAGGGCGCGCGCCAGGGCGTGGAGCTTCTCGAGATTGGTCTCGATCATGTGGCGCGCCCGGGTGGCGCACTCCATCACGATCCGCTTGATCTCGGAGTCGATCAGGACCGCGGTCTCCTCGGAGAAGTCCTTGGGCCGGGCCACCTCGCGGCCGAGGAAGATGTGCTCCTCGCCCTTGCCGAAGGTGAGCGGACCCATCTTGTCGGACATGCCCCACTCGCAGACCATCTTGCGCGCCATCTCGGTGGCCTTCTCGAGGTCGTCACCCGCGCCGGTGGTCTGCTGCTGGAACACGATCTCCTCGGCGGCGCGGCCCCCGAGCAGGATCGTGATCCGATTCACGAGGTACTCCCGCGAGTAGTTGTACTTGTCGTCGGCGGGCAGCTGCTGGGTGAGACCGAGGGCGCGGCCGCGCGGGATGATCGTCACCTTGTGGAGCGGATCCGCCCCGGGCAGCAGGTCGGCCACCAGGGCATGGCCCGCCTCGTGGTAGGCGATGGTCTTCTTCTCGGTCTCGGAGATGATCATCGAGCGCCGCTCCACACCCATCAGGACCTTGTCCTTGGCGTTCTCGAAGTCGATCATCTCGACGACCTTCTTGTCCTGGCGCGCGGCCAGCAGCGCGGCCTCGTTCACCAGGTTGGCCAGGTCGGCTCCGGAGAAGCCCGGCGTGCCGCGGGCCAGGACCTTGAGGTCGACCTTGGGCGCGAGCGGGATGCGCCGCGCGTGGACCTTGAGGATCTCCTCCCGGCCCTTCACGTCGGGCCGCGCCACCACCACCTGGCGGTCGAAGCGGCCGGGGCGCAGCAGCGCGGGATCCAGCACGTCGGGTCGGTTGGTGGCCGCGATCAGGATCACGCCCTCGTTGGTCTCGAAGCCGTCCATCTCCACCAGTAGCTGGTTCAGGGTCTGCTCGCGCTCGTCGTGGCCGCCGCCCAGGCCCGCCCCGCGGTGCCGGCCGACCGCGTCGATCTCGTCCATGAAGATGATGCAGGGCGCGTGCTTCTTGCCCTGCTCGAAGAGGTCGCGCACGCGCGAGGCGCCCACGCCCACGAACATCTC
>Ga0207689_10000023_pt1 | contig 107806 bp, 101 predicted proteins | sample KBSMisM52_FD_184312 | JGI IMG/M metagenome (GOLD analysis project Ga0207689, IMG submission 184312) | Miscanthus rhizosphere microbial communities from Kellogg Biological Station, Michigan, USA - KBS Miscanthus M5-2 (SPAdes) (version 2) | ecosystem: Host-associated > Plants > Roots >...
GTATTTGATGATCGAACACACCATGTTCGAGAAACCGGTGACGTGGGAGCCGATGAAACTCGGGGTGTTGGTGTGGATGACGAGCTTGCCCTCGGGGATGACGCCCTCTTCGCGGGCGCGCTTCACGATGGTCGGGATGTCGTCGCCGATGACCTCGGAGAGGCAAGTGGTGTGGACGGCGACGATGTCGGGATTGTAGATCGTGAAGATGTTGCGCAGCGCCTGGGTGAGGTTGGCGAGACCGCCGAAGACGGAGGCGCCTTCGGTGAAGGAGCTGGTGGTGGCGATGACAGGCTCCTTGAAATGGCGTGTGAGGTGGGAGCGATGGTAGGAGCAACAGCCCTGGGAGCCGTGGCTGTGGGGCATGCAGCCATGGATGCCGAGGGAGGCATACATGGCGCCGATGGGCTGGCAGGTCTTGGCCGCGTTGATGCGCAGGGCGCTGCGATCGACGATTTCGGCGGTGGTTCCGTTGAGCATGGGAGGAGAGGGAGGAGGGAGTGAGGGAGGAGGGATGGAGGGCGGAGAGGCGGCGTCCTCGCCGTCGAAGGGCGAGGTCGGCGACGGGGACGTCGCCGCTCCATAGGAGATCAGGCTTCGGCGTCGGCGGTTTTGCGGGCGGCCGCTTTCCAGGTCTTGGTGGCCTCGTCGGTTTCGGCGCGACCGGCCTTGGTCTGGTAAACGAAGCGGGCGGGGGGCTGCGGGTCGCGTTTCCAGGGGGGCGAGACGAGTTTCCACACCTGGGTGTTCACCATGCGGTCGATTTCCTTGTAGAAATTGGCCGCGCCGGTGAAGGCGGCGTAGGGTCCGCCGATGTCGTAACTGTGGAGCTGCTTGCAGGGGATGCCGCTCTTCTCGATGGAGAACTTCTCCTTGATGCCGGAGCAGATGACGTCGGGCTTGTAGAGCGCGATGAGCTTTTCCATCTCGTGCTGGGAGATGTCGTCGATGATGAGGGCGTTCTTCTTCATCTCGCGGACCATGCCCTCGTAGTCGCGGTAGTTGAAACCGTCGGCGGCGAGGGAGGCGTTTTGCTCGGAGGTCTTGCGGGGGCGGAAACGGGTGGGATCCGGATCGACGTGGATCTCCTCGATGTTGCGGGAGTCGGCGTCCACCTTGATTTTCGAGAGGACGGAACGACCCTCGTAGTCATCGCGATGGGCGAACTCGTAGCCGGCGGCGACGGTGGTCATGCCGATGTCCTTGAAAAGATCCTGGTAGTGGTGGGCGCGGGAGCCGCCGACGAAGAGGGCGGCGGTTTTGCCGGCGCAGCGGGCCTTGACCTCGTCGATGACGGGGCGGACGGCGGCCATCTCCTGGGCGATGACCTCCTCGACGCGGTCGGTGAGTTTTTTGGAGTCGAAGTATTTGGCGATCTTGCGGAGGGACTTGGCGGTGCTGGAGGCGCCGATGAAGTTCACCTTGAACCAGGGGATGCCGAACTTGGTCTCCATCATCTCGGCCATGTAGTTGATCGAGCGGTGGCACTGGACGACGTTGAGGTCGGCGGTGTGGCACTTCGTCACCTGCTCGTAGGAGATGTCGCCGGAGAGCGTCGCGGTGACGTGGATACCGCATTTGCGAAGGAGGGCGTCGATCTCCCAGGCGTCGCCGCCGATGTTGTATTCGCCGAGGACGTTGATGCGGAACTCGCCGGCGTCGGGGACGTCGTTGAGCCCGACCATGTGCTTGAACACGCCGTTGTTGGCGATGTGGTGGCCGGCGGACTGGGAGACGCCCTTGTAGCCCTCGCAGGAGAAGCCGAAGACGTTGATGCCGAGCTCGGCCTTGGCCAGACGGCAGACGGTGTGGATGTCGTCGCCGATGAGGCCGACGGGGCAGGTGGCGTAAACCGCGATGGCCTTGGGTTTGAAGATGCGGTAGGCCTCGCGGATGGCGGCGGCGAGTTTCTTTTCCCCGCCGAAGATGATCTCGTCCTCCATCATGTCGGTGGTCATCGAATACTGGAGGTAGTTGATCTGGCCGGCCTGGGGGCGGGCGAGGTTGCGGCGGGTCTGCCACGAGTAGAACGAGCAGCCGATGGGGCCGTGGGTGATGTGGAGGACGTCGTGCATCGGGCCGATGACGACGCCGCGGCAGCCGGCGTAGGTGCAGCCGCGCTGGGTCATGATCCCGGGGATGGTGCGCGTGTTGGCGCCGATCTCGGCGGGCTTTTCGGGATCGGTGTTAACGAGGAGCTGCTTGGCGCGCTTCTTCTTCGTTTTGTCGGGGTAGATGCTCAGCATCTCCTCGCGGGCGGCGATGGGATCAGGCTGCGGGCGGGAGGGCGGCGGAAGGTCGTCGGGGGACGGGGAGCCGGAGGGAGTGGAATCGGAGAGGTCGCTCATGGCGTGAGGAGGCGAGGAGGAAGGGGGGAGGTGAAGAGGGATGGAGCGGCGTCGTCCTCGTCGCCGTGCCGGGGCATGGCGCGTGGAGGAAAACGGCGACGGGGACGTCGCCGCTCCGGGGGCGTCAGTTCAACAGGCCGTATTGCATGAGGAGGTCTTCGAGCTCCTGGATGCTCAGCGGCGTGGGGACGACGAGGTTGGTGTTGTTCTCGATGGCGCGGGCCAGGGCGCGGTATTCACCGGCTTGCTCGCAGTCCTTGTTCCACTCGATGACGGTCTTGCGGTTGATCTCGGCGCGCTGCACGTCGTTGTGGCGGGGAACGAAGTGGATCATCTTGGTGCCGAGTTTTTCGGCGAATTTTTCGATCATCTCGCGCTCGTTATCGACCTTGCGGCTGTTGCAGATGAGGCCGCCGAGGCGGACGGAGCCGGTCTTGGCGAACTTGAGGATGCCCTTGGAGATGTTGTTGGCGGCATACATGGCCATCATCTCGCCGGAGCACACGATGTAGATCTCCTCGGCCTTGCCCTCGCGGATGGGCATGGCGAAACCGCCGCAGACCACGTCGCCGAGCACGTCGTAGAAAACGTAGTCGAGCTGCTCGGTCTCGTCGTAGGCGCCGAGCTGCTCGAGCATGTTGATCGAGGTGATGATGCCGCGGCCGGCGCAACCGACGCCGGGCTCGGGACCGCCGGACTCGACGCAGAGGCTGTTGCAGAAACCGGGCGAGCGGATGTCGGTGAGTTCGACGTCCTCGCCCTCTTCGCGGAGGGTGTCGAGGACGGAGCGCTGGGCGAGTCCGCCGAGGAGGAGGCGGGTGGAGTCGGCCTTGGGGTCGCAGCCGACGACCATGACTTTCTTGCCCATCTCGGCGAGGCCGGCGACGGTGTTTTGGGTGGTGGTGGACTTGCCGATGCCGCCCTTCCCATAAATGGCTACTTTTCTCATGTGCTGGGTGTGTTGGTTTTTCTAATGCGGAACGGTTCTTCCTTTAGCGTTGCTGATGCCAAGGGAGGGAAACGGGTGAGGCGGGGCGGGGTTAAGCACTGGGGTTTAGCAGATTAAAAAATGCGATTTATTCGGCTCATGCGGCTGGCACGCGGAAAGGACCTTAAAAAGCTACGTGTGGGTCGGGAGGTCGGGGGTGTTCCTACGGAAAGGTAGGAATCGAGAGCGGCGACGCGGAGAAGCACGCGAAATTAGGAGATCGGACCTCTTGGTCTGATCCCGCTGGGCGCCCTTGCGCGATCATCATGACGGACCTAGAGGTCCGTCCTCCACGCAGCTTTTAAGCGGCTGTGGCTTTATGGAAATGCGCTAGTAGCGCAGGGGGCGGACGCGGTATTCGCCGCCGAGGACGAGGTGCTCGGATTCGCCTTGGAGGAACTCGGGCGGGAGCAGCCCGTGAAAAAAGACGATCTTGGGAAGCGGCACGCGCACCTCCCAGACGGACGAGCCGAATTCCCAGGCGACTTCGCGGTCGGAGGTGAAGGAGCTGAGGTTGTTGAATTCGACAAGCGGTTCGGCGGCGATGGTCGGCGACGGGGACGTCGCCGCTCCGGGGGAGCGCACGACGTATTCGGCGGTGTCGTGAGTTCCTCGATACAACGTGAGCCAGCGGGCGGCGGGGTGGCGGCGGCGCAATTCGTCCTGGCAAAACGTGTAGAGCAGGTCGAGCTGCTGGGAGAGTCCGGCGGTCTGGGACGCGCCTTTCATGCGGTCGTGCGCGTAGCGTTCGCGGGCGGCGGGGTCGGTGGCGAGGCAACCGCAGTGGTAGGTGGCGCGCAGGCCGAACCGGCTCTCGACCCAGGCCTTGAGGACGGCGCCGGCGTGGCCGTTGCTGTCGGCTCCCCAGTTGAGCAGGAAGCGCAGGTAGCTGTGGCGCAGGCTGGCGCGGGCGGGCGCGGTGTGGTCGGGCCACGCGTGGAGGCTGAATTTCACCGAGACGTAGTCGTGAAAATAACGGCCGCGGGCGAGTGGGTCGTCGAGGTCGGCGAGGGCCTGCCAGAGCCGGCGTTCGGTGATGCGCACGTCGCCGAGTTCCAGTGGCCGCGGGTCGTCCTGGAAATCGCGCGAGGCGATCACCCAGGGCGGCAGGTTGCAGTGGTTCAGGAGGGGAGGGGTGTTCACGGAGGGATGCCGGGGTGCTTATGTGCCGTTCCCACGGCGAGGAGGGCGGGGGTCTGGCGCGTGATGGCGGCGTGGACGGCGGGGTCGAGCCGCTTGAGCCAGCGGGAGGGGATGGCACCGGCTCCGTAGAGAGCGCCGGCGAGCTGGCCGGCGAGGGCTCCGGTGGTGTCGGCGTCGCCGCCGCGGTTGATCACGGTGACCAGGCAGTCCTCGAAGGTATCGGTGTTGAAGACCGCGTCGAAGACGGTTTGCACGGTTTCGACGATGTAGCCGCCGGTGCGCCCGGGCCAGGGGCGGAATTTGAAAATCGGATACGCGGAGACGAGCGCGTGGGCGAGGCGGAGTCCGTCGGTGAGCGGGGCGCCGTGAATCCAGGCACGGGTGATTTCGCCGAGGGCGAGGATGGCGGCGTCGGACAACGGGTGGTGGTGGGTGAGGCGGGCCTGGGCGAGACTGCGGGTGCGGAAGGCGTGGTCGTCGCCGAGGGTGGCGAGGACGACGGGGAGATTTCGCATGGCGGCGCCGTTGCCGGCCTCGTCCTCGGAGGGGGGACCTGCGAGCGCGCCGGTTTGCTGGTAGCGGCGGAGGCCGCGCCGGCAGGTGTTGCCGATGTCGGGCGGGCGGGAACGCATCCAGGCGACAAAGGAATCGGCCACGGCGCGCAGGTCCCAGCCGCCGGGCGTTGCGACAAGGGCGGAGCCGAGGGCCAGGCACATTTGAGTGTCATCGGTGACGGCACCAGGCTTGAGCCGGAGCCAGCCGCCGCCGGTGAGGTCTTGGTGGACGCCGTGGGTGAGCGCGATCTCGCCGGCGGTCATGAACTCGACGGTCGAGCCGAGCGCGTCGCCGACGGCGAGGCCGAGGTAGGACCCTAGGGCGCGGTCGGCGAGGGCGGGGGCGGACATGGAGCGGCGGAGGGGAGAGCGGGGGGAGCGGCGGCGTCCTCGCCGCCGAGGGTGAAGGAGGTCGGCGACGGGGACGTCGCCGCTCCAGGGGATGGAAGGGAGGTAGGTTTAGTCGTCGGCGCGGAAGCGGCGGGGGTCGATGGCGTGGGCTTTGACGCGCAGGCCCATCATGCGCTCGGTCAGGCCGAGCTGGCGGGCGGCCTTGGCCATGATGCCGCGGTGGGCTTTGAGGGCTTCGACGATCATCTCGCGTTCGACGGAATCGAGGGCGGCTTGGAGGGTCTGGCGCGGAGCGGTGCCGGAGGCCTCGCCGGTCTGCAGCGTGGGCGGAAGGTGGAAGCCGTGGATGACGCCGTCTTGCGAGAGAAGGACGGCGCGCTCGATAATATTCTCCAGTTCACGCACGTTGCCGGGCCAGTGGTAGGCCATGAGCATGTCGATGGCGGGGGTGGAAAAGCGGGCGACACGCTTGCGGTTTTGCAGGGAGTATTTTTCGAGGAAGTGGTCGGCGAGTTCGAGCAGGTCGCTGCGGCGTTCGCGCAGGGGCGGGATGTAAACGGGGAAGACGTTGATGCGGTAGTAGAGGTCGAGGCGGAACTTGGCCTGCTCGATCATCTCCTCGAGGTTGCGGTTGGTGGCGGTGATGACGCGCACGTCCACCTTGATGGGCTGGGTGCCGCCGACGCGCTCGAACACGCCCTCCTGGAGGACGCGCAGGAGCTTGGCCTGGGTGGCGGGGGAGATCTCGCCGATCTCGTCGAGGAAGAGCGTGCCGGTGTGGGCGAGCTCGAAGCGGCCCTTGCGCAGGGCGAGCGCGCCGGTGAACGCGCCCTTCTCATGGCCGAAGAGCTCGCTCTCGATGATGCTCTCGGGGAGGGCGGCGCAGTTGACGCGGACGAAGGGTTTGTTTTTGCGCACGCCGCCCTGCCAGATGGCCTGGGCGATGCGTTCCTTGCCGACGCCGGTCTCGCCGCGGATGAGCACGGTGGTCTTGCTGTCGGCCACCTGGTCCACGTGGAAATAGACCATGCGCATGGCGGAGGATTTTCCGATCATGCCCTCGGGCACGAAGCTGCGTTTGATCTGCTCGTGCAGGCGGGCGTTTTCCTGGCGGAGGGTGTCGAGGCGTTCCTTGGCGATCTGGCGGAAGCGCACGGCGAGGCCGACCTGACCGGCGACGAGGGTGAGGAAACGGGCGTCGGTATCGAGCGCCGTCGCCGAGGAGCCCGGACGGGTGAAGCTGAGGGTGCCGAGTGTCTCCTGTCCCTGCCGGATAGGCACGGCGATCAGGGCCTCGCGGCGTTCGACGGCTTCCGCGAGCAATGCGGACTCGGCCGGAGTCAGTTGGGCGGCTCCCGCGGAGAGATCGGGAATGATCGCCGGGTTGCCTGTGGCCGCGACGCGACCCAGAAGGCCGTCGCCGATCTTGCCGAGCACGTGATGAGCGGGGCAGGGGGAGATCCCCTCGCATTCTTCCAGAGCGAGTTCACCGGTCTCGCGGTTGATGATCGTGAGCATGCCACGACGGAGTCCGCCGGCGTCGGTGAGCTTGCTGAACATGGGCTGCACGGCGTCGCTCAGCTCCAGGCCTTGGGCGAGCGTGGCGGAGACCTCGTGCAGCAGCGTGAAGTCCCGCATCACGCGGCAACTGGAGAGCAGCGTGCCGAGGGCGGACGTATTTTGCGTGCAGGATGAACAATCGGCCACGCCTACCCGGAGCATTCGAGATGCCGCCATGCGGGTGGAGGGCGTCCGGCCAAACGATGCGCAGCATTTGGCAGGAGGTGCGCAGGTCTCGTGCCTTTTGTCCTATACGAATGAATACGATGAATGGCTTTGGCCGGCCCAGTGGGCGAAAATGATCAGCGTGGTTCGGGGAAAGACGAAGCCGCCGAGGCGGTGTCCCGGCCCCGGCGACATGGGGCGGCTCAAATCAATCCGGCGGCGCGGAAGCTGTAGTGGCCGAGGCCGCCGGGGTCGGCGGCCGTCCGGCCGAGGATCACGTGGTCGAGCAGAGGGATGTCCACGGTCTGGGCGGCGTCACGGAGCTGACGCGTCATCTTGATGTCGGCCGAGCTGGGCGTCGGGTCGCCCGAGGGATGGTTGTGGGCGCAGAGGACGGCGGCGGCGGATTCCTTGATGGCCTCGCGAAACACTTCGCGCGGGTGGGCGAGGGTGTTGGTGGCGGTGCCGGAGGTGAGCTCGATGCACTTGATCAGCCGGTTGCGGCGCGTGAGGCAGAGCACCCAGAATTTTTCAACCACGAGGCCGTGCACGTGGGGCCGGAAAAACTCGGCGGCCTTGTCGGCGCTGTCGATGAGCGGCGTCGGCGACGGGTCGCCGCTCTGCGCGAGGATGCGGCGAGCGATCTCCATCACGGTGATGAGTTGGAGCGCCTTGATGTGACCGATGCCCTTGAGTTTTTTGAAATCGGCCTCGCGCCACTGGATCAGGCCGGCGAGCGACCCGGCTTCGGAGATCAGGCGGTTGGAGAGCGTGAGGACATCGTGCCCTTGCGTGCCGCTGCGCAGGAGCATGGCGAGGAGCTCGCTGTCGCTGAGCGCGCCGGCGCCGAGTTTTTCGAGCCGCTCCTGGGGGCGGTCGCCGGTGGCGAGCGTGTGGAGGTGGTTGGTTGGCGTGGTCACGCGGAGGCGGAAGGATTTTTCGGGGTGAGCGCCTCTTTACCGGCGATGGCGTTGATGTGGCGTTGGAAATCGGGGTCCTCACCTTCCAGCAGGGAGGGCAGGATGCTGCGGAAGTCACGGCGGCGGCACCAATAGCGCATGTAGTCTTCCCACGTCTGCCAGAGGCGGGCGGTCTGACGGTTCATCTTTTCCTCGTAGACGAGGATGTAGGCGCGCTCGAAGATGGAGATGAGGATTTCGAAGAGGATGTCGCGGCGTTCCACCTGCTCGGGGTTGAAGGGCGAGGCGGGCTCGGACTGGGTCATGAGCCGGAGATCGGCGTTTTCGAGGACGAGGCGGAGGAACTTCGAGTAATCGTCGGAGAGCTGGAGGTAGAGCTCCTCGTCATCGTTGAGCCGCTCCTTCTGCTGCTCCTTCATGAAGACCCAGATACCGAAAGGCAGCGCGATGATCGTGACGAGGTAGCTGAGCGCTTCGAGCCATTCCATGGTCGTCATGTGCAAGAGCATGGCGCCGGCGGAGACGTGGGCAAGCCCGCGCCTCAAGGCGCAAAAAAACCGGCCCCGTGAAGGGCCGGTTTCGAGAGGGTGGATCTCAGTAGATCTTCACGTAGGCGTTGCGGCGGAGACGCTCGATCCAGCGGGACTCGGATTCACGGGCCATCTGGTTGACGAGGATCTTTTCGATCTGCTCGCGGACGTCGGCGAGCGGCTGGGTGCCGGCGAACTTGCGGTCCTCGACGTAGAGAATGTAGACGGCTTCGGGGGCGAGGATGGGATCGGTGGCCTGGCCCTTTTCGAGTTTGAACAGCGGGGCGCTGAACTCGGGCTTCAAGTCCGCGCGGGGCTGCCAGCCCCAGTCGCCGCCCTTGGCGCGCTTGGAATCCTGGCTGAGTTCACGTGCGAGATTCTCGAATTTTTCGCCGGCCTTGAAACGGGCCACGACCTTGTTGGCGCGCTCAAGCAAGTCGGGATCGCTTTCGCCGGGCTGGCGGGTGAGCGAGAGCAGGCGCATGTAAACCTGATCGTCCTGGAGAAAGCGGTCTTTGTTTTCGTTGTAGAACGATTCGACGCGGGCGGGGCTGACGATGTTCTGGTTCTTGCGCTGCTGGCTGCGCATGTAGTCGTAGATCATGTCGTCCTCGACCTTCTTGCGGTAGTCGCGGTAGGTGAGGCCGCTGCTGCGGAGGTAGGCGAGAAACTTGGAACGGTCACCGTCGAAACGGCGGATCTGCTCCTCGGCGATGGCGTTGTTGATGTAGCTGTCGGGGACCTTCCGTTTGTCGTCCTTCTTGAACTCCTTAACGATGAGGATGCGGTCGATCATCTCCTGCACGATGTCGTCCTGGAGGGCTTCGAGCTTTTCGTTGAACTCCTTCTCGTTGCGGGCGGAGCGCTGGAGGGCGGGAATACGGGGGGCGATTTCGCGGCGGAGATCGTCGACGGTAATGACCTTGTCCTCGGCGACGGCGACCACGCCGTTGGCGAAACGCAGGGCGAGGTTGTCCGCGGGGGAGGCGGGCGCCGGGGGTTGCGCGACGACGGCGAAGGGAAGAAGGGCGGCGAAGGAGCCGAGGAAACAAAGCCGGCGGAGCGTCATGGAGTGGGCGAAGGGTGCGGGAACGGGAGAATTTCCGTCCACCGTAGGAGTGGCCGGAGGGCGGTCAACCGTGGAAACCGCTAGCAAGTTGAAGGCGGGAAGGGCGATAGGGTTGCGACGTGCGGGCCCGAAGATTGTTCCGTCCCGGGCAGTTCTCTTGCAGGCCGGTTCGGCCCTCCAGACGTTGACGGCCGCCGACGTCACGCAGCGTCATGCTTAGAGATTGCCGAGGAAGGTGAGAATTTCCTTCAGACGGGCGAGGGGCTTCGGGGCGGTGAGGCGGGGGAAGCGGGAGCCGGCCAGCATCACGTAGTCGTCGCGGATTCCCGAGCCGCGGAGGCATTTCAGGCGGGACGACTCGGTTTCGACGCTGATGATGCCCGCCTGCTCGGCGCGGATGCGGATTTCGGTGACGAGCAGGAGGGCGCGGACTTCGTCGCCGAATTTTCCGAAGCGGTCGCGGAGGTCGGCTTCGATTTCTTTGAGCTGCGCGGCTCCGGCGGCCATCGCGAGGCGGCGGTAGAAATCGATGCGGAGGCGGGTCTCGGTGATGTAGGCGGACGGGATGCGGGCTTGGATCTTGGCGACCTCGACGGCGCCGTCGGCGGATTGTTCGGCGGCTTTGATGGCTTGGTAGGAAGAAGAAACCTGAGGGCTGAGACCTGAAACCTGAGAGCCGGACGCCGCTTCACCCACGAAGACGAAGTCGAGTTTTACGTTGGCGCGGATGGCGGCGGCGTGTTTGTCGCCCTTCAGGCGCGCGACCGACTGGCGAAGCAACTGGCAGTAGAGTTCGAAACCCACGCCGATGATGTGGCCGCTTTGCTGCGAGCCGAGGAGGTTGCCGGCGCCGCGCAGCTCGAGGTCGCGCATGGCGATGCGGAAACCGGCGCCGAGCTGGTTGTGGGTGCGCAGGGCGTTGAGGCGTTCGCGGGTGATCTCGACCAGGCGCGTGTGACGGTGGAGCAGGAGGTAGGCGTAGGCTTGATGTTTAAAGCGGCCCACGCGTCCGCGGAGCTGGTAGAGTTGCGAGAGGCCGAAGCGGTCCGCGCCTTCGATGATGATCGTGTTGCAGTTCGGGATATCGAGGCCGGTCTCGATGATCGTGGTGCAGACGAGCACCTGGTGTTTGCCGGCGACGAAGTCGGTCATCTCGCGCTCGAGTTCGTGCTCGTCCATCTGGCCGTGGCCGACGCCGATGGCCACGTCGGGGAGCATTTCGCGGAGGCGGGCGGCGACGAGGTTGATCGTCTGCACGCGGTTGTGGAGGTAGAAGACCTGGCCGCCGCGGCGGAGTTCGTGGCGGATGGCGTCCACCACGAGTTTTTCATCGTAGGTTTTGACGATGGTCTGGATCGGGTGGCGGTTGACGGGCGCGGTCTCGATCACGCTCATGTCGCGCGCGCCGGTCATGGCCATGTAGAGCGTGCGCGGGATGGGCGTGGCGGACATCGAGAGAATGTCCACGGTGGCGCGCATGGCCTTGAGGCGCTCCTTGTGTTTCACGCCGAAGCGTTGCTCTTCGTCCACGATGACGAGGCCGAGATCCTTGAAGGCGACGCGGTCGGAAAGCAGGGCGTGCGTGCCTATAAGAATATCGACCTGGCCCATGGCGGTGGCGGCGAGGATGCGGGTGGTTTCGCCCTTGGTGCGGAATCGGCTGACCATCTCGACGGCGATGGGGTAGCCGGCCATGCGCTCGCGAAACGTGTTCAGGTGTTGCTGCGCGAGGATCGTGGTAGGGACAAGGATGGCGACCTGTTTGCCGCCTTGGACGACCTTGAAGGCGGCGCGGATGGCGACCTCGGTTTTGCCGAAGCCGACGTCCCCGCAGATGAGGCGGTCCATGGGGCGGGCGCGTTCGAGATCGGCCTTGGTCGCTTCGATGGCGGTGAGCTGGTCCTTCGTTTCGGTGAAGGGGAAGGAGCCTTCGAATTCTTTCTGCCAGTCGTTATCCGGCGGGAAGGCGTGGCCGGGCTGGGCTTCGCGCTGGGCCTGGATTTTCAACAAGTCGGCGGCGAGATCGATGGTGGCGCGCTCGGCGGCCTGACGGGTTTTTTCCCAGCGGCCGGATCCGACTTTGCCGAGCTGGGGCTTGGCTTTGCCGAGGCCGACGTAGCGGCTGATGAGGTGCGACTCTTGAAGCGGGACATGGAGGGTGACGCAGTCGTCGAACTCGAGCGAGATGACCTCGCGCTGGCCGTCGCGGGTATCGAGTTTGGTGAGACCGCGGTAGAGGGCGATGCCGTGCTGGAGGTGGACGACGAAGTCGCCTTCGACGAGTTCGGAGAAGTCGAGGAGCTGGTCAACCTGGGCGCGGGTGACGAGGGCGCGTTGTTGCGTGCCGGTGATGCGGCGGGTGCGCTGGCGGCCGAAGAGTTCGGTTTCGGTGACGAGGACAAGTCCGCCGATCTCGCCGAGTTTGCGTTTGGGGAGCGTGGACCAGAGCAGGCCGGCGCCGGCGCGGTAGGTGCAGCGGAAACCCTCGTTGAGCGTGCCGCGCACCCAGAGCGGTTGCAGGCCTTTGAATCGCGGGTCTTCGGCGAGGGTTTCCTTCACGCGTTGTTCTTCGCCTTCTTTGGAGACGACGAAGGCGAGGCCGTAGCCGTCTTTTTTCCAGGCGACGAGTTGGGAGAGAAAGGTGCGGCGGGCGTCCTCTTCGGCGGAGAGACGTTCCTGGGCGACGAGGTCGTCGGACGGGTAGGTGCGGTGGTGGACGAGACTCTCGGTATCCCAGGTGACCTCGGTGACGCCGTCGCCGTCGAAGAGCGCGGCGGCTTCGTCGATGTCGGAGAGTCCGAAGGCGCCGGAGGCTTTGAGCAGGATCGGGGAGAGCTGGTCGAAACCCTCGCGGGCAAAGGAGGAGAATTCTTCGTCGAGCGAGGCGGGTTCGACGAAGACGAGCTGGGTGAGCGGCGAGAGGTAGTCGGCGATGCCGGTCTTGGAGGAGTCGAGCTTGAGGCGCGGCGAGGCGGAGAGCGTGATGGTCTCTACTTGTTCGCCGGAGCGTTGGGTGACCGGGTCGAAGGCGCGGATGTCTTCGATTTCGTCGCCGAAGAAATCGAGGCGGTAGGGCTGGCTGGCGGTGATCGGGTAGACGTCGATGATGCCGCCGCGGATCGCGTAGTGTCCGGGGGATTCGCACACGGCCTCGCTGTCGTAGTCGAGTGACTGGAGGGTTTCGAGGAGGGCGGCGAAGGGCTGGGATTGTCCGCGGGTGAGGATGATTTCGCGGGTGGAGAAGGCTTCGAGAGCGGGGACGGGTTGGAGGAGGGCGGCGGGGGTCGTCAGGACGACGAGAGAAACCTGAGGGCTGAAACCTGAAAGCTGAGTGACCGAGCGGGCGGCACGGAGGCGCGACAGGACCGTGGTGCGGTCGGCGGAAGCGGCGAAGGCTTCGCGCATGTCGCGGCTGTCGGGCATCGACTCGGGGAAAACGAGCGTCTCGATCGACGCGGGGTTTCCGCCGGCGGAGCGGTGGAAAAACGCGATGTCCTCGGCGAGTTGCTCGGCGTGCTTGAGTTCCTCGGCGACCACCAGCCAGACGGGCGCGGGGTGTCCGCGCGTCAGCTCGGCGATGACCGCGCCGCGGGCGGGCGGGCAGACGCCGGTGAGCTTGATGCGGGTTAGGTGGGCGTGGGCGGACATGCGATGAAATGCAGAAGATCGCCGGAGAGGCGCGGTGCGCGTCATCGCGGCATAAAGCCGCTCCTACAGGTCGGAGGCGAGGGCGGCGCGGGCAGCGGCTTCCTCGGCGATTTTTTTGGAGGTGCCGCGGCCGGTGCCGAGCGCGCGGTCGGCGAGCCAGACAGTCGAGGTGTATTCCTTGGCGTGGTCGGGGCCGCCGGATTGCACGGTCTCGTAGCGCAGGGCGCCGGTGCCGTGGGCGGGTTGCACGCGTTCCTGCAGGCGGCCCTTGGGATTGGCGTCGTCGATTTTCACGCCGGCGAGGCGGATCTCAAGGTCGCCGTAGGTGCGAAGGATGAAGGACTGGGCGGTGGGAAGACCGCCATCGAGGAAGATCGCGCCGACCACGGCTTCGTAGGCATCGCCGGCGACCGTGGGGGAGCCGCCGGTTTTTTGCTCGGTGACGCAGAGGCGCAGGTGGGCGGGCAGGTCGAGTTCGCGGGCGAGTTCGCCGAGGAAAATGCCGTTGGTGAGTGCGACGCGCAGACGGCTGAGCTCGCCTTCACGTTCGGCGGGGCGGAGCTGGAAGAGCGCGGCGGTGACGACGAACTGGATGATGGCGTCGCCCAAAAATTCGAGGCGTTGGTAATGGTCGCCGTCCTCGGGGTGTTCGTTGGCGTAGCCGGGATGCGTCAGCGCCTGGCGGAGCAGCGCGGGATTGGCGAACGTGTGGCCGAGGCGGCTCTGGAGGGCGGCTAGGTTGGAAGTGGTGTCGGTCACGGGTGGAGGAGAAATCCCAAATGCCAAAAGGCCAAACTCCAAAGAAAACGGAGGGAATGACGAAAGGGCGAAAACGGTTTTGGCGTTTGGAGGTTTGGCGTTTGGGATTTTCCGCGCGAAGCGCGGTTACGAGGAGGCGCTGGCATAGCGGCGCAGGCCGCGGTTGAAGGTCCACACGGCTAGTCCGACCCAGGCGAGGGTGGCGGCGAGCAGCCAGAGGGCGTTGACCGGGTCGAAACCGTGGATGAGGGCGGAGGCGGGGACGTTGCTCACGACGACGGCGGGCAGCAGCCAGACGAAGAGGATGTGGGCGACGCCCTTGAAGGCCTGGCGCGGCAGGCGGGAGAATTCCATCAGCGTGAAGTAGCTGCCCTCGATGCCTTGCGCGGCGCCGAGCCAGAAGGTGAGCGACACGGTGATGAGCAGGATGCCGTAGTGGATGAGGAAACCGCAACCGATCATCAGCGCGTAGAGCGCGAGCTGGCCGAAGGAGGGGGTGAGCCCGAGTTGACGGACCGAGTAGACGACCACGGCGAGGGCGACGATGACGTTGGCCAGGCCGTCGAGGTCGATCTTGCGGGTGGAGACCATGACCAGAGGGTTGCCGGGCTGGGCCAGGAAGAAGTCGAAGTAGCCGGTGCGGATGTTGCGGGCCATCTCGAAGAGGTTGGTCCACACGAAGCCCATGATGAAGCGCTGCACGAGCATGGAGCTGCCGACGAGCAAGAGCATCTGGTATTTGCTCCAGCCGGCGATGGAGTCGGTGTGGTTATAGAGGACGGAGACCATCAGGAGGTTCACGCTCATCCAGCAAAACTCCACCAGCGCCCACATGATGAAGTCGAAGCGGAACATCAGGGTGCGCACGACGGAGTAGCGGGCGCAGGCGAGCCAGATGCGGAGGTAGTCGACGGGTTTCATGGCGCGAATCAGCCGCCGACGGCGGTGTGGCGGCGCAGGCCGCGCACCCAGAGGAACTGGGCGAGCGCGAGCAGGGCGACGACCCAGAAGGATTGGATGGCGAGGCCGTTGAGGGCGGTGGCCGGGTCGGGGCAGCGGCCGGTGAAAATCGCCGTCGGAAAATACATCTGGTAGTAATACGGCAGCCACTGCGACGCGCGGAAGAACCACGCGGGCATGAGGTCGAGCGGGAACATCTGGCCGCCGAGGATGGTTTCGATGGCGAGCGACAGGATGATGAACGACTGGATTTCCAGGAACCAGAACGTCAGCAGTCCGAAGATGTAGGCGATGGTGAACTGGATCATCGCGGCCATGAGCATGGCGGGCAGTCCGTAAACGAGGCGCCAGGTGTCGTCGGGCAGGACGATGTGGTCCTTGAGCAACGGAAGCGCGATGATGATCGGGAGGAGCGCGAGCAGGCCGGAGACAAGGCGGGCGGCGACGAAGATGCTGAAGCGGTAGAGGTAGTAGTTGATCGGCTTCAGCAGGAACTGGTTGATGAGACCGTTGCGGATGTCCTCGCTGATCTGGTAGTCCTCGTTGAACGCGCCGATGAAGAACTGCATCACCAGAATGACGATGAAGTAGGTGAGCGTCTGGTTGAGATCAAAGCCGCCGATGGAGGTGTGTCCGCCGTAAGCGGCGCCCCAGAGAACGAAGACGAACGCCAGGTGGAAGAGCGAGAAGAGCGCGCGGATGCCGAAATTCCACCGGTAAACGATGTTGCTCTGGAGCCCGATGAGGAAGGCGTGCCGGTATTTGGCGAAGGCGGACATGCGCTGATGAGTTGAAAGCTGAGAGTTGAGTGTTGAGAGCAGGAAGTCCGGAATTTCCGGTCTCTCAACTCTCAGCACTCATCTTTCAACCTGCGTTACTTCAGTCCGAAGCGGGCGATGACCTCCTTGGCGAGGTTGCGGTAGGCGGTGGAGCCGGGGGAGAGCGGGTCGTAGGCGAAGATCGTCTTGCCGAAGCTGGGGGCCTCGCTGAGGCGGATCGTGCGCGGGATGACCGTGTTGAAGACCTTGCCGGGCAGGTGGGTCTTCACCTCTTCGACGACCTGGCGGGAGAGGTTGGTGCGGATGTCGAACATGGTCATGACCACGCCGCCGAGTTCCAGTTCGCCGTTGATGCCGGCGTTCTTGATGCGGTCGACGTTGCGCAGGATCTGGCCGAGACCCTCGAGGGCGAGGTATTCGCACTGGAGCGCGATGAGCAGGTAGTCGGCGGCGGCGAGGCTGTTCATGGACAGCATGCCCATGGACGGCGGGCAATCGATGATGATGGCGCGGAAGCCGCCGGCGGCCTTGAGCGGGGCGAGGACGTTGCGGAGCTTGGCGAGGTAGTTCTCGGTCTGGGCCAGCTCGATCTCGGCGGCGGCGAGGTCCTCCTCGGACGGGATGAGCGCGAGGTGCTCGTAGGCGGTGGGGACGACCATCTCCAACGCGGTGCCCTCGCCGCTGAGCGGGCCGTAGAGGCTGCGGCCGGCCTGCTTCTCGACGCCGACGGCGCTGGTGGCGTTGGCCTGGGGGTCGAGGTCGATGAGGAGCGTGTGGATTTTCTTCTCGGCGAGCGCGGCGGCGAGGTTGACGGCGGTGGTGGTTTTGCCGACGCCGCCCTTCTGGTTGGCGATGGTGAAGACGAGGGAGGACATTTTGGGAATGACCAATGACCAATGACCAACGCGCAATGGGCAAAGAAAAACCGCCGGTCGGGGAGACGGGCGGTTTTTAACGGAAAAATTGGAGGCGCGAGCCGGAATCGAACCGGCGGTAGAGCTTTTGCAGAGCTCGGCCTTACCACTTGGCTATCGCGCCTTGACTGAAGGAGCGCGGAACTTGTGTGAAAAAACCGCGCTCCGCAAGAACGGAAACTCAGGTTGTCACACCGGCTTTTTTCGCCTCGTCGCCAGTGAACGGCGATGCGCTGTGGATGAGCTCATAATCCGCAAGGATGCTGAAATAAAAGGTCGAGCCCTCGCCCACGCGGCTTTCGACCGAGATGGCGCCGCCCATGCGTTCGCACAGGCGTTTGGCGATGATCAGGCCCAGGCCGGTGCCGCCGCGGCGGCGTTTGGCCGAGGTGTCCACCTGGCTGAAGGGGCTGAAGAGCTGGGGGATTTTGTCCGCCGGGATGCCGATGCCGGTGTCTTTCACGCTGAATTGCAGGCGCACGGAGCGGCTGAGTCCGCCGGGGAGCAGTTCCTCGGGGCCGGCGGAGGCGGTGATGGTGATGCCGCCCTTTTCGGTGAACTTGATGGCGTTGCCGACCAGGTTGCTGAGGATCTGGCGGAGCCGGCCGTGGTCGCCGTTGACGATTTTCGGCATGCCCGGGGCGATCATGGTCGTGATGGTCAGGCCGGCCTCGCGGGCGCGGGGGGCGAAGAGGGCGCCGATCTCCTCGATGCAGTCGCGCATGGAAAACGGTGCGTGCTCGATCTCGATCTTGCCGGCCTCGATCTTGGAGAGGTCGAGGATGTCGCTGATGAGCGTTTCCAGCGTATGGCCGCTGCTGGTGATCATGTCCACGAACGAGCGTTGCTCGGGATTGAGGGGGGAGTCGCGCAGCAGTTTGCCGAAGCCGATTACGCCGTTGATGGGGGTGCGGATCTCGTGGCTGACGATGGCGAGGAATTCGCTCTTGGCGCGGTCGGCGGACTCGGCGGCATCCTTGGCCGCGAGGAGGGCGAGCTCCGCCTGCTTGCGGGCGGTGACATCGTGCCCGACGGCCTGGTATTCGACGATCCGGTCTTCGGTGTCGCGAATGGCGCGGTGGGTCCATGAGTGGACGACCCGGGTGTGGTTGCAATCGATGTCGGTGTGCTCGAAGGCGACAGCCTCGGGCAGGGGGGCGGCGTTGGGCTTGATCAGGCCGGCGGTGAGCAGAAGGCAGGGCTGGCCGATGAGTTCGAGGCGCTTGCGGCCGAGGAAACGGGCGTAGGCGCCATTGACGAAGGTGAGTTTGCCGTCGGGCGTGTAGCGGCAGATGAGGTCGGCCTGGTCCTCGACGACCGCGCGGTAGCTGGCTTCGAGTTTTTGGAGGGACTGGGCCATGCGCTCGATTTTGCGGGCCAGGCCGATGACCTCGTCATGGATCTCGTCCTGGTCGTTTTCCGAGGACTGCGCGACGGTCCGGCGGTTCATTTCCCGCAGGCGTTCCATCATCGAGCGGTCCCAGACATACCCGCCCAGGATGAGCAGGATGCAGCCGATGACCGACAGGCAGAGGATGTAATACTGCGGGGAGAGTTCGGTTTCGGACGTGACTGCGGGGACGATGATCGCGCCCAGAGAAGCCAATAGCGCAAAGGACAGGGCGAAGATCAGCACGGACTTTCTACGCTGGGCTGAGCTCATGGTCACAATCACTGGTTCAAAATCGTGGGGTAGTCTATGCGAAACATCGCCTTATCCAATGTCGCGAACGCCGGGAGCGGCCGGTCCGGCCGCTTTGGGCCGGGCGTTCGGGGAAGATGGTGGGTTAGGAAGCGGAATAGCGGTCATGCACGCGATTTTGCCGGTGCTCGCCTTCGTTTTTTAAAACCAGGGAGTCGGCGCGGGTCTGCGAAAACACCTCGCGGAGCATATTCAGAGCGAGGCCGGCTAGGCGGCGAGACCGAGGCCTTTCACCGGGCGCGGCAGGCGGTGCATGGCGTCAGCGCGCAAAAAACGGGTTGTGTTGTTTTTCGAGCGCGAGGGTGGTGAGCGGGCCGTGGCCGGGGGCGATCACGGTGTTGCGCGGGAGGGTGAAGATCTTGTCGTTGTTGTTGCGCAACTGCTCGGCGTAATGCGTGGCGCTGCCGCCCATGGAGGAGGCGAAGAGCGAGTCGCCGACGATGGCGACGGGCCAGCTCAGGCCGGTGACGAAGTAGGTGGTCATGCCGGGCGAGTGGCCGGAGGTGAACAGCGTCTTGATGGCGAGTTCGCCGACGTGGAAGTGGGCGTTCTCGGCGAAGGTTTTGGCGCCGGGGAAGTCCACCGGTTCGCGTTCGCTCGACCAGACCTCGGCGCGGGGGCAGGCGGTGGCGAGGGCGGGAAGGGCGGCGATGTGGTCCTCGTGGGTGTGGGTGATGAAGATGTGGCGCACGTCGAGGCTCTCGGCCTCGATGGTGCCGATGATCCCCTCGGCGTTGGCGCCGGTGTCGAACACGGCGGCGAAACGCGAGCGGGTGTCCCACACCAGGTAGTTGTTCACGGTGAACTCGCCGTGGGGGGTGTTGAACATCGCGAAGCCGCGCGCGAAGACGGGGGCGACCGGGTAGAAGCGTTTGTGCGCGAGGTCGTCGAGCGCGGTGGCGCTGAGCTTGAGGTGGCGGGCGACGCGGCGGATGACCACGTCGCGCACTTCGCCGGCTTTGATGGCGGCCAGATCCTCGATGGAAACCTCGGCGCGTTTGGCGAGTTGCTCGTCGGAGATGTTCAGGCCGCGCTGGGCCTTGGCGATGACGTCGGTGAAATTATCTTCGAGAGGGAGGCGGGCCATGTGCTAATAACGGGTCGTCCGGCGGAACGCGCAAGCCGGAAGGCGGTAATCTGTTCCCGGACGTCACGGCCTGTCGGCGGAATCGAGGTATTCCCGGGGGCGATACCAATCATGGCACGACGAGGGAAGAATAAGAATGGTTCAAAAAGAATACGCTGTCCGGGCGGTGCGCCTTCGGTTTTTATTCGGGCCATACCCGCGACCAAATGAACACCTCCAATTATCTGTCTTCGTTGTTTTCACTTCAGGGCAAGGTGGCCGTGGTGATCGGTGGAACCGGAGAATTATGCGGAGCGATGGCGGAGGGCATGGCCGGCGCGGGCGCCGAGGTCGTGCTGGTGGGGCGCAATGAGGAAAAGGCCGCGGCGCGTCTGGCGAAGATCAAGGAAAGCGGCGGCAAAGCCTATTTTCTGGTGGCCGAGGCCAGCGACAAGACGCAGCTCCAACAACTCTTGGATGCCATCCTGAAGCGTTCCGGCCGGGTTGATATAGTGGTGAACGGGGCGGGTGTGAACTCTCCGACGCCGTTCCTTGATATCACCGAAGACGAATGCGAACGCATCATGGATATCAATTTCAAGGGTGTGTTCCTGGGCTGTCAGGTGTTTGGCAAGTATCTGGTGGAGCGGGGGACGGGCGGTTCCATTATCAATCTCGGCTCGATGTCAGGCCTCGTGCCGTTGTCGCGGGTGTTTACGTATTCGGCGAGCAAGGCGGCCGTGCACAATCTCTCCAAGAATCTGGCGCGCGAATGGGCCGCCAAAAACGTGCGCGTTAATATTCTCGTGCCGGGCTTTTTCCCCGCCGAGCAAAACCGCAAGGTGCTCACGCCGGAGCGCGTCGCCTCGATCATGGGGCATACGCCGGCCAAACGTTTCGGCGAGGCGAAGGAATTGATCGGCGCCACGCTGTTGCTGGCGGGCGAGGCCGGCAGCTTTATCACGGGAGCCGAGATCGTGGTCGACGGCGGTTATCATGCCATGACGATTTGATGTAGCGTCGCAGGCGAGTTGTATTATTCGGACAGCCGATAATACAGGCTTGATAAATGCCAGTCATGCCTTCGTATGTAAGCACTATGTCATTCACCGACCAAATTGCAGAACTCGCCAAAGCCGAAGCCAAACTCGCCCAAGCCAAGGCCAAACTCGCCGCCGACCGCGTTGCCGCCCTTGCCAAGCTCCCGAGCGACTACGGCTATTCCAGCCTGAATGATTTCATCAAGGCCCTGAAGGCCGCCGCCGGTAAGTCGAAGGGCAAGAAGGCCAAGGCCGGCAAAGCCCCCAAGGCCGCGAAGGCCGGCAAGCGCACCCGCACCAAGATCACCCCCGAGCTGAAGCTCCAGGTGGTTGCCGCCGTTCAGGGTGGCAAGTCCGGTGCCGAGATCGCCAAGGCGTTCGGCATCTCCCTGCCCAGCGTGCAGAACATCAAGAAGGAAGCCGGTCTGGTGAAGGCCCGCTCCGCTGCCGCCGCTCCCGACGCGCCAGCCGCTTCGTAAGGCTCTGGTTTTCCTATCATATACGACGCCTCCGTGTTGAATGCACGGGGGCGTTTTTGTTTTATCGCCGGTACCGCCGCGCCGTGCAGGAGGGCGGACGCGCTTATATACAGGCAGGGCGGCTGATATTGTCAGCCGTATGATCGACTTCGCCGACGCGAGGGCTGGAACGACATGCTTAATAGCGGGGCACCTGCGGGTCGATCACGAGCGACCAGGCGTCGATGCCGCCCGATACGTTGCTCACGGCTGAATAGCCTTGAAGGCGCAGGTATTCGGTCACGCGCAGGCTGCGGCCGCCGTGATGGCAGTGGATGAGCAGGTGTTTGTCCTTCGGAAGCACGCCGAGGTGTTCCGGGATCTGGCGCATGGGGATATGTTGGGCGCCTTCGATGCGGCAGAGTGCGACTTCGTGCGGTTCGCGCACATCGATCAACACCACGGAGTCGGGCTTTTCATCAAGAAGACGTTTGGTTTCTTCGACGGAGAGTTCGAGCGGATGGAAGTCGGGCATGGTGGCGAAAAACACCGGTTTGAACGCGGCTCGCAATTGAAATTGCGCCCGTCTCCGCCCGCGCAGCAAGATTCGCGCACATGCCCCAGCACTTTATCGTCATCATCGCCGGAGGAAAAGGTGAGCGTTTCTGGCCGCAGAGCCGCGCGCCGCGTCCGAAACATCTGCTTTCCGTGGTCGGCACCAAGCCCCTGCTCACGCAGACCATCGACCGGGTAAAGCCGCTTGTGCCGGCGAAAAACATCTTCGTCATCACCAGCGCCGTCCAGGCGAAGGCCGTGCGCGAGGTCTGCAAGGGCATCCCGGCCGCCAACATCATCGCCGAGCCAGTCGGGCGCGACACCGCCGCCGCCGTCGGTCTGGCCGCCGCGCTCGTGGCCGCCCGCGATCCGCAGGGCATCTTCGCGGTGCTGCCGGCCGATCATGTGATTCACGACAGCAAGGCGTATGCGGGCGACCTCAAGGCCGCCTTCGCCGCCGCCGAGTCCGCCGCCGTCATGGTCACGATCGGCATTACGCCGACGGAGCCGGCCACGGGCTTCGGCTACATTCAGCGCGGTGAAAAGTGGAAGGCCTTCAACCGCCGCCCTGTTTTCCGGGTGAAGCGGTTCGTTGAAAAACCGAAGCTGGAGGTCGCCGAGGGTTATCTCGCCGCGGGCGACTACGTCTGGAACGCCGGCATGTTTGTCTGGAGCGTGCCCGTCGTGGAGTCGGCTCTGGCGCAACATGCGCCCGAACTCGACGCCGCCCTTAAACCTATCCGCGCGGCGCTGGCGAAAAAGCGTCCGCTGGCCGGGGTGATGAAGAAGGTTTATCCGACGCTGCCGAAGATCTCGGTCGATTACGCGCTGCTGGAAAAATCCACCAATGTCGTGGTGCTGCCGTCGTCGTTCGACTGGGACGACGTGGGTGCGTGGCCGGCGGTCTGCAAGCACTGCGAACCCGACGCGGCCGGCAACGTGTCGCGCGGCCTCGCGGTGGTGGAGCAGGGGAGCAACAACCTCGTGTTCAGCGAGGGCGGACATCTCCTGGCCGTCGTCGGCGTGGACGACCTCATTGTGGTGCACACGCCCGATGCGACGCTGGTATGTCCGAAATCGAAGGCGCAGGACATCAAGGCGCTGCTCAAGAAGGTCGAGGCGCTCAAAGGCGGCGCCAAGTGGTTGTGAGAGCGAATAAGGGAGTGCGGGAATGAGGGGGGACCGGTTGAAGGCTCGCCACCTCTTCTCACTCCCTTTCACTTACTCCCTCATTCCCTTTCTCATGCGTTTTCTCGGCATCGACTATGGCACGCGGCGTATCGGGCTCGCCTATGGCGACGACCTGGGCATCGCCACGCCCTTGCCCGCGCTCACCGACGCGGAGCCGAAGAAGCGCCGCGAAGGACTTGCCGCCGTGGTGAAGCAACGGCGTATCACCGAGCTCGTCGTGGGGTTTCCCTACAACATGGACGGCTCCGTGGGGTTTAAGGCGAAGGAGGTCGAAGGGTTCGCCGAGAGCCTTAAAAAGGAGTTCGGTCTGCCGGTGCATTTCATCGACGAGCGGCTTACGTCGCACATGGCCGAGGCGGGCATGAACCAGAAACAGCTCCGCGAAATCCGCGGCCAGGGCATCGTCGATTCGCGCGCCGCGGCGATCATTTTGCAGGATTATCTGGATCAACGTTTCCCGCCGCCCTTGCCGGGAACGGAGATTTGACCGCAGATCACGCAGATGAACGCAGATACCGATCAAGGTCTTTGCTTCATCTGCGCCCATCTGCGTAATCTGCGGTTAATATTTTAGGATGAGCAAAGCACCGATCCCACCCTCCCGCTGGAAATGCACCGTCGCCTACGACGGCAGCGCGTTCGCCGGCTGGCAGATCCAGCCGAATGCCCAGACCGTGCAGTCGGTCATTGAGGCGCGGCTGGCGGCGGTGTTCAAAACCCCGGTCGACATCACCGGCAGCGGGCGCACCGACTCGGGGGTGCATGCGCGCGGACAGGTGTTTCATTTCGACGCCCACTGGGCGCACGACTCGCAAAAGCTGCTCACCGCGCTGCGCATCGGGCTGCCGCCGACGATCCAGATCCTGACGGCGCGCAAGGTGCCGGCGGCGTTTCACGCGCGGTTCTCGGCCAAGGGAAAAGTTTACCACTACGACATCTGCCACGGGGGATTCGCCGATCCGTTCACGCAGGCCTACACGTGGTCGATGGCGCGCACGCTCGACGTCGCGGCCATGCGCAAGGCGGCGAAGCTGCTGGTCGGCACGCATGATTTCCGCGCGTTCACCGCCATCCCCGGCAGCGGTGTCGAAAAAGAGGATACGGTGCGCACGGTGAAGCGGCTCGACATCACCACGCGCGGGATGCGGCTGCGGATCGCGGCCGAGGGCAACGGGTTCTTGTATAAAATGGTGCGCAGCCTCACGGGGGCTTTGGTTGACGTTGGACTGGGCCGGCTGACGCCGGCCGACATCGAGGACATCCTGGCGAGCCGGAAGCGCACCCAGCGCGTGTTCACCGCTCCGCCGCAGGGGTTGTGTTTGGTGAAGGTGTTTTACTGAGCGCGAGCCGATGAACCCGGAGGAACCCGAGGATACGGAGGGGAGGGCGGGTCCTCCGCGAATGGCGGACGGATCAAGTCCGTCGAGTGATGCTTCGGAGCGGACGGCCCGGCGGTCCGTCTCTGCCTTCGGAAGCGAACTTCTGCGTGGTCTTGCCGACATCGTGTTTCCTCCGGTGTGCCTGCAATGCGGAGGGCTGGTCGAAGGCGGGCGGTTGCGCCATGTGTGCGTGCGCTGCGACCCGCTGATCCACCGGGTCGAGCCGCCGAGCTGCACGACCTGCGGCAGCCCATTTTTCGGTCAGGTCGAGGGCGAGCGGATGTGTCCGCATTGCGAGGGTCTTCACCCGCTCTACGGCGAGGGGCGAACGGTGACGTTGTTCAAGGGCCCGGCCCGCGCTCTCGTGCATGAGTTGAAATACCACAAGGGCCACCATGTGCTCGCAGACTTGGAAGCGGTCGCCCGCAGTTCGGCGCACGTGATGGACTTTATCCGCGACACGGTGCTGGTGCCGGTGCCCTTGCATCCGCGCAAGGAGCGCGAACGCGGTTATAACCAAACGGTTCTGCTGGCCGGAGTGCTGGCGAAGGCGGCGGGCGGGGGCACGCGGGTTGAACCGCTCCTGCGGCGCGTGGTGGACACGCCGTCGCAAACCGCTTTCGACCGAAAGGCCCGCCGGGCCAACCTGAAAAATGCCTTTGCACTCGCCCGAGGGGCCACCATAAACCCCTCTTCACCCTACACTCTCGTCGATGACGTTTTTACAACAGGCTCAACCCTCAATTCCTGCGCAGGCGTTCTCCGCCACGCGGGTGCGTTGAACCTGAACGTCGTCACGTTCGGCCACGGCTAATTTTTACGCATGTCGCTCTTCAGCAAACCGAAGTATTCCACGGTTGTCGTCAAAAAGAAGGACATCCCCAAGGGTATGTGGACCAAGTGTCCCATCTCCGGCGAGATCGTCTTCAACAAGGAACTGGAGGACAACCAGATGGTCGTCGCCAAGTCCGGCTACCACTTCCCGATCGGTGCCCGCCAGCGCATCGCGGCGCTGTTTGACGAGGGCACGTTCGAGGAGATCGACGCCAGCATCCGCTCGGCCGATCCGCTCAAGTTCGTCGATTCCCAAAAATACCCCGACCGTATCAAAAAATACGAGAAGGACAGCGGCCTCACCGAGGCGGTCGTCTGCGGCACGGGCAAGATCCACGACATTCCTGTCGCCGTGGCGGTGATGGACTTCCGTTTCTGCGGCGGCGCCATGGGTTCGGCGGTCGGTGAGAAGATCACCCGCGCCATCGAGGTCGCCCTCAAGAACAAGACGCCGTGCATCATTTTCAGCGCCTCCGGCGGCGCCCGCATGCAGGAAGGCATTTTCTCCCTCATGCAGATGGCCAAGACCAGCGCCGCGCTCGGCCGCCTGGCCGAAGCCAAGCTCCCCTACATTTCCGTCCTCACGCATCCGACCATGGGCGGAGTCACCGCCAGCTTCGCGGTGCTGGGTGACGTCAACATCGCCGAGCCGGCTGCATTGATCGGTTTTGCCGGCGCCCGCGTCATCAAAGACACGGTCAAGCAGACGCTTCCCGCCGGTTTCCAGACCGCCGAGTTTCTCCAGAAGCACGGTCTGATCGACCTCATCGTGAGCCGTCTTGAGATGCGCGACAAACTGCGCGACATCCTGAGCGCGCTTTACGTGAAGAAACTGCCGGTGGCGAAGTGATTGGATGGGGTTTTGTAGGAGCGGCTTTATGCCGCGAAGGCAGTCGATTAGTCGTCATCGCGGCATAAAGCCGCTCCTACATTCGAGCCATTTCATTCCATGTCCGCCGACTACGCTGCGACTCAGGACTACCTTTTCTCGCTCAAGGCCAAGGGTGTGAAATTCGGCATCGACCGCATGCGTCTGCTCGTCGCGGGCATCGGGCACCACGAGCGGGCTACTCCGGTCATCCACATCGCCGGCACCAACGGCAAAGGCTCCGTCGCCGCCATGCTCGAGTCGGTCTTTGCGGCCGCCGGCTGGCGCACCGGACTCTACACGTCGCCCCATCTCGTGAAACTCGGCGAACGCGTGCAGGTGGCCCGCGAGATTCTTACCGAGGCCGAGATCGTGGCCTACGCCCGCGAACTCCAACCCGTCGCCGAGGCGGTCAGCCGGGGCAGTCCGGACGATCATCCGAGTTTTTTTGAGTTCATGACCGCGATGGCGTTTTTGCAGTTCGCCCGAAAACGCTGCGACATCGCGATCATCGAGACCGGTCTCGGCGGCCGCCTCGACGCTACCAACGTGGTCGATCCCGAGGTCGCCGTGATCACGTCCATCGGCCTCGACCACTGTGACATGCTTGGGGACACGATTGAGAAAATCGCCGCCGAGAAGGCCGGGATCATCAAGCCGGGCAAACCGGTCGTGATCGGCCGCCTGCCTCCCGAGGCCGAGGCGGTCGTCCGCCGCATCGCCGGCGATCAGGGTTCGCCGGTCCACTCGGTGCGCGCGGTGTTTGGCGATAACGTGGCGGACTATCCGACGACCGCCTTCGAGGGCGATTACCAGCGGTGGAACGCCGCCACCGCCGTGTTGGTCGCGCGGTGCCTGGGCACGCGTTGGAAGCTCGACGCCGACACGGTGACGCGCGGGTTGAAATCTGCGCGCTGGCCGGGGCGCTGGCAGCGCGCGAGCATCGGGGGGCGTCCGCTCATCCTGGACGCATCGCACAACCCCGAGGGCGCGGGTGTGCTCGACGGGCTGTTGTCAAAATTGGTCGTGGAAACGGGTCGCAAGCCGGTCGTGGTGACGGGCGTGCTCGGCGCGGCCCGCGCGCGGCCGCTGCTGGAGACGATCAGCCGATACGCGGCGGAGATCCACCTGGTGATGCCGCAGCAGTCGCGGGCGAGCGGATTTGAGGAGTTGGAAGCGCTCATCCCGAAGAGCTTCGCCGGCCGGGTGACGCGGGCGACGGTCGCGGGTGTGTTTCCCGACGCGAAAACCTGCACGGTGGGCGGTCCGAACGACACGGTGGTCGTGACGGGCTCGATCTACCTGCTGGGCGAGGTCATGGCCCGCATCCAACCGGAGCGCGGCGCGCTCGAGAACCGGCTGCAGGATTTCTGAGCGAATCCTTGGCGAAACGGCGTTCGCGAGGCATTCAGTTGATATGCCCCTGTCCTTTTTCTCTTCATGAAGAAACTATCCTTGGTTTTCTTGATGCTGGTGGTGGTGCCGGCTGCCTATCCCTGTTCAATGGCGTTTCCGGCCTACGGCGTTTATTCGGGCGGAACGGTCTTGTTGCACACGTATCTGGAGTGGGATTTTGCGCTGCTGATGGCGGGCGCCATTTTGCTTAAGGCGGTATCCTACGCGTTTATTGGCAACGGCTCCAAGCTGCGGCTATTTGGTGCGATGGTCGCGGGTAATTTGGTTACGACGGCGGTCGGATACTTGATGGAGATCTGTCATGTGAGCTTGTTGGATTTGCTGCTGATTCCCTCGTTCGTCGCGATGATGCTGTTTCATTATGCGGGGAAGATTTTGTGGCCGCTGGATTACCAAGCCCGCTATCCGAAACGGAAGCTCTCTGAAATTGTGGGTATGCTCACGCTTGGGTTCATTACGATGGGCATTCTGGCGATGGTGCTGACCACTACCCGGCACTTGGGAGTGTGGCATTGGGTTTTAAAATGGGTCTTCAGTTACGCATCCCTGATCATGGCCTTGTTTGTGACCACGAGTTATGAGTATGGCGTCATCACCCGCATCACCAAGCAGAGTGGACGTGAGGTTTTTCTGCCGGTGCTGAAGGCCAACCTGATCGTGTTCTTCGTGCTGTTTGCCGCCGTGGCGGGTGTGCTCTGGAGTCAGCACAAACTGCCCAATCCGTAGCGGCGCACCGCATGGTCGAGCGCCCGATCGTCTGGTAATTAAAACACAGAGGCCGCAGAGAGCACAGAGAGGGAGTCTCCGTGTCCTCTGCGGCCTCTGGGTTTAATGAACTCAGACCAGCTTGATCAGCTCGGACGTCGCGGGGACGTCTTTGATGATCTGGGAGGGCTCGGGGCCGACGCCGAGGTAGCGCAGGTTGGGAAGCTTGTCACAGGCCGGGAGCGGCTCGCCGTGGAAGGCGACATCCAGAAGCGACTTCACCATCGCGGCGACGTAGCGCTGGGCGTTCTTCGGGAGGTCGGCGAACTTGCGGACCTGCGAGACGTCCTCGGTCCAGCCGGGGTGGCGGGTGTAAACGGGCTTCAGCGCCTTGCGGATGGCGTCGTTGCGGGGGACGTGGTGGTAGCGTTTGCCCGAGGCGTCTTCGTAGCAGGTGCAGATGAGCAGGTCGGAGTTCCACTCGCCGCGGTGGGTGAGGGCGTCGAGCTTGTTGATCATCACGTCCTGGTAGCCGCCGTAGCGGAGGGCGTCGCCTTTTTCCACGGCGTCATACCAGCCGACCATGCGCTGGCGGCCGGTGGAGGTGCCGAATTCGAGTTTCTTGAGCAGTGTGGAGAGCGGGTGAGCCTCGTCCATCTGCGTGAGGAACACGTGGGTGCCGACCTTGGTGTCGTAGGCCTTGGCGACGCCGAAGGTGTGGATGCGCTGCACAGGGATGCCGGCGCTCTCGAAGAACTCGGGCGTGAAGGTGTGCGAGGCGGTGACGTTGGGCGAGTAGCCGTGGCGTTTGTCGAGCCAGTAGGCTTGCCCGAATTCGCCGATGATGGTGTGGCCGGCGCGGATTTCCTTGAGGATGAGTTCGCGGACTTCGCCGATGTTTTTGGCGAGGCGCTGGCCGGCCTGCCAGTAGGTCTCGGTAAGGACGGCGAGGTTGAGCGAGAACGGGCCGGTGCCGCGGAAGATCGTGAAATCGAAGTCGGCGGCGGTGAACACGCCGAGCTCGATGGCCTCGGTGTTGGCGCGGAGTTCGGCGGCGCCGAGTTTGTCGAAGAAGCCGGCGAAGGTGTCGGCGGAGACTTTGCAGACGTGCTGGATGGTCGCGAGGGCGCGGTCGGCGCGCTGGGCGAGCTTCTTGGCGTAGGCCTCGCGGCTGCCGAGGAAGTCGGCGTAGGTGATCTGCCACTGGCCGACCTCGTCGGCGTAGGCGGGCGTGATGCCGCGTCCGGTGGAGCCGCGCGGTTCTTCCTGGAGGACGTTGACGCGGTAGTCTTCCCACGCGAGGTCGAGCAGGCGGTGGGTGAGATCGGAAACGAGGGTGCGCTCGTCGATGACGAGGCGGGCGAGGACGTTGTAGCCCTTCTTTTCGAGGGGCATGGCCTCCCACCAGGCCTTGCGGGGGTCGGCGACGACGCCGGCGCCGATGGCGAGGTGGGCGAGCTCCTTCTCGACGACGCCGGAGGGGAGCAGGTTGAGCTTGATGCCGGCGGCGGTGTGGCCGGAGTTGGCGCCACCGTTGACCTTGAGAACGGTGGTGACCGGCGTGGCGGTGTCGCGCAGCTCGTGAACGACCTCGGGGATCAGGCGGCCTTTGCCCTCGTCACCGAGGGAGATGCCGACATCGGCGATGAGCTGGCTGGAAAAAGGAAGAAGCGACATGGCGAACGGACGAACAAAGCGGGCGGGGCGGGACGGTTCAATCGCGGAATTTTTTAACGCAAAGACGCCAAGAGCCGCGAAGAACGCAAAGATTCCAACTCCTTTGCGTCATTGGGCATGGACCTTGGCGCCTTGACGGCAGGTGCCAGTTCAGGGGGCCTGGCGTTTTTTTCGTTCGGCGATGACGTGCTGAACAAAACTGCGGTCGAGTTGGTCTTTTTCGCGAAAGCTGCGTTTGAGCTTCAGCATCAATTCGGGGCCGGCGAAGGGAATCGGTTCTCCTTGGATTTCTTCGATTTCGATGCCGTCGCGGGCTTCCTCGAAGGACACTCCGCAAGCCTCGGTCATCAGGTCCACCAGAATATCGTCGCTTACGCGCACGACGACCCATTCGGCAATATCCTCGTCGCCCAGCTCCGCGATGGCGCGGTTGGGGAGGATTTCGAGGGCTTGTTTGACCAGGCGCTGGTTGGCCAGATCGCGGGCGATGAGCAAGTCGATGTCCTCGGTGGCCCGATTGGAGCCCAGGCGATTTATGGCAAAACCACCGATCACCACATAGCGCACGCCGAGACGGTTGAGTTCACGGGCGAGGCGGACCAAATCGTCCTCGTCGGGCGGACGGGTCAGACCTTCCGGTTGTTCAGAGTCCATTCGCGCAATTCCTCGTGGCTCTTGAACCGATAAACCCCGGGCTTAAATCCCTTTCCTTGCGACAAAAGGCGGGCGCGTTTTTGAAGCCGGACAAACGTCTGCCACGGAGTGCGCGCGGGCGGCTCCCCGAGGATCAGCATGTTGCCTTCGACGCGTCTCATTGGGATTACGATGCGAAAGAGGCCTGAAAAGGCGAGGCTGTGCTCAATTCTTCGTCTGGGTCTTGATTTCGACCACGTCGTGCGGGGCGGCTTCTTTCTGGCCGGCGGGGGAGACGCGGATGAAGCGGGCTTTTTCGCGGAGGGCGGCGAGGTTTTTCGCGCCGAGGTAACCCATGCCGCTTTGCACGCCGCCGACCAGGGTCGAGAGCACGTCGTCGGTCGAGCCGGAGACCTCTTTCAACGCCTCGATGCCTTCGGCGGTGAGCTTGCGGGAGTTGTCGGTCTTGTCGTGGCCGTAGCGGGCGGCGCTGCCGGCCTTCATGGCGCTGAGCGAGCCCATGCCGCGATACTGCTTATAGAGTTTGCCGTTGATCTCCATGATCTCGCCGGGGGCCTCGCGGCAGCCGGCGAGGAGTCCGCCGAGGATGACGGCGTCGGCGAGGGTGAGGGCCTTCACGATGTCGCCCGACTTGGTGATGCCGCCGTCGGCGATGATCTTCACGCCGCGGGCCTTGGCGCCCTGGGCGGCGACGTAGAGGGCGGTGAGCTGGGGGATGCCCACGCCGGCGACGACGCGGGTGGTGCAGATCGAGCCGGGGCCCTGGCCGACCTTGACGGCGCTGGCGCCGCAGGCTCCGAGGTAATCGACGCCGGAGGCGCTGGTGACGTTGCCCGCGATGATGGTGAGGTGGGGGAACGCGTCGCGCACGAGCTTTACGATGTCGCCGACGCCGGCGGTATGGCCGTGGGCGGTGGAGACGGCGACGGCGTCGATGTGCTCGTCAACGAGCTGGCCGACGTGGGTGATGATCTTTTCGCGGTCGAGCGAGCCGTCGGGGAGGCGCACAGGGGCGATGGCGGCGCCGACGACGAGACGGAAATCATGGTCGCGGGCGGGTTTGCGACGGGACTTCGACTCGGTGAGGATGCGATCGATGTCGGAGAACGTGACCAGGCCGCGGAGGTGGTCGTTATCATCAACCACGAGCATCTTGTGGATGCCCACGTGTTCGGTGAAGAAGGCGTCGGCGGCCTTGATCGGGTCGGGCTGAAGGGACTTCTCGTGAATGGTGAGGATGTCGGCTCGGGGCGTCATGGCCTCGGCGACGGTGCGGGCCTTGTAGCGCTCGCGCACGGTGCTGCCGGAGAGCAGGCCGACGAGTTTGCCGGCCTCGTCGACGACGGGGAAGGTGCGGAAGTCGAACTTGCGGTTTTCGATGAGGGCGAGGACGTCGCCGACGTATTGGTTGGGCGAGACGGTGATCGGATCCTGGATGAGGCCGTGGATGTGGCGTTTGACGCGGGCGACTTCCTTCACCTGGTCGCGGGCCGGCATGTTGTAATGGATGAGGCCGAGACCGCCGTTGAGGGCCATGGCGATGGCCATGCGGGCCTCGGTCACGGTGTCCATGTCCGACGAGATGACGGGAATGGAGAGCTTGAGCGCGTCGGAGAGGGCGGTGGACGTGTCGGCGTCCTTGGGCAGGATCTCGGAATAGAGCGTCGCGAGGGAAACGTCGTCGAACGTCAGGGCGACGGGCAGATTGGCGCGGAAGAAGGCGTCGGCCGGCTGATAAAACTCAGCGTCGAAGGCGGTGGCGAACGGTGTGGCAACCTTTGTCATAAGTTGCCGAGAACGTAGTAGGCCGGTTGGCGGGGAGGGCAAATCGTTTTTCGAGATTTGGCCGGGAGGGCGCCGGTCGCGGGTGATTGGAGGGGTATCAACGGGGTGTGGTCTTGTGGTTTGCGATAACCGGGCTTTGATGCGGAGACACATGCGCCTGCGTCTTGCCCATCGTCGCTATTCCCTGCCGTTCCGTCAGCCGGTGCGCACGGGTCACGGGGTGTGGGCGGAGCGCGAGGGTGTGATCGTTCGTCTGACCGACGAGGCGGGCGGCACCGGTCATGGCGAGGCGGCGCCGATTTCGTGGTTCGGCACGGAGACGATTGATGAGATCGAAGCGGCGCTCGCGAGCCTTGGCGAATGGGTGACCGAGGAGCAGTTGGCCGCGGTGCCGGCGCGGTTGGGGTGTCTGCGGTTTGCGCTGGCCGGAGCGCGAGCGAGCTCGCGGCCTACGGCGGAGATGACGCCGTTTTTACCGGTGACGGCGTTGCTGCCGGCGGGCCGCGCGGCGCTGCCGGCGGTCGGGCCCAAGATCGAGTTGGGCTTTCGCACGTTTAAATGGAAGGTCGGCGTGGGCGACCTCGCCGACGAACTCGCGCTGCTCGACGACGTGATCGCGGCGTTGCCGGAGGGATCGAAACTGCGGCTCGATGCCAACGGGGCCTGGGACGCCCGCCAAGCCACGCGATGGATGGAGCGCGCAGCGGACCGGCCCATCGAGTTTATCGAGCAACCTTGCTTCGCCGAGGCTTCGCAGGGCGCGGCCCTGCAACGGCGGATCGAGGATGTGTTGAGAGGTCTGGCGGAGGATTATCCCACGCCGCTCGCGCTCGACGAATCGTTGGTGGGCGCGGACGACGTGGATCGCTGGCTCGCCGACGGTTGGCGCGGGGTGTTCGTCATCAAACCCTCGCTGCTCGGCGATCCTGCGCCGGTGCTGGCGCGGCTCGCGACGGCCAAGGCCGACGTGGTGTTTTCCTCGGCGTTGGAGACCGCGGTCGGCGCGCGTGCGGCATTGCGGGCGGCGTTTAGCTGGAAGGTTGAGAAACCGCGCGCGCTCGGCTTTGGTGTGTGGCCCCTCTTTGAGGACAACACGTTCGACGGACCGTTTGGCGCGCCGTTTTTTCGTGCGGAGGACGTTGAACGACTCAACCCGGAGGCCTCATGGAACGCGCTGACCTGATCCGACTGCTGGGCGCCGAACCGCTGCTCGCGGAGCCTCGCGACATCGTGGTCGAGGCGCGCGATCCGGCGGCGTTCATCGCGCAATTTACCGAAGCGGTGGCGGCCGGTGGCACGGTGTTTCTCGCCGACCCCGCCTGGGGCCAGGCCGAGCGCGCCCAGTTCAATCTGCTCATTGGTCATCGGTCATTGGTTATTGGTCATTCCCGCGTCGCGCGCGGGTGGTTGTGCATTCCGACCGGCGGTTCGTCGGGTGCGATCAAGTTGGCACGTCACGACGAGGAAACGCTTTCGGCGGCGGTCAACGGCTTCTGCGCCCATTTCGCGGTGAAAAAGGTCAACGTGGTCGGCCTGCTGCCGTTGCACCACGTGAGCGGGTTCATGGCCTGGATGCGCACGGTGCTGACGGGCGGAACTTACCTGCCCGCGAGTTGGAAGGCCGTGGAGGCGGGCGAGCGTCCGGCGCTGCCGACGGGCGAAGGAGACTGGTTTCTTTCGCTCGTGCCGACGCAGTTGCAACGTCTGTTGGGCGACCGCGAGGCGGAGGACTGGCTGCGCGGATTTCGCGCGGTGTTCATCGGCGGCGGGCCGGCGTGGCCGGAGCTGGTCGAGGCGGGGGCGCGGGCCCGACTACCGCTGGCGTTTTCCTACGGCATGACCGAGACGGCGGCGATGGTCGCGGCGTTGCGTCCGGATGAATTTCTGGCCGGCGGGCAGGGCAGCGGTTCGCCGCTGCCGCATGCACGGATCACGCTGGCGGACGAAGGCCGCGTGGTGATCGAAGCCGCGTCTTTATTTCGTGGATACTGGCCCGAGACGCGCGCAGCGGGGGCGTGGGCCACCGAGGACGTCGGCCGTTTTGACGAGCGGGGCAGCCTGCACATCCTTGGCCGGCGCGACGCGCTCATCATCACGGGCGGGGAGAAGGTGGATCCGGCCGAGGTGGAGCGTGTGCTGCGCGGCACGGGACAGTTTGCCGACGTGGCGGTGATCGGCGTGCCCGACCCACGTTGGGGCGAGGCGGTGGTGGCGTGTTATCCGGCGGAGTTTCCTCCGACGGACTTGTCGGCGGTGGAACGTGTGCTGGCCAGCCACCTGGCGGTGTTCAAGCACCCGAAACGCTACGCTGCCATCGCGCGCTGGCCGCGCAACGCCCAGGGCAAGGTCAACCGCGCGGAGTTGCGCGCACTGCTGGCGCGCTGATGCGTCAGCCTGCATTCACCCACGCCGCGACCGGGGCGGGGAGGGGGAGGCGTTCGCGGGTTTTTGAGGAGATGCACACATGCTCGGTGCGAATGACCGCCGCGCGTTTTTCGGCCGCGCCGAGTTTCCAGATCACGTAGTCGATCGCGTAGCTGTTTTCGCTGAGCGCGCGCGGCGCGAGGTCGATGCGGAGTTTGTCGCCGCACTCGAGCGGACGAAGGTAGGTCGCCTCGCTTTTGGCCACCGGCACGACCACGCCGTGGTCGGCGAAGAACGTCGCCAGCGGAACGCCCGCGGCGGCCAGCGCCTCCTCGTAGGCCTCGTGGCAGATCGACAGGTAGCGCGCGAAGAACACCACGCCGGCGGCGTCGGTGTCGGGAAAGTGCACGGTGCGTGAATAGGCGAACGGCATGGAGGATAACTAGGACTGGGATTCGGATTTTTTAACCACTAATCTTCACTAATGGACACTAATTCCGGAAATAGGCCGATGCGGATTTAATTAGTGTCATTTAGTGCTAATTAGTGGTTCACCTCCGTCCTCCTAACCATGACCAAAAACGAGATCGCCGACGTGCTGACCGAGATCGGCACCCTCCTGGAGCTGAAGGGCGAGAACCCTTTCAAGACCCGCGCCTACCTCGCCGGCGCGCGTGTGCTCGAGTCCATCGAGCAGGACGAACTCGACACGCTCATCCGCGAGGAGCGCCTGAAAACCGTCAAGGGCATCGGCGACGCCCTCGCCCAGAAGATCGGCGAACTGCATGCGACGGGCCGGCTGGAGTTTTTTGAAAAGCTCAAGGCCTCCATCGAGCCGGGACTGGTCGAGATGCTCGACGTGCCCGGGCTTGGGCCGAAAAAAATCAAGGCCATCCACGACCAGCTCGGCATCGCCACGATCGCCGATCTCGCCGCCGCATGCGCCGACGGTCGCGTGGCCGCGCTCGCGGGCTTCGGGGAAAAGTCCCAGGAGAAAATTCTCACGGGCATCCGTAATCGCGAGGCCTACGGCAAACGCCACCTCTGGTGGGATGCCGAGGCCGTGGCCGCGCCGCTGGTCGCGGGGCTGCGCGCGCTGCCGCAGGTGTCGCGCGCCGAGGCGGCCGGCAGCCTGCGTCGCGGCCTGGAGACGGTGGGCGATCTCGATTTCATCGTGGCGGCCACCGACGTTGCGCCCGTGGTCGAATGGTTCGTCACCCGGCCGGGCGTGAAGGAGATCACCGCGCGCGGCGAGACCAAGGCCAGCGTGCGCTTCGAGAGCGGTCTGCAGGCCGATCTGCGCCTCGTGCCGCCGGAGCAGTTCGCCTTTGCGCTCCATCATTTCACGGGATCGAAGGACCACAACGTCCAGATGCGCCAGCGCGCGCTCGCCCGGGGACTGTCGCTTTCCGAATGGGGCTTGGTGCCCGCCGCCGGCGAGGGAACGGCGAAGGAGAAGGCGCCGGGGTCTTCGTTGTCCGCGGAATCCGAGACCGACCTTTTTGCCGCGCTCGGTCTGCGCTTCATCCCGCCGGAACTACGCGAAGGCCTGGGCGAAATCGAGGCGGCCGAGGTGGGCGAGCTCCCGCGTCTGGTCGAACTCGCCGATCTGCGCGGTGCGTTTCACAACCACACGACGGCGTCCGACGGAGTGAACACCCTTGCGGAGATGACCGCCGCGGCCGAGGCGCTCGGCTGGGATTACCTGGGCATCGCCGACCATTCTAAATCCAGCGTGCAGGCCCGCGGTTTGTCCGAGGAGCGCCTCGCCGCGCAAGTCGCCGAGATCCGGGCGCTCAACGCCTCCGGTCGTTTCCGCACGCACGTGTTCGCCGGCACCGAGTGCGACATTCTGCCCGACGGACGCCTCGATTTCGACGACACCGTGCTGGCCTCGCTCGATTACGTGGTCGTGTCCGTGCACAGCGCGTTCACCCAGTCGTCCGCCGACATGACCGCCCGCATCATCCGCGCGATCGAGAATCCGCACGCCACCATGCTCGGCCATGTCACCGGCCGCCTGCTCCTGCGCCGCGAGGGCTACGCGGTGGATGTTGCGAAGATCATCGACGCAGCCATTGCCAACCGCGTCATCATCGAGCTCAACGCGAGCCCGTGGCGGCTCGATCTGGACTGGCGGCACTGGCGCAAGGCCGCCGAGCGTGGTCTGCTGTGTGCAATCAACCCCGACGCGCACGAGACCGCCGGACTGGCGCATGTCCGTGCCGGCATCAATTCAGCCCGCAAAGGCTGGCTGACCAAGGATCAGGTTTTCACCACCCGTTCACTCGCCGATGTGACCGCCTGGCTGGGCCGGAAATAAAGTGAGACTGGCCGCCAACGGGAGTTTGGCCGGGGTGGCTGGCCCCACGCTTCCTCCCTCCGCTCAGGAGCGTATGGGCATCACCAACGTCGTGCGGCGAAGCCAGTTGAGGACGAGGGGCAAGGCGACCAGCAGGCCGTAAAGGGGCAGCCAGGGACTGCGGCCGAGGAAGGGATAGCCGATGGCCAGAGTGGTGACGGTGGCGACCACATAGCCTGCGGCGAAACTGTTCATGGCGATCGCCGTCGCCACGCCGATCACGATGGCGGAACAGGCGACCACCACCGGCAGCAGGGCCAGCATCATGCCGCCGAGAAACGACGAGGGGGAAATCGTCTCGCCCGCGTGAATACGATCGCGGGTTTGCATCCAGAGCACGATCAACAACAGCAGGCCGGTCGCCAGCAACGGTTCGAACCGTGCCCAGCCGGTGGCGTGCGGCACCAGCCCAAACGAGGCTTTTAAAAACGTGGCGCAGGCGAAACCCCGCGCGGGATCGATCCACACCAAGGGCAGTTTCCACCACCGGCGACGGTTCTTGCGAAGGTCCGTATCCTTGGGCACCACGCGCCTCCACAGCCGGTCAAATGGCAGGAATCGGCATTCGCTGTTGATCAGCAGGCGCGGTGGGATCAGCCCGAAAAACAACCCGCTTAAAAGCGGAATCCAATTTATAACCATCGAGGAAGGAAGGAGAGGGATACAGTGTGAGGTGGTCGTATATCAATGATGATCTCTGCTTAAGCTCGAATGCCCAACCCGGGTCCTTTTGGGCATGCTCTCCTTGCGCAAAAAGGGTGCGTCATCGCGGGCCGGGCGCAGATGCGCGCGGAGGATTCATCGTCGGGCAGGTGAGGTTCATCCTTTGGTTGTTGTGAAATACTTTCACAAAATGATGCGCCGTGGCACGCTGCGCATCCTATATGCTTTATCTTCGTCTGTCATGAATCTCAACTGGTGGATGTTCTTGCCGGCGTTGTTGCTGGTGTTTTTCCCGCTGGATGCGGTTTTGCCCAAGCGTTTGAAATTCAGGGAATTTGATCACTTGGATTTCGGGGAGGATTCTTGGTGCCGTTCTCCGGAGGCGTGGTGGTTGCCCGCGGTGTGGCTGGATCCGTTGCGGGCGTTTGCGGGCGCGTGGTTGCTGCGCCATGCCTGGGAGATCGATAAATTTTTAGGCGGAGTCGCCCGGCATGCGCCGTTGGTGGCGTCCGCGCTGATTTTGGCCGTCGCCTTGGGTGTGCAACTGCACACACGGCGAAACCGCGGCATGTTGTTCGCCCCGATTGGCTATGTGATCGGGCTGTGGTTCGGGCTGCTGTTGTCGCCGGTGGCGGTGTTGGCCATGGTGGTCGGCGTGGGTTGCGTGGTGGCCTTCCGGTCATGGTCGGCGTTTTTTGTATTTGGCGCGATCGGCGCGGGAGTGATCGGGTATTTGATCATGCGACTGAATCCGTGGCTGTTGGTGTCCGTGGCGCTTTCGATTCTGCCGTGGTTCGTCAGCGCGATCACGCAGCGTGCGCTCATTTTTCCGCTGCGACCGGTGGCGCACCTGCGCACTTTCCGTGAAGCCGTCAGGGTGTAGGCCGATCCCCATGGTGCCGGGCGCCGATGGTGGCCGCGGGGGCCGGGCGCAAAAAAAACCGCCGCGATGAGGCGGCGGTTTTTAAAGGATCGGACGTGGCCGGGCTCAGATCTTGGCGACGAGCTTTTCCTTGAGGGTGGCCTTGGGCATCATGCCGACGAGGGTCTCGACCAAGACGCCGCCTTTGAAGAGCAGCATCGTGGGGATCGCGCGCACGTTGTATTCGGCGGCGATGCCGTCGTTTTCGTCCACGTTGACCTTGGTGATCGTCACCTTGCCGTCGAGTTCGTCGGCGAGCTCGGCGAGGATCGGGGCGATGGCTTTGCAGGGGCCGCACCACGGCGCCCAGAAGTCCACGAGGACGGGGGCGGGCGAGGCGATGGCGGCCTTGAAGGTATCGGTGGTCAGGTGGGCGATTTTGTCGGACATGGTTTCTTGGTTAGTGTTTCAGGTAGAGAAGGACGGCGAAGGCGACGGCCACGGCGGCGGCGAAGCCGGCGACGATCGGCAGGAAGGAGGGGATCGAGTCGTCGGCGTGCTCGATGGAGGGCATCGGCGACACGAACTTGGGGGTTTCGGGGATCTTGGCGACCGGGGCGGGGCTGGCGGGGGGGCGCAGCGAGGAGGGCGCCTTCAGCGGGCTGGGTGCGGCGACCGGGGCGGGCTGGGGCTCGGGAGCAGGGGTAGGGGTGTCGGGTGTATCGCTCATGGTTATGGGTAAAGGGAGTTAGCGCGGGGTGGACTTGTGGACGATCTCGGCGAGCTCGCGCGGGTCAACCGTTTCGAGGCGTTTGTCGCGGCGCTTGAGTTCCTCGAAGGTCTTGAGGGTCGTCTCGGTCATGCGGCCGTGGGTCTCCTCGGAGCCGCCCACGAGCACGAATTGTTCGCCGCGGGTGATGCGTTTGTGGCCGTCCTGGTTGTCCAGGCCAACACCGAGCAGGCCGGCGGTGCGCGCCGGGGATTTGCGGGGAGTGGTGGGTTTCTTGCTCACTCAGTCACCGTGCTTGCTTCCGTTTGTGTTTCAAGCGGCTTTTCGGAATTGGCGTCGGTCGCCGTGGGGGCGGTCATCGCCTCCGGTGTTTCGGTGACGGTGGCGGTGTCGGACGCGGCCGGCATCTCGGGAATCGTCGGGGTGGATTCGTCGGCGACGAGGGCCGGGACGGATGCGATGACAGCGGGGATAAACGCGGGTGCGGCGGAGCGGGGGGCTTCGGCGGACGGGGGAGTTCCGTTCGTGTCGCCGGGGGCGGGCGACTCGGGCGCGGGCGGAAGGGAAGGCGGGGCGTCGTCGTCGCGGGCGCTGCACTCGATGTCGGTGAAGGCGTCGTTCTGGCGGACGCGGAGTTTGCCGAGGCGGGTGAGCTCGAGCACGGCGATGAACGTGGCGACGAGCAGGCGCACGGTCACGGGCTGGTCGCCGAACAGTTCGGTGAAGACGAATTTTTTGCGGGTGCGGATGAACTCGAGCACCTCCTCCATCTTGTCGGCGACGGTGATCTGTTCGTCCTGGATCTGGCCGACGACGAGTTTCTCGGCGAGGCGGCGCAGGACGATGTTGAAGGCGTTCCAGAGCTCGATGCGGTCGACGTTTTTGAGCGGGCGCTCGGATTCGCTGATGGAGAGTTCGGAGACGTGGCGGGCGAGCAGGTCGCGTTGGAAGACGGCGAGTTCGTCGAGCTTGGTGGCGGCTTCCTTGAACTTTTTGTATTGGAGGAGCTGGTGGACGAGTTCCCAGCGGGGGTCCATTTCCTCCTCGGTGGCGTTGGGATCGACGGCGGCCTGGCCGCGGGGGAGGAGCATGCGGCTCTTGATCTCCATGAGCGTGGCGGCCATCACGAAAAACTCGCCGGCGATCTCCAGGTCGAGCTGCTGCAGGGAGTGCAGGACGTCGATGTATTGGCGGGTGACCGAGACGATCGGGATGTCGTAGATGTCGATCTCGTTTTTCTTGATGAGGAAAAGCAGCAGATCGAGGGGCCCCTCGAAGGCGGGGAGCTTGATGCGATAGTCGGCGTCGGGAACCACGGTCGGGCGATGCTTGGCGGCGGCGGGGGCGCGGCAATGAAAATTTTACCACCGATTTCACGGATCGTCACGGATGGGGCGGAAAGCGGAGATTTTAACGTTGAGACGGGGAGATGCGAAGAAAGGGTCGCCGGCGTCCTCGCCGGCCACACTGTAGCGATCGCGCCATGGTGAGAGCCGGGATCGCGACAATTTCGCAATGGGACGGTGCTTGGAATGACTACGCACGGGTAGGTTTCTTTTCTTCCTTAGCGCTTAACTTTCCCTTTTCCTTTAGGCGGACGTTTCAGCTGAAACTACATCATGAATTTTGAACTTGTCCTCCGTCGGGCGGTAGGCGGGCTCGAAGCCGCAGGTGTCCACTACGCCTTGATCGGCGGCTTTGCGATGGCGATGCGCGGCGTTCAGCGTGCGACCATGGATCTTGATTTCATCTTGATGCTCGAAGACATGGACAAGGCCGACCAGGTTCTTTGTGATTGTGGTTACGAACGGGTTTTCCACTCGGAGAATGTTTCGCACTATGCGTCGCCGAGCCAAGAATGGGGGCGGATCGATATTCTCCATGCATTTCGAGGGCCGACCTTGGGCATGCTTAAACGTGCAGAAGCGCTTCCCGTCTTGGATGGTCTGTCGATCAAGGTGGTGCAGGTTGAGGACATCGTCGGGCTAAAAGTGCAGGCGATGGTGAACAACCCGGCGAGAGAGCCGCATGATTGGAGCGACATACGCATGATTTTGACGGCGGCAGGAGAGCAGGGGACATCAATCGATTGGCGCTTGTTGGCCGAATATCTTGCGATTTTTAAGTGGGAGGAGAAGCTGCCTGAACTCAAACGATTCTATGGCGCGACTGACTCAAGTTGAAGGCGACCAACTGCGCCAAACGAAGCGGGATATCCACCCGCGACCCCGGCTAGAAAGGCGTCCCACTGCGGATTACGTTGCCTTCGCGACGTTTGCCTCGCGGGTGGCTCGTGTGCCCAAGCCAAAGTGGATCAAAGGCGGCGATCACTGGAAGCTATAGTTGAAACGCACGGCCCCGGGGGGCGCTCGCGGAAGGCTGCGATTCAGATTTTAACGCGGAGACGGGCTCCGTTCTCGCGGTTATCTCCTGTAAATCCAAACCCGGCTCATAGAATCGCCAGGCCGAGGACGCCGAGCGCCAACAGCAGGGCGACGATGGCGAGGGCGGTGCGTTCGCGGGCGGTGAGGCGGAAGAGCATGGCGGTTACAGGCCGTGGGGCTGGAGGCGAGCCAGGATGCCGGTCACCAGCGGGTCGTCACGAATCTCGGCCCACGGGCGGTTGCTGGAGATTCGCACGAACATCTGTTCGCCGGCGGTGCGGAAGCCGTAGCGCCAGGCGAGCTTCAACAACATGACGGCCGAGCGCGGGTCGGTCTGGGCGATGGAGCGGCCGTCGTAGAGGTGCCAATACCACACGTTTTGCAGGAATCCGTTGTGGGTGAAGGCGCGGAATTCGGGCGCGGGCAACGCGCGATCACCGGCGAGGAACGGCTGCTCGGCGGCCGTGACGGGTTGGGCGCTCCAGCCGCCGCTCGGCCAGCAGGCTTCGGGGGTGTGCGCGGCCACCAGGCTCACCGGCACCTGGCCGGGCGACCAGTAGGCGAGATACACCGTGATTTGCAGCGGTTCGCCGTCGGGGCGGACGTCCACGCGCCGGACATAGGTGCGTTGGATGAGGTGGTCGGTTTCCAAGACCGGGGCAAAGCGGACCAGGCTCTCGGTGTGCACGGTGTCCCAGCCGGGCGCGTTTGCGGGCAGCACGGCCTCCAGATCGGGAGCCGGCGCGGACGGTTGCGTGACGCGTCGGGTGTTGAAGGCGGCAAGCCCGATCAGCGCCACGACCAGCAGGTAGGCGGCGAGGAGTCCCCACGGGCGGGAGGCGCGGGCGATCGCAGGCGAGTTCAGGCGGGTGTCGCAGCCGATCGGCCAGGAGACAGGAGTCTTTTCCTCCAGCAGCAAGGCGAGTCCGCCCAGGATGAGCGCGGTGACGCCCAGCACGGCGAACCCGGTGAGGTCGTGCCATTTTCCGGAGATATCGATGCCGGCGTTGGCCATCAGGGTGAGGCCGAGCGACCGCGCGATGTTCATGGCGAAGGCCAGCGGCGGGGCCAGCACGATCAACAGCACGCGGGCCCACGGACGCCGGACGAGCGTGGCGGAAAAGAAGATCGCGGCCACGACGCAGGACAACAGGCTGCGCACCCCGCTGCACGCCTCCTCGACGCCGACGCTGGTGTGGGCGAGCAGGATGATGTTGCCCGATTTGGACGCGGCGATGCCGAGCAGGTGCAGGGAGTTGAGCACGATGTCGGTCACCCAAAACTGGAGTTGCAGCGTGAGCCGCGAGTAGGTGCCGGGCGGGATGGGCGCGCACAGGGGCCAGAACCCCGCGGCGACCAGCGAGGTCCAGTTGAGCGGCAGGGCGCGCACCCGGTTTGTGCTCAACCACAGCAGCGCGGCCAGCAGCAGCGCGGACAATGCCAACGCCAGCGTCATGCCCACGAGCGCGTGCGACCAGTCGATGCCCGCTGCGTAGAGTGCGGCGATGAGGGTAAAGCCGACTCCGATGACGAGCAGGGCTCCGCGCGCCAGGGCGAGTCCGCGGCTTTCGGTCGGATAAAAGGGCGGGCGTTGCCGCCGGCTTTCGTGGAGCAGGAGCAGAAACAGCACGGGGGTGAACAAGCCGTGCGAGAGGTCGGGGTTGTGTAGCCACTCCGGCCAGAGATGGACGCAGAACGCGGCGATGAGTATTCCGGCCAGCGCGACCACGCACCACCCGGAGGCGGGAAGAGACGGGGACTTGGGCGCGGCGGTGGTCACGGAGCGGGGGCGTAGTGGTCGAGAAGCGCGTAACTTACCTCCAGCGGCAGCGGTTGCAATGCCGGCAGAAAGTTCTCCACGCGACGGTGGCGGTTGTTGTCGAGCAGGGCTTCGCCGATGATGTCGAGGCTGCGGAAGTCCTCGTGGAGCGTCGCCTTGATGTGGGCGGCGGTCCAGTGCATCCGGGGTTTGTCACGGGCGACGCCGGCGGCGCAGAACAACGAGAGATAAGCGGAGTAGCTCGCGGGGGTGTCGGGCGGCGGATCGCGTTCGAGGCGCGTAAACACGGCGTTGCGGATGTCGTCGTCGGGATGGCGGATGAGGTGGGCGCTGAGCAGCTCGATGAGGGACGGACTCGGGGCCGCCATGAGCAGGCCTTCGACCTCGGTGCGCAGGGTGGTGCGCCAGCCGGCCGCGGCGAGCGCGTCGAGGCGCAACGGAATCAGGTCGCGCGGGCCGAGCAGGCGGGAACGGCGGTCGATCCAGGTGAACGCATCTTGGGCGAGACCGCGGGCGATGAGCTGGCGGCAGACGTGGTAAAAGGAGGCGGCGTCGGGCGCGGCGGCCGCCGCCGCGATCAGGCGCGGACGAATCTCCCCGGGCGCGGCGGTTTTAAGGTCGTTATGCAGCGCGAGGAGAAAACGCGCGGATGACGGCAGGGCGGGGTTGCGGGCGAGCTCGGCGCACACGGCGGCGTTGCCGGTGCGGGCGTTGGCGAAAAGCAGCGCGTTTACCCACGCCGGAGACGAGGCGGGGTCGGCGGTGATGCGGGCGGCGGCGAGCGTCTCCACCCCGGCGAAGTCGCCGCGGGCGAGCAGGGCGCGGAACCACGTCTGGGCGGTGATCTCGGCTTGGTCGGGGTGGTCGTGGAGCAGGCGTTGGTAGATCTGGTCGGAGAGGCCGGGCTGGTTGACTTGCCAAAGGCCGGCGAGCTGGCGGCCGGCGGCGTAGTTGCGCGGATCCAAGCCATAGGCGGTGGACAGCGCCATGAGGGCCGACTGCGTGTCGCCGGCGCCGCTAGCGGCCCGGAATTTTTCGAGGAAGAACTCGCTGCGCACGGCCGAGTGTTTTTTCCAGGCGGGCGGCCAAAGCACGCCCGGGTAGGTTACGCCGTAGCCGACGGAGCGCAGGAACAGGAAGGCGGCGAGGGCGGCCAGCAGGTAGAGCAGCGCGGTCGCGGAGCCGTAAAACACCGCGGCGCGTCCCCAGAACGGGCGCACGTCGGCGCGGTCGACCGAGCACCGCCAGGCGCCGCCTTCGGTGCGCTGAAGGAGCGGGCAGAGCCGCCGGAAGCGCGCGGGGTTGTTCCAGGAACCGACGGCGCTGCAGGCGGTTTCCCAGGCGCGGCCGGAGTCGCTGGGATGCTGGCACGGGCAGCGTCCGCCCGTGAGATGCGCGCGATAGGCCGTCTTGCGGGTGTTCCAGTAGAGGAACCCCCACGCGAGTCGGAAAAAGTCGGCGATCCATCCCATGTGAACGGCGAAGGTAACGGGCTCGTTTTCGTTTGGGCAACATGGGATTGGACGCGGAACAAATCGTTTTCGGAGAGGACTACCGCCGGGATATGATCACCCCCATCCTTCGTTTCTGTTTGGCGGCTGTGACGGCCGCGGTTTTCACGGCAAGTGTCCAGGCCGCGGCCATCGGCGAGCCTGCGCCGGATTTCACCCTGACCGACATCGAGGGCGGCACGCACACGCTGTCCGCGCTGAAGGGCAAGACGGTCGTTTTGGAATGGGTCAACCCCGAGTGCCCGTTCGTGAAAAAACATTACGACAAGAGCGGCAACATTCCCTCTCTGCAAAAGACGGCGAAGGCCGACGGCGTGGTGTGGCTCTCGATCAACTCGGCGGCGCAGGGCAAGCAGGGAGACTACGACGCCGTGCAGGTCGCCATGTGGCGCGCCCGGACGGGCGCGGCGCCGACCGCCTACCTGCGCGACAGCGACGGAAAAGTCGGCAAGCTCTATGGCGCGAAGACCACGCCGCACATCTTCGTGATCACGCCCGAGGGCAAACTCGCCTACGCGGGCGCGATCGACAGCATCAGCTCGACCGACGTCACCGACATCGCCAAGGCCGAGAATTACGTGACCGCGGCGCTCGCCGCCGTGAAGAACAAGGTGCCGGTCGCCCGCCCCACCACGCAACCGTATGGATGCTCGGTGAAATATTGACTGGGAGGGCGGGACGACCTGCGTGTCGTCCGTGCCGATCCGGTCCACACGGAGGTGGACCCTCCCAACACCCCGGAGCTTGCTCCGGGATGTTTACTTAGCAAACGCACCCTGATGCAGAGGCGGGGAGACGCGGGGAGCGCTGAGCGGCTCCGGCTCTTTGTTCGCTAGGGTGTGTTGTTTTTCGGATTGGAGGTAGGGCGGGACCGCTGGGCTCGCCGAGCAGTCTTTTGGCCTGTGCCATTCTAGCAGCGGACGGCCCGGCGGTCCGTCCCTACCTCATCCCGGCTCGACGCGAGGTTTAGCCCTTCGTCAGCCACCATTTAGCCACCATTGGTTTGCGCAAATAATGCGGAGGCTTTGTTCATTTTGAATTGAACCGAATGAAATCCGGCACCTAGTTACTGGCCACTTCCTGCCAGCCCCTCGGATTTCATGCCCCGCGTCAGTGCCACCGCCCGCTTAGCCTCGACCGACAGCCGCTCCCCGCTGCCGGTGGACGGGGCGAGTCCGGTTTCCGACCCAAGCTCAACCCTCAGCTCTCAGGTTTCAGATCTCAGGTCTCAGCCTTCGACATCCTCATTCCTGACCCCCGGCGAGACCGAGGTGATCGCGATGTTTGTGCAGATGACGCAGGTCCTCGGGGTGCCGCGGTCGTTGGGTGAGATCTACGGGCTGCTCTTTGCCACGCCGGAGCCACTGGCGTTTCAGGACATCGCCGACCGCCTTAACCTGAGCAAAGGCTCCGTCAGTCAGGGACTTCGATTCCTGCGCACGGTGGGGGCCATCCAGCCGGTGGTGGTGGCGGGTGATCGTCGGGAATTCTTCGAGCCGGTCGTGGAGTTGCGCGCGCTGGTGGGCGGCTTTCTTCGCGAGCGCCTGAATCCCCAGTTGGAAAGCTGGGGGACGCGTGCCAAGGCCCTGAAAATCGAGGCATTTCAACGCCCGGAAGACGCTTCCCTTAAACTTTCCACTTCAACTGCGCAGCACCGGAAGGTGCTTTCGGGACGTATCGACAAGCTCAAGACCTGGCAGAAACGCGCCAACACCGTGCTGCCGATGATCGGGAAGATGCTCGGATGAACCCCATGATTAACCGCGAAGAACGCGAAGCTACACGAAGTTAAGACCCGATCATTGTCCGCCATCTTTGGCGTTTCCTCGCGGTTTTCGCGGTCAACGTCCGTCCGTTTTGTTTGTGCCTGCAAAGTTCAATTTTACCACCTCGGTTACTTCGCAAAGAAGTGACGGGGCAAAGCCTGCTCGGCAGGCTGAGCCCCGCCGGGGCGACGGAGCGCGGCAGTGCGGAGATGGTGTGCCGACGACGGCGCAAGTTACCGCCAGGCAACAATAAGTAGAATTAGATCATGAAACGCATATTCGTATCAGGCTGTTATGACATTATACATGCCGGGCATGTGCAGTTCTTCACCGAAGCCCGTGCGCTCGGCGACCACCTCACGGTCAGTTTTGCGTCCACCGACGTGTTGTGGTTTCATAAGCAGCGCCGCAGTTCGTTGCCCGACGAACATAAGCAGGCCCTGATTGCGTCTCTCAGGATGGTCGATGAAGTGGTGGTCGGGCGTGGCTTGGAGGAAGGCATTGATTTCCGTGAGGATTTTCTGCGCATCCGGCCCGACATCCTGGCGGTCACGGAAGACGATAAATACGCGCCCTTGAAACGTGCGCTCTGCGCCGAGGTTGGGGCCCAATACGTGGTCCTCGACAAGACCCCGCCCAAGTTCAAGCCCGTGTCCACGTCCGAGATCGTCCGGTATATCCGTGCTCCGCAGGAAGCTCCGCTGCGGGTGGATTTTGCCGGCGGATGGCTGGATGTCCCTCGCTACGCCCAAGCCGGTGCCTATGTGGTCAACTGCGCCATCTCACCGACGGTCTCTCTGCGATCCTGGCCTTATGAGCGCAATGCCGGCCTGGGCGGCAGTGGCGCCTGGGCGCTCCTCAATGGTCACGATGGAGTGAATTCCGAACTCGACCTCGGGGTGGGCTGGCAAGACCCGGCGGTGATCAGCGAAACCGGGCTTTGCGTGTGGTATAGCGGAGAGCGCCCGCGCCTCGAAGTGAAAGTCACCCCGGATTTCCTGGCCGGCTGCATGGCGTTGTATTGGACGGGCAACACGCACGATACGCCCGGCATGGTGGGGGGCACTCGCGATTATGCACAGATCGCGCGCGCCAGTCGGCTGGCCCGTGATGCCGTATGGTCGCGCAGCCTTGACGGCCTGGCCCAAGCTGTGGCGGCCTCGTATGCGGTGCAACGCGCCGAAGGCATGGCCCCGCTCCCGGGTGACCCGGAGTTTAACAAGAAACCTGAAGGCGGAAACCTGAAACCTGAAGTGGCCGGAGCGGAGAGAGCTGAAACTGGAAACCTGAAACCTGAAGGCGGACAAGATTCTTCGGAAACTCAGGGCTCAAGTTTCAAGCATCAGGTTTCTGCTTTGTCAGGTCTCAGCTCTCAGGTTTCAGCCCTTTCAGTGGACGGCGTTCGTCCCCTCGCGTTCAAATACTGTGGGGGCGGGTTTGGCGGTTATGCACTTTATCTCTGCAAGAATCACATCGATCGTGATCTCCTCTGCAAGCACCCGGGCTTCCGTTCGATTGAGCCCTTTGTGCTCTAAATTATTCGCCGGAATACTCTGCCCACGAGACTCGCCGCCATATTTTTGAATACACCTTAGATATGCGCCCTTTTCGGATATTTGTCTGCTTCGCCACAGAAGATCTTCGGGGTGCTCAAGATCAGATTGTAGCCGATGCGAAGCGCTTGGGTTTTTTTGATCAAATTGAAGTGTGGGATGAGCAGCGGCTGGCTGCTTATCCCGAATATCAAAATCTTCCATCGAGCCTTAAGGCGGGGCGTGGACACGGTTTTTTTTGGTGGAAGCCATTTATTATAAGAAAGGCTCTAGAAGAGAGTGGACAAGGCGCACTTGTTTTCTATTCGGATTGTGGCCGATACAGAGGCGGATTTCGTTTAGGGAAGGGTTCAATATATCTAATCCATAAGTATGCTGAGACGGGGTTCGCTGGCGTGGAGGTGCCTCAGTTCGGTCCAGCGGTGCGTTGGACACGTGCGGAGTGCTTTAGTGCTGTGGGCTGCGAGCCGACGAAGGAAGGCGAACTTCCCCAGATTCAGGCCACCTTCTGTCTTTGGCGGAACGATCTTCGGTCGTTGAAAATTATTAAAGAATGGGAGTCCTTATGTCGGATACCAAATGTCGTTGCGGATCCAGTTGGTGAAGAAAATAAGAAACAACCCAGCGAGTTCGTTGCTCATCGCCATGATCAAAGCGTCCTTACGCTATTGGTGAGGAAATATAATGTAACTTATATAGATTTGTCAGGACCTTTTTCCAAGAGAATATTGCCTTATGTGAGTCGCGCTGAGGTTGTGAATGTGAAAATGAAGCAAACTGAATTCGTAGCGCGAACTCTGAAGGTGGATGGATCTCTTCTTTTTCGTCTCTTTATAGATTACGGGAAAAGTAAGTTAATTGAGTAATGAAAATACCAAGCATAAGATTTTGGTGGTCGATGTTCAATCGCCGAATACTCGGGTGGGTTTGGTTGCGAATTCATGGTGTTGAATGCGCATTTGGAAGTGTTGTAGTAGTCGGGCGGCCTCGAATCATTAAAGCGCGAGGCTCCAGAATAGTTATTGGACGAAACGTGAAATTGATTTCTGATTGGCGATATAATCCATCGGGGATGACCACCCCTGTAACGCTGGTCACTCTTAGCCCTCGTGCCTCAATAATTATTGGCAATGACGCAGCCCTGTCTGGCTGTGTGATATGCTCGTCATTGAAGGTGACAATTGGAGAATTTTCGATGATGGGCGCAAATTCCAAAATATATGATACGGATTTTCATTTTTTGGAGGCTACTCCTCGACGATTGCAGTCTGATGTCTGTGCGGCGCCCTCGGCGCCTGTATGCGTGGGAAGCCACACATGGATTGGGTTTGACTGCCTCCTTCTTAAGGGGGCTCAGTTGGGCGACGGCTCAGTCCTTGGAGCGCGTTCTGTTCTCACGAGCCTAATTCACGAAAATATGTTGGCCGTGGGTAGCCCTGCGAAAGCGCTGCGATCGATAAATAACTCTAAGTGAAGACGATATATTTGTCTGATACCGCGCCCTATTTGCGCGGAGCCAAGGGGTGTAGTGTTTTAGGCTATTATTGGTGTAGTGCGATGCACAGTGCTGTGGTGAGCGTCGAGACTAGGAAGCCCTTTCCGGAGGATCAGAGGGCAGCATTAAATAAGCCGGTCGGCCTATATTGGAGTTTGGCGGGCTTAGGGCGTGGGCGACTTCCTTCTTGTTGGCGTCTTCTTATTGAGGGTCTGCTTTTACGAGCATATCTAAAGATAAATAAACGGACACTCAAAAGTAGTGGCGCTACCCGAATTTTTGCTTTCAGTGGTGCAGATTGGGAATTTTTATATGTAGTAAGGGCTTATTCCAAGGCGTTGAATCTGCCCTTTGATATATATCTGGTAGATGATTATCAGTCATCTCTACGCGCAAATGGAGCCTCTCCGTCGCTCTGTAAAAAAGCCGCCGTGATTGAGGGGGATATTTTAAGGCAAGCTCAAAAGGTGTATGCAATTTCTCCTGGTTATGTGGAGCACCTGCGCCATCAATATGGGGTGAATGCCACGTGGATGCCGTTGCCGGTTCCTTTATGTCGGGTCGTCTATCGCCCTGTAGTTCAGTCTGACGCCATTCGTCGTGTGTTTTATATTGGATCTGTAAACTCGCTTTATGTTGAAGGGATTCGTGGTTTCATTCAGATCTTACGCGAGCGCATAAGTCGAGGAGAGTCTTGGCGTTTGGTGGTCGTCTCTGGGGCTCCCGCATCGCAGCTAGACAAATTCTTGGGGCCTGCATGGAGGGAGGTCGTGGACTTGAGGCGAGCGGACTCACGGGAAGAACTTAAAACAGCGTGCGCCGAGGCATTGGCGTATCTGCTTCCATACTCAAGCGAGCCGTCGATGGGTCTGCTTGTGCGGACCTCGTTTCCTTCAAAACTAACCGATTATTTGACAGATGGCAGGCCGATATTGGTGCATGGGCCTGCCGATTCGAGCGCAGTCCGCTATGCTCGTGAAAACTCTTTCCCGCTGGTGTCCACAACGTTTACCGAGCTTGATCGGAATCTGGATTTGATTGGTGTATGCGACAATGCTTCGACGATCGATATATATTCGGAAAGTATACTACGATATCATTCTCCTGAGGCATTGATTCGCATTTTAAGCGAAGGCGCATCTTCGTGATGAAAATTGTTAAGAAGCTGGGCAGTTTGGATAAGGGGAGCCTTGCTGGCTGGGCTCAGCAGCTTTGCACAGCTTCTTCTGCTTTATTATTGCTCCCTGTTTTTGTCCGGTGCTTGGGTCAGGCTCAAAGTGGCCTCTGGCTAACCTTTCAGACCGTAGTGGGTGTGGCAGGCTTGGCTGATTTCGGGATATCTTATGTGGCTGCGAGGCAGGCGGCTTACGCACTTGGAAGGCAGCAGGGGCGTGGGTTTTCGGGTGCTTGTGACATTGATGGAGCCATAATTGGGACGGAGGGGGTTAGGGAAACTCTTAGGCTTGCCCGCATTGCAAACGTTATATCATGTTCCTTTGGGGCGCTTGTGTTGTTTGTGAGCCTGAGGTTTGCTCGCTTTGATGATAGTGCCGGACTAAGTCCTTCCGAAGTCAGTTGTGTTGTGGGGCTGTTGGGGGGCACTGTATTGATCCGACTCTGGGGGCGTCCTTTTGCCTCGATTCTCGATGGCACTGGGAGCCTCCACCTTACCCGTCTTATTGGGGCTGGACAGCAGGTTTTTATGTCAGTTGGCGCGGCATTAATCGTATTATATGGTGGTGGTTTGGTCGTAGTCGGTTGCTGGGCAGTGGTTACCTCGGTAGTTGAATATGTGATGTTTCGGATAATATATCGTAAAAGAATCGGCTTGGTGCCGAAGTTGGGGTTTAATGTCGGGGACTTCGGCGGTTTGTTGAAGCTTGTGAAAGTGGCTTATCCCTTGGGTTTGGTAAGTGTTGGAGGGTATCTTGTGAATTCCATCCAGCTGCCGTTTATTGCGGCCGCGCTCGGGCCGGAAAAGGTGGCGCCTTACTATGTTGCACAGCGAATAGGCCAGTTTGCAAATATGACTATTCTGCAGTTGGTTCTGCCTAAATTACCTGAATTTACTCGATTGCTGGGGATGGGAAATCGCTCGGCAGCCGCCGTTCTGTTCCGTCGTTCCGCAATACAGGTGAGCATTTTAAGTATTTTTGGAGCGTTAGTTTTTTGTGTGATGCTGCCGACTGTTAGTTTGCATTATTTTAAGGTTCAGCCTTTGCCCCCCTTGGCGATAGTCATAATGAGTTTCGATCTGTTGTTATTAAATTCAACTGTAGTGCTAGGGCACTATGTGTTGGCATCTGGCCAGAATCCCTTCTGGCGGTGGACCTTGGTGGCAGGTATTATCAATTTTACGATACTGTATTTCTCTTTGGCTTCGGTGGGTATCGTGGCAATTCCGGTGGCTACGGTCCTTGCGGGGGTGGCGACAACATACTGGGCCAGCATCTATCATGGACGAAAACTATGGGTTCGTTTAAATGAGGGCATTGTATGAATAAAATTTTGCTATATGAGCCGGGGGATCGAGGGCATAGACCGGTTATTTTGAATTATGTAATTGAATCATTGCGCCAGAGTGGAATCGACTATGATGTAGTTACGGATCCGTTGTTAAATATTTCAGCCTTGCATAAAATTGCGCGCGAGCGCAAGTGCTCCGGTCTTCACTACTTGACGGTTGATGGTGTTATTAAAGATTGGTTGTGGGACTGGGTGCCTTTTAGGGAGCGGGTCCCTGCTTTGGGGACGTATTACCTGTTCTCAAATGCGTATCGGCCTGTGAAGTCCATTGCGTTGCGGGTGGCTTGCTTGGCGGCTGGTTTGCGGGCATTGCTTATTTCAGACGATGAGATTTTGGTTCGTCGCAAGAGCCCATGTGGGGCGGTATTGAGTTATCTCCCTGATCCATGGATGCGAAAAGAGTTTCCGTTTTTGACAAAGCATGAAGCAAGGCGGCGCCTGAAACTGGATGATAGATCCTGCCTTTATCTAATGATTGGGGAGCTCTCGTCGCGCAAGGGTTGCGATTTGTTTATTGAGGCACTTGGGCGTCTTTCGCCTGGCCGCGATATACAAGGAATTTTGGCAGGGCGAATTGATAATCAGCTTTCCTTAAGCCATAAGGCGATCTGTGATCAGTTATTTCGGGAGGGGCTTTTAAAGATCTTTCCTGGCTTTGTCGCTGAGGAGGATATGTCGGTTTTCTTTCATGCTGCTGATTATATTGTCTGCCCATATCCCGCAATTTTCCAAGTATCTAGCAACACAGCTACCCGGGCAATGGCTGCAGGTCGTCCCTACTTAACTTTTAATCACGGCTCCATTGCGGCCACGGCTCGACGCCATGGCTGCGGAATTGTGATTGAAAGTCCACCGTCGGCTGCGATGCTTTCGGTCAAAATGGAAGAGCTTTCCGGGCTAAAGGACTCCGCTGAATATCTCAAAATCGGTGCTGCCGGTTCAGCTTACGCCATTCAGCGTGAATTTTGTGCTTATTCAGCAGCTCTAATCGGAGCCTATAAAAAACATGGTCTCATTAAGTAATAAAAGTTCATCCTTCCCGGCGCCATCCGCGCCGCCAAAAATAGAGCTTATTGATTTTCGAGGGATTATATTGGTGCTGGTATTTTTTTTGGCGACCCTGCGAGGCGATCGCATAAGTGAATTTTGGACGGGTTATAAAGTGGTTCTTTGGTGGCCGGTGGAGCTCATGCGTGTATATAGTTTGTATATTATTGCGGGCTTGATGGCCCTGTATACCTGCCTGCATGTTCTTTATCTGAATAAAGGGGGGGCGATTCGGTTTAGCTGGCCGATGTTTTTTCTGCTCACTTTCAATGGTATTGAGTTTACCCGCCAGTATTCTATCGGATACACCACCTCGACCGAGTGGCTGCTGTCGATAGGGGCCTTGCTTGTATTGCTTGTTGCCATCGGGGTTTCGAAGGAGCGTAGCGTAACCGAGGCGACAAACCGTTTGGTGGCGATTGTATTGCTTGCATTTATAGTATTTTCAATCGCGTCGTTGCTTGAGCTATATTTTGACAGGGATAATGTTTTTTGGAACGGTCGATTCAATGGTGTGACCAGCCATCCTGTGTTTTGCGGCGTGATATCGAGTTTCGGTGGTGCTGCAGGAGTGCATTTGCTCTTGGATCGGAGGTTGGGGGCCATGTGGAAAATTCTGGCCCTCTACGCCGCCTTAGTCGGCGTCGCCTTTATTGTTATGAGCGGCACACGAACCGGCGTAGTGGTCTTTGCATTGATTTTTGCCGGCGTGTGCCTCCCTCATTTGCGCAGCTCCCGCATTATTGCAATTGCTGTGGTGGCGGCCCTCATTTTGGGTGGTATATATTTTGCTTTCCACCTCATGGAGGCGGATGGTGGTATAGGAGAGTCTCGAATTGTAAGCTCTGAAAATACCCGCGAACTTGCCTGGCAGCGTCTATGGAAGGTTTTTATGGAAAATCCGTTCACGGGTAGTCCGGGTCAAGTTGGTGAAAGTAGTTATTTGCGCATATTGGCGAGCGGAGGCTTGCTTGGTGCTATACCATTTATGATTGGTATTGTTATGCTGAGTATTCGCATGGCAGCCGTTGCGTTCAGCCCGAAATTGGGGAAGCTTGGCTGGCCTTTGGTGGGATGGTGCATCGGATTATTGGCGTTGGGTGTTTTTGAAGGATATATGCTGGACCAAATTACTTATCCATTTCTGGTGCTTCTTTCGACCATTGCGGCTTTGTATTCCGTCGAAACGAACAATTTAACCCCTGGCCGCCCGCCGGTCGCTACTCGATGATTGCGCTCGGTTGGCATGGGTTGCCGGCTTATGCGGCGCGGTGTATTCGGTCCGTAGATAGCAATTTCCCGGTCATTGCTTCGCGCCCAGCGGTGCCGATAAGCGGGATGGACGAAATTTTACCCGGACGGATACGATGGATCGATGATACATACGCTGGAGGTTGGAAGGGACTTGGGCTGGATGTTCCCTCTATTTATTTCCAACCTTCTTGGGCCACCCCTGCTTTTAATCAACTGGGGGCTGAAGTTAAAGCCGCGGGTGGGCGGATAATTGTGATGTTTGATAACCCATGCCGATGGGATTTCCGGCAATTCTTGGGGGCGGTTCGTTTTCAGACCCAGTGGAAGAATCATTTTTATGCTGCGTGGGTAGCTGGAGTATCTGGAGAGCGACTGGCGCGTTATTGGGGATTTTCTCCCGATCGAATTTACAAAGGGATGTATGGCGCGGACCCATCTCTCTTTGCCTTAGGTGAGCAGCAGCGGCTAATAGAACGGCCTAAACGGTTTATTTTTGTCGGGCAATTAATTGAACGCAAAGGCATACGGGAGCTGTTGAATGCTTGGACCCGGTTTCGAAGTCTGCATTCGGGGTGGGAATTACATATTTATGGGACAGGACCGCTGGAGCCTCTAGTGAAGGGGGTAGGGGTTGTCTTTCATGGTTTCCAGCAGCCGCAGGTAATTGCTGCGGCCATGCAAAGTGTTCGATTTCTGGTATTGCCGAGTCATGAAGAGCACTGGGGATTGGTTGTCTGCGAGGCAGCGCAGGCAGGGTGCGGCTTGATTTTAAGCAAGGCGGTGGGCAGTCAGGCGGATTTAGTTACCTCGGATAACGGTTTTGTTTTTGATTCGGGCGATGTTTGCCAATTGTTGAGGGCGATGTCTTCTGCTGCTGCGATGGATGAGCATTCGCTCGATAAGGCTGCTGAGGTGAGCCGTGAATTGGGCCTGAGATTTACTCCTCAGGCGTGGGCATCTACGTGTGGGCGTATTATAGCTGATATTTCGTCTCGTATACCCGATCAATCCACGATTTTATAAAATGGATGAAATTATGAAGCGAGTGTTGTTTAAGCGCTCAATATCTCCGTTTTCTCGGTGGCATCAATTCAGGCGCATGCTTTGGGATATCGTGTGGATGGTATTTTTCCGACCCTCACCACGTCCATTTCATGGATGGCGTCGTTGGTTGCTTCGTTTGTTTGGCGCACGAATTGATTCGACGGCCTATATATATCCGGGGGCCAGGATTTGGGCGCCATGGATGGTTGAGATTGGTGCCCAAACCGGCATTGCTGATGGCGCAGTTCTGTATTCTCAGGGATTGATTCGGATTGGGGATCGTTGTGTGATCTCTCAGGGAGCATATATATGCACAGGAACTCATGATTATGTGCAGGAAGATTTTCCCTTGGTGGTGCGGCCTGTCGTGATTGGTGATGATGTATGGATTGCGGCGAGGGCATTTATTCACCCTGGTGTTGAACTGGGCCATGGGGTTGTGGTAGCTGCCTGTGCGGTGGTTATTAAAAGTATTCCATCGTATACGGTGGTTGCGGGGAATCCGGCTTATGTGATAAAGAATTATGAAAAAAGAAAAAATATCGACTGATTTGACTAAGAGTATTCAGGCATCTGAATTTCAATGGGTTTCCCCTGATGAGACATATGCCCACTCTTATATTACGCCTGAAATTATTGGGAAAATTGACTCTTTGGGCGCGTCGTCAGTGTTGGATATTGGGTGTGGTAATGGTGTTTTAACCAATCGTGTATCAGCTTGTGTTGATAAAATTGTGGGGGTTGATGGATCGGCCTCGGGTATATCGATTGCCTCGCAGGCCTTTCCCGATATTTCATTTCTTCTCGCGCCGATGGATTCGGCCTTGCCTGAAGAGTTGCGCGGGAAGTTTGATGTAGTATTGGCGGCTGAGGTGATTGAGCATTTGTTTTTTCCGCGGCAATTGTTGGATCGAGCGAAGGAGGCCCTTGTGCCGGGTGGATATATTATTCTCACAACTCCTTATCATGGTTATTTTAAGAATCTGGCTTTGGCGTTGACCAATAAATTTGATAAGCACTGGCATCCGTTGAGGGATTATGGGCATGTGAAATTTTTTTCGCGATCAACCCTTGAGGATTTATTGGTGGAACAAGGTTTCGAGTTGATATCATTTGCGAGGGTTGGTCGTTGGGGGCCGGTGGCTTGTTCAATGGTTCTGACTGCACGCCTGAAATCGAAACTATAATATAATGAAAGTTCCTATTTCATTTCTTCTCCCTGTGAAGAATGAGGCGGCTAATTTAGTCCGTTGTCTTGGCTCGATTGCATGGGCCGACGAAGTCTGGGTTGTTGATTCTTCGAGCACGGATGCAACGTGTGCGATTGCCTTGGCGCACGGTGCCAAAACTGTGCCATTTCATTTTAATGGCACTTGGCCGAAGAAGAAAAATTGGGCTCTTGAAAACCTCCCGTTTAAACATGAATGGGTGTTTATTCTTGATGCCGACGAAGTGCTACCTCCTGAAACCGAGGCCGAGGTGCGGGCCATTGTTGAAGATCCGAATCATTCAATTGCAGGCTACTGGATCAACCGGCGGTTTATGTTTATGGGGCGCTGGCTGCGGCATGCCTATTATCCTAATTGGAATCTACGGCTTTTTCGGCATGCATTAGGGCGTTATGAAAAGCTTACGGAGGTTGACACGCAGAGCGGCGATAACGAAGTGCATGAGCATGTGATCGTAAAAGGACAAACAGGTCGCCTGCGTTTCGATATGGACCATTATGCGTTCCCCGACGTGGGAACGTTCGTTGAAAAGCACAACCGTTACTCCAATTGGGAGGCCCGGGTTGCTATCGAGCGTTCGGTGGGAGCGAGCGTGGACGGGCTGCAGATGGGATCGGTGGGTTGGAAACGTCGGCTGAAAGGACTTTCTCACAAGCTGCCTTTCCGGCCTCTGTTGCGCTTTGCCTACGTTTATATGTGGCAGCTTGGTTTTTTAGACGGCATGCCGGGTTACTATTTTGCACGCCTGCATGCGACGTATGAACTGCTTTGTGTGGCCAAAGAGTATGAGTTGAAGCAACGAGGAGATCTGTAAAGTAGAATACTTGTGCGGATTTTATATATGAAATACAAACGCTTCTTTCACTACACTTTTTGGAGTTTTTGGGGGGGGCTCAGTTTGCTTCTGATTAGTGAAGTGGGGTTGCGAACGGCCGGTTGCGGAGATTTCCCCATATTCGATGCGGATGCAGAGATTGGCTATGTTCCAAGGCCATCTCAATCAGGGGTCTTTCTGAGGGATAAGGACTGGGTTATTAATGCCGACTCCATGCTTAATCGTCAGCCCTTTCTAGCAAACCAGCGAGATGGTGTATTGTTATTGAGTGACTCTATCGTCTGGGGGGGGGTTGCATATAAGCATGACGAAAAGCTGGGGCCTCAACTGCAAGCGTCACTTGGCGACCCATGGCGCGTGTGGTCGGTAGGCGCGGGATCTTGGGCTGTATTAAACGAATTGACCTGGCTGAAACGGCACGTGAATGTTTCATCAGGAGTGGCCCAAATCGTATGGTTGATTAACAGCGAAGATCTGGACGCGCGGTCACAATGGTCGAGCGAGTTTACGCATCCTACGCACCACCCACTTTGGTTGGGTGGTTATTTGGTGTCAAAGGCGATGGCTGATCATGGTTGGTGGCCTGCTTCATCTTTGCCCGCGAAGCAAGTTCATGATGTGGATGCAAAAGCCGCACTGACCGCGTATTGCTCTGAATTGAGGGTTGCTGGGGGGGCGCGTATTCACCTCGTTTTTTATCCGGATGCAGCCGAGCTTGCAGCCGGCCCAAACGTGCCGAATAAGGTTGCAAATACTTTGGCCGAAGTGGCTGGAAAAACCGGTGCGGTGTTTCACGATTTGCGCCGACATCCTCAGTGGAAGGGCTCCGATTATAAAGATGCCATTCATCCTTCCCCTGCCGGGAATCGTCGATTGGCTGAAGTTTTGAGGAAGTGGTTACTCGAAGATAGCGATCGGTAGATGGGTGATCGCTAGTTATTCTTAGGTGTTATCGTCAAATTGTGCACACGTTCTCTAGCGCGTTAATCGGGCTTTGGGGGACTAACACTCAGTCGTTTTTCAGTTATGAGTTCTCTTTTCTTTCGATTTTCTCGTTGGTCGTTGATCGCCGCGGTCCTCATTTTATTGGCCGCTGTGCTGTTGCAGGTTCTTCCCAAACCAGTCGCCTATCATTATGAGCTCAAGTCGCCGCTCGCCCAATGGTTGCCTGGAGCGTTGCCGGGGTGGAGGTTTGAGGATGTGACTATCGCGTCCACCCCCGAGGTCGCCAAAGCGGTGGATGAGCTCTTAAATTTTAGCGATGGAATTTATCGTGTTTATCGGTCGGATAGCGGCCGCGAAATCAAAGTTTACATTGCCTACTGGGAACCCGGAAAAATGGACCCTCGTCTCGTCGGCGTCCACTCTCCCGATGTGTGCTGGGTCGGGGCCGGATGGGTGCAAGTGGGGGATCGTAGTCGGCGAACTTTGTCAGCCCCGAACGGGATGGAGTTGCGCAGTGGCCACGACCGCACTTTCGAGATGAGGGGGCAGCGCGAGGAGGTGGTGTTCTGGCATTTGATCGGCGGCAAACCTTCGCGCTATCTGGAGCCTGATCAGGGGTTTTGGACGATACGCGAGATTTTGCGCAATCCGCTAGCACCGCGGTATGAGCAATTTTTCGTTCGCATCTCCGCCCCGAATAGCCTCGATAGCGTTGCCGATGAGCCAATGATGCAGCGCATTATTGAGGCAGTCGGTGCAGTGCAGGCGCCCCCTAGTCCCTAGTCCCTAGCCCCTAGCTCCTGATTCTATGCGTCCCCTGAAGATTTCCCGCTTCATCATGTCGGTGTGTGCGCCGATTTTGGTTTTCCCCTTTACCTTCTGGTTGCAGCTCCGCTTGGGTAATGAAGTTTCTTTGTTCCCTCTTTATATGTTGGCGATCGCGGGCTTGAGTTGGGAGTTCGGAATCATAGGAGGAGCTTCATCCGTGGCGCTGTCCACCGCTCTATGGCTTTGGGCGAGTGTCCTGAATGATACGGACTATGATCATGCCTGGGCCATCTACTACAATGTTTCGGTTCGCACCTTGGTCTTTGTTCTGGTGGCGGTTTTTATCGTCATGTTTCGCCGAGTGATCGAACAGCATCGTCAACGTATGGAGGCTATGCGCTCACTCTTGAATGTCTGTCATGGTTGTGGATCGGTTCAGGGGAGCAACGGAGTATGGATTCCTCTTGATAAGCTTAAATCGCTTCAGAATCAGCCGCTGTGCGAGTGTCCGGTTTGTCGCGCGGCAGCCAAACGTGGCGGTGACACGTCTCCCGGACTTGTAGTCGATGAAGATTCGAAGGGAATCGTTACTGGCAACTACGTCGGACCGGAGCGGCGCAAACATAAGAGACGGGGCGACGATAAGGCTGACCGAGCTGAAAGCTGAGAGCTCGCAATTAAAATCCATGTCCCTGCGTATTCTTCATGCGATTGGCAGTGTTAATCCGGCCTCCGGCGGTCCTATTGAGGGGGTAAAGCAGCTGTCCAAAATCAATGAGAACTACGGTCACACGATTGAGGTGTTGACCTTGGATGCGCCGGATTGTCCTTGGTTGGATAAAATGGGCTATAAAGTGCATGCGATGGGGCCGGCTTACACCGCCTATGGTTTTTGTCCTCGGCTGACCGATTGGATGAAGGCCAATCGGCATAACTATGATGCGGTCATCATCAATGGGATCTGGGGTTATAATGCGTTGGGTATATGGAGGGCGCTGCACGGCACGGATACGCCCTATTATGTTTTTACGCACGGTATGCTCGATCCTTGGTTCAAGTATCGTTATCCATGGAAGCATATCAAAAAGTGGTTATTTTGGCCTTGGGCGGTTTTCCCGGTGTTGCGCGATGCCAAAGGCGTGTTTTTCACTTGTGAGGAAGAACGCAGGCTGGCCCGAAAATCATTTTGGCTCTACGACTGCAACGAGATCGTAATCAGTTATGGCACTCCGGGCGTGCCTGATCCGCAGTTTGATTACGCGGCGGCCTTTTTGCAAAAACGGCCCGAGTTAAAACCGTATCGGCGGTTTGTTTTTCTCGGGCGGGTGCACCCCAAAAAGGGGCCGGATATCATCATCAAAACCTTGGCCCGCCTGCAGGCGTCCGGGCACTGGAATCCCGAAACCATGCGGCTGGTCATGGCGGGGCCGGTGGACGGGGCCTATGCCAAGAAGCTTCAGCTGCTGGCTCGGCGTTTGGGTGTGGACCAAAGCATTGTCTGGACGGGGATGTTGCTGGGCGACGACAAATGGGGCGCCTTGCAATGTGCCGAGGCGTTTTTACTGCCATCGCATCAGGAGAACTTTGGCATTGCGGTCGCGGAGTCGTTATCCGTCAGCGTGCCGGTGTTGATCTCCAAATCAGTCAACATTTGGGCAGAAATCGTGGCCGATGGGGCAGGCACGGCCGGGGAAGATACCGTGGCGGGTTTTGAGCGGCAAATGAAGGATTGGTTCGCGCGATCACCTGCGGAGATCGCGCATATGCGCACGCTGGCCCGGCGTTGTTTCAAGCAGCGCTACACGTCGAAGCGTGCGGCTGTTCAACTGCTTTCCAACATTTATCAGGTCGTGGCATCTGAAAGGTTGGGTAAAGAGCTTGGAGTTGAGAGCTAAGAGTTTCAAACAGCGACCATCCGGAGCGGGCTTGCGCTTCACGGGCGGCGGGGGTCGAGTGTTCGGATGAGGTTGTTGAGAAGATTATCCCGTGGCTGCGCGTTGATGCTTGCCTTGTTCGGGTGGACGTCAGGGGGCAACGCTTTGTTCGAGCTGAGAGCTACCCCTAGCTTACAGCCGGCGGCTCTCGGCTCTTTGCCAGCGGCGGCTTGGGGAATCGATGCGTGTCTGACCTGTTTTGTTCCGATTGATGCGTTGCCGGAGTGGTTGGAGCTGCTGAAAACCTCGGACGTGCGCTGGCTGCGCGAACGAGGGGTGTGGGGCCAGGGGAATGCGTTGAGTGCCGACACCCATGCGAGGATGAAGGCCGAACGGGACGCCGGGTTTCACGTGGTGGCATTTGCGGGAACACCGGAGTCCGTAAGGCCTGAAAGTCCAGGCAACCAATTGCCGGAAGATTTGCAGGCCGTTTATGCCTGCGGGTTCCAACAGGGGCGGGAGTGTGCCGATGTGGTTGATGCGTGGGAACTCTCCGGAGAGCCCGACGTGGGTTATTGCCGGGATCTCCCCGACCGTTTGGCCGCCTATAACAAGGCGATGTATCTCGGTCTAAAGGCCGGGGCGGCCAGCGTGCAGCCCAGTTTACGGGAGAAGATTAAGTTTAAGGATGAGCACAGGGCCGGGGAGCCGGAGACTGATCTTAAACTTTTCCCTTCAACTCACGATGTGGGGATCCCCATCGTGCTCATGGGGGCACTGGCGTTGCCTGCCGGACCGTGGCTGGAGCGTGCATCACGCAATGGAATATTAGATTATACCGATGCGTATAATTTCCATTATTATGGTAATCCGGACGAACTGACAGGGCATATCCTCGCTCAGCGGCACGCGTCACGAGACCTGCAGTCATGGGGCTGGCCGAAGCCTGTCATGCGCCACGGTCGTCCAGCGGATCGGTGGTCGTTATCCGCAGGTTTCAGGCCTTGTGTTTCAAGGCCTCGCGCACTTCCACTCTGGGTCACCGAGTGTGGGTTGGGGGCGGTGGCACCAGACGATTTTCTCAACTCGGAACGCCGCGGACTCCAAGCTGAGTTTACGGTTGCGACTTCGAAACAGGCTCTGGCTGCCCGAGATGTGGCGGTATTCATGCCGTTCATTTTGGTGCACAAGGATGATCCTCATGCGATGGTGATGGCCGATGATGTCGCGCCATTGCCTGCTTGGGATGCGTATGCGAAGTTCACACGGGAAAATCCGTGGCCGCTGCGCAAGCTGTTCAACCAGGCGGGTGAGGGGGCAAATCCCGTGGTGCTGCAATGGTTGCCGGAGGTCGGCACGTTGAGTCACAAGGTGGCGGGCACCTATCGTGTGAACGGACCCGAATTGGTGGGGGGGGAGTTCAGGGTCTATAACTTTAGTGATCGAGAGGTATCGGGGGAATTGGAGGTTCCGGAGACGGTGAACCTGAAAGTGGGTGTAGGGCTCGGCCTTGTGTCGAGCGGTGTGTCCGGAGCGGCCTCACACAAGGTGAGTCCCTACGGCAAACTCACCATTCCCGCGGGTGGCATGGTGAGCGTGCCGGCGAGCTATAGGCCACGGATGGCGGAAGGGTATTTCCGCGAATGGACGACGGTTCGGTTTCGCGACGAATGTCGGCGGGTGTCCCAAGTATTTTTTGGGTTGGAACGCCGACCGGAGGAGCGGGATTTTGCGATGCAACCGGTGAAGGTGCAGCGGCTAGTCGGCACGAGCCGGTTGCAATCCCCGTTGGTCAACATCGAAGGCCTTCCGATGGGGCCGTGGCGGGTGTTTAATGGATTGATCGCTAACGTGTTGATCACTGCTAAAAACACCGAAAGTGTGCCAACCCAAGATACTGGGGCGGGATGGCGGTTTAGTGCCGGAAATCCCTCCAATGATCCACTAGCGCCAACCTACGCCTTGGCCGCCTTACAGGGTGTTCCGGATGGGGCGCGGTTCCTCCGCCTGCATTTGGATCGTCCGATGGATCGGAATGGTTTGGTGCGGGCGGACTTAGTCGACTCGGATGGTCAGCGTTTCACAATCTGGGAGAATTTTGGCAATGTTTATGGTGAGCGCTCTCAGGATGTGTGGTTGGGACTGTCGGATTTTCATCCCCATTTGTGGGGCAAGGCCGTTCCGGGGCATCGAACGCTACAACCTGAAAAGGTGAGGGAGATCATGCTCCGTTTCTATTTCCCGAAGGGTGGTTCGCTCGACGTGGAAATGGATTGGGCGCTCATCAGGCACTAATGGCCTTGGGAATTTGTCGCAGACGCAGGGTGTGACCTTGAGCCGAATTTGAATCGGGTAACTCTTTGATTGTCTTTCAGGTTTCAGGTTTCATCCATCAGGTTTCCCTCCCCCCATGCTCGCCCATCGTCAACGCGGTCTCGTCAACGTTTACGCCTTCATGGCCAATCTGGCGGCGGTGGGCCTGCTACTGCTCTATGGGCAACTGATCGGTTTTGTGAAGGTGGGCGTGGATCTGTCGCCCGAGGTGAACCTGATCCCGTATTGCCTCGCGGTCTTCGTGGGCATGGCGGCCAGCATCGGGCATGTAAGGGCCCGGGGCTACACCCTGCACATACTGGGGGGGTTTGGCGGCATGTCACTGGCGTTGCGCCAGGTGTTTTTTGTGGCGGCGTGCATCTTCGGCCTGATGTTTGCCACCAAGGACCGCATGATCAGCCGTCTTTTCCTCGGCAGCTACCTGGTGCTGCTGTTCGGCATGCTCTCCCACCTGCATGCCTGGCTGCCGTCGTTGCTGGCCCAGTGGTTGTTTGGTGAAAGCTCCCGGCTGCCCACGCTGTTCATCGGCAGCGGCGCCGACATGGACAACCTCGACGACTGGATCAGCAATCGCGGCCACCTGGGCATCACCCCGGTGGGTTTTATCGCCGACGAAAAGCCGTCGCGCGCGGACAACGCCATCGCCCCGTATCTGGGCGGGATCGACCGGTTGCGCGAGATTGCGGTGAAGCATGGTGTGCGGCAGGTGGTGCTGCTCGAGTGGATGGCCGACACCGATCGGTTGGAACGGATCGTCGAGGACTGCGAGGCCGAGGGGTGCCGGTTCCTCATTCACAACAACCTCGACGCGCGTTTCGCCCGTCCGCTCATCCCGGTGCAGGAGGGAGGCCGCCACTTTCTTGCTTTGCAGGAGGAGCCGCTGGAAGATCCGATGAACCGGGCGGGCAAACGCCTCCTCGACATCGCGATCTCGCTGCCGGTGGTGCTCTTTATTTTGCCGCCGTTGTGCGCGCTGGTGTGGCTGGTGCAGCGGCTGCAGGCACCGGGCCCGATGTTTTTTGCCAAACCCCGCGGCGGCCACAACCGCACGGAGTTTAACATGCTCAAATTCCGCTCCATGTATGCGAGGGATCACGACATCAACAAGCAGGCGACCGCGGCCGACAGCCGGATCTATCCGTTCGGCGCATTCCTGCGCAAAAGCAGCCTCGATGAGTTCCCCCAGTTTATCAACGTGCTGCGCGGCGAGATGAGCGTGGTCGGCCCGCGTCCGCACCTGCCGCAGCATGACATCGAGTTCAGCCTCATCAGCAAGGCCTACCGGGTGCGCACGCTGGTGAAGCCGGGCATCACGGGCCTCGCGCAGGTCAACGGCTACCGCGGTGAGATCACCGAGCCGGAGAAGCTGCACCGCCGCGTGTATTGGGACCTGTTTTACGTGACCCACTGGTCGCTGGGCCTGGACGTCCAGATCATCCTCCGCACGGCCTGGCAGGTGGTGTTCCCTCCGCAGACGGCGTATTGATGTGGAAGTCGTGAGTAGCGATATGGAAGTAGGGGGTAGCGAGTAGCGGGTAGTGAGTGACGCATCCTAGCCCTTGAGTGGAGTCGGGATCGTTTAGGCAGGCTGCGAGCTCGCGGCCTACGGTTCGAGCTTTGTCACCCGACCCCGGTGCGCCCAGCCTCGTCACCTCGGCTGCTACGCTGTTTCCATCGGCTTCAGACATTCGCGTAACTTCGCGATCTTGGCGGTTCGACTTGGAGACTGATAATTAGAGCCCAGCGACTAGCCGCGCAGCGCCGGCAGGTGGTCGCGGTTGCGCCAGAGCAGCCGGGCGAGGCCGAGCGCATCCCAGTAGCGCCGCCAGAATTTGCGGGGACTCGACAGCAGGCGGAGCAGCCAGCCGAGGATGAGATTATCCGCCCAAGGCGGGATGTTGGCCTGTCCGCCGGTGAGGAAGGCGATGGCGGCGCCCAGGCAGAGGATCGACGGGCCGCCCCGCCGCTCCGCAGACGGGGCGGGATCAAGGGTTAAGTTGAAGTTTAAGTCGGAGGTTTCCGGAGCACGTTCGACGCTTCCCCTTAAACTTTCATCTTCAACTGCTGTGCTGCCGCCGCGCAGTCGGGCGCGGAGCATCAGGCCCACGCGTTCCTGCACGCCGCCGCCGATCGCCAGCATCACCACGCGCGGTTGGCGCTTCTCGATGCGTCGCACCAGTTCCTCGTCGGTGATCGGGCCGGCCCGGTAATGGGGCGCCAGATACACGTCGTCCGGCGTGACCGGAAAGCCCTGTGCGACCAGCCAGGCACGGTTGCGGGCGTCCTCCCTGGCTGAGGGCATCACCCAAAACACGGCGCCGGGGTGTTTGAGTTCGGGCCGGGCGAGGACCGCCCGGATGAACTTCAGGCCGGAGTGGCGGGGGAGCTTTTCGCCGGTGTAGGCGCGCCAGAGCAGCACCATGAAACCGGAATCTGTTAGCGCGAGATCGGCGGTGGTGAGCGCTTCGCGGTAGGAGGACGATTTGACGAGATCAACCGCCAGGCCTGGCGCGGATGGCGCGACGACGAGCATGGCGCCTGCGGTGCCCGTTGAAGATCTAAGATTAAGGTTAAGTTCCGATCGGTTCGATCCGGCCGGTTCATCCTTCAACTTAATCTTTTCCCTTAAACTGACGCCGTGCCCGCCGTGTATCGCCGCAGACACGGCGTCGTCGAGCGTGCCGGTGAAAAAATCGACACCGAGTACGCGGCGTGTGGGATGGGCAGGCATGAACTCAGTTTAAGATGGAAGGTTAAGTTTAAGCGAAGACACGAGCGGCACCGTTGATGCTTTCGGCAAGCTGATGAATAACGAGACGTTTGAGAAGCTGGTTGTTTGGCAGCGCGGTCACGCGCTCAGTATCGAGGTTTATCAACTGCTCGCGGATTGCCGTGATTGGGGGTTCAAGGATCAGATTACCCGTTCGGCGAACAGCATTGCGGATAACGTGGCTGAGGGGGCGGAGCGTCCAGGCAACGCTGAATATCGCCAGTTTGTAGGGTATGCGAAGGGTTCTGCCGGGGAGTCGCGATCTCAGGTGCTGCGTGCACGGGCATTGGGATATATGACACCTGATACCGCGGATCGGCTGATCGCCGAGTTGCGGGAAATCTCCCGAATGCTGCACGGACTTTATCACAGCTTGGGCGCTTAGGCCCAAGCTGAGGTGAAGTTTTAAGTTTAAGATGAAGTTTTTGTCCGACGGAGTCGGGCGGATGGCGTGGTTCGGCAGCCCTTAAACTTCAACTTTCGACTTCAACTGTTTGAAGAGCGCGGTGAATTGCGCGTTTCAAACTCGGTCCAGCGGCCGACCAGCGCGGCGGATGCGCACCAGAGGACCAGAATCGCGGGATTGTGGAATTGAAAGTCCACCCAAGCGTGCGCTGCGGTGATGAGCAGAGCCAGCACGATGAACATGAAATGGGGGCGCTGCCAGATGCGGTGGCGGATCAGGTGGCGCACGCCGCAGGCCAGCATGGCCAGCAGCAAGCCGGCTCCGATCAGACCCAGCTCGGCGAGGAGCTGTACGTAGTCGTTGTGCGCGTATTCCCAGCGAAGGCGAATGTTAGGATTCCAGGATGCGATATAGATCTCGGGGTAGTTTTTCTGGTAAGTCGGAAAAGCATGACGGAAGCTGCCGGCACCCCAGCCGGTGACCAGTTGGTCCTGAGCCATATCCCAGGTGGCGGTCCGGGCGAGGGTGCGCGAACTCACTGAATTGTCGGTTTTCCCGTCCGACCACAGCTTGCCGAGCTGGCCGAAGGCCGCGTCGGTGTTGAGCAAGTAGGAGCCGAGGCCGATGAACAGGGCGAAGATGGCGCACAACGAGATCATCACCCAAGGGCTGCGGCCCTCGGTGCGATACACCGTGCAGCGCACGATGAAGCCAATGAAGGCGATCAGCGTGAACACCATGAGCAGAATGGTGGCCGCTCGGGAGTTGGTAAGGAACACGGCCAGTCCCAACACCACGCCCAGGAAGGCGAATACCGGCGCGGGGCTGTTGCGCTCCATACGGCGCTCGGCCCGGGAAAAATGCCAGTAGAGCAGACCGGTGCAGAGCATGAGCACGAGGTTGAGGTAGGCGCCTGCGTGGTTTTTATAGATGATCGTGGCGAACGCGTAGCCGGAGGGGAATGGCGTGAACCACAGCACATTCTCCGCGTGCGTGACCTTTTGCAGGATGCCGACGAGGGCGAGCAGCGCGCCGTTGGCCACGATCACGGTGAAGAGCGTCTGCACGGCGGTGCGGCGGGTGACGCCCATCCACAGAGCGCAGGTGAGCAGCCAGGCGGAGCCGTAGATAACCAGCACGCGCCACGCGTTCATGTCGGCGAAGGGCGTGGTCAGGCCCGCGGGCAGCCACTCGATGTGGACGACGGGGACGAGCCACCAGTCGGCGCCTTGGCGCACGTAGACCGCCGCGGGGTTGAGCGCCTGCAAGAGGATGTAGCCGAGCAGCAGCAGTCCCAGCCAGAAGAGGGGGAAGCGAACGAGCTTCGGCCACATGATGAGCTTGAAGTTGCCCTGCGGAGCGAGGTCGCCGCGATAGTGGCGGTTGGTCAGCGCGATCGCGAAGGCGGCCGCGCTCAGGCCGAGGCTGACGAACTGGCTCCACACCTGCATGGTGCCGAGCGCCCAGGGCATGAAACACAGGTTGGCTCCCGCGATGACCAGCAGAAGGGTTTCCAGTGGATGCAGGGCGGCGGAGGCGCGGACATCGCCGCGAAACGACCGGACGGCGGACGACTCGGGGCGGGGGTGGATGTGGCGGGAAGACGGCACGGGGGAGCGAGTTGCCGGCGACTAGAGGGGAGCGGACGGGCGCGAGCAAGCTCGCGCTACGCTGGTCTCGGGTCCCAGGTCGATAGGGCGGGGCCGCTGGGCCCGCCGTGGATAACGAAGGGTATCCGCCAGTCCGAACCGGCGCGCCCAGCGGTCCCGCCCTACCTCCGAGCTTCGGTCAATCGGTTGTCTGAGGTCCCAGGTCTTAATGTCTCAAGGCGGGTGCGACGCGCTTCGCGCGCGGGTGCCGACCTTCCACTTGCGACTTCTCACTTCCGTCTTCCATCACCGATCCCGGCTCGACGCAAGGTCGAGCCCTGCGCCCGCCAGCCAGGTCGCCGTGTTAGAACGACTTTTTGTATTCGAAGCCGGAACCGTCCACGAACGTGAGGGTGTCGTTGTCGATGCGCACCAGCCGGAGCTGCGTGATGCGGTCCACGATGTCGTTCAGGCGGAACACGCGGTCGTTCATGATCACCTTGGGGTCGGTGGGGGAGGCGCGGATGCCGGCGACACGCAGCTTCTCCAGGAATTCATACACCAGCGGGTTCGCGGTGGGGACGCGGGGGATGGCGGGTTTGACCGGCTCGGGGTGGACGACCGCCGGAGCGGGCACGGGCACGGGCGCAGGGGTGGGGACCGGAGTGGGGGCGGGGGTGGCGTGCGGGATGGCGGGCAGCCTGACCTCGATCACCGGGGCGGGGGCCGGAGCGGGGACGGGAGCGGGAGCAATGGGAGACTCCGGCGCGGGCGCGGGGGGCACGGGCGGGACTGAATGGGCCGACGCCACCACCGGTGCGGGCGCGCGGGGAGGGACTGTGGAGTCGTCGCCGAGCAAAAGAAATGCCAGCACGCCGCCCATCACCAGCACGGATGCACCGCCGACCAGCAGGATGACCAGCGTGCGCGCCGGCATGGGCGGACGGCGTTTGGCGATGGGCGCGGCGGGGGCGCCGCCGGCGGTGGGCGCCGCGGGGGGAGGCGGGACGCCCGCCGGGCCTTCCGTCCGCTGACGCTGGGCTTTCTTGAGGGCTTCGTTGATTAAACTCATGGCTGGGGCGCGAAACTCGCGCCAGTTGAAGATGAAAGATGAGGAGTAAGTGGGAACCCTGAAGGCCGGAAGGGCGTGCTGGCAGGAGAGTGAAGGGGAGAAGGCAGGACTTAAACTTAAACTTTTACCTTAAACGGACGTCCGTGAGGGGGCATTCAATCAATCAGCTTGCGGACGTCCTTATAGGCGCGGCGGACGTCCCACCAGGTGACTTCGTCGGAGTCGCGGATGTAGGCGGCGAGGATGGCCTTGTCGCAGAGGTTGTTGATGATTCTCGGAATGCCCTTGCTGTGGCGGTGCACGGCCCGGAGCGCCCAGTTCGTGAAGGTGGGGCGACCCATGCCGCCGGCCAGCGTGAGACGGTGCTGCACGTAGTGGTGCACGTCGTGCAACGTCAGCGGGCGCAGTTCGTGGTGAACCAGAATGCGCTGGCGGAGCTGGCGCAGTTCTTCGCGGGCGAGGACTTCCTTCAACTCGGTTTGACCCATCAGAACGATCTGGAGGAGCTTTTGCTGGTCGGTCTCGAGGTTGGAAAGCAGGCGGATCTGCTCAAGGACCTCGAAGGAAAGGTTCTGGGCCTCGTCGATGATCAGGACGATGTCGCGACCGCGCTCGATGCGCTCGAGCAGCACCCGGTTCATCTGGGCGACGAGGTCGTTCTGGCTGCGGCCGAGTTTGGTTTCCCCGAGCTCGGTGAGGATGGCCTTGAGCATCTGCGTCTCGGTGACGCGGGGATTGAGGATGAGCGCGGTGTCGTAGCGGGCGGGATCGAGCTCGTTGAGGAAGCGGCGGCAAAGGGTGGTCTTGCCGCAGCCGACCTCGCCGATGAGCACGATGAAACCCTTGCGCTCATGCACCCCGTATTTGAGGTGTTGGAGGGCTTCCTGGTGGGTGGGGCTCAGGTAGAGAAACTTGGGATCGGGCGTGATGTTGAACGGCATCTCGTTCAGCCCGTAGTAACTCTGATACATGGCTCATGAAGTAGGTGAGCGCGGAGGTGAACGCACGCCCAAATCACTATAGGCTAAGGAAAAAGAATGTTAAACTGCTTCGGGATCGGCACACCGGCCGTTCCTTTTTAACGCCAAGGTCGCGAAAAACGGATTGGGAGGCGGAATCGCTGCGCCCACCGTGGCATGGGCATTCTGCCCATGGTTTCCAATCCCACGGGCAGAATGCCAATCATTCACTCGCTCACGCTCATGCTCACGGCTACGGTCGAGCCTTCGCGTATCTTCGCGGCCTTCGCGGTTAACGCCGGATCGGATTTATCAACCGCGAAGAACGCGAAATCTCACGAAGTGTTCACCGGAAATCGTCCGACGCGGTTTATTTGCCAGACGGAGCGCGCCGCCGCGCCGGAAAAAGCTTTCGCCGGAGCGGCTTGTGCTCTGTGTTGAGGGCGAGTTTTCGCCCATGCCCATCCGCCAGATCATCGTGACCTTCTACCTCTTGCTCTTCCTGAGCGTGGGCGCGGGGTCGGCGGTGTTTTTTTGGCAGACCCGGCGCGAATACAACCAGCTCCGGCAGGTCGAGCTGGCTACCCAGCGGCGCCTGGCCGAGGCCGAGCAACGCCTGCGCGACCAGGAGCAGGTGCTCCAGCGCCTGCGCACCGACCCGGCCTACGTGGAGATGAAGATCCGCCAGCGTCTCGGCTACGCGCGCCCCGAGGAGTTTATTTTCCGTTTCGAGGATTCACCATGACGATCCAGGAGCGACTGGCGCAGTTTCTCGGCAAAACGCCCGACGTGGCCGGCGCGATTTTCGTCGCGCCCAACGCCACCGTCGTCGGGGACGTGAAGCTCGCGAAAAATAGCAGCGTGTTTTACGGCGCGGTGCTGCGCGGCGATATCAACCGGATCGTCGTCGGCGAGGGTTCCAACATCCAGGACAACGTTGTCGTCCACCTGTCCGACGACGCCGGCGTGCGCATCGGCGACCGCGTCACCGTGGGGCACGCCGCGATCATCCACGCGTGCACCATCGACGACGGCTGCCTGATCGGCATGGGGGCGACGATTCTGGACAACGCGCACATCGGGGCGGACAGCCTGGTGGGCGCGAATTCGCTCGTGCCTCAGGGCTTCACGTGTCCGCCCGGCTCGCTGGTGTTGGGCGTGCCGGCGCGGGTGCTGCGGGCGCTCACGTCGGAGGAGCGCGAGTCGGGCCGCCGGCTCTCGGCGAAATACATCGAGGTGGCCCGGGCGCACGCGGCGCGGTGCCGCGCGAGTTGAAGACTCAGGTTTAAGTTGAAGGCGCGAGATCGCCGGTGCGGGCGGTTCGAGCCGATAATCTTAAACTTTGCCCTTCCTTCTTCGTCACCTCGGGTCGGTTTGGCGCCCGAAGGTTAGGAACGTGTAGCGCCAGTTCGCGTCGCGGCTTTCGCGGCGGGCGAGTTCGCGGGGGAAATCCTTGCGCCAGTCGGGGAAAAACGTGTCGCCGTCGTCGATGGTCGTGTGGACGAGTGTGAGGTGGAGCCGGTCGCCGATGGCGAGGCCCTCCTCGTAAACGCGCTGGCCGCCGCACAGGTAGATCTCGCCGCGCAGCCCTTGGGAAATCCTGACCGCCTCGGTGAGGGTGGACGCGGCGTGCACGCCCGGCGGGATTTTTTCGGGTTCGTGGGTGATGACGACCACGTCGCGATCCTTCACGCAGCTCGGCCATTCCCCGAAGGAGCGCGAACCCATGACGACCGTATGGCCGCAGGTTTTGTCCTGAAAGAACTTCGTGTCCTCGGGGATCGACCACGGCAGGCCGCCGCGCCGGCCGATGACGCGGTTCTCGGAGCAGGCGACGATGAGATGGACAGGCTTGGGCATGAGGAGGGGGAGGCACTGTTAGTGTAGGGCTCGACCTCGTGTCGAGCCGCGAGACGCCTGCGGGCGTCTTGCCATAATTACAGGGGTTACCCGTTTCCGGGCTTCCGTCCTTCCGCGCTTCCGTGATGATCTTTTGAAAACCACCCCATGCTGTCCTGCCGCAACCTCACCGTCCGTCCGCGCGCGGGCGCGGCCGCGCTCGTCCACGGCGCCACCGCGCATTTTCCCGCCGGCGGACTCCACGCGCTCATCGGTCCGTCGGGCTGCGGCAAGACCACGCTGCTCAAGGGCATCCTCGACATCCTGCCGTCCGAGGGCGAGGTGTGCCTCCACGGCCGGGTACTGGCCGAGCGCGGCGAGTTGTTGCGCGACGTGGCGTTCGCCCCGCAGTTCAGCATCGCGCACGGCAAGCTCACCGTGGCCGAGTCGGTGGACTGCGCGCTGCGGTTGTATCAGAAAACCGACGACGCCACCCTGGTCGCGCGCAACGCCGAGCTGCTCCAGCTCGTGGGCCTGACCGAGCGCGGCGGCACGCTGGTGGAGAAACTCAGCGGCGGCCAGTTGCGCCGGCTGGGTCTGGCGCTCGAGCTCACGACCGACCCGGCATGCCTGCTGTGCGACGAGGTGACGAGCGGACTCGATCCGCGTTCGGAGGATCAGATCCTCGCGGTGTTGCGCGCGCTGGTGGAGCAGCGGGGAAAAACGGTCGTCTGCGTGATCCACAACCTGGCCAAACTTTCCCAATTCGACACGGTCACGGTCGTTTCCGAGGGCTCGGTGGTCTGGCAGGGGCCGCTGCGGGCCATGCAGGAACATTTTGAAATCGCCGACGCGCTGGAGCTCTACGACCGCCTGAGCGAGCGACCGCGGGGTTACTGGCAGGAGCGCTGGGCGGCGGTCGTGGCGGGCACGAGTGACGAGAGCGTCGTTCCGATGCCCGAGTCGCCTGAGAACGCGGCACGGCGCGCTCCCTCGGAGCGGCCCTCGGCGCTGTCGCAACTGGGCACGTTGCTCGCCCGCCGCTGTCGGCTGCTGGTGCGCGACCGCGGCTACATGCTGCTCACGCTCGCGATCACGTTCGGGTTTCCCTGCCTGGTGGTGATCTTCGCCCTCGGCGGCCTGCCGCAGATGAAGGGCCTGGCGCTGGAGAACACCGGCGGATTTTTGGAGACGTTGCAGGCGAGGGCGGCCTACCGGCAGTCGGCGGCGGAGACGGCCACGCTGGTGTCGGGGCTGATCATTTTCCAGGTCATCCTGCTGTGCCTGATGGGCAGCAACAACGGCGCGCGCGAGATCGCCGCCGAGCGTTCGCTCTACGAAAAGGAACGCATGTCCGGGCTGCGTCCGGCGGCCTACGCGTGGTCGAAGCTCCTCTACACCGCGCTGCTCGGCGCGGCGCAGGGCGTGTGGATGACGATTTTTGTGAAGCTCCTGTGCGAGTTTCCCGGCGGCTGGGGCGCGCAGCTCGCCGTGCTAAGCGCGACCGGCGCGTCGATGAGCGTGGTGTGCCTGGGGTTGTCGGCCGTGCTGTCGTCGCCGGACAAGGCCTCGCTGCTCTCGATCTACCTCGTGGGCTTCCAGCTGCCGCTGTCCGGCGTGGTGCTGGCGCTGCCGGCCGCGTTGGTCTGGGCGGTGCGGCCCTTCATCGCGACGTATTGGGGCTGGGCGGGCTATCTCATGGCGATGACCGACTCGCGGTTCTATGACGCGGTGGTGATGCTGGACAAAGGCTGGCTGTCGCCGCCGGTCGTCGCAGTGGCGGTCTTGGGCGCGCATCTCCTGACCGGCGCGGCGCTGGTGTTTTGGGGTTGCCAGCGAAAATGCTGGCCGTGACCTTTGCCGCAACCCCCTCTATGTCGCTGTCGCCGATGCGTTTTGCGCCCCGTTTTGTGCTGTTCGCGGCTTTGGCCGCACCGCTGTTGTTCCTAACGTCCGGCTGCGGACGCTCCGGCGAACCCTTCCCGGTGCGCTCGTTTCTGGCGGCCCCGGACAACCTCCAGGGCAACCGTTACGTGCTCGAAGCCGAGATCGATCAGCAGATCAACTGGCGCGAAGGCATCGGCCGGCTCATCGCGGTGAGGACGTTGCGCGACGATGTCCGCCTGCCCCTTTTCATTTCCGATTCGTTGAAGGCCAATCTGCTCGTGGCCCAGCGCTATCGCTTCGAGATCACCGTGCGCAAGGGCGGCCTGCTCTACGTCGAACGCCTCAAAAAACTCTGACCATGCGCCGTCTGCCCCTTCTTCTCGTCCTGACCGCCGGCGCCGCCGCGCTGCACGCGCAGGAAATCCCGTCCGACGCCGCGGCGGCCGCGACTTCGACCGCCGCCGCCGCCAAGACCGCCGGCAAAGCCGCCGCAACCCGCCCCGACGCCAAGGCCGGCGCGGTCGAATCGCTGGCCCGCGCGGTCAACGTCAACAGCCTGGAAAGCGGCACGCTGCTGCAGATCATCAACCAGGCCTTCGACACCAACTCCGACTCGATCAACCCCGAGAACGGAACCATGAACTGGAAGGGGCATTCCTACGACCTCGGCCAGTTCCGCGTTTTCCGCGGTCGCTTCGAACGCTACCTCTCGCTGCCGCCCACGCGCGACCAGGACGTTTATGGCGCGACCTTGGACGAGATCTTCAAGCTCCTCTCCACCCGCACGGCCAACGGCACCCAGGAAAACGTGGTCGAGGCCTGGAAACTTTTGTATCGCGCCTCCGAGTTCGACGCCGACGGCGGCAACAGCCTCGGCGTGGCCAACCAGGTCTTCAACGCCTGGCGCATTCGTGACGAGAAACAGGCGTTGGGGGTTGCGCAAACCGAACTCGAACGGCTTCGCAGGCAACAGCAGGGCAGCGTCGTTTACGGCGGCGATGTGCTGGCCGCGCAGGGTGGGAAAGCCGCGAGCGACGCGGTTTCGTCCGCCGCGCTCCTGGGCACGAGCGGCAACTCGAGCTCATCGAATAACTCGAATACGTCGAACAACCCGGGCACGACCGGTGGCGGAACGACCGGGGCGGGAAATTCGGGAGGAAAAAGCAGTGGCGGGGGCACCTCCTCTTCGGGCAGCACCGGAGGTATTGGTCAAAATGTGACTGTTGGTCCGACCGGCCAGCTCTTCCACGTCCGCGAACTCGCCGAGACTGAAGCCAAGATCCAGGCGCTCTCCGCTGCCGGCCTCCTGTCCGTCACCCAGGCCAAGCTCCAGTTTCAGAGCCAGATCATGAGCCTGTTCCTCCAGCGCCGCTTCCAGCACGCGCTGATCGCGTCGAGCTTCTACCGGTTTATCTTCAAGGGCTCCCACCAAAACTTGGAAGTGGGCAAGAAGGAGCTGGCCTCCTTCATGCCGTCGAGCGACCTGGCCTTCACCGTCGAGACCATCGAGTTCCTCTCCCGCGAGGCCATCAACGACATCAACAACGGCATGGCCGCCGTGCGCGCCAGCTACGACGACAACCGCAAGATCGCCGCGCTCGAACGCCTGCAGGAGACGTTCTTCCTCGGCGAATACATGCCGGCCGTCACCCAGTTCGAGCCCGGCCGCAAGGAGGCGCTGCTCACCCTTTACCGCAAGGTGGACGAGGCGCGGAAGCTCGCCGACCTGCGCGATTACGACGCGGTCATCGCGCTGACCGGCGAGATCGCGACGCTCACCGGGGATTTCCGCTCCCCCGAGGTGACCGCCGCCGTGCGCTCCGCCCAGCGCATGAGCACGCTTTCGCTCAACGCCGCCCAGCAGGCCGCCGCCACCGGCGACTACGCCCGGGCCCAGGAGTTTGTGGAGAAGGCCGCGCAACTCTGGCCGCTCAACCCCGCGATCAAGAACTACACCGAGAACATGGCCTCGCAGGCCGATCTCGGCACGCAGGCCGCCGCCGTGTTCGACGAGTCGATCAAGCGCGACGACTTCCGCCGCATCTACGAGCGCCGCGCCGAGCTCGCGGTCGCCTTCCTCAACGACAACGTGCGCGGGCCCCAGCTCAAGGCGGTGATCGACCGTATGGCCCGCGTGGAGATCTACCTCGCGCAGACCGAGGAGCTGCTTGCGCAAAACAACGCGTTCTCCGCATGGGAGGCGCTCGCCGCCGCCGCCACGTTCGCGCCGAACGACGTGGTGCTCAACCAGCGCATGGCCCAGCTCGCCCCCCGCGTGGCCGGATTCGTCGGCCGCCTCGATCAGGCCAGGCGCTACGAGGCCGACCAGCACTACGCCGCCGCGCTCACCCAGTATCTCGCCGCCCAGGACATCCACCCCGCCAGCCAGCTCGCCCGCACCGGCCTGGCCCGGGTCGGCGAGGCGATCATGACCCAGCTCGCGGCGGAGGTTCCCGCCGCGGCCGTCGAAAAATGACCGCTCCGCTCTTCCGACGCGAATCCCCATGACGAGCCCCTTTGCAGAAAGAAAAAAAGGAAATTTCGGGGCGGCTGTTTCCTCGCTTGGATAACCGGCGTCACCCCGATAATAAGAGTCTCAGCTTCAATACCCTTGCCCCATGATCAAAATCGATGCCTACGACCTCGCCTCCTACGTAAAGTCCCAGCGCGGCGGCCCGCTGCTCACCATCATCGACGAGGTGCGCGATTTCGTTTTTATCAAGGACCTCGACGGCCGGTTTCTTTTCAGCAACCGCGCCCACCTGGCGCACCTCGGCCGCACCGAGGCGCAGGTGCTTGGGAAGAGCGACTTCGATCTGTTCCCGGCCAAGCTGGCCGAGGCCTTCTACGCCTCGGAGACACACCTCTTTGAAACGCAGATTCCGGTGGTGCGCCTCCAGGAATCGGTTGATTCCACCGGCCAGAAGTTTTTTTCCACGGCCATCAAGATGCTGGTGAGCGACAGGCGCGGAAACGTGCTCGGGCTGATCGGCACGGTGCATCGCATCGCCTCGCAGGACTCGATCGACATGGAGCAGTCCAAGAACCACATCATGTCGATCCTGCGCCACCAGCCGGGCGTGACTCCGAGCCAGTTGAAGGCCTTCGAGGCCACGCTGCCGTCGCTGCCCTCGCTTTTGTCCAAGGACTGAGTGAAGGGTCCGAGGGGAGTCTGCGATTCCGGGGCTCCCCGCCGGATTGATCATTCGCCGGGCAAAAAAAACGGCGTCCATGTGATGGACGCCGTTGGATGAAAAACACGGGATGCGGGCCGCTTATTCCTTGGCGGTCACGATGCGGATGCTCTCGACCTCGACGCGGTCGATGGGGGTGCTCTTTTCGCCGCCGCCGCCGGTGGTGGTGGGGACGTTGGCGATCTTTTCGAGGACGTCGTCACCGGCGACGAGCTGGCCGAAGGCGGTGTATTGCTTGTCGAGGAAGCGGGCGTCGCCGTGGCAGATGAAGAACTGGCAGCCGGCGGAGTCCGGGCTGGCGGCGCGGGCCATCGAGAGGACGCCGCGGACGTGGGGCTTGGCGTTGAACTCGGCCTTGATCTTGTAGCCGGGATCGCCGGTGCCGGGGATGCCGCGCGCGCCCTTCTTGGTGTTGGGGCAGCCGCCCTGGATCATGAAGCCCTTGATGATGCGGTGAAACGCGGTGCCGTCGTAGAACTTCTCGTTGGCGAGCTTCTTGAAATTTTCGACGGTCTTGGGCGCGACGTCGGTGTAGAATTCGACGGTCATTTCGCCGAGGGAGGTCTTGATGATGGCTTGTTCTTTGGGAGTGCTCATGGATGAAAACGCCAAGCAAGCCTCCGCCCGCGAAGACGCGCAAGCCGATTAAGGGCGGAGGATATGCCCGGTCCGGCCGGGTTATTCCACGAGACGGTAGCCGATGCCCGACTCGGTCTTGAAGAAGCGCGGCCGGTCGGGCTCGGGCTCCAGTTTCTGGCGGAGATGGGTCATGTAAACGCGCAGGTAGTGCGTCTGCTCCTCGGCGTTGGGCCCCCAGATTTCCCGAAGGATCTGGCGGTGCGTGAGGACTTTCCCCCGATGGGACACGAGGAGGCGCAGGAGTGCGTATTCCTTGGCGGACAACTTCACGTCGGCGCCGTCCTTGGCCACGGTGCGGCGGGTGAGGTCGACTTCGACGGGGCCGAATTTCACGACGCTCACCTCGTCGCCCGGGTGGGCGCGGCGCAAGAGCACGCGCAGGCGGGCGAGCAGTTCGCCTCCGCCAAAAGGTTTGGTGAGGTAGTCGTCGGCGCCGGCGTCGAGGGCGGCGATTTTCTGGGCCTCCTCGCCGAGGACGGAGAGGATGAGGACGGGCACCTGGCTCCATTCGCGTAGGCGGCGCAGGACGTCGAGCCCGCCGAGGTCGGGGAGCCCGAGATCGAGAATGATGGCGTCGGGACGCTTCAGCGCGGCCTCGCTCAGGCCGAGCTGGCCGCCATCGGCCTCGCGCACGGCGTAGCCGGCGGCCTCAAGGGTGATGCGGAGCAGGCGGCGGATCTGCACCTCGTCGTCAATGATGAGGATGTCGGGTTTGACGGACGCGTTGCTCATTCCGCCGGCACGCTACCATGCGGCGTGTGGGGCAGGTAAACGGTAAACACCGCGCCGCCGCCGGGGTTTTCGCCGGCGACGATCTCGCCGCCTTGCGCGGCCACGAAGCCCCGGATGATGGAAAGCCCCAGGCCGAGTCCGCCGGCGCGGGCCGCGTCGCCGCGCTGGAATTTCTGGAACAGGCGCTCGTGCATCGCGGGCGGCAGGCCGGGGCCCCGGTCGGCGACGGTGAAGAATACCCGCGGCCGGTCGCGCGCGCCCTCGACGCCGCAGGCGAGGAACACGGGAGTGCCGGCGGGCGTGTGGAGCGCGGCGTTGAGGAGGAGGTTGGCGACGACCTGTTCCATGAGCGCGGCGTCGGCGCGGAAGAGCGGCATGTCGTCGGGCACGACGACTTCGAGCTGGTGGCCGTCGAGGGACTCGCGCACGCCGTCGAGGGCGGCGTTGAGTAGGTCGCGGGCGTCGCACCAGTCGAGGCGGGGGCGGAGGGCGCCGGTCTCGAGGCGGGTCTGGTCGAGGAGGTTGCCGACGAGGCGGTTGAGCCGGCGGGTGGCGGTGCGGATCTCGCCGACAATTCGTTCGCGAGTGGCAGAGTCGGCGGTGGCGAGGTTTTCGGCGGCGGAGCCGATCACCGCGAGCGGCGTCTTCAATTCGTGGGAGACGGCGTCGAGGAGGGTGCGGTGAAGCTTGTCGGACTCGGCGAGGAGCTTTTCGCGTTCGCCGGCGGCGCGGAGGAGTTCGCGTTCGACGATCAGGGCGAGCTGGGCGGCGAAGCTTCCGGAGAGTTCGCGCTGGGCGAGGCCAAGAGGGACGTCATCGGGAAGCCGGAGCACCAGCACGCCGAGGGCGGTGTCGTCGCGGAGGAGGGGCAGGTGAAAACCCTCGGCGGAAGGCAGCGTGTCGGTGAAGCGCCCGGCGGGCTTGCGGTTGCGCCAGGCCCAGGCGGAGACGCCGCGTTCCTTATCGGAGAGGGTGAAGGAGCCGGCGAAGTGGGGAGTGAGCGCGTCCTCGGCATCGCCGAGGAGGAGGGCGCTTTTGGCGTTGAACCGTTCGTCGGCTTGGCGGAGGGCGGTGAAGACGGCGTCGTCGAGGGTGCGGGCGACGCCGAGGGCCTGGGTGAGGTGGAAGAGCGCGGTGGCGCGTTCTTCGCGGAGGCGTTCATGGCGGGACTGGGCGCGGACTCGGGCGGTGAGCTGGCCGGCGACGAGGGCGACGATGAAATAGGTGGCGAACATCATGCCGTCCTCGAACTTCGAGATGACGAACGTGAAGAGCGGCGGGATGAAGAGGAAGTTCCAGGTGAGCGCGCTGAGCACGCCCGCGACGAGCACGGGCCAGCGGCCGACGCGCAGGCTCAGCACGATGACGGCGAGCAGGTAAAGCAGTCCGACGGCGAGGTAGCCGGTGTAGGGGACGAGGAACCATCCGGCCAGGGTGAGCGCGGCGAGCACGCCGAGGACGTCGTAGTATTCCCGGGCGGGCGAAGCGAAGGCCGTCTCCCAGTCGATGCGAAGGCCGGGTTTTTCCGCGAGGCGCTCGGCGGGAACGACGTAGATATCGATGGGGCCGCTGGCGCGGAGCAGGCGGTCCACAAGGCTGCCGCCGCGCAGCCAGTCGAGCCAGCGGGGATTGCGGGATTTGCCGACGACGATCTGGGTGGCGTTGTTTTGAAAGGCGACGCGCACAAGGGCGGCGGCGATGTTTTCGTCGTGGGTGACCACGATCTCCGCGCCGAGTTCGCGGGCGAGGGCGAGGTTTTGGTCGCGGCGACGCTGGTCCTCGGGGGCGAGCTCGCGGCTCGACTCGACGCTGACCGCGATCCACGAGGCGCCCTGGGAGGCGGCCATGCGGCGGGTCCAGCGGACGAGCTGGGTGGAGGACGGGCTGGGCCCGACGGCGACGAGGAGCCGTTCGCCGGAGCGCCAGACGGTCTTGAGCGGGCCGGCGGCGCGGAGCTCGCGCAGGCGTTTGTCCACGCGCTCGGCCACGAAGCGCAAGGCGAGCTCGCGCAGGGCGGTGAGATGGGTGTCCTTGAAAAAACCTTCGGCCGCGGCGGCGCGCGCCTGGTCGCCGAGGTAAACCTTGCCCTCCTTCAGGCGTTCACGGAGGGCCTCGGGCGTGAGGTCGATGAGCTCGATCTGGTCGGCCAGCTCGAAGACGGAGTCGGGGACGGTTTCGTGGACGGTGGCGCCGGTGATCTGGCGAACGGCGTCGGCGCGGCTCTCGATGTGCTGGACGTTGAGCGTGGTGAAGACGTCGATGCCGGCGTCGAGCAGCTCGATGACGTCCTGATAGCGTTTGGGGTGGCGCGAGCCTTCGGCGTTGGTGTGGGCGAACTCGTCGACGAGGACGAGGCGGGGGCGCGGCTGGCGGGCGAGGATGCCCTCAAGGTCCATCTCGGTGACCTGGATGCCGCGATACGCGATGGAGCGGCGCGGCTGGACGGGGAGGTTTTCGAGGAGGGCCTCGGTTTCGGCGCGCCGGTGGGTTTCGACGATGCCGACGAGGAGGCGGGCGCCGTCCTTGTGCTCCTGCTGGGCGGCGCGGAGCATGGCGTAGGTTTTGCCCACGCCGGGGCACATGCCGAAGAAGATCTTCAGCCGGCCGCGACGGGCGCGCTGTTCGTCGCGCTGGAGCGAGGCGAGCAGGGCATCGGGGTCGGGACGATGATCGTGGGCGGGATCGGGCACGGAGGTGTTAAGGACTAATGAACACTAGCCGGCTCGGAGGCGGAGGGAAGCACGCTGACGGGTCCGATGCGCGGAGGCCCTTCCTGTCGCGTGCAGGAGCGGATGACGAGCGCGGTGAAGAGCGCGAGGCCGGCCAGGATCAGCAGGGCTTTCAGCGGTGATGGCAGATAACGTTTAGGGGTGGGCATGGTCGAGGGCCAGGTTGAGGAGGAAGACATTGACCCCGGGTTCGCCGAGGAGGTTCAGGCCGCGGGTGTCGGTGTGCGTGGCGATGAGCTGGGTGACCGTGGCGAGCGGGAGACCGCGGACGCGGGCGATGCGGGACGCCTGGAGCGTGGCGTTGGCGAGGCTGATGTGCGGGTCGAGTCCGCTGGCCGAGGCCGTGACGGCGTCGGCGGGCACGGGGGCGTCGGGGGCGAGGCCGTTGGCGGCGCGGTAGGCGGCGACATTGGCCTTGATGGTGTCGGCGAGCTTTTGACTGGTGGGGCCGAAGTTGGTGCCGGAGGAATTGGTGGCGTCGTAGCCGGTGCCGGCGGCGGAGGGACGGGAGTTGAAATATTTCTCGGAGGTGAACGACTGGCCGAGCAGGGCGGAGCCGCGCACGGAGCCGTCGGCATCGGTGACGAGGGAGCCGTTGGCCTTGGCGGGGAAGAGCGCCTGCGCGCCGGCCCAGACGGCGAGGGGGTAGGCACCGCAGAGCAGGACGGCGAGGACGGCGGTAAGGAGGACGGCGGTGCGAAGCTCGGAGACGAAAGTTTTCATGACGGAGGGATGGAGGAGAACGGAGGTCGGAATCGGAGGGGTTACACAGAGGGCACGAGAGGGAGCACAGAGGTCACGGAGGACGGATAGCGGAAGAGTTTGGCTCTGTGGTCTCTGTGCGACCTCTTGTGCCCTCTGTGTAACTGGATTTGTTTTTGAAATCAGACGAGGTGGAGGGCGTTGATGAGGACGTCGATGAGCTTGATGCCCACGAAGGGCACGATCATGCCGCCGAGGCCGTAGATGATGAGATTGCGGACCAGCATGGCCGACGCGCCGATGGGGCGGTAGGCCACGCCCTTCAGGGCGAGCGGGATGAGCGCGATGATGACGAGGGCGTTGAAGATCACTGCGCTGAGGATCGCGCTGAGCGGCGAGCCGAGGTGCATGATGTTGAGCGGGGCGATGGCGGGGAAGGCGCCGACGAGCATCGCGGGGATGATCGCGAAGTATTTGGCCACGTCGTTGGCGATGGAGAACGTGGTGAGCGCGCCGCGGGTGATGAGCAGCTGTTTGCCGATGGCGACGATGTCGATGAGTTTGGTCGGGTTGCTGTCGAGATCGACCATGTTGCCGGCCTCCTTGGCGGCCTGGGTGCCGGTGTTCATGGCGACACCGACGTCGGCCTGGGCGAGGGCGGGGGCGTCGTTGGTGCCGTCGCCGGTCATGGCAACGAGATGGCCGTCGGCCTGCTCCTGGCGGATGCGGGCGAGCTTCATCTCGGGCGTGGCCTGGGCGAGGAAGTCGTCCACGCCGGCCTCGGCGGCGATGGCGGCGGCGGTGAGCGGACTGTCGCCGGTGATCATCACGGTGCGGATGCCCATGGCGCGGAGCTGGGCGAAGCGTTCCTTGATGCCGCCCTTCACGACATCCTTGAGGTAGATGACGCCGAGCGCGGCGGCCTGGCCGTTGGCGGATTCGGCGACGACGAGCGGCGTGCCGCCTTGGCGGGAGATTTTATCGACGGATTCATTGATCGCGGCGGGGTAGCTGCCGCCGAGGGATTCGACCCAGGCTTTGACGCTGGCGGCGGCACCCTTGCGGATCTGGCGGGCCGGATGGTGGTCGATGGCGGAGAGGTCCACGCCGCTCATGCGGGTTTGCGCGGTGAAGGGCACGAAGACGGCGTGGGGTGGGCCGAGCTCTCGTCCGCGCAGGCCGAACTTTTCCTTGGCGAGGACGACGATGCTGCGGCCCTCGGGCGTCTCGTCGGCGAGCGAGGAGAGCTGGGCGGCGTCGGCGAGGCGTTCGGCGGTCACGCCGGGGGCGGCGACGAACTCGGCGGCCTGACGGTTGCCGAGGGTGATGGTGCCGGTCTTGTCGAGGAGGAGGACGTCGATGTCGCCCGCGGCTTCGACGGCGCGGCCGGACACGGCGAGCACGTTGCGCTGGAGCAGGCGGTCCATGCCGGCGATGCCGATGGCGCTGAGGAGTCCGCCGATGGTCGTCGGGATGAGGCAGACGAGGAGCGCGATCAACGTGGTGATGGAAAACGCCACGCCTGCGTAGTCGCCGAAGGGTTTGAGCGCGAGGATGACGAGCAGGAAGATGAACGTGAGCGCGGAGAGCAGGATGGTGAGGGCGATCTCGTTGGGTGTCTTCTGACGGGACGCGCCTTCGACGAGGCTGATCATGTGATCGAGGAAGCCTTCGCCGGGATTGGCGGTGATGCGGATGAGGAGCGTGTCGGAAAGGACGGAGGTGCCGCCGGTGACGGCGCTGCGGTCGCCGCCGGCCTCGCGGATGACGGGCGCGGATTCGCCGGTGATGGCGGATTCGTCCACGGACGCGGCGCCCTCGACGACCTCGCCGTCGCCGGGGATGAGTTCGCCGGCCATGACGAAGACGAGGTCACCCTTGGCGAGCAGGGTGGCGTCGATGGATTCGAGGGAACCGTCCTTCTTGCGGCGGTTGGCGACGAGCTGTTTGCGGGAAGCGCGCAGGGCGCGGGCCTGGGCCTTGCCACGGCCCTCGGCGACGGATTCGGCGAAGTTGGCGAAGACGACGGTGAAGAGGAGCCAGAGGGCGATTTGCAGGACGTAGCCGAACGGGTCCTTCGAGGTGAAAAGCTGCTGGAACGAGAGAAACGCGCCGAGGAGCGTGATGAACATCACGGGGTTCTTCAGCTGGGTGCGCGGATCGAGCTTCTTAAGGGAGTCGAGGGACGCCTGGCGCAGGATGGCGGCGTCAAAAAGGGAGGCTGCTTTGGTGCTCATTGTAGTAGGCGATGGGCTAGAGGCGATGGGCGATGGGCGGTCAGAACAGATTGCCGGCGGTCATGAGGAAGTGTTCGACCACCGGACCCATCGCCAAGGCGGGCAGGAAGGTGAGCGCGCCGACCAGCACGACGGTGCCGACGAGAAGGGCCACGAAGGCGACGCCCTCGGTCTTGAACGTGCCGGCGCTGGCGGGCACGAGGCGCTTGCCGGCGAAGTTGCCGGCGAGGGCGAGGATCGGGACGATCATCAGGAAACGGCCGACGAGCATCGCGAGGCCGAGCGTGGTGTTCCAATGCGGGTCGCCGTCGGCGGGGTTGGCGGTGAGACCGGCGAAGGCGCTGCCGTTGTTGCCGACGGCGGAGCTGAAGGCGTAGAGGATCTCGCTAAAACCGTGCGGACCGGCGTTGTTGAGTCCGGCCACGCCCCACTTGGCGACGCTGGCCCAGGCGGTGAAGCCGAGGATGGTCGCGGCGAGCACCATGAGGGCGATCATGACGAGCTTCACGTCGTAGGCCTCGATTTTTTTGCCGGCGTATTCGGGCGTGCGGCCGACCATCAGGCCGGCGATGAACACCGCGAGGATGACGAAGACCAGCATGCCGTAGAGTCCGGAGCCGACGCCGCCGAAAATGACCTCGCCGGTCTGGATGTTGAAGAGCGGCACGAGTCCGCCGAGCGGCGTGAACGAGTCGTGCATGGCGTTGACCGCGCCGCAGGAGGCGTCGGTGGTGATGGTGGCGAAGAGGGCGGAGTTGAAGACGCCGAAGCGCACATCCTTGCCTTCCATGTTGCCGTCGGCGGTGGCGACGCCGAGCGACTGGTGGACGGGATTGCCGGCGGCCTCGGCCTTCCAGGCGACCAGCGCGCCGGCGACGAACATGACGGCCATCGCGCTCCACACGGCCCAGCCGTGACGCTGGTTTTTCACCATGCGGCCGAGCCACCAGGTGAGCGCGCTCGGGATCGCGAAGATCGAGAGCATCTGGATGAAGTTGGAGAGCGGCGTGGGGTTCTCGAAGGGATGGGCGGCGTTGGCGTTGAAGAAGCCGCCGCCGTTGGTGCCGAGCATTTTTATCGCGACCTGCGAGGCGACCGGACCCTGGGCGATGGTTTGGGTCGCGCCTTCGAGCGTGTGCGCGGTCGTGTAGGGCGAAAAGTTCTGGATGATGCCTTGCGAGACGAGGAAGAGCGCGAACACCAGCGAGAGCGGCGCGAGCAGGTAGTAGGTGACGCGGACGGTATCGACCCAGAAGTTGCCGAGGGTCTTGGCGGAGTGGCGGGCGATGCCGCGCACGAGGGCGGCGGCGATGGCGATGCCGGCGGCGGCCGAGGTGAAGTTATGGATGGTCAGCGCGACCATCTGCGAAAAATACGACATCGTCGTCTCGCCGCCGTAGCTCTGCCAGTTGGTGTTGGTCGTGAAACTGGCGGCGGTGTTGAACGCGAGATGCTTCGAGAGTCCGGGCAATCCCTGCGGGTTGAGCGGCAGGAGATCCTGATGGCGCAGGATGAAGTAAGTGAAGACCAGGCCGACTGCGCTGAAGACCAGCAGTGAGCCGGTGTAGGCGAGCCAGCCCTGCTCCCTGGCGGGATCGACGCCGATGAGACGGTAGGTCGCGCGCTCTACGGGTTTGACGAGACGGTCGAGAAACGTGCGGCCGTCGGTGTCGAGCACCCGCACGAGGTAGAGTCCGAGCGGTTTGGTGACGAGGAGGAGCGCGGCGAGGTAGAGCGCGAATTGGAACCAGGCGTTGGCGTTGTTCATGACGAGGGCGGCGCGGGCCGTTTAGAATTTTTCGGGACGGACGACGGCGACGACGAGGTAGGCGAGGCAGGCGAGGGCGAGGAGGCCGATGAGGATGTTTTCCATGGCGGGAGGGCGCGTTAGCGGAGTTTGCCGCAGAGCCAGGCGTAGCCGGCCGAGACGGCGAAGAACGCGGTGGAGAGCGCGATAAAAGTGAGGTCGTTCATGCGGACCCCATCCTAGCCGTTGCGGGCGCGCCGGCCTAATTAAGAGGCGGGCCCCGGGCATTAAAAAAACATTAACGCGGGGGCGCCCCATTTGGGATTTGGCCTTTTTGGATTTGGGATTTCCCTGAGGCGAGATGCCTTACTTCGACCACAACGCCACCACGCCGCTCGCGGCCGTCGCCCGTGAGGCCTGGCTGCGTGCGCAGGACGAGGCGTGGCAGAATCCGTCGAGTCCTTATCGCGCGGCGGCCCAGGTGAAAATCCGGCTCGACGCGGCGCGCGAGAAGTTCGCCATCCTCCTCGGCGACGAGGCGGAGCGCTACGTGTTTACATCTGGCGCGACCGAGGCGGCGAACATGGTGCTGTCCTGGTGGGCGAAAATGTTGCCCGCCGACGCGCTCATCGCGGTCAACCCGACCGAGCATCCGTGCGTGCTGGAACCGGCGAAGCATTTTTTTGGCGACCGCATCCGCTGGCTTAAGACCGATGCCAGCGGTGTCGTCGATATCGCGGCGCTGAATAAGAGTAACCTATTGGGTTACACTTTGGATCGGGTGGCCGCGGTGGTGGTGATGGCGGCGAACAACGAAACCGGGGTGCTCCAGCCGTGGGCAGAGATTGCGGCGGCGTGTCGCGAGGCGGGCGCGTCGTATCTGTGCGACGCGTCGCAGTGGGTCGGAAAACTTCCGGCGGGCGGGATCGGCGGCGACGGCTTCGTGATCGCGTCGGCTCACAAGTTCGGCGGGCCGAAGGGCGTGGGTTTGTTGAAGCTCGCGCCGCAGTCCGAGGGTCTGTGCGGTCAGCTCGGCGGCGGGCAGGAGCACGGGCATCGCGGAGGCACCGAGGATTTTCCGGCGATCGCGGCGATGGGTTCCGCGCTGGCCGAGGCGGAACAGAAAAAGGTTTTCCTGGAAACGGAGCGGCTGCACTGGCGCGAGGAATTCGAGCGTGCGGTCGTGGCCGTGGTGCAGGGTGTGCGCGTGGTCGCGGCGGGTGCGGACCGGCTTTGGAACACAGTGTCGCTGGTCATGCCGTTCGCCGACAACACGCGCTGGGTCGCGCGGCTCGACAAACGCGGGTTTCAGGTTTCGACCGGCTCGGCTTGCGCGACCGGCAAGGCGGGGCCGTCGCATGTGCTGGCCGCGCTGGGATTCGACGCCGACGAGGCGAAACGCGTGGTGCGCGTGAGCTCCGGCTGGGAGACGTCCGCCGACGACTGGAGGGCGTTGGCGGCGGCGTTTGGCGAGGTGGCGGCCGAGGTGAAGAGTTGAGGTTTGTTTTGCATCCGCCGGCGGGGTGGATTGCGTGAGCCTCTTTCATGCGCCTTCGCCGGATCACGCTGCAGCACTTTCGCAACATCCCCTTTGCCGAACTCGCGTTCGAGGGGCGGCAGCAGTTTTTCGTAGGCGACAACGGCCAGGGCAAAACCAACCTGCTGGAGGCGGCGGGCTTCGTGAGCGCGCTGCAGTCGTTTCGCACGGCGGACACGCGCGTGCTGATCGCGCACGGCCAGACCGAGGCGGCGCTGGCGTGCGAATTCGAACACGAAAAATTCGGGGTGACCAAACTCGTCATCAAGCTGCGCGCGGGCGGCAAGGAGGTCTGGTGCGACGGCGAAAAAGTCACGCGGTTGGGCGATTACCTCGGACGGTTCCCCACGGTGGTGTTTTCCTCGCAGGACCAGCAGCTCGTGCGCGGCGCGCCGGGTCTGCGGCGGCGGTGGCTGGACTTCACGTTGGCGGCGATGGACACGGCGTATCTGCGCGCGTTGCAGGGTTACCACAAGGCGCTGGCCGAGCGGAATGCGCTGCTGAAACGCGGCGCGGGCGGCGGCGAACTGGGCGCGTTTGAAAAACCGCTGGCGACGGCGGCGGCCGAGTTGCAGGTGAAGCGCGAGGCGGGCGTGGCCGAGCTGGCGGAGCATGTGGCGAATGCCTACGCGCGGATCGCCGACGGCGCGGAGCGGGCGGGACTGCGGCTGGCGCCCGACATCACGGCGGAGAACGCGCACGCGTGGCTGGGTGTGTTCGAGCGCGGACGGGCGCGCGACGCGCAGTTTCGCACCACGCTGGCGGGGCCTCATCGCGACGATTTGCAATTCACGTTGAACGGACGGGCGGCGAAGGAGTTCGGCTCCGAGGGGCAGCAGCGCAGCCTGGTGCTATCGCTGCAGCTGGCGCAGGTGAGTTTTTTCCGCGCGCGCATGGGCGTGGAGCCGCTGTTGCTGGCGGACGACGTGCTGGGCGAACTCGATCCCGAGCGACGCAAGCGTTTTTGGGCGACGCTCGGCGAGACGCGCCAGGTGATCGCGACGGGCACGAGCCTGCCGGATGCGGAGCTGGGAGCCTGGGAGGTGTTCCGCGTGGCAGGCGGGACGTTTGCGAAGGAAGTCGCGGTATGAATCTGGAACCGTGGCAAATCGGGCTGGCGATTTTCGGCGCGCTGCTGGTGGGCGTGTCCAAGACCGGCATCGCCGGACTGGGCATGCTGTTCGTGGTGATGTTTGCGAACGTCATCCCGGCGAAACAATCGAGTGGCTTCGTGCTGCCGCTGCTGATCTTCGGCGACGTGGTCGCGGTGTGGTCGTATCGCGCGCACGCCAAGTGGGCGCACGTGTGGCGGCTGATGCCGTGGACGGCGGCCGGTGTGGTGATCGGTTATTTCGCGATGGGAAGGATCGACGACCGGCAGGCGCGCGTGCTCATCGGCGCGATCATCCTGGTGATGGTGACGGTGCAGTTGTGGCGGCGCTGGCGGTTGAAGCCGGGCGAGGTCGAGGAGCTGGGCGCGTGGTTCGCGCCGATGATCGGCGTGCTCGCGGGCTTCACGACGCTGGTGGCGAACGCGGCGGGTCCGCTCATGGCGATCTACCTGCTGGCGATGCGCCTGCCGAAGATGGAATACGTGGGCACGGGCGCGGTGTTTTTCCTGCTGCTCAACTGCTTCAAGGTGCCGTTCATGGTGAACCTCGGGCTGATCACCGGGGATAGCTTTGGTTTTAACCTGATGCTGGCGCCGGCGGTGTTTATCGGGGCGATGATCGGGCGGCGGCTCCTGCCGCTGATCAACCAGAAGCTGTTTGAAAACCTCGCGCTTGGCCTGAGCGCGGTGGCGGGCGTAAGGTTGCTGTTCTAAACACCATGGCGCGCATGAACGTCAGGCAGATGTGGGCGGCGAAGCTGGCGGGCGGGGCGATCCCCGCGCCGAAGGCGGGTCCGTCGCGCACGGTTGGCACAGGTGCGGGAGCGCAGACGGTGTTTTCGCTGCAACGCGCGCCGTTTTCCGGCGCGGTGCTCGGCATCGATCCATCGTTGCGCGGAACGGGACTGGCGTTGATCGAGTTTTCCCCATCGAAGCAGCCGGTGTTGCTGCGCTGTCGCACGCTGAAGATTCCGGCGAGCCGGTCGATGTCGTATGCGCTGGGTGAAATCCACCGCGCGGTGGCGACGTTTCTGAGCGATTTTCAAGTGCGGCACGTGGCGCTGGAGCAGACGATCTACGTGCAGAACTTCCAGACGGCGCAGATCCTCGGCGCGGCGCGCGGCGCGGCGATCTCGGCGGCGGCGTTGGGCGGGTTGGAAATTTTCGAATACGCGCCGTTGCGCGTGAAGCAGGCGGTGACGGGTGCCGGCCGGGCGAGCAAGGAGCAGATGGCGCGCACGGTGATGGCGATGCTCGGCCACGGCGCGGTGCTGGCGAGCGACGAGGCCGACGCGGCCGGCGTGGCGCTGTGCCACGCGTTCACCTGGCGGGAGTGAGCGCTCAGGCTTTGCCCAGCGCGGCCTTGATCACGCGGCCGAGATCGAGGACGCGGTAGGGCTTGGTGAGGTAGCCGACGAAGCCCATGTCGAGGTAGCGGCGGGCCATGTCTTCGCTGTCGTAGCCGCTGTTGACGATGGCGCGCACCTCGGGGTGCAGGTCGCGGAGCTGTTTGAAACACTCCTCGCCGCCCATGCCGCCGATGACGTTCAGGTCGAGGATGACGGCGTCGTAGGGACGGCCGATGTTGAGATAGCGGCGATAGAAGGCGATGGCGTCCTCGCCGGTGCGCACGATGTCGTGCGTGTAGTCGAGGCTCGTGAGCATGCCGGCGGTGAGCTCGCAGATCTTGGGGTCGTCGTCGAGGAACAGGATGCGGCCGGTGCCAAAGCGAATGGCGGGGGCGGAGCGCACCACGAGGTCCACGGGGCGGTCGGCCGCCGGGAAAAACACCGTGAAGGTCGTGCCGGTGCCGACGGTGGAATCGACGCCGATCTGGCCGCCGTGTTTGCGCACGATGGATAGCACGGTGGCGAGGCCGAGGCCGGTGCCCTGCTTCTTGGTGGTGTAGAAGGGTTCGAAAATTTTGCCGATGTGGTCGGGCGGGATGCCGCTGCCGTTGTCCTGGACCTCGATCTGCACGTAGGCGCCGGCGGGCAGGGGCGGCACGTCGTTGTCCGCGAGTTTGACGTTGGTCGCGCGGAGCTGGATGCGGCCCTTGCTCACGTCGGGCATGGCCTGGAGCGCGTTGATGATCAGATTTTGGAAAACCTGGAGGATCTGGCCGCGGTCGACGAAGACGGGGGCGATGTCCTCGGGGCTTTCGACCGAGACGACGGCGGTGGTGCCGGCGGCGGCGATGCGCACGGCGTCGCGGAGAATGTCGCCGGTGGCGACGACCTGCTGGGCGGCGGTGGCGCCGCCCTTGGCGAAGGTGAGCAGCTGGCGGGTGAGGGCCTTGGCGGCGAGGCACGCGCTCTCGGCGTCGTCGAGCTTGGTGTAGTCACGGTTGTCCTTGGCGGTGGAGATGCCGCCGAGGATGGTCGTGAGCAGGTTGTTGAAATCGTGGGCGATGCCGCCGGCGAGCTGGCCGAGGGAGTCGAAGCGGTTCGCGCGGATGATTTCCTCGGGAGTGAGGGTCATCTCCTTCGGATTGCGGAAGACCACGACCACGCCGGCGGGACCGCCCTCGGGCGACCAGACCTGGCGGGTGGTCCAGACGATGGGCGTGGCCTTGTGGTCGAGGGTGTTTCCGACCAGCGAGTGCTCGGCGTAGAGGCGGGGCTGCTCCTCGGCGGCGAGCACGAGATCGACGGCGCTGTCGTCGTGCCGGCCGTCGCTGCGACGCACGAGCTTGAAGACATCACCGAGCTTGTAGTCGCGGGCCTCGGCGAGCGTCCACCCGGTGAGTTTGGCGGCCTTTTCGTTGAGGTAGATGACCTGGGCGCGGGAGTCGGTGACGATCACGGCTTCGCCGAGCGTGTCCATCATGCCGGCGATCATGCCGGGGGGCACGGGGCCGCCACCGCAGCCCGACGGCAACGGCAGGAGGAAGCCGACCGCGCGGACCAGTTCGCGTTTGCGGGACCACTGGCGGTGAACGCCGAGCACGGCGGGCAATTCGCCGCCGCCGGGGATGCGCAGGGTGAGCGCCTGGGTGAAGAAGGCTTCGCCGGGGGCGGGGGTGGAAAGAAACGCGACGAGTCCCTGGTGGGCGACGTCGGCGGGCAGCAGGCCGAGCAGGGTTTCGGGGGCGGGCGTGGAGTCGGCGTGACCGGCGAGCGCCTGGCCGGCGGGCGAGATCCAGTGCGTTGACGCGGCGAAATCGAAATCAAACACCGCGAGCCGGCCGGGGTCGGCGAGACGTTCCAGACGTTCCTCGCTGGTGAAGCCGGCGTCCTCGGCCTCCTTGCGTTCGCTGATGTCGGTGTTGACGCCGATCACGCGCTGGAGCGTGCGGCCGGAATCGAAGAGCTGGATGCCGGAGGAGTGAACCCACACGTAGTGGCCGTCCCGGTGGCGCAGGCGGAACTCGACGGAGAAATCGCGATGGCCGGAGAGCGGTGCGCGGGCGACGCGGTCGGGCAGGGCGGCGGTGTCGTCGGGATGGATCAGTTCGCACCAAGCCTCGTGGGTGTCGGACAGGTCGTGGGCGCCGTAGCCCAGCATGCGTTTCCACGCGGGCGACGTGGTCACGCGGCCGGTGGTGAGATCGAGGTCGAAGAAACCCAGCGGACCGTTGGCGGCCAGCAGATCGGGGCCGGTCTCGGTGGCGCGGGCTTCCGACTTCGCGGCAGGAACGGGTGCGGGCGAAGCCGGGGGCGGCGTGACGGTTTCGATGCGGGCGAAATAGGCGGCGTCGATGCCGTGGGCGGCCTGGAGCTCGATGCGCACGTCGACGGGCGCCACGGGCTCGAACGGCTGGGCCTGGAGGACCAGGGGGCGGCCCAGCGAAGTCGCGATCAACACCTCCCATTGGGACTCGCGCCAGCCGGGATCGTTGGAGGTGACCTCGAAGGCGAAAAGGCTGACCACGAGCTGTCCCGCGAGATCGGCGGGGGCGACTTCCCAGAGCCGGCCGGCTGCGGCGTTGGCCGAGCGCACCGTGCCATGGGCGTCGAGCACCAGGAAGGCGGCTTCGTTAAAGGAAGGGTTCGTGACGGAGGAGTTCACTCTGCGATTTTTGACAAAGGCAGGGGCGGCCAAGGTGTGCGCAAACAGTCAAGGCGGTCGCGGGTCGCGACAACCTTATTCAGCCTCGGCGAGGGTCTGGGCGCGCTGGCCGGCCTGGACCGCCACCGGTTTGCGGCCGCCGAGCCAGGCGCGCACGCGGCCGGCGAGAAAGTCGATGTAGGGAGGCTGGTCGTTGAGGCAGGGCACGTGCTGGAACCATTCGCCGCCGGCGTGGAGGAACTGCTCTTTACCTTCGCCGGCGATTTCCTCGAGCGTCTCCAAACAGTCGGCGACGAAGGCGGGCGTCATCACCAGCAGGCGTTTTTTTCCGTCCTTGGGCAGGCGTTCCAACTCATGGTCGGTGTAGGGCGTGAGCCACGGTTCGCCGGCGAGGCGAGATTGGAACGACACCGCGTGTTTGTCGGCGGAGACGCCGGCGCGTTTGACGAAGGCCTGGGTGGTCTTGAGGACCTGGGCCCGGTAGCACATGGCGTGGGCGGGGCTGCAGGTGTTGCAGCAGTCTTTCACGAGCGTGCAATGGGCGTGGGACGCGTCGCCTTCGCGCAGGTGACGCTCGGGGATGCCGTGGTAGCTCACCAGCAGCAGATCGTGCGGTTGCGCGAGGTAGGGAGCGGAGACCTGGTAAAGCGCCTCGATGTAGTCGGCGTCCTCGTAGAACGGTTGCACCGTTTCGATGCGCGGCGGGTTGGCCAAGAGGGCGGCCTCCTCCTGGACCTTCACGACCACGGTCTCCCAGGACGACATGGCGTAGTGCGGGTATTGGGGGAAAAGCAGGAGATCGGTCACGCCGTCGGCGACGATCTGCGCGAGCACGGAGGCGATGGAGGGATTGCCGTAGCGCATCGCCAGATACACGGGCGCGTCCGCGCCGAGCTCGGCGGAGAGTTTTTCACGGACGCTTTTCGAGGTGACGACGAGCGGGGAACCCTCGGGGGTCCAGATCTCGCGGTAAGCCTCGGCGGACTTGGGTGCGCGGCGGGGCGTGATGATGCCGTTGACGAGGATCGTGCGCAGGAGCTTGGAGCGCGGTTTGTCGATGACGCGCTCATCGCCGAGGAACTCGTTGAGATAGCGACGCACGTCGGGAACGGACGTGGAGTCGGGTGAACCGAGATTGACGAGGAGGACTGCGCGCTTGGGCATGGGGCGGGATTCGTCCGCCTTTTCGCGCCAAAGTCAAACGCGGGTCACGACCGGCCGGTTCCGCGCAGGCCGTGAATCAACGCGATCAGGCGGTGGACGTTCTCCGGGGCGATGCGGTCGGTGACCACGGTGCGGGGATAATTGTGCGCGATGTCGAGGTGCAGGCCGTCCTCGCTGCCCGGGCGGACGAAGTCCTCCACGAAATCCATGCCGCCCTTCGGCTTCATCCACCGGTAATACACGTCGGGATCGTCGCTCTCGATCACGATGTGGTCGTGCAGGAAGATGTTGCAGTAAAGGGTGAGGTCCCGGAACGACGCGAACCACGTCGGCGGATTCAGCAATTGGTCTCGGATGATCAGGTTCATCGAGGAGCTGGGTTAAGCATGGGCGTTGCCAACATCGGCTCGAGCCGGGTCAAAATTAAGCGCGGCTTTGGCAAGAAGCGCGGCGAGTTTTCTCTTTTGTCCGTGTCGGCGAACCGTCATGCGTAGGGTTTTCCCATATGAGCACACCGCGCAAACCTGTCCTCCTCATCATCCGCGACGGCTGGGGTCACAACCCGCACGCCTCGCAGGCCGTCACCAACGCCGTGAATCTGGCGAAGAAGCCGGCCGATGACATGCTTCAGGCCACCGCGCCGGTCGCCTACGTTTCCGCCAGCGGTCTCGACGTCGGCCTGCCCGACGGCCAGATGGGTAACTCCGAGGTCGGCCATGAAAACATCGGCGCCGGCCGCATCGTGGACCAGGAGCTCGTGCGCCTGAACAAGCTTTTCACCGACAAACAGCTCGCCAACAACGCCACCTGGCACGGTGTCGTCGCCCGTCTCAAGGCCAACCCCGCCGCCAAGCTCCACCTCATGGGCATCGTCTCCGACGGCGGCGTGCACGGCATGCTCGAACACCTCTACGGCCTCCTCGTGCAGGCCAAGCTCGACGGCATCCCCGCCGACCGCGTGTTCATCCACGGTTTCACCGACGGCCGCGACACGCCGCCCACCGGCGGCATCGGTTACGTCCGCCAGGTCGAGGCCAAGATCAAGGAACTCGGCTACGGCCGCATCGCCTCCATCTGCGGTCGCTTCTGGGCCATGGACCGCGACAACCGCTGGGAGCGCGTGCAGAAGGCCTATGACATGCTCACCGGCCGCGCCTTCGCCGCCACCGCGCCCTCCGCCGAGGCCGCCATCCAGAACTACTACGACAAGCCCCTCAGCGAGACCCAGAAGGGCGACGAGTTCGTGCCCGCCACCGCCATCGTGGACGCCGCCGGCAAGCCCCTCGCGACCTTCCAGAACGGCGACGCCGTCGTGTTCTACAACTACCGCGGCGACCGTCCGCGCGAGATCACCAAGGCCTTCGTCCTGGACAACTTCACCGAGTTCAATCGCGGTCCGAAGCTCGATCTCTACTATGCCACGATGACTGAATATGAGGCCGGCCTGCCCGTGAAGATCATCTCCCCGAAGCCCGAGAAGTTGAAAAACATCCTCGGCGAGGTCGTCGCCAACGCCGGCATCGCGCAGTTCCGCTGCGCCGAGACCGAGAAGAACCCGCATGTGACGTTCTTCTTTAACAACTATCGCAAGGAGCCGTTCCCCGGCCAGGTCAACGCCTGCCCGGCCAGCCCCAAGGTGCCGACCTACGACATGCAGCCCGAGATGAGCGCCGCCGAGGTCACCGCGCTTTCCAAGGAGGCGATCCTCTCCGGCAAATACGGCTTCATCGCCGTCAACTACGCGAATCCCGACATGGTCGGCCACACGGGTTCGCTGCCCGCGACCATCAAGGCCTGCGAGGCGACCGATGCCGGCGTGGGCGAACTCCTCGCCGCGCTCAAGCAGGTCGGCGGCAAGGCCGTCGTCTGCGCCGACCACGGCAACGCCGAGCAGATGTGGGACGCCGAGCTGCACGGCCCGCACACCGCGCACACGCTCAACCTCGTGGATGTGTTTGTCGTTGGCGAAGGCCTGACCAAGGCCGGCACGAAGATGCGTTCGGGCGGCCGCCTGGCTGACATCGCGCCGACCGTGCTGCACCTCATGGGTCTGCCCAAGCCCGCCGAGATGACCGGCGAGAGCCTGATCCTCGCCTGAGCGGAAGCCGCAAGTGTGGCCGGCGTCCTCGCCGGCCACACTTTATTCCCTTGGGTCCAATACCCCGAAGCTTGCTTCGGCTTGGATGTCGGAGCGGCTTTACGCCGCGATTCCGGAGGCGCGCTCCGCGCGTCATCGCGGCGTAAAGCCGCTCCTACCAATCCGCATCCAATGCCCCGGAGCTTGCTCCGGGGATGTTTACTCCATTCCCGCGGGTCGTTAAGACTCCGCGGAGCCTCCGGCCAGCCGGCGCACGTCCGCCTCGGGATCGGCGGCGTGCAACGTCTTGATGACTTCGTCGGTCGAGGCGAGGGCGTCGTCCACCACGACCATGTCGGCGTGTTCCCATTCCAGCCGGCGACAGGCTCCGGCCACGCTGGCGAGCCAGACGACGGAAAGCCTGCGGTCTTGCCCCCGCAAATAATCGGCAACCGCCCGGGCCAGGGCGGGACTCTCGGTGATCACCAGCGCCAGTCGCGGGGAAATTTTCCGCACTTTGATGGAGAGGATGACCGGGCTGCGATAGGTCTCGAAACAAGTGAACATGGTCGGACGGGGCTGGATTGCGCCGTCAGGATGCCCGATCGCGCGGGTTTCGCCCATCGGGCGTTCCTCCGCTCCCGGCCGGTAAAACACCCCGAGTTTGTCCGGGAGCCGGTCCGGGGATGGGGCAGGCGCGGACTTTAGATTTGCCGTCATCGCCCCGCGTGCGCTTAGGTGACCGATCTTTGACTAATATGAAGCGCACCCATCATTGTGCCCAGCTCACCCCGTCCGACCTCAACGCGAGCGTCTCCCTCCTTGGCTGGGTGGATTCCATCCGCGACCACGGCGGCATTCTCTTCATCGACTTGCGCGACCGCAAAGGCATCACGCAGGTCAAGTTCGACCCGCAGGTGAACAAGGACCTCGCGACGCTGGCCGCCACCATCAAGCCCGAGTCCGTCATTGGCGTGGACGGACTGGTCGTCGCCCGCCCCGAAGGCACCGTCAACAAGACGCTCCCCACCGGCGCGATCGAGGTCGATGCCACCGCGCTCACCATCCACAACCTCTCCGACACGCCCCCGTTCCCGCTCGACGACATCGGCGGCGACAAGGTCAACGAGGATCTCCGTCTCACCTACCGCTACCTCGACCTGCGCCGTCCCAAGATGCGCAAGAACCTCCAGGTGCGCCACCGCGCCGCGAAGTCCATCCGCGACTACTTCGACTCCCAGGAGTTCATCGAGGTCGAGACGCCCGCGCTCTTCAAGTCCACCCCCGAGGGCGCCCGCGAATACCTCGTGCCGTCCCGCATCCATCCGGGCGAGTTCTACGCGCTCTCGCAGTCGCCCCAGCAGTTCAAGCAGATCCTCATGGTCGCCGGCGTGGAGCGTTATTTCCAAATCGCCCGCTGCTTCCGCGACGAGGACCTGCGCGCCGACCGCCAGATGGAGTTCACCCAGGTGGACGTCGAGGCCTCCTTCATCACCCGCGAAGACGTTTACCGCATCTTCGAAGGCATGGTGCAGAAAGTATGGAAGGACGTCCTCAACGTGGACATCCCCGCGCCGTTCCTGCGCCTGCCGTTCCATGACGCGATGAACCGCTTCGGCGTGGACAAGCCCGACATGCGCTTCGGCCTTGAGCTGACCGACGTGTCCCCGATTTTCAAAGATTCCGCCTTCAAGGTGTTTCAAGGCACCGTCGCCAGCGGCGGCTCGATCAAGGCCTTCAACGCGAAGGGCCTCGCGGATCTCACGCAGGGCGAGATCAAGGCGCTTGAAGACATCGCCAAATCCCTCGGTGCGAAAGGCCTCGCCTTTATCAAGGCCGAGAAGGGCGAGTGGAAGTCCCCCATCGTGAAATTCTTTTCCGACGCCGAAAAGGCCGCGCTCACCGCGCAGCTCGGCATCGAGGAAGGCGACATGGTGTTCTTCGCCGCCGCTCCGTGGGAAAAGGCCTGCGCCATCCTTGGGCGCATCCGTCTCGAAGCCGCCCAGCTTCTGGTGAAGCGCGGCAAGCTCACCATCCGCGCCGACGACTGGAAATTCCTCTGGGTCGTCGATTTCCCGCTCATGTCCTACGACGAGGAGCGCGGCGGTTACGCGGCCACGCACCATCCGTTCACCGCGCCGGTGCCGGAGGATGCCCAGTATCTGGATACCGACCCGAAGCGTGTCCGCGGCCAGCACTACGACCTCGTGCTGAACGGCATGGAGCTCGGCGGCGGTTCCATCCGCATTCACCAGCCCGCCCTGCAGAAGAAAGTCTTCGAGGACGTGCTCAAGATCCCGGCCGACGTGGTCGAGAGCCGTTTCGGCTACATGCTCAAGGCCTTCACCTACGGCGCGCCTCCGCACGGCGGCATCGCCTTCGGTCTGGACCGCATGGTGGCGCTGCTCTGCGGCACGACCAGCATCCGCGACGTCATCGCCTTCCCGAAGACCCAGAAGGGTCAGGACCTCATGGCCCAGAGCCCGACGCCGGTCACGGCCAAGCAGCTCAAGGAGCTCCACATTCAGACGGTGATCCCCGAGGTGACCGCCCCGTAAGCGGCTGCACCACCGTCACAGGACGCACCTCTCAACTCAAGAAGCCGGGCCTCCCTTGTGGTGGCCCGGCTTTTTGCGTCCCAACGAGGGCGGGAAGGAGACGGATCACTGATGAGGGCTTGGCACACGCTCTGCTTTTGCGAGGAACGCTTAGCGATTTAAGCGATCAATCCACCACATCCACCACATCCACCAATCACCCAAACCACTTATTCAAGCGAGGGGTCGAGAATCTGGTTCGCAAGCCGGTCGTCGTAAGCGGGAGCCTCAAGCTCCGGTGAAGGCGAGTAGCGAAAAAGGCCCCATGATTCGCTACTCGAATACAAGTAATTCTCTTCATCTTGAACTGACTTAGGAACACAAGCTTGCGCCAATTGTCAGGATCGCACTATCTCGTAACGCCATCCCAAAAATAATTCTGTATGAAACTCATTATCGCCATCATCAAGCCCTTCAAGCTGGAGGAAGTTAAAGAGTCCCTTTCCTCGATCGGTATCGAGGGTATGACCGTCACCGAGGTCAAAGGCTTCGGTCGTCAGAAAGGTCACACCGAAATCTACCGCGGTTCCGAATACACCGTGGACTTCCTGCCCAAGGTGAAGATCGAGATCGTCGTCACCGACGACCTCGTCGCCAAGACGGTCGACGCGATCGTCAAGGCCGCCAAGACCGGCAAGATCGGCGACGGCAAGGTGTTCGTGCTCGCCCTCGAGGAAGCGGTCCGCATCCGCACCGACGAGCGCGGCGACGCTGCGGTCTGATCTCCGATCGGATTCGATCTTTAATCAAAAGCCCCGTCGTGCGACGGGGCTTTTTTGTATCCAATCACCGGCGACCGGTGGAGGTCTGGGTTAAAGTATATTCGCCGCGTGGCGGATTGCCCGCTGGTAGGCGGTGAGGCCGGGGTCCTCGGTCGTGTCGCAGAGTGCGGTCAGCGCGAGGCGCAGCGCCTCGGCGTGTTCGCCCAGGTCGTGCAGTGCGAGCGCGAGGAAAACCTCGAATTCACGGTTGTCGGGAAACTGGAGTTGCCCCGAGCGCAGCACCTCGGCCGCACGGGCGGACTGGCCGAGCGCGCGCAGCGTGGTGGCGAGCCCGATCAGGGCGTTGGCATGCTCGTTCGGCTGCAAGCCGAGCGCGACCGCCTTGTCGTAGCAGGGCAGGGCCTCGGCGGGTTTGCCGGCCGACTCCAGCGTCCAGGCGAGCTGGTAGTTGATCTCGGCGACGTTGGGGAACCGTTCGTCGAGCTTGCGCAGGAGACCGGCCACATGGTCCGTGCGCCCGCCGTGGCGGGAGCCGACGATGGCATCGAGTTCGGGTTTCCAGTCGGACATGGCTGAATCGGAAAGTTACACAGAGGGCACGAGAGGGTTCACAGAGGTCACGGAGGAGTCGGATTGGCTCTCTGTGGTCTCCGTGTTTCCTCGTGTGCCCTCTGTGTAACCGGATTGAAGGTCTTAGGTGACCTTGCGCTCGATTTTGACGGGCAGGGCGCGGGTCTTGATCTCGTTGAGCACGCGGGCGAGGTAGTCGGCGAAGAGCATCGTGCCTTCGTCGCCTTTCGCGCGGCTGCGCACGGAGACGGACTGCGTTTCGGCTTCCTTGCCGCCGAGGACGAGCGTGTAGGGGATTTTGTCGAGTTCGGCGCGGCGGAGTTTGGCGCCGAGCTTCTCGTTGCGCTCGTCGAGCGTGGCGCGGATGCCGGCGTCGCGGAGCTGCTTGAGGAGCTGCGGACCGTAGTCGCCGATCTTGTCGCTGATGGGCGCGAGGCGCACCTGCTCGGGCGCGAGCCACACCGGGAAGTCGCCGGCGAAGTGTTCGATCAACACGCCGCAGAAACGCTCCATCGAGCCGAAGGGCGCGCGGTGGATCATGACGGGGCGGTGTTTTTCGTTGTCCGCGCCGATGTAGTGCAGGTCGAAGCGCACGGGGAGGACGTAGTCCACCTGCACGGTGCCAAGCTGCCATTCGCGGCCGATCACGTCCTTGATGACGAAGTCGATCTTGGGTCCGTAGAACGCGGCCTCGCCGGGCTCTTCGGTGAAGGGAACGCCGAGGGTCTTGGCGGCGTCGCGGCAGGCAGCTTCGGCGAGGTCCCATTGCTCGGGGTTGCCGGCGAATTTCTTGCCGTCCGGATCGCGCAGGCCGACGCGCACGCGGTAGTCGGACATGCCGAGCGTGGTGAGAACTGTTTTGACGAGCGAGAGACAGCCCTGAATTTCGGCGGCGACCTGCTCCTGCGTGCAGAAGAGGTGCGCGTCGTCCTGGGTGAAGCCGCGCACGCGCGTCATGCCATTGAGTTCGCCGGACTGCTCCCAGCGGTAAACGGTGCCGAACTCGGCTAGGCGCACGGGCAGGTCGCGGTAGGAGTGCGGCTGCGACGCGAAGATCTTGATGTGGTGCGGGCAGTTCATCGGCTTCAGCATGAAGCCGTCGAGGAGCTTGGTCGGGTCCATCACGCGGTCCTGGCCGATGACTTCCTTGCCGGCGCGTTCGTTGATGCCGGCGGCGAAGTGCGCGGACACGGCCTCAAGGCGGGCGGTCATCTCGGCGCAGCCGCAACCTTCGGAGGCGATCTGCGCGAGCTGGTCGGGCTCGGGGATGGCGGGGAACTGCGACTCCTTGTAGTAGGGGAAGTGGCCGGAGGTCTTGTAGAGCGTGAGCTTGCCGATGTGCGGCGTGAAGACCTGCGAGTAGCCCTGCTTGCGGAGCTCTTCGCTGATGAAGTTTTGCAGCTCCTGGCGGACGGTCGCGCCGTTGGGCGTCCAGAGGATGAGACCCTGGCCGACGTCCTCGTCGATGTGGAAAAGCTGGAGATCCTTGCCGAGTTTGCGGTGGTCGCGGGCCTTGGCCTGTTCGAGGCGTTCCAGGTATTGCGCGAGTTCCTCCTTGGTGGGGAACGCGGTGCCGTAGATGCGCTGGAGCTGCTTGTTCTTCTCGTCGCCGCGGTGGTAGGCGCCGGCGATGGAGAGGAGCTTGAAGGCTTTCAGTTTGGACGAGTAGCGCACGTGGGTGCCGGCGCAGAGGTCCATGAACTCGCCGTTCTGGTAGAAGGAGATTTTTTCGCCCTCGGGAATATCGGCGAGACGGCCGAGTTTGTAGCGCTCCTGTCCGCGGGACTTGATGATCTCGACGGCTTCCTCGCGGGAGACCTCCTTGCGGAAGAACGCCTGGTTTTCGCCGGCGATTTTTTTCATCTCGGCCTCGATGGCCGGGAGGTCGTCGAGGGTGAGCTTCTTGTCGAGGTCGATGTCGTAGTAGAAGCCGGTGTCGGTGGGCGGACCGATGTCGAGCTTGGCATCGGGGTAGATGCGCAGGATGGCCGTCGCGAGGATGTGCGAGGCGGAGTGGCGGAGTTCTTCTAACGGGGACATGACGTGGGACATGGGCGAAAGGGAAAGTAGCAAGTAGGAAGAGGCGGAGTTCGGAGTGGTTACACAGAGATCACAGAGTTCGGAAGGGAGTTTGGGGAGAGCCTCGGGTGGGCGCTGATTTTTACGGCTCGTTGGACGGTCATGGGATTAGAAGTCTTTGGGGCCTCCCTAATCTCCGGTTGGGCTCTGTGAACTCTGTGTAATGGATCGAAGGTTTTATTTCTTAACGGGTTCGAGGGAGTAGCCGTCTTTGCGGTCGAGCATGGTCCAGCCGGCGGCGCTCAGTTCCTTGCGGAGCGCGTCGGCGGCGGCGAAGTCCTTGGCCTGCTTCGCGGCCCAGCGCTTTTCGGCGAGGGCGGCGACGTCGGCGGGGATCTCGGCCTTGGGTGCGACCGGCTCGGTGAGGTCGAGACCGAGGGCGAAGAGCACGCGGTCGAAGGCGGCGGCGCTGATGTTGGCGGCGCCCTTGTTGACGATGGTAAACAACGCGCCGAACGCGCCCGCGGTGTTCAGGTCGTCGTTGAGTGCGGCGAAAACGGGAGTGAATGGATCTTCGGTGCCGGCGGGCGTCAGATGGGCGCGGAAGGCACGCAGGGTCTTGAGCGCACTCTCGGCGGCGTGCAACGAATCGAGCGTGAAGTTGAGCTGCTTGCGCGGGTGGCCGGCGAGGAGGGCGTAGCGCAGCGCCATCGGGCTGAAGCCCTTGGCCTTGAGATCGTCGAGCGTGTAGAGGTTGCCCAACGATTTGCTCATCTTCTTGCCGTCCACCAGCAGGTGTTCGCTGTGATACCAGTGACGCGAGAACTGTTGGCCGTTGCAGCACTGGCTCTGGGCGATCTCGTTTTCGTGGTGGGGAAAAAGCAGATCCACGCCGCCGGTGTGGAGGTCGATGGTCGGGCCGAGCAGGGCCTTGCTCATGGCGCTGCACTCGATGTGCCAGCCGGGACGGCCGGAGCTGGCGCCGCGCGGGCCGGGCCATTGGACGTCGCCGTCCTCGGGCTTGTGGGCCTTCCAGAGGGCGAAGTCGCTCACGTCTTCCTTCTCGTCGGCGTCCGCGGCGGCGGCCTTGAGCGTCGCGCCGACCTGGAGCTCACGTTCCTTCACACGGGAAAGCGCGCCGTAGTCGGGGTAGGAGGAGACTTTGAAATACACAGAGCCGTCGGCGGCGCGGTAGGCGTTCCCTTTTTCCATGAGCACTTCAATCATGGAGACCTGTTCGCGGATGAATCGCGGATCGGCGGCGCGGGGCTCCTCGTGGGGAGGCAGGCAGTTGAGCGCCTGGCAGTCGGCGTGAAATTTATCGGTCCACTGCTTGGTGACTTCGCCGAGGGGACGGCCCTCTTCGCGGGAGCGGCGGATGGTCTTGTCGTCCACGTCGGTGAGATTGCGGACGTGCTTCACCTTGCCGGGGAACTCGAGTTCGAGCAGGCGGCGGAGGAGGTCGTTGACCACGAAGGTGCGGAAGTTGCCGATGTGCGCGGCGGCATAGACGGTCGGTCCGCAGTTGTAGAAGCGGAAGACGCCGTCGGGTTGCGCGGGGCGGAGTTCGCGGGTCTCGCGGGTGAGCGAGTCGTGGAGCGTGATGGCCATGAAAAAGGGAAGGGGAAGGGCTAACAGGTTTTCCGAGGGGGCGGAAAGGTGTTTTTTGCGTCCGCGAAAAACGGATGGCGGCCCGGGGGCGGGCGTGTTTGGGTGGGGAACTCGTCATGGCTTCCTTCCAACTCGATTTGACCCACCGTCCGCGTCGTCTCCGCCGGAACGCCACCGTGCGCTCCCTCGTCGAGGAAACCGTCCTGCGTCCGGCCGATTTCATCGCGCCGCTCTTCGTGGTGGACGGCAAGGGCGCGCCGGAGCCCATCGCCTCCATGCCGGGCGTGTTGCGCTACAATGTCGCCGATCTGGTCAAGGAATGCCGCGCCCTGGCCAAGCTGGGTGTGCCGGCGGTGGCGCTGTTTCCGAAACTGGACAAATCATTCAAAAACGACGCCGGTTCGGCCGCGTTGGATGAAGACGCACTCATTTTGCGGGCGGTGCGGGCGGTGAAGAAGGCGCTGCCCGAGCTGGTCGTCATGACGGACATCGCGCTCGATCCCTACACGACGCACGGCCACGACGGCGTGCTGACGGCGGACGGTCGCGACGTGGCCAACGACGCCACGGTGGAAATTTTGGTGAAGATGGCGGTGCTGCACGCCGGCGCGGGCGTGGATTTCGTGGCGCCGTCCGACATGATGGACGGCCGCATCGGCGCCATTCGTCAGGCGCTCGACGCGGCGGGCAACACCCAGACCGCGATCATGGCGTATTCCGCGAAGTTCGCGTCCGCCTACTATGGCCCGTTCCGCGACGCGGTGGGCAGTGCGGCGGCCGCGGGCACGCGCAGCCTCGACAAGCGCACCTATCAACTCAACCCGGCCAACCGCCGCGAGGCGCTGATCGAGGTGGCGTTGGACGAGGCCGAGGGCGCGGACATCCTCATGGTGAAGCCAGCTGGCGCGTATCTGGACATCATTCGCGACGTGCGCGAAGCCACCAAGAAGCCGGTCGCCGCCTATCAGGTTTCCGGCGAATACGCGCAGATCCAGGCGGCGGCGCAACTCGGCTGGCTGGACCTCGCACGCACGCGCCACGAATCGCTGCTGGCGATCAAGCGCGCGGGCGCGGACATGATCCTCACGTATTTCGCGAAGGAGATGGCGGCGGAGCTCTGAGTGGTAGGGCCTCACCTTGCGTGAGGCCGCGAGGACTTTGGGCCTGCGCATGCCCAAACGGCTCGACACGAGGTCGAGCCCTACGGGGAAAACAAAAAAGGCGGCTCCGGTTGGAGCCGCCTTTGGCGTTTTAAAATCTGAACGCGAGGTTAGCGCTTCTTCTTTTTGGCCTTCGGCTTGGGTTTTTCGTCCTCGTCGTCCTCATCCTCGGAATCGTCGTCGTCGGACTCTTCGTCCTCGTCGTCTTCCTCGTCGTCGTCGCCGCCGGCCTTTTTCTTGGCGCCGTCCTCGTCGTCGGACTCCTCGTCCTCGTCCCACTTGAGGGAGGCGTCGCCTTCGAGGGATTTTTCGTCGTCCTCGTCGAGCTCGGGCAGGTCGTCTTCGTCGATGTCGTCGTCGCCCTTGGTGGGACGCTCTTCGCCTTCCTCGGATTCCCAGCCGGCGGGAACGTAATCAAGGATGGCGCTGAGCTCGTCGAAGGTGTGGATGGCCTTGCCCTCGATGAAACTGGTGTTCTGGTCCTCGCGGATCTCGTCCTCGACCTCGTCGACGGTGAGCTTGGACTCGAAGTCGAAGATGTCGTTGAGCATCTTCACGCGGCAGCGGGTGAGATGGTCGAGCAGGTCGGCGTAGGGGCCGTTTTCCTCGTCGAGGATGTCGGCCAGGGCGAAAAGTTTTTCGTCGGAATCGAAGAGGGAGTCCTTCACGCGCTTGAGGCGCACGCGGCCCTCGCCGGCTTCCTTTTCAATGCGGAAGGGGATGAAGGCGGCCTCCATCAGGTCCTGGTCGAAACCGTAGTCGCGCAGGGGTTCCACCAGATCGATCAGGTGGGACATCTGGCGGGGGTCGATGATGCTCAGGCCGTCGACATCCCAGCGCACGGAATCACTGACTTCGTCGACCCACCAGTTGTGGTCTTCACCTAAACGAACGATGCACCAGTCGAGAGTTGCTGAGGATTTTGCCATACGGATTTCTGAGGGAGTGTTCGGAGCAAAGAGCGCGCGCAGCGATGGAGTCAAACCGCGAAAACAACTTTCTTAAAAGTTTTCCACGAGCGGGGTCTGCATCATGGGACGGGGGGATTTTTCGGCGCGCAGCGTGCGTCGGGCCGCTTGAATAACAAGCACAAAACCCGGGGCCCGCCCGCGCCTCTCCGGGCGCCGGCCGGATACTTGATTTTTCCGGCGGCGGTTACCAGTGTCGCGGTCATCTATGGACTTTATTTATGAGAAGGTCGCGCGGCCGCTGCTGTTCAAGATGGACTCCGAACCCGCGCACGAATTCGGCGTCAACGCGCTCGCGCTGCTGGGCCGGCTCACGCCGGTCTGCCGCCTCATGGAGGCGTGCAACCAGCTCCCGGCCTCGCGCTACAAGCCGGTCGAGGCCTTCGGACTGAAGTTCCCCAACGCCGTCGGTCTGGCCGCCGGCTTCGACAAGAACGCCCGCGCCTGGGAGGCCGCCGCCGCGCTCGGCTTCGGCCACGTCGAGATCGGCACGGTCACGGCGCTCGCCCAACCGGGCAACCCGAAGCCGCGCATGTTCCGCTATCCGGCGGAGGAGGCGGTCATCAACCGCATGGGCTTTAACAACGAGGGCTCCGAGGCCGTCGCCGCGCGTCTCGCCAAGCAGCCGCCGGTCGGCAAGCGCCGCATCCCGCTCGGCGTGAACCTCGGCAAGTCCAAGGTCGCCCCGCTCGACGGCGCGACCGCGGACTACCTGCAGAGCTTTGCGCGCCTCGCGGATTTCGCCGACTACCTCGTGCTGAATGTCTCCAGTCCCAACACGCCGGGCCTGCGCACGCTCCAGGACGAGAAGCCCCTGCGCGAACTCCTCGGCGCCATCATGGCGGCCAACCGCGAGCGCGCGGCGAAGAAGGGCGGCGCGCTGCTACCGGTGCTCCTGAAAATCGCGCCGGATCTCACCTGGCCGCAGATCGACGCCGCGCTGGGCGTGATCTCGGAGTTCGGTCTCGCGGGCGTGATCGCCACCAACACCACGCTGGCGCGTCCGGGCTTCTTCGCCGGCGTCAACGAGACGGGCGGCCTCAGCGGACGTCCGGTGGAGCGGAAGTCCACGGAGATCGTGAAGTATATTTCCCGCGCGACCGGCGGAAAGCTGCCGATCATAGGCGTGGGCGGCATCTGCGACACGCGCGGCGCGGCCGAGAAACTCGATGCCGGCGCGACGCTGGTGCAGGTTTACTCGGGCATGATCTACCGCGGTCCGTTCTTCGCCAAGGAACTGGCGTGGGCGGTGAGCGAGCGTCAGCGGCGCTGACGCTCAAATCCTAAATCCCAAGCGGTTAAATCCTAAAAAACAGAATGCGCGAAGAGCGCCGTCCGTTTAGGATTTGGAAGGTTGGGATTTAGGGTTTCCGCCGCAGGCGGTCAGATCGACCAGTCCCACGCCTGCAATTCGGCGGCCTCGCGGCATTCGACGGCCTTTTCCTTTTTGCGGCGCGAGCGGATGACGAGGTTCTCGTTCTTGTAATAGGCGATGCTGTTCGCCGGCACGGGCTCCAGGATCCACACGTTGGCGCCGATGATCGAGTGCGCGCCGATGCGCGTGTCGCCGCCGAGGATGGTGGCGTGCGCGTAGATGGTGACGTTGTCGTCGATGTCGGGGTGGCGTTTGACGCCCTTGATCGGGTTGCCGTCGTTGTCCACCTCGAAGGACTTCGCGCCGAGCGTGACGCCTTGGTAGATCTTGACGTGGTTGCCGATGCGGGCGGTTTCGCCAATCACCACGCCGGTGCAATGGTCGATGAAGAAGTGCGTGCCGATTTGCGCGCCCGGGTGGATGTCGGTGCCGGTGCGTTCGTGCGCATACTCGGTGATCATGCGGGGCAGGAGGGGGACGCCGAGTTTGTAGAGCTCGTGGGCGATGCGCTGGAGCGAGATCACCAGCACGCACGGGTAGGCGAGGATGATTTCCTCGGTGCTGCGGGCGGCGGGATCGCCGGCGTAGGCGGCCTGCACGTCGGTCTGCACGATCTGGCGGACGTGCGGGAGGCGTTGGAGCAACTGCATCGACAGCATCGCGGCACGAGTGGACGCCTCGGGGTCGCGGGCGTGGCGGAGGGCCTTCTCGATGTTGTCGGCCAGGCTGACGTGGACGGCCTTGAGCCGCTTTTCGGTCAGCAACGGCACGTCTTTCTTGGTCAGGTGCGACTGCTCGAAGAAACCGGGGAAGAGCAGGTGCATGAAGTCGGACGCGAGGCGATTGACCGATTCGTCGGACGGCAGGTTGATGCCGTCGAGGTGGTTGATGCCGCCTTCGGTGTCGTAGGAGGCGAGGAGGGCCTTCGTGATGTCGTCCAACGTCATGAGTGACGGGGACACTCCACGCGACGGCCCGTCGGGTCAAATCCGGATAAGAAAACGAAGGTTTGCCAAGGCGGGGGCGGGGCGGCGCGAT
>Ga0207689_10000026_pt1 | contig 103610 bp, 92 predicted proteins | sample KBSMisM52_FD_184312 | JGI IMG/M metagenome (GOLD analysis project Ga0207689, IMG submission 184312) | Miscanthus rhizosphere microbial communities from Kellogg Biological Station, Michigan, USA - KBS Miscanthus M5-2 (SPAdes) (version 2) | ecosystem: Host-associated > Plants > Roots >...
GCTCCCGATGCGGGCCTTGTTGACCATGTTGCCCTTCCCCGCGCCGTAGACGACCCGCTCGATCTCCTGGATGACCTTGATGTCCTTGCCCGGGGGATTCAGCGCCGCGCTGATGTAGCCCTTGGCCGCCTCGCCCACCGGCTCGGTGTCCTCCTCCGAGCCGCTCCAGAAGTTCCCCACGATGTGGTCCATCGGGTAGCCGACCCGGGCCGCGCCCTTGAGCGCCGCCGGCGTCATCACCCCGAAGCCGGTCAGGATGACCCAGTCCGGCTTGTACTGCCGGATCTCCAGCCACTGCGCCTGCTGCTCGGTGCCCGGAGCCGGCACCTCCACCAGCTTGGCCTCGAACCCGTACTTCTCCGCCTGCTTCAGAAAGATCGGGTTGGGCTCCTTGCCGTAGGCCACGCCGAGATAGAGGTGGACGATCTTCTTCCCCTTCAGCTTGTCCATCCCGCCCTCGCGCTGACCGATGAACCGGACGATGTCCGTGTTCAGGCTCCAGTAGTTCGTCAGCATCGGAAAGACGTAGGGGAAGACCCGGCCGTCCGACGCATCGGTGCGCCCGTACGCCATGGTCAGGAGCGGGATCTTGTCCTGGGTGGCCTTGCCGATGACGGCGTAGGTGATGCCGGTGCTCAGGAAGTTGAACACCGAGGCGCCCGTCGGCCCCTTCCCCTTGAGCCGCTCGTAGCACTCCACCCCGCGGTCCGGCTTGTACTCGGTCTCGCATTCCTCGTAGGTCAGCTTGACGCCGTTGAGGCCGCCGTCGCGCATGTTGAGGAGGTTCAGGTAGTCGATGAACCCGCCGTAGATGCTGGTCCCGCCCGCCGCGTACGGCCCCTGACGATAGCTGGGCATCGGGATGAACTGCTCGTTCTGAGCGACAGCCGGAGCGGACAGACCCAGCGCCACCAGCAGCGCCGCCACCTCGGACCACCCTCGAGTCCTCGTTCTCATCTCGCTCTCCTCCTCAGTGGGGAAACGGCCACAGACGCAGCTTCTCCTTCGTGATCTGCCACAGCCGCGCCAGCCCGCGCGGCTCGACGACCAGAAAGACGATGATCAGGGCACCGAAGAACACCAGCTCCAGCTGGCTCAGCAGCCCGGGCCGGAGCTCGGTCCGCACGATCAGGTGAAGGACCCAGTTCAGGAACAGCGGGAAGAGGAGCATGAACGCTGACCCCAGGAACGCCCCCATCACCGTGCCCAGCCCGCCGATGATGACCATGAACAGGATCTGGAACGAGCGCTGCAGGTCGAAGGCCTGTGGCTCCACCGTTCCCAGATAGGCGAAGGCCCACAGCGCCCCGGACACCCCGCAGTAGAAGGAGCTGATCCCGAACGCCACCAGCTTCGTCCGGAGGATGGGGATGCCGATGACCTCCGCGGCGACGTCCATGTCGCGCACCGCCATCCACGCCCGTCCGGTGGCGGTGCGGGAGAGGTTCTTCGCTGCCAGCGCGAGAACGGCAGCGATGGAGAGCACCAGGAGGTAGCGCCGGGCCGGGCTGTCGATGGGGAGACCGGCGATCACCATCGGCTGGGCGGTGATCGTGCCCGACGGCGAGTCGTTGCTGAACCAGGCGACCTTGGTGAAGAGCCAGTCGACGAAGAACTGGGCCGCCAGGGTGGCCACCGCGAGGTAGAAGCCCTTGATCCGCAGCGAGGGCAGGCCGAACACCAGCCCGACTCCGGCGGCCACGAGCCCGGCGAGGACGAAGGTGACCAGCAGGGGGATCCCCGGCACGCGGAGCTGGAAGTTGTAGGCGGCGAAGGCTCCCACCGACATGAAGGCCGCGGTGCCCAGGCTGAACTGCCCGGCGTAGCCGGTGAGGATGTTGAGCCCCAGCGCCGCGATGGCCAGCACGAGCATCGGGAGCAGCAGCGCGGTGAGCACGTAGTTCGAGGCCGCGGCCGGCACCACCACGAAGGCCACGATCAGGAGCATCGCCATCGCCACCCGGTCCTGGGTGATGGGGAAGATCCGCTGGTCGGCGACGTAGGTGGTCCTGAACTGGCCCGCTTCCCGGTAGATCACGTCACACCCGCTCGATCCGCTTCTCCCCGAACAGCCCGTCGGGGCGCACCAGGAGGAAGAGCAGCGCCAGCACGTAGGGGAACCAGTTCTCGATCCCTCCGCCGATCAGCGGACCGAGGTACACCTCGGCCACCTTCTCCGAGGCTCCGATCATCAGCCCGCCGACGATGGCCCCCGCGATCGAGGTGAAGCCGCCGAGGATGAGCACCGGCAGCGCCTTGAACGCGACCTGGGTCAGCGCGAACTGGACGCCCAGCCGACTTCCCCAGAGCAATCCCGCCACCAGCGCCACCGCCCCAGCGGCCGCCCAGACCAGCGCCCAGATCCGCTCCAGGGGAATGCCCACGCTCAGCGCCGCCTGGTGGTCGTCTGCCACCGCCCGGAGCGCCCGGCCCACCCGGGTCTTCTGGAAGAAGAAGGCCAGCACGCTGACCAGGACCGCGGCGGTGCCCGCGGCCACGAGATCGAACTTGGAGACCAGGATCCCCTTCAGCTCCAGCGGGGAGTCGGGGATGCCCAGGTCGAGCCCGCGGACCTCGCTGCCCCACACGCTCTGGCTGAGGCCCTCGAGGACGAAGGTCAGGCCGATGGTGGCCATGAAGAGGCTGATCTGCGGCTGGTTCACCAGCGGGCGGAGCACGAATCGCTCGGTGGCCAGCGCGAAGACGACCATCGCCAGCAGCGAGCCGGCGAAGGCGACCCATGCGCTCCATCCGAGGCTGACCAGCCCGGCGTAGGTGACCGCCGCGGCGAACACCATCGCGCCCTGGGCGAAGTTGAAGACTCCGCTGGCCTTGTAGATGAGGACGAAGCCCAGGGCGACCAGCGAGTACATGAAGCCCGCCAGAAGCCCGCTGACCAGCACCTCGACGAAGAACGCCATCAGCCCGCTCCCGCCACGGCCCGCTCGTCGGCCTCGGTGGGAACGCCCAGGTAGGCGGCGATGACCTCCGGGTTGGCCCGCACCTCGGCCGGCGTCCCGTCGGCGATCTTCCGCCCGTAGTCGAGCACCACGACCCGGTCGGCGATGTCCATCACCACCGCCATGTCGTGCTCGATGAGGACCACCGTCACCCCGAGCTCGTCGTTCGCATCGAGGATGAAGCGACACATGTCCTGCTTCTCCTCGATGTTCATTCCCGCCATCGGCTCGTCGAGCAGCAGCAGCCGCGGCTCGGCCGCCAGCGCCCGCGCCAGCTCGACCCGCTTCTGGAGCCCGTAGGCCAGCCGGCCCACGGGCGTTCGCCGCACGTGCTCGATCTGGAGGAAGTCGATGATCTTCTCCGCCCGCCCCCGGTGCTCGAGCTCCTCCTTCTCCGCCGGCCCCCAGTACAGCGCCTGCCACAGCACGCCACGGCGCATCTTCAGCGCCCGCCCGGTCATGACGTTGTCCAGCACCGACATCCCCTTGAACAGGGCGATGTTCTGGAAGGTCCGCGCGATGCCCTGCGCGGCGGCGGCGTGGGGGTGCATCGCGCGGCGGGTCTGGCCGGCGTAGGTGATCGTTCCCGCGCCCGGCGCGTAGACGCCGTTGATCACGTTGAGCAGGCTCGACTTGCCCGCCCCGTTGGGGCCGATGATCGCGCAGACCTCGCCCTCGCTCACGTGGAAGTCCACCTCGCGAAGCGCGTGCACCCCTCCGAAGCTGAGCGAGACGCCCCGCACCTCGAGGAGCACCGGGCCGGGAACCTTCCCCTGCATCAGGCGGCCCTCCGCGCGGCCTCGTCCTCGACGATCATCGCCTCGAGGATGGGGAGGTCGGCCTGCACCATGCCCGTCCGCCCGTCCTCGAACCGCACCTGCGTCTCCACGTGCACCGAGGGCCCCGAGGCGTACAGCGCCTCCACCAGCGGCGCGTACTTCTCGGCGATGAACCCCCGCCGCACCTTGCGGGTCCGGGTCAGCTCGCCGTCGTCGGCGTCGAGCTCCTTGTGCAGCACCAGGAATCGCCGCAGCTGCGAGCCCTTCAGCCGCGGGTCTGCGGCCAGCGCGGCGTTGACCTCCTCCACGCACCCGCGCACCAGCTCGTGCACCGCCGTCTGGCTCGCGAGGTCGGTGTATCCCGCGTAGGGGAGGTTTCGGCGCTCGGCCCAGTTCCCCACCGCGGCCAGGTCGATGCACACGAAGGCCGTGGCGAAGGGACGGTGGTCACCGAACGCCACCGCCTCCTTGATGAAGGGGAAGAACTTGAGCTTGTTCTCCAGGTACTTCGGGGCGAACAGCGTCCCGTCGTGGAGTCGCCCCACGTCCTTCGCCCGGTCGATGATCCGGAGATGGCCGTCCTCGTCGAAGAACCCTGCGTCGCCGGTGCGGAAGAAGCCGTCGGGCGTCATCGACTCGAGCGTCGCGCCCTCGGCCTTGTAGTAGCCGCGGAACACGCCCGGGCTCTTCACCTGCACCTCGCCCTGCGCGGAGATGCGGACCTCGACCCCCGTGGCAGGCGTCCCGACGGACTCGAGCTTCACCTGCCCGTTCGGCTGGATGCAGACGAGGACCGAGGTCTCGGTGCTCCCGTAGAGCTGTTTGAGGTTCACGCCGAGAGACCGGTAGAAGCGGAAGAGGTCCGGTCCGATCGCCTCCCCGGCGGTGTACGCCACCCGCACCCGGCTGAAGCCGAGCACGTTCCGCAGCGGGCCGAGGATGAACAGGTCGGCGAGCGCGTACCCCACCCGCGCGACGAGTGGTACCGGCTTCCCGTCGAGGATCGCCGGCCCCCAGCGGCGAGCCAGCGACATGCACCGGGCGTAGAGCCAGCGCTTGAACCGCGAGGCGTCCTCCATCCGGATGGAGACGGTGGTCAGGAGGTTCTCCAGGACCCTCGGGGGGGCGAAGAAGTAGGTCGGCCCGATCTCCCGCATGTCGGTGAGCACCGTGTCCGGGCTCTCGGGACAGCTGACGCAGAAGCCCGCGACGTGGCCCTGGCTGTAGTTGAAGACATGGTCGCCCACCCACGCCATCGGCAGGTAGGCCAGCACCTCCTCGTCGGCGGTGAGCCGCTCGCGCTGGATGCCTCCCCTCCCGGTCTCGATCAGGTTCTGGTGCGAGAGCATCACGCCCTTGGGCGTGCCCGTGGTGCCCGAGGTGTAGAGCATGACCGCCACGTCGCTCGAGCGCCCCTGCTCCACCTCGCGCTCGAAGAAGCCGGGCTGGCTTCGCTCGAGGTCCCGTCCCACGCCCTGCACGTCGTCGTAGGAGCGGAGCAGCCCCCGGTCGTAGTGCCGGAGCCCACGCGGGTCGTCGTAGACGATGATCTCCAGCAGCGGGCAGCGCGCCTTCACCTCCAGGAGCTTGTCGACCTGCTCCTGGTCCTCGACGACCGCGATGCGCACCTCGGCGTTGGAGAGGACGAAGGCCATCTCCTCGGCCACCGCGTCCTGGTAGAGCGGAACGGGGATCGCCCCCAGCGCCTGGGCGGCGTCCATGGCCCAGTAGAGACGCGGGCGGTTGTCCCCGATGATGGCGAGGGTCTCGCCGCGCCGGAGCCCGAGCGTGTGCAGCCCGCAGGCGAGGCTCCGCACCTCGTCCAGCACCTGCTTCCAGGACCAGGTCTGCCAGATTCCGAGGTCCTTCTCCCGGATCGCCGGCCGGTCTCCGCGCGTCTGCGCGTGCTCGATGAGCAGCCGCGGAAAGGTGTCCGGCGCCGGCATCCTGGCCTCCCGCCCAGGCCGCGAGGACAGCCTCCGTCGTCTCTGCCCCGCGGCGCCGGCGCATCCTAGGGGGCCCGACCGGGGCGATCCACGACGGGTGTGCATCTTCGCGCGCTGCTGGACGAGGCCTCGCCGCAGGGCGTCATCTCCACGGACCCTCGGTGTGTCCGAACCACCGGGAGCACACGGGTGCGCGCTGATCGTGGTTCCCGAGCACAACTGTTCTTCTGCAGGATGCACCCCCCCCTTACACACCGGGCATGACCATGACCCAGCCCCCCGCAGCGACCCCCGACCTCGAAGCAGTCAAGAAGAAGCAGCAGGCCACCTGGGCCAGCGGCGACTTCGCCGTCATCGGCACCACCCTCCAGATCGTCGGCGAGCTTCTCGCCGAGGCCGTGGACATCCGCGCGGGCGAGCGCGTCCTGGACGTCGCCGCCGGCAACGGCAACGCCACCCTCGCCGCCGCGCGCCGCTTCGCGGAGGTGACCTCGACCGACTACGTCCCCGCCCTGCTCGACAAGTCGGCGGTCCGGGCCAAGGCCGAGGGGCTCAACGTCACCTACCGGGTGGCGGACGCCGAGCAGCTCCCCTTCCCCGACCGGAGCTTCGACGCCGTCGTCTCCACCTACGGCGTGATGTTCGCGCCCAACCACGCCCGCTCTGCGTCCGAGATGATGCGGGTGGTCCGCCCCGGCGGTCGCATCGGCCTGGCCAGCTGGACGCCGGAGGGTTTCATCGGGAAGCTCTTCAAGGTGGTCGGCTCCTTCGTGCCGCCGCCCGCGGGCGTGAAGTCGCCGGTGCTCTGGGGCACGGATGGCCACCTTCAGGAGCTGTTCGGGAAGGACGCCTCGTCCATCCGCTCCGAGCGGCGGAACTTCAACTTCCGCTACCTCTCGGCCGAGCACTTCATCCAGATCTTCCGCGACTTCTACGGTCCGACCCACAAGGCGTTCGGCGCGCTGGACGAGGCGAAGCAGAAGGCGCTGGCCGCGGAGATCACCGCGCTGCTCGAGAAGACGAACGTCGCCGGCAAGGACTCGCTCGTCGCCCCTGCCGAGTACCTCGAGACGGTCATCACCCGGAAGGCCTAGGCCCCTCCGAGGGCGGCGGTGAGCGCTCGCCAGCGGGCGCGACTCACCTTCACCGCCGTCCCGTCGCGGAGCACGACCTCGGATTTCGCGGGGCGGAGCTCGGGCACGCGATCCAGCTGGACGATGGCCGAGCGGTGGACGCGGAGGGAGCGAGGTTCCCCGCCCGGCATCGCCCCCCGGTCACCCGGGAGCCGCTGTGGGCGCCGGTGCGCAGGCGGACCTGGGCGGGAGGAAGCGACTGTCGTTTACGCGCGTCTCAGGTGCTCGCCGCGTCCACTGAGTCAAACCGCGACGAGGGGTCGGAACGACCCCTGCCAAAATGCGTCTGTTGCCACTTTGTGACCGCGGTTCCGCGCGGGCTCCAGAGGGGACGGCGGCAGAAGGCATCTCTGCCCCACCTGGCTCGCCCTCTGCACCCGGTCCGGCTGGACTTCCATGTCCTGGAAGTCGCCCCCTCCCGGCGAGTCGTCGGCGGGCGCACCCCTCAACACAGGAGAGCCACACCTTGAAGAAGCTCGCATTGCTGACCCTGCTCGCAGCGTCCTCGGCGATGGCCGCCGGTGAAACTGCCAGCGCCACCCTGACCGTCACCGGGACGGTCTCGGGCGCCCTGAGCATCACCATCGACAGCGCCCCCGGGACCTTCAGCGGCGGCGGCACCAACGCTGCCACGTCGGACCTCGGCGTCTTCACCCAGTTCGCGCCCCCGGCGGGCTTCACCCCCACCTCCACCGGCCCGAGCAGCTTCTCGCTCACCGGCGCCATCGGCATCACCGTCAGCGCCACGAACGTCGTCAGCGCCAACTACGACCTGACCGCGATCCTCGGCAACCCTGCCGAGACCGGCCTGACCTACCACCTCGGCGCGGGCGCGGTCGTGGTGACCAACGCGGCCCCGGTGACCGTTGCCGCCGCGCACGCCTACGGCGCGTTCAGCCTCCCGTGGGTCCTGGACGTCAACTCGACCAACAGCATCGCCATCAACAACAGCATCAACCTGGTCGCCACCGCCAACTAGGCTGACCGCCCGGGTCGCCGGCTTCGCCCCATCGAGCGGAGCCGGCGATTCGCATTCCTGCCATGTCCGCGCTGACCTGCTGGTTGCTCACCGGCTCGATGCTTCTCGGCTCACCGCCGGGACCGGTGAACGGCCACGGACTCACCATCTCCTTCGACAGTCAAGGCTCCACCGGGATGCTCGGCTCCGAGGCGACCCCGGACGCGATGCTCGACCTGGGGAACGTCTCCGGCACCTCCGAGGGTTCCCCCACACGCAGCCAGACCTGGACGATCCGGCGCAGCATCGTCCTGCGGCTCAAGAGCGACACCGGGGTCCGCGGGCCGGCGCGCGTCTGGGTCAGCCTGGCGAGCGATAGTCCCACCGTTCGGGTCAGGCTGGACGGAAGAGTGCTCTCCACGACGCCACAGCTCATCTCCCCCAACGCACCGGTGGGCCGTCCTCTCAGCCACAACCTCGAGATCGAGGTCTCGTCGAGCGCCGCGCCCGGTCCTCTCGAGACGATCCTCACCTGGTCGGCCGAGACGCTCTGATCCCCCACCGCCGCGCGCAACGAGGAGCCCATGAATCGGATGCCGATCCTGTTCACCGTCTTCCTCCTCGCGTCGCCGGCGGCGCGGGCGGGGACGATCAGCATCGCCCCGGCGGTGATCACCCTCAGTGGCAAGTTCGGCCAGAGCACGACCCAGAAGGTGATGCTGACCAACGGCACGACCCAGCCTCTGGACTTCGTGCTGGAGGCGCACGACATCATCGTCAAGGACGGGAAGCGGGTGTTCATCCCGGCCGGCAGGCAGACCGACGGCATCGCGGCCAGCGCCGTCTTCTCCCAGCGCCAGGTCACGGTCCCTCCGAATCAGACCCGGGGCGTCGACGTGACCGTCACCGTCCCGCCCAGGACCGAGCAACGGGCGGTGGTGGTGTACTTCCGCGGCACCAGCATCATCCAGGCCAAGGCGGCCAAGACCACCGCCTCGCTCGGCGCGCTGCTGACCTTCACCCTCTCCGACCAGACCTCCCTCGTCTCGCGGGACCTGGTCGTCAAGCCGCAGACTTCTCGCAGCAACACCAGCTTCAGCCAGGAGCTGACCAACGACGGCACCGAGCCGCTGGTCATCACCGGAGCAGCGGTGGTGGTGGACCGCCAGGGCCGCCTCCTGGGCCGAGCGGACTTCCAGCCCCAGCGCCTGCTGCCGGGTGAGACCGGCGCGGTCCACACCGACTTCCCGGCCGAGCTGGAGCGAGGGAGCTACCGCGCGGTCTCGACCCTCGCCTTCGAGCGGAAGACCCTCACCAAGGCAGCCGAGTTCCGAGTGCCTTGAGCCCGCTCGCGGCGTCCGCGATCCTCTTCCTGCTCGCGGCAAGTTCCGCCGAACCGATCCACGTCCGGGTGTACGACACCGTGGTGGTGGACCGGTGGAACGCCACCGCCGCCTTCTCCATCGATCCGCGCGTCGTCGAGGCGACCGTCAAGGGCGGGAAGGTCTACCTCAAGGGCATGAGCGTCGGGACGACCCAGGTCTCGGTGGTGACCGGCCCGTCGGTGGAGACCTGGGAGGTGATCGCCGATCTTCCGCCCAAGTCGGCGTACCTCCTGGCGCTGGAGGCGATGCGCCAGGACAAGTTCACCTCGTGGGAGGGGTTCTACGACTCGGGCACGCACCGGCTGAACAACTCCTTCGACCTCCAGGACCGGCAGGGCGACAACGCGACGCGGATCCACGTCCTGAACGTGACCCAGTTCGGGCCCCTGTCGTTCGACCAGTCGCGAACGTCCTTCCCCTCCGCCTGGCTCGACCTGCGCGGGCCAGCCTGGCAACTGACCCTCGGTGACGCGCTGGTCCAGCACTCGCCGCTGACCCTCGACGGTGTCTGGGTCCGTGGCGTGCACGGGCGCCTCGGCGGCTTCGAGATGCACGCCGGCATCACCAGCAACCTCCTCTACCAGGACGTCTTTCTGCCCAGCGAGGGCGAGTGGAGCATCGGCGCCTCGTACACCTTTTCTTTCGGGCGAAACGCGATCACGCCGAACTTCTACGCCTTCCCCAGCGAGTCCAGCACCGGAGGGACCCGCGGGGTCATGGGCTCGGTGGTCTACGACTTCGGGAAGAGGAACGATCCCGTCCGGCTCCGGGCCGAGCTCGGGTACGGACACAAGGTCGGCGCTGCCTTCGAGATCGACCTCGACACGACCCTGAACAAGGGCTGGCTGCGGGCACGCTACGAGCCCGCCGGGTTCGCCTCCATCGGCCTCGGCCCCTCGCATGGAGCCTTCGTCGACGGGGCGTGGACCAGCACCTGGACCCCGTGGCTGGTCTTCGACGCCAACGGCTACTTCGGAAACTACGAGATGCCGGGCTTCCACGCCCTGACCGCCGCGGGGACCGGTCAGTTCCGGTTCCTGCTCGACCAGCACTGGTCGCTCACCGCCGCCGGGACCTGGAGTGACTTCGACCTCGAGGGTCCGTCCCCCGCGGTGCGCACCGTGACCGTGCCGCTGGGGGTGAGCTACGAGTCGCCGTCCTTCGGAGGCTCGCTCATCTACCGGTACGAGCGGAACACGCTCAACAACGCGGGCGGCAACGGAGGGCGGCTGAACCTGCGAAAGACCTGGGGCCATTTCCTGCTCAGCGGCTACGCCGACTACCAGCGGAACACCGCCACCGCCGATCTGATCTTCACTCAGGACCCGTACCTCCAGCGTCTGTTCACGGAGCTGGGGCTCACCGCCCGCACCCCGGACGAGGTCTCCCGATTCCTCCAGAGCGACCCGCAGCTGTCCCAGCTCGGTTACGTCCAGGGACTGGAGATCAACCCCCGGCCCTGGCGCTTCGTGGGCGGGCTCGAGGCGGGGTGGAACTCCTGGGACGACTCGCGCCAGGTGCTGCGGTTCCGGGTGTTCTACGACCAGGCCCATGCCACCCAGCACACCAATGGCGGGGCGCTGCTCTCGCTCACCTACTCGCGGAAGGTGGTCGGTCCGCTCGACGTGTTCGGCGCGCTGAACTGGTGGACGCGCGAGACGGACCTCTCGGGGACCGTCCGGGGCTGGTCGGGGCTCATCGGGCTCAGGATCAAGGTGAACGACGTGCCCCACCTGCCGCGCTTCGGCGGGGAGGTCAGCGGGGTGGTGTTCCGGGACGACGCCGGCACCGGCCGGTTCACCGACGGCGCGCCCCGGATGGCGGGCGTCCGCGTCCAGCTGGACGGTGCGCGAGAGGTGCTCACCGACAAGGACGGGCGATTCGTCTTCACCGATGCCGGCTCGGGCGACCACCGGGTCTCGCTCACCGAGCCCGAGCCGGGCACCTACTACACCACGACCTCCACCCTCTCGACCGCGGACAACCGCGACCTCGTCTTCGGAATCGCGGTGGCGGCCGCGCGGATCAACGGCCTGGTCGTGAACGACGCCGACGACCCGATCCCCAACGTGGCCGTGCACCTGACCGGGGCCGATGGGGACAGCGTCAAGCGGACCGACGCCGAGGGACGGTTCATCTTCGCCACCCGCGACGGAGACTACGTGCTCTCCATCCAGCTGGACTCCATCCCCTACGGCTACGAGCGGGCCAGCCTGGTCCCCGAGTCCATCGCCCTGTCGCGCGCCGAGCCGCTCAACCTCACCTACCGCATCCTGGCCAATCGCACGATCTCCGGATGGGTGGATTCTCCGAAGCCGGGCGGGCTCACGCTCCAGCTCTACGACGTCAAGCACCCGACCAAGCTGCTGCGCACCACCAACACCTCACCCGACGGGACGTACGCGTTCCGCGGCCTCAAGCCGGGCCGCTACTCGGTGGTCCTCGAGATCTACGGGCACATCGCCTCGGAGACCGTCACCATCTCCACGCAGCCGATCATCGTCCGGAACCTGGTGATCCTGGCGCCCGAGCCGGACGCTCCTCCGCCGAGGCGCCGGAGTCCGAAGCGCCGTCGCTGACCGGCAGCCCTGCGAGGGACTGCAGATGCCGGAGCACCCTCGCCGGACCCTCGGGCCGGGTGTAGAGGTCGAGCGGACCGGCGAACAACCCGTCGGCGATGATGCGCGCCACCTCTCCCACCGACTGGGCACCGGGGATGCTGCGCGAGTCGGGACCGCCTCCGAGGGCGTTGTTGCCGAAGTCGGTGGCCACCACCCCAGGAAGGACCAGCACCACCCGGATGCCGGGGTAGTCCTTCGCCAGCTCGAAGCGCAGCGACTCGGTCAGCGAGTTGAGGGCAGCCTTCGCCGCGCTGTAGGCCGCGCGCAGCGTGGCGTCGGGGATGCGGGAGAGCATCGACGACACGTTCACCAGCACGCCCTGCTTCCGCGCCTTGAAGTGGGGCAGCACCACCTGCATCCCGTGGAGCGCCGAGCGGGTGTTGTCCCGCACCATCGCCTCCAGGTCCTCGGCGGTGACGGCCTCCAGGGACGGACGGGTGATGCCGTGCCCGGCGTTGTTCACCCAGGCGTCGACGCCCCCGAAGCGCGCCAGGGCTCGCTCCAGCACGCGCTCGACGTCCGCGCGGCGGGTGACGTCACCAGGGACGACCTCCACCGGGGTTCCCAGGGTCGCCGCCATCTCCTGGAGCTGCTCCTCGCGGCGGGCGATCAGCACCAGCGAGGCGTGGCGACCCGCGAGCTCGCGCGCCAGGCCGGCGCCGATTCCCGCGCTCGCGCCGGTGACGACCACCACCGGCCCGCTGGACTCCAGGGTCACCCCTAGAGCTTACGTCCTTTGAGGAGGTCTCCCAGGGTGCCGAAGCCCTTTCCACCAGCACCCGACGGACGCTGGGTGCGTTGCCATGCCTCCATCTCGGCGCGCTCGGCGGCGCGCACGGCGGCGGTGAGGGAGAGGCGGATCTTCCCGCTGCCATCCACCTCGAGGATCTGCGCCTTCAGCGCCTGCCCGAGCTGGAAATGACGCTTGAGGTCGGTGCCCCGCTCGGTGCCGGTCTCGCTCGCCGGCACGAGCCCCCGCCCACCCGAGAACACCAGGAACACGCCGTAGGGCTCGATGCGGTCCACCGTGCCCTCGACCACCTGGCCCACCTTCGGACGCGGGGCGGCCTGCGGCTTCGGGGCGCTCTCCCGCGCCGGCTCGGCCGCGGGCACCGAGGTCGAGACGCCGCTGCCCACCGGGGCGCCGTCCACCACCAGGCGGAGCCCGATGCGCTTCTCGGCCGGGTCGACCTTCTCCACCGCGACCTCGACCGTCTCGCCCACCTTCAGGACGTCGCGGGGGTGCGCGATGCGCCGCTCGGACATCGCCGAGATGTGGATGAGCCCGTCCACGCCGGGCCGCAGCTCGACGAACGCGCCGAAGGGCTGGAGCCGGACCACCTTGCCCTGGAGCCGGTCACCCTCCTTGAGCCCCGCGGCGAACGCCTTCCACGGGTCCTGCTGGCGGGCGCGCATCGACAGGGTGATGCGCTCCTTGTGCTTCGCCTTGTCGGGCGAGTGTGGGTTCGGCGCCTCGATGCGAAGCACCTCCACCTCGACGGTGTCGCCGACGTTCACCACCTCGCTCGGATGCCCCACCCGGACGTGCGACAGCTCGGACACCGGCACGAGCCCCTCGACGCCGCCGAGATCGACGAACACGCCGAAGTCCCGGACGCCGGTGACCCTGCCCTGCAGCACCTTGCCCCCGGCGAGGCTCTTGCGGGTCTCGGCAGCGAGCGCCTTCTGCTCGTCCTCGAGCAGCGCGCGGCGGCTCAGCACCACGTTCTTCTCACGCACCTCGGTGACCCGGAACCGCAGCCGCTCGCCGATGTACTGGTCCGGCTTGTCCACGAAGCGCAGGTCCATCTGGCTCAGCGGAACGAAGGCGCGAGCGTCGCCGACGGCGACCTCGAAGCCACCCTTGTTCACCGCCAGGACCAGGCCCTCCACGGGCATGCCGCTCGCCCGCGCCTCGGCGAGCATCGCCAGCGACGCCGAGCCCTTGCTCAGGGTGCGGCTGAGGATGACGCCCTTGGCGCCAGCCTCGACGACGTGTGCCTCCACCGTGTCGCCCACGCCGAAGCGGAGGATGCCCTCGTCGTCCTTGAGCTCGCGGAGGTCGATCATCGCCTCGGTGCGGCCGCTGAGCGTGAGGAACGCGGTGTCCGCGCCGAGCTGGAAGATGGTGCCGGTGACCCGTTCGCCGACGCGCGGCATCTTCCGGTGGGCCCCACCCTCCTGCTTCGCGTGCGCCTCGTACATCTCGGCGAACGACTGGTCCTCGGCGACCTCCTCGTAGAGCGCGCTTCGCGGAGCCGGCGGGGTCGGCGTCGGAGTGGGAGTGGGAGTGGGGCTCGCGACGGCCTCGGCCGGCGGGGCGCCCTCGGTCGTGGGCGCGGTGGGCTCCGCGGGCTCGGTGGAGGCCGGAGCGTCGGGACCGCGGGTCTCGATGACACCGCTCGCCCGGCGCACCACCACCATCGGGCCCTGGGCCTTCCTGCGCTCCGGCTTGCGGGGCTCGCGGCGAGGGGGCTCGGACGGCGGCGACTCGGAGGACGTGGTGGACGCAGGCTGGTCGCGGCGGCGATCGCCCTTCGGTCGGTCCTGCTGGTCTCCCCCACGGCCCGCGGGGATGCCAAGCATCACGTCCCCGAAGGTGGCCCGCGGCTTCCGGGGCCCGAAGCCCTTGTCCGGGCCCTTCTGATCGTCACTCACCTCGATGCTCCTCGCTGCTCACGGACGGGACCGGCGCCCCCCACGTGAAGGCCGCGGGTCTTTGCACATCCTTTCCCCGGGGGCAAAGGGGGATGCGCGCAGATTGCAACGGGAGCGGACCGCTCCGTCAGCGCCGAAGCCGGGAGAGGACGGTGCGCAGCTGGGACGCCCCTCCGAGCGCGGTGAGAGCCAGGTACACACCGCCGAAGACGGGGATGAGCATCGAGGCGACGAGTACCGGGCTCAATGACGGAGCGGGCAGCACCTGCCACCCCCAGAAGCGCATCACCGAGGGCGCGGGCCCGACCCGCCCGGTCATCCACCACTTGCCCAGCAGCGCGAGTGCTCCGGCGGTGAGCGCGCTTCCCCAGAACCAGAGCAGCCGGCGGCCCGGAATTCCCGTTCTTCCGATGCGACGGGCGAGCGCCCCGCGGAGAAGAAGGTACTCGAGCCAGGCGGCGAAGCCGGTGGTGGCGGTGATGCCCACGGCGCCGATCTCCACCGGCACGCCGAACCAGCCGGGGCCGTAGCGCACCGACACGTAGGCCAGCACGGCGGAGAGCACCACGCGAAGCGAGGCGAAGACGAGCGGCGTCCGTGCGTCCTGGAGCGCGTAGAACGCCGAGGCGTAGAGGCGGCCCAGCGTGCCGGCCACCAGGCCCACCGCCGAGCCGATGAGGAGGTACCAGAGCCACCGGGTGTCGGCGGCATCGAAGCGCCCGGTCTGGAAGAGGAGCCCTCCCAGCACGTCGCCGAGGAAGAGGAAGGCCACCGCCGAGGGGACGACGAAGAAGGCGATGCGCTCCAGGCCGCGGTCGATGCGCGCCCGGAGCCGCTCCGAGCCCTCGGGGCCGAGCGCCGTCTCGCGCGCGAGCTCGGGCAGCTCGGCCGCGGACACCGACATCCCGAAGAGCGAGACGGGAAGGAGCGCCAGGAGCTGCGTGTAGCCCAGCACCGCCACCGTCTCGGGCGAGATGAGCGAGGCGTAGTAGGTGTCCACCAGCGCGCTCACCTGGACCACGCCGCGTGCGACGAGGATGGGGAGGAAACCGCGGAGCACCGCCCGCATCGCGACGCTGGTGGTGTCCAGCGAGGGCCGGAACCGTCCCAGCAGCGGCCAGAGCGTCGGCAGCTGCACGGCGAGCTGGAGCGCGCTCCCGGCCACCACGCCGCAGGCGAGCAGCGTCGTGAGGCGGTCCTCGTCCACCCTGGGGCCGGCGGCGACCAGGACGGCGATCTGGGCCAGGTTCCAGACCACCGGGGCCGCGTAGGAGAGGAAGAACTTCCGGTGGCTGTTGAGGACCCCGAGGCACCAGGCCGACAGCACCAGCAGGCCGGTGCTGGGGAAGAGGATGCGGGTCAGCTGCACGGCCTTGGCGAAGGCGGCCGGCCCGGTCTCGGCGAAGCCGCCCACCACCACGCCGACGATCCACGGCGCGGCGAAGATGCCCAGGGCCACCAGCACCGCGACCAGCACCGACAGGAGCCCGAAGACTGCGCTGGCCACCCGGTCGGCGTCCTCGCGCCGGTTCTCGCCGAGGAGCCGCGCGTACACCGGGATGAAGGAGGCAGAGAGGACGCCCTCGCCGAAGAGGTTCTGCAGGACGTTCGGGATGCGGAGCGCCGCGGTGAAGGCGCCGGCGAGCGCCGAGCTCCCGAGGTAGTGGGCGAAGACGCGCTGGCGGACCAGTCCCATCAGCCGCGAGGCGAGGATGCCCAGCGCCACCAGCGTGGCGCCTCGGCCCGAGCTCCTGGCTGGTGCGGTGGCCTCGGTCACGGGCGGCGTCACTCTATGCCTGCCGGGCTGCGGCGCTCCTCTTGACGTGCATGCGCTCTGCCCGCATCGTGCCCCGCTCGCCCCACATGGCAAAGGTTCTGGTCATCGACGACGAGGCGAACCTCCGGAAGGTGCTCGCCGCGCTCCTCCGGCGGGACGGCTACGACGTCACAATCGCCCAGGACGGCGAGATGGGCCTGGCCGAGTTCCAGAAGAACGGCGCCGACGCGGTCATCACCGACCTCGTCATGCCCAAGCTCGGCGGGATGGAGGTCCTCAAGGCCATCAACGGGACCGACCCCGAGGTGCCGGTGATCATCATCACCGCGCACGGGACGGTGGACTCGGCGGTGGAGGCCATCAAGCTCGGGGCGTTCGACTACGTCACCAAGCCCTTCGACCAGACCGAGCTCAGCAACGTCCTGGCGAAGGCCATCCGCACCCACGAGTCCGCCCGGCGCAACGCCCGCGGCGAGACCGGCCGTCCCTCGCTGGTGGGCGAGTCCCCGCAGATGCAGGACGTGCTGCGGATCATCGACAAGGTGGCGAACACGCCGTCCACCGTGCTCATCACCGGCGAGAGCGGAACCGGCAAGGAGCTGATCGCCACCGCGCTCCACGAGGGGAGCTCGCGCCACGACAAGCCGTTCATCCGCATCAACTGCGCGGCCATCCCGCGGGACCTCATCGAGTCCGAGCTCTTCGGCTACGAGCGCGGCGCGTTCACCGGCGCGGTCACCTCGAAGCCGGGCCGGTTCGAGCTCGCCGACGGGGGGACGCTCTTCCTCGACGAGATCGGCGAGATCCCGGTGGAGATGCAGGTCAAGCTGCTCCGGGCGCTCCAGGAGTCGGAGTTCGAGCGGGTCGGCGGCATCAAGACCACCCGCGTGGACGTGCGCCTCATCGCGGCGACGAACCGGGACCTGAACACCGAGATCGAGGCGGGGCGGTTCCGGAAGGACCTCTATTACCGGCTGGCGGTCGTGCCCATCAACCTCCCCCCGCTCAGGGAGCGACCGAGCGACATCCCTACCCTGGTGCGTCACTTCGTCGACAAGTACAACCGCCGTCTGAACAAGCGGATCGAGGGGATGACGGACGAGGCGCTCGCCCTGGTGCAGGCCTACGCCTGGCCGGGAAACATCCGGGAGCTGGAGAACCTGATCGAGCGCACCCTCCTCTTCGCGGACGGGCCGCTCATCGGCGTGGCCGATCTGCCTCAGCATCTGAGGTCTCCCGGCACCGCGACCCCGTTGCCCGGACCCGCGCCGGCGCCCGGGGCGCTCCCGGTCCCCGCCGGAGAGACGGGGCTGAAGGACATCGTCCGGCAGCGCTCGGCGGAGCTGGAGAAGGAGATCATCACCCGCGCGCTCGAGGAGACGGGCGGAAACGTGACGCGCGCGGCGAAGCTCTTGCAGATCAGCCGGAAGTCGCTGCAGACGAAGATGAAGGAGTTCTCGCTTCGCGACGACGGCGACGAGTGAGCGTGGAGGCGGACGGGCAACGATGTCAGTGAAGATGCCAGTGCTGGGCCAGCCGGCCCGACGCAAGTCGAGTGGTCTCGGGTGGGTGCTGTTCCTTGCGCTCGCGGTCGCCGCGGGCGGCTATCTCTGGTACCGGAGGCAGCGGCCCGCACCGCCACCGCCGGTGGCGCAGGTCCCGGTGGTCGCGCCGGCGCCGGTCATCACCGCCCCGGGATCGATCGCGATCCCGGGCGTGGCACAGGCCCCGGTGGCGCCCCCGGTGCAGACCGGGCCGCGGTTCCTCTCGGCGCGCATCGATGGCCCGCTCGAGGCGGCGCTCGTCCAGGGTGCCGGAACCGAGACCGGCCCGGCGCTCACCCAGGTCGTGAAGCGGGTGCTGGTCTGGTGGCTCGCGGTGCCAGCGGACCTCCGGAAGGGAGACCTGCTGGAGGTGGTGTACGAGCCGCAGCCCGGACAGGAGCCGCTGGTCAGCGCGGTCCGCCTGCAGAGCGCGAAGGCGGGACGGACCTTCGAGGCGTACCGCTTCAAGCCGGCGGGCGGGCAGTTCGCGCGGTTCTACGGCCCGGATGGCGACGATCTCGAGTTGCGTCTCGACCCGTCGCCGCTGGACAGCTGGGAGCAGATCACCTCGCTCCTGAAGGACGGCCGCAAGCACAAGGGCGTGGACTTCAAGACGCCGGTGGGCACGCCGGTGAAGGCGACCTTCGACGGGACCATCACCCGGAAGAACTGGTTCTTCCGCGGCAACGGGAACAGCCTGGAGATCGCGTCATCGGGTGCGCCGTACATGAAGGCGATCTTCCTCCACCTCTCGGAGCTCCCGCGGTCGATGACCGTGGGGACGAAGGTGAAGAGGGGCGAGGTCATCGCCCACAGCGGGAACAGCGGCCACAGCTTCGCGCCGCACCTCCACTACCAGCTGATGTCGCCCTCGGACCGGGTGCTGGACCCGTTCGACGTCCAAGCGACGAAGAAGGTGAACCTCCCCGCGGAGGACCGGCCGGCGCTGACCGAGCAGGTGACCCGGTGGCGGTCGATGATGACCACCCGGGTCGCGGCGAGTCCCTCGCCGACGGTCGTCCCCGCTGCGGCGGTGACCCCTCCTCCGAGCGTCGGGGTTGTGACCGGCGCCCCCGCCCCCGTGGCTGGCTCGGGACGCTGAGCGCCGATCGCTTCAGCGTTTTCCCGCAGCGCCACGAGGTATCTCATCGCGTCCTCCGGGCCCCGAGTCGGTACACCGCGGTGCTGGTCCAGCCGGCCTGCTTCGCGATCTCCGTCGAGAGGGGCTTCAAGCGCCCCCCCCGTTCCAGACCTGTGTGGAGCGCTGCGAGAACCTCCGCCTCGCTCCACCGAGGCTCCTCGGTCCGACCCTCGACGAGCAGCACCACCTCGCCGAGCGGCGGCTCGTCCCGGTACCGCGCCGCAAGCTCGCCCAGTGACCCGCGGACGAACTCCTCGTGCCTCTTGGTCAGCTCCCGGGCGACGACCGCACGGCGCGCACCGAGCGCCATCTCGAGATCGGCCAGCGTCTCCCCGAGCCGCCGCGCGGCCTCGTAGAGCACCAGCGTCGCGCGGAGCCCGGCGACCTCGTCCAGCACCGCCGTCCGGTCCGCCCCCGAGCGGGGCAAGAACCCCAGGAAGTGAAAGCGGCCCGACGGGAGCCCCGAGGCGCTCAGCGCAGCGATGACCGCGCTCGCGCCGGGCACCGGCACCACCCGGATTCCCAGCGCCACCGCCTCCGCGACCAGCGCTTCCCCCGGGTCGCTGATGCCGGGGCTCCCGGCGTCGGTGACCAGCGCGCCGTCCTCCCCTGCCTCGAGCCGCGCGACGATGCCGCCGATCCGCTCCTTCTCGGCGAACGCCGGCAGGCTGACCAGCTGCGCCTGCACGCCGAGCGACCGGAGCCAGGGGCCCGAGTGGCGCGTGTCCTCGCAGACGACGAAGGCCGCGGCCCGCAGCACCTCCACCGCCCGGGCGGTCACGTCCCCCAGGTTGCCGATCGGTGTCGCGACGAGGTGGAGCGTTCCCGGCATGTCCCCTGGCGACGCTCTCACATCCCGGCGTCGAACGCGCCGGGCAGGTGCTCGATGACGGCGTTCCGACCTCGCCCGAGGACCGTCATCACGTCGAAGCGGATCATCCGCCGGGGGGCGGGCTTCCGCTGCAGGTAGCGCAGCGCCGCGCGCACCACCCGCCGCTGCTTCTCCCGGGTCACCGTGAGCGAGGGCTCACCGAACAGCGCGGAGGTCCGCATCCGCACCTCGACGAAGCACAGGAACTCGTCCCGCTCTGCCACGATGTCCAGCTCGCCCTCCCGCACCAGCCAGTTCCGCTCGCAGATGCGGTACCCCGCCCGCTCCAGCCAGGCCACGCACTGCTCCTCGGCCTCGGAGCCCAGCCTCGAACGATCCACCTCGCCCATGTCCCCCGCCCCCACGTCCGGTCTGCCGACGACTGTAGGGAGCGGGTCAGACGTTCAGCGAGCCCTCGGACGTCGAGGCGAACACCGGGTGCGCGGTGACGTGCAGCACCTGCGTCGCGCCTCCCAGCGCCTTGAGCATCCGGCCGAGCATCGGCAGCCGCCCCTCGTCCATCCCCGTCGCCATGTCCTCGAGCAAGATCGGCATCGGGTCGGCCTGCACGAGGCGCTCGAGGAGCGTGAGCCTCAGGCCGAGCCACACCCAGTCGATGTCGCGCGGTTCCACCTGTCCCACCGGGACCTGCTTGCCCCCCACCCGCGCCAGCCCCTGACCCTCGTGCGTGACGTCCAGGCCGTCCACCCGGCCCTCGGTCAGCGCGGTCAGGTACTGGGCGCACCGCGTCCCGATGCGGCCGGCGAGCGTCGGCACGTCCAACGCCATCAGATCCGCGGCGGCGTTCATCAGCCCGGGGGTGAAGTCGTCCAGCCCGTCGACGCCCTGGGCCGCCGGGACGCCGGGGCTCGACATGCGGCGCGCCGCCGGGGCGAGCGCCTCGCGCATCCGCGCCATCTCCCGCTCGACCTCCCGGGCATCCCGCACGTAGCTGCCCTTCTCGACGAGCTTCGCGTTCAGGGCCTCCTGCTCGGCGCGGAGCTCGGCGAGCTGGTTGGACGCCGCCGCGTACTCCGGATGGAGCCGGGCCGCCTGGAGTCGCTTCTCCACGTCCGCCACCTTCACCACCCACTTCGGATGCTCCTCGAGCGCGTGGACGATCTCGTGCGGCTGTTCGACGCCGAGGATCTTCATCGCGTTGCGCACCGGCTGGGCGTCGGTCTCGAACTGCTCTCGCACCTGCTTCTCCCGGTCACCGAGGCGGTCGCCCCGGCGCACCGCGTGCTCGGCCCACTGGAGGTCCTCGACCCGCTTCAGCGCCACCAGCGCCGCGAGGCCGAAGGCGGGGATGTCGAGCAGCGCGATGTACTTCAGGGGACCGGTGAGGCTCGCCCCGCTGAGGAGCGCCGCTGCCCCCAGCGCCATGCCGGCCCAGAACCGCGCGTCGTGCTGGAGCGGGGTCGCCGTCGGGGACGTGACCACGTCCACCTGCCGCTCGGCCTCGAGCCTGGCCAGCGTCTCGTCCACCTTGGCCACGAACGCTGGGAAGCTCCTGGCGCGGTCGACGATGTCCGGGATGAGGCCGAGGCCCTCCACCGTCGGTGCCTGGTGGAGCCCTTGCTGCGCGTGCGCGAACTCCTTCTCCAGGGTCTGCACCGCCTTGAGCTTGGTCTCGAGCTGGAAGATCTGCGCGCTCACCCCGTCGGCGCGGAACTGCAGGCGCTCCACCTCGGTGGAGAGCGCCATCTCCTTCTCGAGCTCGGCCAGCCGTGTGCGCGCCTGCACCGGGTCGATGGGCGTCTCGGGCACCGGAGTGAAGCCCGGCGCCGCGGATCTCGCTCCCGGCCCGCCGGAGCGCTTCGGGCGCTTGCTGGGGAGCTGGCCCGGGGTGAAGGTGAAGAGCGTCTCGTACCGGCCCCGCGGCGGGAACCCGACCTGAGCGCGCAGGAACTGCGCCATCTCGGTCGGCTCCTCGGTGACGAGGTCGTGCCCGCGCGTCGCCGGGTTCACCCGGTGGAGGGCACCGGAGCGGCCCAGCTCGCGGAGGATGCGGTAGGTCGTGCGGTCACGGCCCACGATCCACAGCGCTGCCTTGCTGGTGCCGCCACCCTCGGAAGAGGCATAGCGCGCATCGCCCCCGCGCCCGTCGGGGAAGCACAGCTCGGAGGTCAGCCCCACGAGCGGCGCGCCCGGGGTATTCGGGAGCAACGTCCAGTAGCCGGGCTTCAGGGAGACGCGAACGCTGGGCAGGAACCCGCGAACGCCCTGGAGCGCGAACTCGACCCAGTGCATGCGCAAGGGTCGAGTCTAGCCCAGCCCCCTGCTCAGCCCCGCGACGCGGAGGTGGAGGACTTCTTCGCCGCCTTGCCCTTCTTGACCTTGGGGGCAGGGGCGGCGGCGGCAGCAGGAGCCTCGGCAGGGGCAGCCTCGGCGGCAGGGGTGCTCGCGGGGGTGACGGCGCCCTCGACGAGCTCCTCCTGGGTGTCCACGCGGCTCGCCTTGCCGCGGAGATCACGCAGGTAGAACAGCCGGTTGTGGCGCACGTCGCCCCGGGTCAGGACGTCGATGCGCTCGTAGCGGGGGCTGTGCAGGGGAAAGATGCGCTCCACACCGACCCCGTAGGACATCTTCCGCACGGTGAAGGTCGCGCGGTTGGCGCCCTTGGTCTTGCGGATGACCACGCCCTCGAACGGCTGCACCCTCTCCTTCTCGCCCTCGCGGACCTTCCAGTGCACACGGACAGTGTCACCGGTGCGGAAGTCCGTGAGATCCTTCCGCAGCTGCTTCGTTTCGACGTATTCCAGGGCGCTCGGGCGCATGGCAACTGACTCCGACTGACAGGGAGCCGGGCCAGATAGCAGACGACCCGTCCGGTCGCAAGCTCAAGCCCCCGAATTCAGAGGTCCTTCTCCTCGAGCGCGAGGAGGCGCCGGTCCTCGTCCGACAGCGCCGCCGCCTCGAGGAGATCCGGACGCCGGGCGCGGGTGAGCTGCAGCTGGTGCCAGCGCCTCCAGCGGGCGATGCGGGCGTGGTCCCCGCCCTGGAGCACCTCGGGCACGGGCACGCCACGGAACTCCGCGGGCCGGGTGTACTGCGGGTACTCGAGGAGGCCGCCCTCGAAGCTCTCCGACCCGGAGGAGTCCGCGTTCCCGAGCACGCCAGGCAGCAGCCGCGCCACCGCGTCGACGATCGAGAGTGCCGCGAGCTCGCCGCCGGTGAGGACGAAGTCACCGAGCGACACCTCCGCGTCGACGTGGCGCCGCACGCGCTCGTCCACGCCCTCGTAGCGCCCGGCGACGAGGATCAGGTCGGTGGGACCGGCCGCGAGCGCGCGCGCCATGTCCTGGGTGAAGCGCTCGCCCCGGGGTGAGGTGAGCAGCACCCGTGCGCCGGGGAGCGCGGCGCGGGCCCCCTCGATCGCGGCGACCAGCGGCTCGGGCTTCATCACCATCCCCGCCCCACCGCCGTACGGCGCGTCGTCGGTCACCCGGTGCTTGCCCTCGGCGTGCTCGCGGATGTCACGCGACTCGACGCGGAGCAGGCCCCGGGCGCGCGCCTTCCCGAGGATGCTCGCCTCGAGGTACCCGGTCACCATCGCCGGGAACAGGGTGAGGATCTCCGCCTGCCACATGACCTTGCTACTCCAGCATCTCCGGAGGCCGGACGACGAGCACCCCTGCCTGGAGGTCCACCTCGGGCACGAACTCGTCGACGAAGGGGACCATCAGGGGCTCGGGCCCGGCGCCCTCGAGCACCAGGACTGGCACCGGGCCGGTGTTCCAGACCTCGGTCACCTTGCCCAGCGGGGTGCCCTCGGGGGTGCGCGCCTCGAGGCCGACCAGGTCTCCCTGGAACCACTCTCCCTCGGCGGGCGGCGGGAGGTCCTCGCGGTGGACCAGGACGGTGGCGCCGCGGAGCTCGTCGGCGGAGGAGCGCGACGTGACCCCTGCGAGTGTCACGAGGGTCGCGTCCGTGGCGCGGCGGGCGCCCTGCAGCAAGAGCTCGCGTTCCTCGCCGGATCGCAGCCGGAGCACGACGCGGCGGACGGACATCAGCGCCTCGGAGTCGGGGTCGAAGGTGCGCACGGCCAGCTCACCCTTGAGCCCATGCACGCGCGCCACGTACCCCACCTCCAGCGTGGGGCGAGCCGGGCTCATCCGGCCGGCGGAGGCTCGGACGGCGGCGTCGGCGCGGTTGCGGCATTCCTGCGATCATCGAGCACCTCCAGCCGTGCCTTCACCCCGCGCCGCTGGGCGGCAACCGCGAGCAGGGTCCGGATGGCGTTCACGGTGCGGCCGTCACGGCCGATGACCTTGCCCACGTCCTCGGGGGCGACCTTCAGCTCGAACAGCGTGCCGCCGTCTGCCGGCTGGCTCCGCAGCTCGACCTGGTCCGGTCTGTCCACCAGTCCCCGGGCCAGGGACATCAACAGCTCTTCCACGCCTAGGCCTTCGGCGTGGTCTTGCTGGCGCGCTTGATCAACCCGGCCACCGTCTCCGAGGGGGTCGCCCCCGCCTTGAGCCAGTGCTCGAGCCGCTCCTGCTGGAACTCGATCTTCGGCGGCTCGAGGTTCGGGTCGTACGCGCCGATCGCCTCGATGAACTTCCCGTCCCGCGGGTTGCGCGAGTCGGTCGCGACCACGTGGTAGTACGGCATCTTCTTTGCGCCCGCGCGTGCGAGCCGAAGCACGACAGCCATGATCCTCTCCGTCTTTGGGAACGGGCGGGATTAGTCGTGGACCGACCGGTTGTCAAGAACGGCTCGGGATCTCGCGCCCTTACACCGAGCCCGTGCGGCGGCCGAGGAACTCGACGACGAGGGTCCAGCTGGCCCCGCCGTCGGCAGATCGCTCGGCGCGCCAGGTGAAGGAGTCCTGGGTGCGGTCCCCGAAGGACCAGCGAACCGGCGCTCCGGCGTCGTCGGTGCCGAGCTGGACGATGTCCGCTCCCTCCGCCCGGCCCACCTGGCGGCGGTAGAGGTTGCGCAGCGGATCGCTCCAGAGGATGTGCCAGGCATCGAGCCCGGGGTCGTAGACCCGCAGGGTCGTTCCGTAGAACTCGGCGGCGGCCGGGAGCTGGCCGCGCGGGAGGCCACGGGCGGGGACGATCCACGTGTCCTGGATCGCCCTCCCCTCCAGCACCCAGCCGGCGTGGACCTCGCCGCGACTGCGCAGGCTCGAGCCGTCGGGGAGCGGAAGGCGAACGTCGAGCGACCAGCTGCCGACGAGGAACGCGTAGAGCTGCAGTCCGCTCGCCCGGTCCTGCACCGGGCCGGACGCGGAGAGCGCCTCGAGGAATGGAGATGGGGGCATGGCCCCTCCGGTCTGCCCGTCAGGCCGTCGCGCCGCTTGGGGATTCTTGCGCCGCGCCGGGGCCCTGGCGGTTGGCGAGCTGGCCACAGGCGGCAGCGATGTCGCGGCCACGGTTCTCGCGGATGAACGCGGCGACATGACCCCGGGCGAGGATCTCCCGGAAGCGCTCCGCCCGCTCGTCTGCGGTGGTGAAGAAGCCGAGGCCCGGGTTCTCGTTGTAGGGGATGAGGTTCACCTTCGCCGGGACGTCGCGGAGGAGCTCCACCAGCCGCTCGGCGTCTGCGTCGGTGTCGTTCACGCCGCGGAGGAGGACGTACTCGAAGGTGATGCGCCGGCCCTGGCGGAGCGGGAACTGGCGGCAGGCCTCCATGAGGTCGGCGATCTTCCACTTCCGGTTCACCGGCATCAGCTCGTCCCGCTGCGCATCGGTGCTGGCGTTGAGCGAGACGGCGAGCTTCACGTCGGTCTCGGCGCCGAGGCGGGCGATCATCGGCACGAGGCCCACCGTGGAGACGGTGATGTGGCGGTGCGAGAAGTTGGGCCCTTCCTCGGACTGGAGGATGTGGAGCGCGTCCTTGAGGTGCTCGAAGTTGTGCAGCGGCTCGCCCATTCCCATGAAGACCAGGTTGGTCAGGGGACGGGTCAGGGCCAGGCTCTCGTTGCGGGCGACCTCGCGGTTGACGACGTGCACCTGGGCGACGATCTCGGCGGCGGTCAGGTTCCGCAGCAGTCCCAGCGTGCCGGTCATGCAGAACTTGCAGGCCATCGCGCAGCCCACCTGGGTGGAGACGCAGAGCGTCTTCCGGTCGGTGGAGGGCATGTAGACGCTCTCGATCAGCCGGCCATCGCGGGTCCGCCAGCGATACTTGATGGTGCCGTCGCTGCTCCGCTGCTCGAGGTCCTTGGCGAGCGGCTCGAGCGCACACCGTTCGCGGAGCCTGGTGCGGAGCGACTTCGAGAGGTCGGTCATCTGCTCGAAGTCGGTGACGCCCCGCTGGTGGATCCACCGGTAGAGCTGCCGCGCGTGGAACGGACGCTCCCCGAGCTCTTCCTGCAGGAACCGTGTCAGGCGGTCGAGCGGAAGACCCAGGAGGTCGAGCGGCATGTCCGGGCCGGGGGACGACATCGGCCCCGCGTGTAACACGCCTTCCGCCAGGGCGCAGATCGGTGGGTCCGCGCGGGTGTCGGGTAGCATCGGGACTTCTCGCGGAGGTCGTGGATGACGCAGATGGCCCTTCTGATGGTGGGACTGCTGGCGGCGGCAGACCGTGGACCGCCCATCGCCGGCAGCCCGTGCACCGGAAAGGAGGACCTCCTCGCGCTCAAGGGGAAGTGGACGGTCCGGACGGACGTCGGGCGAGGGACGAACATCCCGGCCGGGGCGGCCTCCGAGGTCGACAAGCGGATCGACCGCATCGGCAAGCTCTTCCACGCGGCCTACCCCGAGCCGCGAGGAATGGACGCGGCGGGCTACCGCGATCTGGATTCGCCGCAGCTCTTCGAGAACGGGCCGTTCCCCTACTCCTACCGGTCGCTGTACCTGGCGTGGTCCTGCAATCCCCGCACGCACAAGCTGCAGCTCGGAGGGGAGACAGCGACCTGGGCCTACGCCTTCGTCAATCACCTGACCTGGTTCGTGGAGCCGCAGAAGACGCTCCGCGTCCAGGGGCAGCCGACGTATCTGCTCACCAAGCGGGTCGGGAGCTTCCGGGGGCTCCCCGAGTACGAGGGCATCCACAACCAGAGCTCCAACACCGGCCAGACCTTCTCGCGGGCGATCCTGGTGAGCCGCACCGGGCGGTCGCCCCTCAAGCCGGTGACCCGGAAGCAGTTCCTCGAGGGCTACCTCGCGGCGCTCGACGCGCAGGGGCAGGCGATGATCGCGGAGATCGAAAAATCGTCGGTCGATCCCGGGCGCAAGGACACGCTCGTCAAGCAGCGTCGGGCGCAGCTGAGCACGCTGTCGGCGACGGCCACCGGGCGGCTGTCGCGGATGTCACCGAGCGAGGCCGAGCAGCAGGCGTTCCTGACGGGGCCGAACCTCGTCCAGTTCAAGGACTTCACGGCGGAGGCGCAGGGTGGCCGGGCGCTGGTGCGTCTGGACCGCAGCGCGATCGACGCCAGCCTGCCGAGGTTCGTGCCGCAGTTCGTGGTCGTGTACTGGCGGTGGCAGAAGAACGTGCCCTCGGAGAACTTCCGGGCCGAGTTCGAGCGGCGGTTCGACTCGACCGCGCTCGAGGGCCTCCTGGGCCACTAGCCCAGGCGGGACGCGGTCCAGGTGGCGACGGCGAGGAGGGCCGCGTCGGCGTGGGGGCCTCCGACCAGCTGCACGCCGAGGGGAAGGCCAGCCGGACCGACTCCCGCGGGGACGCTGATCGCGGGAAACCCGAGCAGGGTGACGACGCGGTTGAACACCGGGTCGCCGGTGCTCGCCAGACCTTCGGGGGCCTCTCCCGGAGCGCTCGGGGTGAGGAGGGCATCGACAGAGACGAGGACCTGGGTCATCGCGGTCCAGGCCTGGCCGGCACGGATCTTCGCCGCCTCGAGCTCGTCGGGGCGGGCGGCGAGGCCACGGTCGAGCAGCGCCGTCAGCTGGGGGCTGAGCGCGCCGCTGGGCCGGAGGGCGTCGAAGGAGCGGACGGCCTCGACGGCCATGATGAGCGCCTGGTCCTCGGACAGCCGGCTCTCGTCGGCGAACGGGTCCAGCTCCCGGACGGACGCGCCGGCACGTGCCACGGCGGTGGCCACCTCCTCGAGGCGGGCCTGCATCGCGGGCGTCGCGCGGGCCCACTGGGCGCTCCGCCACAGGCCGATGCGCGGAGGTCGCCCGAGCGAAGGAACGGCGACCGGCGAGCCGAGGCCAGCGAGGAGCGGCGCGACGTCCGCGACCTCGCGAACGAGCACCCCGAGCGTGTCGAGCGACGGGGCGAAGGGATGGATCCCCTCCACCGAGAGGACGCCGTGCGAGGGTTTGAAGCCGACGATGCCGCAGTACGAGGCCGGACGGATGATCGAGCCGGCGGTCTGGGTGCCGAGGGCTGCGGGCACCATGAAGGCGGCGACCGCCGCGGCGGACCCGCTCGACGAGCCGCCGGGGGTGTGCACCGGGTTATGCGGGTTGCACGTGGGCCCCGGGGCGAAGAAGGCGAGCTCGGTCGTGACGGTCTTCCCGAGCACGACGCCTCCGGCGGACCGGAGCGAGGCGACGGCTGCCGCGTCCCGGGCGGGGCGGCGGCCCCTGTAGACGGGAGTTCCGCACTCGGTGGGTGCGTCGGCGGTATCGATGATGTCCTTGATGCCGACCGGCAGGCCGTGGAGTGGGCCCGGCCGCCCGCGCGCGTCGACGGAGCGCGCCCCGGCGATGGCCCGGTCCGGATCGAGATGCGCCCAGGCGTGAAGGCGCGGCTCCTCACGGGCGATGCGTTCGAGGCAGGCGCGGACCAGCGCCTCGGAGGTGATCTCGCCGTCGCGGAGCCGCCGGATGGCCGCCGCTGCGCCGAGCTCCTCGAGGGGTTCCGTGCCCATCGGAGGGCAGACTAGGGGCGAATGGGAGACGTTCGCGAGCGGCGCCAGATCGAACGCCTGCTCGGACTGTCAGCGTCTCGCCCGGAAGAACGCGCGGAGCCGCGGCGCGATCTGTTCCCGGAACCGGCTGCCGCTGAACGTCCCGTAGTGCCCTGCCCCTTCGAGCAGGTACTGCTCCTTCCAGCTGGCAGGGATGCGGGGGAGCAGCGCATGGGCGGCACGGGTCTGGCCAGGGGCGGTGATGTCGTCCTTCTCACCCTCGATGGTCATCAGCGCCGTGCGGCGGATCGCGTCGAGGCGCACGGGCTTCCCGCGGTGCCGCATCTTCCCCTCGGGGAGGCTGTGCCGGTGGAAGACGTGCTCGACGGTTTCCAGATAATACTCGGCCGGGAGATCCATCACCGCGAAGTACTCGTCGTAGAACTTCCGGCGCTTGTCGGCGGACTCGAGCTCGCCCTTCAGCAGATCCTTGAACAGGCCCACGTGGGCATCCACGTGGCGGTGCGGGTCGAGCGACATGAACGACCAGAGCTGGAGGACCCCCGGGTACACCCGGCGGCCCGAGCCGGCATGCCCCACCGGCACATGGTGAATGACCATCGCCTCGAGCATCTTGAGCGAGTGCACCTGCGCGAACTGGTTCACCGGCGAGGGGTTCACCCGGGCGTCCACCGGCCCGGAGATCAGGACCATGCTCGCCGGCTGCGCCGGATCCCTCGCCTGGGCCAGCATCGCGGTGGCGATCAGCACCGGCACGGCCGGCTGACACACCGAGAGGACGTGCACGTCCGGTCCGAGCGCGCGGAGATGGGCGGCCACCAGATCGACGTAGTCGGCGAGATCGAACTTCCCAGCCGCCAGGGGCACGATCCGGGCGTCCACCCAGTCGGTGATGTAGACGTCGTGGTCAGGCAGCAGCTCCCGCACCGTCTCGCGGAGCAGCGTCGCGTGGTGGCCGGAGAGCGGAGCGACGATGAGCACCCGCGGGTCCTCGCGGTGCACGTCCCGCTCGAAGCGCAGGAGCCGGCAGAACGGGGTCTCGTGGACCAGCTGCTCCCGGACGGCGACCTCGCGACCGCCGATGAACGTCCGGTCCAGGCCGAAGGCCGGCTTGGGGTACTCGGCGGTCGCACGCTCGACCATCTCGGCCACCGCCGCCATGGCGCGAACCGGAGGGAGCACCGAGGCCGGGTTGAACGGGTGGGTCCACGCCGTCCGGAGCATCGACGCCCAGGTGTGGAGAGGCCAGGCGAACGCTCGTCCGAGGTCGTGGGCGAAGTACATTGATTCCAGAATCATAGGGACGCCCGACCGAGCGGTCCAGCGTTTGTGTGCCGGCCCACATTTGCTGCAAACGCACAGGGAGTGGCACCGGGCCCGCTCCCTGCTAGGAAGTGCTCGATGCTGGTGAAGAAGTACGGAAACCGCCGCCTCTACGACACGGAGCAGAGCCGCTACGTGCGCCTCGACGAGATCGCCGAGCGCATCCGCGACGGCGCGGACGTCCAGGTGGTCGACGCGAAGAGCGGCGCTGACCTGACCGCCACCACCCTGGCGCAGATCATCTTCGAGGACCGGAACGCCGCCCGGCTCCTCCCCGTTCCGCTCCTCCTGCAACTGATCAGGATGGGCGACGAGCCGCTGGCGGACTTCCTCGGGCGCTACGTGAGCTGGGCCCTGGAGATGTACCTCCAGGCACGAAGCGGCCTGGGCGGCCTGGGCAGCCTCTACAGTCCCTTCGGCGGGCTCCGCCCCTTCCCTGCTCCTCCGCAAGAGAGGCCGCGCGCCGCCGAGCCCCTCACCCCGGGCCCACGGGACGAGCTCGCCGAGCTCCGCCGGGAGGTGGCGGCGCTTCGACAGAGCCTCAAGCCCAAGCATTCGCGCCGGCGCTGAGTTATATTGCACTGCAGCAGAGCGGTTCTCGACTCCCCACCCCGGGGCGATCCGGAACCTCTCCCGAGGAATGAGAATGTCTCGTAAGAACAGCCGCACCCAGCCGAGGCGCGCGACGGGCAAGGTCCTGCATCGCCGCAATTTTGCTGCACTGCAACGGAAGTCGCTTGACTCCCGAGCGGGCAGTGTTACACGAATGGTCATCCCGGACTTCCGGAAGGAGATTGCGATGGATCAGAAGACCGTTTTTGCGCAGATGCAGCAGTTTGGAACCGAGTGGCTCAAGCTGGTCAGCGAGGGCACCAACCGCTTCACCCTGGCCCTGGCCGAGGTCGAGAAGATCGAGAAGCAGGGCGTCGCCCAGGTCGTGTCGGCCGTGGACGAGGCCGGCCGCGTGGCCAAGGAGGCCATCAACGCCTCCGAGCAGATCAGCGCGCAGTGGCGCCGGGCCGTGAACGAGTACGCCCAGCGGACGGTCGAGCTGCTCACCCCGAAGAACTAGTCGTCCCCCGTCGACGGGCAACCGTTGACACTCCGGCGGGTCCACTGGCGTCATCCACGCCCGGGACCCGCCGTTTCTTTGCCGTCGATCCTCCCGGAAGGGGGTCGTGGATGTCACCCGCCTCGGTGAGCAAGGTCGTGAGCCTCGACGAGGCCGTGGCCCTGATCCAGCCGGGCGCCACCCTCGCCACCTCCGGTTTCGTCGGCATCGGCACCCCCGACGGGCTCCTCGACGCTCTCGCCCGCGCCTACCAGGCCCACGGGCGCCCGGGAGGGCTCACCCTGGTCTTCGCGGCCGGGCAAGGCGACGGGAAGACCCGCGGGCTCAACCGCCTCGCGGTGCCGGGGCTCCTCCGCCGCGTCGTCGGCGGGCACTGGGGGCTCATTCCCCGCGTCGGCGCGCTCGCCCTCTCCGGCGAGATCGAGGCCTACAATCTTCCCCAGGGCTGCATCTCCCACCTCTACCGGGACATCGCGGCCGGCAAGCCGGGCACCCTCTCCCGGGTGGGCCTCGACACCTTCGTCGACCCGCGAAACGGGGGCGGCAAGGTGAACGCGCGCACCACCGAGGACATCGTCGAGCGCATCCAGATCCACGGCGAGGACTGGCTCCTCTACCGGGCGTTCCCCATCGACGTGGTCTTCCTCCGCGGCACCACCGCCGACCCCGGCGGCAACGTCAGCATGGAGCGCGAGGCGCTCACCCTGGACAACCTGGCGATGGCCATGGCCGCGAAGAACAGCGGCGGACTCGTCATCGTCCAGGTGGAGCGGCTCGCCCAGGCCGGCTCCCTCCCCGCCCGCAGCGTGAAGATTCCCGGCGCGCTGGTGGACTGCGTGGCGGTCGCTCCGGCCGAGCACCACGCCCAGACCTACGCCACCGCCTACGACCCGGCCTTCTCCGGCGAGCTCCGCGTCCCCCTGGAGACGGTCCCAGCCCCGCCCCTCGACGGGCGGAAGGTCATCGGACGGCGCGCCGCCGCCGAGCTGATTCCCGGCACGCTCATCAACCTAGGCATCGGCATGCCCGAGTCGGTGGCCGGCGTCGCCCAGGAGGAAGGGCTGCTCCCGCTGCTCACGCTCACCGCCGAGCCGGGCATCATCGGCGGCCTCCCCGCCTCGGGGCTCAACTTCGGGGCGGCGGTGAACACCGAGGCGCTGATCGACCAGAGCCAGCAGTTCGACTTCTACGACGGCGGCGGGCTGGACCAGGCGTACCTCGGGATGGCCCAGGTCGACGCCGCCGGCAACGTCAACGTCAGCCGCTTCGGGAAGGCCTTCGCCGGGTGCGGCGGCTTCATCAACATCAGCCAGAACGCACGGAAGGTGGTCTTCGTCGGGACCTTCACCTGCAACGGCCTGGCACTGGAGATCGGCGACGGGCGGCTGCGGATCCTGAAGGAAGGCCAGAACCGCAAGTTCCTTCCCGCGGTGGAGCAGATCACCTTCAGCGGCAAGCGCGCCCGCGAGCTCGGCCACGAGACCATGTACGTGACCGAGCGGGCGGTGTTCCGGCTGACCGAGAAGGGGCTGCGGCTGGAGGAGATCGCCCCCGGCGTCGACCTCGACCGCGACGTGCTGGGGCAGATGGGGTTCACCCCCGAGATCACGCGCCCCCTGGGAACGATGGACCCGCGCATCTTCCGGGCCGAGCCCATGGGATTGCGAGGACTGCTCGAGGAGCGGCCCATCGCCTCGCGCCTCGAGCTGGACCCCGAACGGGAGATCCTCTTCATCAACTTCGCCGGGCTGGCCATCAAGGGCGAGCGGGAGCTCCAGGAGATCGCGGCCGCGGTGCGGGGCATCTGCGCCCCACTGGGACGGCGGATCCGGGCAGTCGTCGACTACGACGGGTTCAGCGTGCCCGCGCACCTGGCCGACGCCTACGCCGAGCTGGTCCGGGAGCTGACGGAGCGTTACTACGAGCGCGTGACCCGCTACACCTCGAGCGCCTTCCTCCGGCTGAAGCTCGGCGCCGCCTTCCAGGCGCGCCAGGTGGAGCCCGAGCTCTTCGCCACCCAGCGAGGCGCGCTGGAGTCCCTCAAGCGCCGGCGGCAGTCTCGGAAGTCGCCGTCAGGGAGTGACCGATGAACGTTCTGGAGCTGCCGCAGCGCCCCGTCGCCGCCCAGGAGGAGCCACCGCTCCCCGCGCCGCCGGCCCCGGGCTCCGTCCAGGGCGGGCTTCGCCGGATCGCTGACGCGGCCCTCGACCGGATGGACCCGGTGGGCTTCGGCCGTGCGCTCGCCCTCGGCGCCGCGAGCCTCCTCCGTCACCCGCTCTCCACGGCCGGGGCGATCGGCCGCTGGGCGAACGGGGCGCTGGTCGCCACCGGCGCCTCCGCCGCCCGCGCGGTCGGTGCGCCGTCGGAGGGGCCGATGCCCGTCCCGGCGAAGGACCGGCGGTTCGGCGACAAGACCTGGACCGAGAACGCCCTCTTCTTCTGGCTGCTCCAGCACCACCTGCTCCGCGAGCAGCTGGCAAAGGAGCTGGTCGCCATCGCGAAGCTCGAGGAGACGACGGAGCGCAAGGCCCGGATGGCCAGCCAGCTGCTGGTCGACGCGCTGGCCCCCACCAACTTCTTCCTCACCAACCCCAACGCGCTCCGGCGCGCCTTCGAGACCGGCGGGCTCAGCGCGCTCCGCGGAGCGCGGAAGTGGCTGGACGACCTCCGGACCCGCGAGGGCTGGCCGAAGCTGGTGGATCGCTCGACGTTCGAGGTCGGCAAGAACCTCGCGTCCACGCCGGGGAAGGTCGTCTACCGGAACCGCCTCTTCGAGCTCATCCAGTACGCGCCGCAGACCGAGACCGTGCACTCGGTTCCGCTGCTCTGCAGCCCGCCCTTCATCAACAAGTACTACATCATGGACCTCGCGCCCGGCCGGAGCTTCGTCGAGTGGGCGGTGAAGAACGGCCACAGCACCTTCTGCATGAGCTACCGGAACCCCGACGAGAGCCTGCGGGACGCCGGGCTCGGGGACTACCTGCTCGAGGGCCCGCTGGAGGCGCTGCGGGTGGTGAAGGAGATCACCCGTGCACCCAAGGTCAACGTGGCGGCGCTCTGCGTGGGCGGCACGCTGGCCGCCATGGCCACGGGATACCTGGAGGCAAGCGGCGATCACTCCGTCAACTCGCTGACCCTGATGAACACCCTGGTGGATTTCACCGAGCCCGGGCCGCTGGGGGCCTTCACCGACCGGCCCACCATCGAGCGGATGCTCCGGCGAGTGAACCGCCGCGGGCTGCTCGAGTCGAAGGAGATGGCCCGCACCTTCAACCTGCTGCGGCCCAACGACCTGTACTTCAACTACTTCGGCTCGGCCTGGATGATGGGTGACGAGCCGCCGGGGTTCGACCTCCTGGCCTGGAACGACGACGGGATGAACGTCCCGTCGCGCCTGCTTTCCGAGTACCTGCGCGGCTGCTACCTGGACAATGCGCTCGCCCGGGACGAGATGACCGTCCGGGGCAAGCGGCTCCGCCTCGGGGCGGTGAAGCAGGACACCTTCATCATCGGCGCGGTGGAGGACCACATCACCCCGTGGCGCTCGGCGTTCCGGACCGCCAGCCTCCTCGGCGGGAAGGTCCAGTTCGTCCTCAGCAGCTCGGGCCACATCGCCGGCGTCGTGAACCCGCCGAGCAAGAGCGCGGCCTACTGGCTGCACGAGCAGCTCCACGGCACGCCGGAGGAATGGCACGTTGCGTCAACGCGGCATGCGGACACCTGGTGGAACGCCTGGGCGACGTGGATGAAGCCCCGCTCAGGCGAGCAGGTCCGGCCACCCGCCTCCCTCGGCAGCGAGGAGTTCCCGTCGCTCGGGGACGCGCCGGGGCTGTACGTCAACGAACGGTGAACCGCCCCGGCGCCTGCGAGTAGCGCTCGACGTTGGCGACGCAACGTGGCTTGCTGCCCCCCCAACGTTCCAGGGCAGGTACAGCGCACATGGTCGATCCGGCGCGTCAAGGCGGCGAGCCGCTTCTCGAGACGCAGGGCCTCACGAAGGAATTCCTCGGCTTCGTCGCGGTGAAGAACGTGAGTCTCACCGTGCGCAACGGGACGATTCACGCGCTGATCGGCCCCAACGGCGCGGGCAAGACCACCTGCTTCAATCTCCTGACCAAGTTCCTCACCCCGTCCGCCGGCACCATCAAGTTCAAGGGTGAGAACATCACCCTGGACAGGCCGGCCGACGTGGCCCGCCGGGGCGTGGTGCGCTCGTTCCAGATCTCGGCGGTGTTCCCCCACCTCACCGTGCTGGAGAACATCCGGGTGGGGCTGCAGCGCAAGCGGGGGAACTCGTTCGACTTCTGGCGCTCGGAGCGGGCGCTGAAGGACCTCGAGCCGCGGGCGCAGGAGCTGGCCGAGGCAGTGGGCCTCCAAGACTACATGAACGTGCTCGCGGTAGAGCTCCCCTACGGCCGCAAGCGTGCACTGGAGATCGCCACCACCCTGGCGGTGGACCCGGAGCTCCTGCTGCTCGACGAGCCCACCGCCGGGATGGGCCACGAGGACGTGAACCGCATCGCCACCCTCATCCAGCGGGTCGCCGCGAGCCGCACGGTTCTGATGGTGGAACACAACCTGAAGGTGGTGGCGAACCTCTCGCACACCATCACCGTGCTCGCCCGGGGCGAGGTGCTGGCCGAGGGCGACTACTCCGCGGTCAGCAAGAACAAGGACGTGGTGCAAGCGTACATGGGGGCCGAGCATGTCTGAGGCGGCGCTGGCCACCTCCGGACCGGCCGCCGAACCGGCGGGCCGCCCGATGTTGCACGTCGAGGGGCTGCAGGCCTGGTACGGCGAGTCCCACATCCTCCACGGGGTGAACTTCGAGATCCGCCCCGGGGAGCTGGTGACCCTGCTCGGCCGGAACGGGGCGGGAAAGACCACCACCCTTCGTTCGCTGATGGGGATGGTGCCGCGTCGCCAGGGCTCGGTGCTGCTCGAGGGCACCGAGCTCATTCGGTTGCCACCCCATCGCATCGCCCGGCTGGGGATGGCCTTCTGCCCCGAGGAGCGGGGCATCTTCGCCAGCCTGGACGTGGAGGAAAACCTTCTCCTGCCGCCGCAGGTCCGCCCCGGTGGGATGTCCAAGGAGGCCGTCCTGGAGCTGTTCCCCAACCTCCGCGAGCGCCTGCACAGCCAGGGGACCAAGCTCTCGGGAGGCGAGCAGCAGATGCTGGCGATCGGTCGCATCCTCCGCACCGGCGCCCAGCTCCTGCTCCTGGACGAGCCCACCGAGGGCCTGGCGCCGGTCATCGTCCAGCAGATCGCCGCGACCATCCGCCGGCTGAAAGCGGAGGGCTTCACCATCCTCCTGGTGGAGCAAAATCTGAAGTTCGCCTCCTCGATCGCCGACCGCCACTACGTGATGGACCGCGGGCTCGTCGTGGACCAGATTCCCGCCGACCGTTTCCACTCCAGCTTGCCGCAGATTCAGACGTATCTCGGTGTGTAGCCCCTCAACCGGAACAACCAGGAGCGCCTCTGTCATGCGAATCGCTTCACGGCTTCTCGCCCTCGCCTGTCTCCTGCCCTTCACTGCCCTGGCCCAGGGCAAGGCGCTGAAGATTGGCGTCCTCAACGACCAGTCCGGCCTCTACACCGACCTCGGCGGGCCCGGCTCCGTCACCGCCGCCAAGATGGCGGCCGAGGAGTTCGGGAACAAGGTGGCCGGAATGCCGATCGAGATCGTGACCGCCGATCACCAGAACAAGGCGGACATCGCCTCGAGCATCACCACCAAGTGGATCGACGTGGACGGGGTGGACGTGGTGGTGGACGTCCCGAACTCCGGGGCCGCCCTGGCGGTGGCCAAGGTGGTGGCGGACAAGAACAAGGTCTTCATCGACTCCGGCGCGGCCACGGTGAACCTCACCGGCAAGAACTGCACGCCGAACACCGTCCACTGGACCTACGACACCTGGGCCCTGGCCAACGGCACGGGCAAGGAGGTGGTGAAGGCCGGCGGTGACACCTGGTTCTTCCTCACCGCGGATTACGAGTTCGGCAAGCAGCTGGAGAAGGACACCCGGACGGTGGTGGAGGCCAACGGCGGGAAGGTGCTCGGCTCGGTGCTCCACCCGCTGAACGCCTCGGACTTCTCGTCCTTCCTCCTCCAGGCCCAGTCGTCGAAGGCGAAGATCATCGGCCTGGCCAACGCCGGCGGCGACACCATCAACTCGATCAAGGCGGCCTCCGAGTTCGGCATCGTCCAGGGCGGGCAGAAGCTCGCCGGCCTCCTGGTCTTCATCAGCGACGTGCATGCCCTCGGGCTGAAGACGGCCAATGGCCTCCAGCTGACCTCGTCCTTCTACTGGGACCGCGACGACAAGACCCGGGCCTGGTCCAAGAAGTTCGCGGCCCGGCACAACAACAAAATGCCCACCATGGTCCAGGCCGGCGTCTACGCCGGGGTGCTGCACTACCTGAAGGCGGTGCAGGCGCTGAAGAGCAAAGACGACGGCAAGGCCGTGGTGGAGAAGATGAAGGCGCTGCCGACCGACGACCCTCTGTTCGGCAAGGGCACCATCCGCGCCGACGGCCGGAAGATTCACCCGATGTACCTCTACGAGGTGAAGAAGCCTGCCGACTCCAAGGGGCCGTGGGACTACTACAAGCTGGTCCGCGAGATTCCCGCGGACCAGGCCTTCCGGCCGCTCTCCCAGAGCGACTGCCCCTTGATCACCGCGAAGAAGTAGCCGCCGGCGGGCCAGGCCGATGACGACCGTGTTCGGCGTTCCGATCCAGGCGCTGTTCAGCCAGCTCCTGGTGGGGCTGATCAACGGCTCGTTCTATGCCCTGCTCAGCCTCGGCCTGGCCATCATCTTCGGCCTGCTCAACATCGTGAACTTCGCCCACGGTGCCCTCTACATGCTGGGGGCGCTGACGGCCTGGCTCCTGCTGGAGCACTTCGGGATCGGATACTGGCCGGCGCTGATCCTCTCGCCGCTGGTGGTTGGCCTCTTCGGCGCGGTGATCGAGCGGACCATGCTCAAGCGCATCCGGGGGCTGGACCCGATCTACGGGCTGCTCCTGACCTTTGGCCTGGCGCTCGTCATCCAGGGCGTGGCCCGGAACTACTTCGGGGTCTCGGGCGAGCCGTACGAGATGCCGCCGCAGCTCAGCGGGGGGAAGAACCTGGGCTTCATGTTCCTCCCCAACTACCGAGGCTGGGTGGTGCTGGTCTCGGTGGTCATCTGCGGGCTGACCTGGTTCGTGATCGAACGAACCCGGGTCGGCTCGTACCTGCGCGCCTCCACCGAGAACCCGCTCCTGGTCCAGGCGTTCGGCATCAACGTGCCCAGGCTGATCACCCTCACCTACGGGCTGGGGGTGGCGCTCGCCGCGCTGGCGGGAGTGATGGCGGCGCCGATCTACCGGGTGAGCCCGCTGATGGGCGCGGACCTGATCATCGTCGTCTTCGCCGTGGTGGTCATCGGCGGGATGGGGTCGATCTTCGGATCGATCCTCACCGGCTTCGCGCTCGGGGTGATCGAGGGGCTCACCAAGGTGTACTACCCCGAGGCATCGAACACGGTGGTGTTCGTGATCATGGCCCTGGTGCTCCTGGTGAAGCCGGCCGGGCTCTTCGGGAGGACGGCATGACCGCGCCCGTCGAGGCCGAGACCCGCGGCTCGCTCCGGGGACGCACGCGGTCTCGGGACGAGGTGCGCTCGATGCGCATCCCGATCCTGATCCTGATCGTCGTCTGCGTCGGCGCCCCCTTCGTCATCTACCCCGTCATCCTGATGAAGGTGCTCTGCTGGGCGCTGTTCGCCTGCGCCTTCAACCTCCTCCTCGGCTACGTGGGGCTGCTGTCCTTCGGGCACGCGCTGTTCTTCGGAGCGGCCGGGTACCTGGCCGCGCACGCGGCCAAGGTGTGGGGGCTGCCGTTCGAGCTGGCGGTGCTCACCGGGGTCGTCACTGCCGCGGCGCTGGGTCTCGCGGTCGGGTGGCTCGCCATCCGCAGGCAGGGGATCTACTTCGCGATGGTTACCCTCGCCCTGGCGCAGATGTTCTACTTCTTCTGCCTCCGGGCGCCGTTCACCGGCGGCGAGGACGGCATCCAGGGCGTGCCGCGCGGCAAGCTGCTGGGCCTCGTGTCGCTGCAGAGCAACTTCACGATGTACTGGGTCGTTCTGGCAATCTTCCTCCTGGGGTTCTTCTTCATCTTCCGCGTCATCCACTCGCCCTTCGGGCAGGTGCTCAAGGCGGTGCGCGAGAACGAGCCCCGGGCGGTGTCGCTCGGCTACGGCGCGGACCACTACAAGCTCATCGCCTTCGTTCTCTCCGCCGCGCTCTCCGGTCTGGCAGGCGGCACCAAGTCCATCGTCTTCGAGCTGGCCTCGCTCACCGACGTGCACTGGGGGACCTCCGGCGAGGTGATCCTCATGGTCCTGCTCGGTGGCCTGGGGACCGTCTTCGGGCCCATCGTCGGCGCGGTGGTGGTCGTCTGCGTGGAGAGCTTCTTCGCCCAGTTCGGCGGATGGGTGACGGTCATCCAGGGTGGCCTGTTCGTGGTGTGCGTGCTCGCCTTCCGCCGCGGGATCATCGGCGAGCTGTCCCGCGTGCTCCGCCGGCCGCTCTGAGCGGGAGCTGGCCCTCCGCTCTCGCACCCTGTCCTCCACGCACGCATGAACCACGGTCTCGCCGCACGAGGCGTGCGGTTGCGCGTGCCGCAACGGTCCGGAAGCGGCGATGCCACGCGACGCAGTTGAGGAAGCGGTGAACGCGCGGACTTGGCCGCGGCATCGGAGCTGCAGCCTGCACTCCTTCAACGGCGACCGACGAGACGGCGCCCGTGCTGGAGGAGAGCGAGTCATGGCGATCGACAACAAGGCGAGGACGTGGGTGCAGAGAATCGCGCTGGGGTTCCTGTGTGTCACTGCGACGGTGACCTTCGCGATTGCGGGTGGGCACCGGCCGGCGGAGGCGCAGACGCGGAGCCAGCCGCGGGCGCAGGCGACCGCCGGGTACGTCCCCGCCGGGATGCACGAGGCGCAGGCGGACGTGGACGTCGGGCCGGGGTCGGACGAGGCGCAGCTCGTCGGCTCCTCCTGGGCTGAGTAGGCGCGGGCCCTCAGCCGGGAAGGCGGGTCCCGAGGCCTGCCTCCCGCGCTCGCCGGTAGACGAGCACCGCGGCCACGACGTCCGCGAGGGCGAGCCCGAGGTTGCAGGCGAGGATGCGCTGCGCCTCGGCGGTGCGTCCCGGCTTCCGGCCGGTGACGAGCTCCGCCAGATCGGCGTGGACAGCTGGGAGGCGGCCGACCGGCCCGGACCCCCGCGCCGCGTCGAGCTGGGAGCGATCGTCGGTGCAGACGAGGTCCATCTCGGCGATTGCTGCCGCGCTCCAGGGGCTCGCGTAGTCCACGCTGCAGGCGAAGCCACCCGGGGGAAGCCACCCGGCGGCGATGGGCGGGTCGGGGAGCTGCGCGATGGCACCGGCCGTGAGCACCCCGTCCATGCCCTCCACGACCTCACGCACCGTGCCGTGGGCACTCGCCTCCACCCCGTGCTCGCGCCGGACGTCCTCGGCGAAGGCTTCCGCCCGGTCCGGGTGGCGGTCGAAGGCCTTCACCCGGGCGAGCGGCAGGACCTCCCGGAAGGCCTCGACGTGGGCCCTGGCCTGGAGGCCGCAGCCCAGCACCCCCAGGCTGCGCGCGCCGCTCCGGGCGAGGAACCGGGCCGAGAGCGCCGAGCATGCCGCCGTCCGCCGGACCGTGAGCCACCGGCCGTCCATCACCGCCAGCGGCCGCCCGTCGGTGGGGTCGCTCAGGACGAGCAGCGCGGAGATGCTGGGCTGCCCCCGCTCGCGGTTGCCGGGGAAGGAACCCACCCACTTCACCGCCGCTGCCGCGCCAGGGGTCCACAGCGCCGGCATCGCGTGGAAGAAGGTGGCCGGCGAGGGGTGGACGCCGATCTTTGCCGGGACCTCCGCTCGCCCCTCCGCCAGATCGCGGAACGCCTCGGCGAGCGCGTCGAGGAGCGCACGCATCGGCAGGCCCGCCGTGCGCACATCCGACTCCGAGAGGTACAGCGCGTCGTCCGACATCAGCATCTCTTGTGCCACGTTCGATGGGCATGTTGCCTCCTCCGCAACGCCCGGGGAGCCGTGTAGAGCGCCACGCCACGACCGTGGGCCGAAATTCAGCTGATTCCAGGTGCTTGGGCTCGGCATCGACCCTGCAATCTCCTTTGCCCGTCGGCGGAAACGGACAGGCCGCCACGGAGGCAGGGACGCCATGAAGACCGATGCGGAGAGCAGCAACTGGATGCGGGTTCGGAGCGTGGCGGCGGGTTTCCTCTGCGTGATGGGTCTCCCTGTCGCGCTCGCCCTCGCGGACGTTCAGCCCACCGAGGTCGCCTCGGCGCCGTCCATCAGCGAGTACGTGCCGGCGATGCACCTCGCCCAGGCCGGCTCCGACGTCGGCCCGGGCTCGGACGAGGCGGCGCTCGTGATGTCGCCGTCGAGCCGCTAGTCGCCCATTCCACTTTCTGAAGGAAGACGCGGGGCCCCGACACGGTGTCGGTGGCCCCGCGGTCGTTGCGGGGCTCAACGCCGGCTGACCGCTCCGCCGCGGATCTGGATCTCCACGCTCTGCAGCGCCGTGGCCGTCCCCGCCCGGACCAGCTCCAGCCGATGTCTCCCCGGAAGCAGCGCCAGCCGCGTCCGGCCGAGCGCGTCCACCGGCACCGCGGCGCCGTCCACCCGGAGCTGGCCTGCGCCCCGGACGCGCACCGGGATGGTCTGCGACGACAGCGGCACGCCCGTCTCGAGGAGGAACTCGTCGCCATCCCGCGGGGTGAGGAACCCCGGCGTCTCGGCGGCGGAGGGCGCCGCCGGCGCGACGTCGAGCCGTTCACGCTCGGCCCAGCCGGCGTAGCGCGCGTCGAGCGCGAGCACCGGACGTCCGCCGGAGAGCCGGTGCATCGCGCAGGGCTCGGCCGGCGCGGTCCCGGGGAGGAACACCTCCTCGTACGAGCCGGGGCAGGCCTCGCCGGCGCGGTGGCCCGAGAGTGGGCAGATGCGCACCCGCTCGAACCGGGCCCGGTCCACCAGCGGCGCCGGACGCACCCCGGCCATCGCGCGCCGCATCACCCGGGAGAAGAGCGGTCCGGCGCCGGTGATGCCGGAGACCCGCTGCATCGGACGGCCATCGAAGTTCCCGACCCAGACCGCCACCGTCCGCTCGTGGGTGAAGCCCACGGTCCAGTTGTCCACGTAGGCACGGCTGGTACCGGTCTTGGCCGCGACCGGGAACGGCAGCCGGAGCGCGTTGTCCAGGCCGAAGGCAGGAGCCCGTGCGCCCTCGTCGGACAGCAGGTCGGTGAGGAGCGCCACCGCGTCGGGCGGGAGGAAGCGCCGCGGGACGAGCTCGAGCACGGGGTCGAGCCGGTCACCCCCGGGCGCCTGCGCCGCGCGCACGAGCCGGAGCGGCTCGACCACCCCACCCCGGGCGAGGCCCCGGTAGGCCCGGGCGAGCTCCCAGAGCGAGACGTCGCCGTTCCCCAGCACCAGGCCCGCGCCGTAGTGCTCGGCGCTGTCCTCGAGCGACGTGAAGCCGGCCTGCCGCAGCACCTCCAGCACGCGCTCGGGACCGAGGGTGTCGGTCAGCTCGACCGCCGGGACGTTGTAGCTGTTGGCGAGGGCGGTCCGGAGCCGGACCGGCCCGTGCTGGCGCCGGTCGTAGTTCCGGGGCAGCCACGCGCCGCCGGCGGTCCCCACCTCCAGGTCCACGTCGCTCAGCACCGAGGCCGCGGTCCAGCCGCTGGCGAGCGCGAGCCCGTAGGCGAAGGGCTTGAGCGCGCTGCCTGGCTGGCGCCGGGCGCGGACGCCGTCGTTCTGCCCCTCGCGGGCGTCGTTTCCGAAGTCCGCCGAGCCGACGTAGGCGAGCACCTCGCCGGAGGCGTTGTCGACCACGAGCACCGCCGCCTGGCCGAGGCGGGGATCTGCGGCGAGCTCGGAGCGGACGGACCGCTCGACGTCGCGCTGGAGCGCCGGATCGAGGGTGGTGCGGACCTCGACCGCGCGCCCGAGGCCGACCGTCTCCAGCTTTCCCGCGAGGTCCACCACCAGATGCGGTGCGCCGAACGGGCGCGAGGGCAGGACGAGGTCCAGGTCCGCGGCCGAGGCGACGGCCGCCAGATCCGCGTCGAGGCGTCCGGCCCGGCGCATCCGTCCGAGCACCTCGCGCATCGCCCGGGTGGCCCCCTCCGGGTCTCGCCACGGGTCCACCCGCGCCGGAGACCGCGCGATCGCGGCGAGGAGCGCGGCCTGTCCCACCGAGAGGGTCCGGGCCGGCCGGCCGAAGTAGGCCTCCGCGGCGGCCTCGACGCCGACCAGGTCGTGTCCCAGCGCGACGCGGTCCAGATAGGCGCGGAGGATGTCCTCCCGCGACAGGTGCGCGGTGAGTCGCAGCGCCCACAGCGCCTCGCGGGCCTTGCCGGTCAGCGTCCGGCGCCGCGGGACCAGCAGTCGCGCGAGCTGCTGGGTGAGCGTGGACGCGCCGCTGACCACCCTTCCCGCCGTGAGATTCCTCGCCGTGGCGCGCACCATGGCCAGGGGGTCCACGCCGGGGTGCCACTCGAAGCGCCGGTCCTCGGAGGAGATGAACGCATCGCGCAGGACGGATGGCACGGGCGCCTCCACGGGGAGCGACGTGCTCCGCGACGCCCGCCGCGAAGGCAGCTCCCGGAGCAGCGCTCCGTCGCGGTCGAGGATGCGGAGGCTGAGCGTCCCCTCCGGGTCGAGCAGGCCCTTCGGTAGCGGCCAGGCCACGAAGAGGAAGACGCCTCCGAGGACCCCGAGGGGCAGGAGCAGCAGCCGCCGCCAGCTCGAGGAACGCGCGAGACGGACCCGCCGCCGGAGCGCGCCGGGGGAGCCGATTGCTCTGCCCAGGAGCTCGGTCAACCGCTGGAGCGAGCGAGGCATCGAAGGGGTCCGGTCAGCGGCCGGCGACGCTCCCGTCGTCGAGGACCTGGAAGGTGCTGCCGTCCGACCGGCCGAAGACCTCGGGCGCGTACATCGCCTCGGCCCGCGCGGGCACCAGGAGGTACTCCCCCGGCGTCGTCGCCCGCGCCACCACCGAGGCGGTGTGCACGCCCGGCGGAAGCTCGTTGGAGAAGAACAACGCCCGGTCGTCGCGGAGCTCGGTGTGATTGAAGGGGTTCCAGAATCCGAGCACCCAGGGCGGCACGCCGGCCTTCTGCGCGTCCTCCATCTCGTCGGTCTCGGTGTCCGCGGACGGCTCCCCGCGCGAGAGCCGCGCGGTCGTCGCCAGCGACGTGTCCACCGCCTCCAGCCCGGCGGGCAGCGGGATCTCCAGCGCCACGTTGGTGCGAGCCGACGGGGTGCCCACCCGGACCTTGATTCGCACCAGCTCACCGGCCCGCACCGAGCGGAGCTGACCTCCACCGCCGTAGGGCTCGATCCACCGCTGGACGACCAGCCCGCGCTCGAGCGCGTTGCGCGGCATCTCCGCCGGCGCGTACCGGAGCACGGCGGTGTAGGAGAGCATCCCGGCCTTGCCGTCGCGCAGGAACTCGAAGGCCGCCATCTTCCCCAGCGCGGGGAGCTGCGCCATCGGCAGCACCGTCCGGCGCACCTCCATGCTCCGGCCGCGGAAGGTGGAGTCGGCGACCTGCTTGCCGCCGAGCATCACCTTCCCCACGAAGTCCGGCGCGTCCTTCTCGCGGGTGCGGACGACCTCGGTGAGCGCCAGCAGCGCGAAGGCGGATTCCTGCGTCGTCTTGTACCGGCCGTCGGTCCCGCGAGCCTGCACCAGGTACCGGGCCATCTTCCCGACGTAGGGATGGTCGGGGGTGACGTCCACCAGCGTCTGGAGCGCGATGGCCGTCGTCCGCAGGTCGCTCGACCAGTCGGACTGGTAGGTCACACCGCTCATCTCCTCGAGGTGGAGCGCGCCGGACTCCTCCTTGGCCCGGTCCAGCAGCTCGGTGGTGAGCGACCGCGCCGCGGCCCGGTCGCCTCCGCCGATCCACAGCGCATCGGCCAGCATCGCCTTCCCGTAGGCCGGAAGCTCCTTCCGGCGGGCGAAGAGCGCGGTCGCGCTCGAGGCCTGGGGCGCGCGCGTCCGGGCCAGGGCGTAGAGGGCGAAGGCCCGCGTCCCCGGGTCCACCTCGTGCGCCCACCACGAGCAGCTCGGCACGTTCCCCGCCGCGACCCGGCCGAGGAACTGCTGCCCGCGCCGGAGCGCGTCCCGGTCCACCGGGTAGCCGACCTCGGCCGCGCGCCCCAGGGCGAGCACCGCGTAGGCCGAGCCGTGCGGCGAGCTGCAGCTGTCCGAGCTCCAGTACCCGTAGCCGCCGTCGACGTGCTGCAGCGCCTCGATGGCCTTCACCGTCTTCGCGGCCACCTCGTCCGGGTCGGTCGTCCCCCAGCGGGCGATCGCGTCCTGCCCCACCCAGGCGCGCGCGGTGTCCGGCTTCCAGGGCAGCTTGAACACGCCGTGCAGCTCCCGGAGGGCCACGAAGGGCACCAGCCGCGAGGACATCTGCTCGAGGCAGCCGTAGGGGTAGTCCACCAGCTGCCGCATCGCCTCGCCGTAGCCACCCAGCACCGTCGAGGCCATCGTCACCTCGAGACCGCCGACGTCCGGACGGACGCCGGCGGGCGTCGACAGCTGCTCCCGGGCGGTGTCCTTCGTCTCGCCGGCCAGCGCCACCGCCTCGATCTGGGTGGGGATTCGCACCGGGAGCCGCTGCTCCACCGCGTCCTGCTCGCCGCCGCCGCTCACCGCGAAGCGGAGCACGGCCTCGCCCGAGCCGTCCGCGACGTAGCGGAACCGGACCTCGCGCGGCTTGCCCTTGGGCAGCGCGACCTTCCGCTTCGTCTCGCCCTGGAGCTTCAGCGGTCCGGTGGCCGACGCCGTGACCTCGACCTCGGTGATCTTCCCCGAGGGCGCGTGGACCACGACGCCCGCCTCGACGGTGTCGCCCACGCGGGCCAGGCGCGGAAGGGCCGGCATCGCCAGCAGCGGCTTGGCCACCTGGATGCTGCTCCCGCCCTTCCCTCCGCGATCTCCCCTGTCGATGGCCAGGGCCATGATCCGGTAGGTGGTCAGGTTGTCGGGCAGGGTGAACTCGACCTCGGCCCGGCCGTCAGCACCGGTGACCACCGTTGGCGCGAAGAGGACCGTCGTCTTGAACTGCGAGCGAATCCCCCCGCCGCCCTCGGCGCCGCCGCCTCCGCCGGTGGTCATGCCCTTGTCGGCGTAGACGGTGCGGCGAACCAGGTGGATGAGCGGCTCGCCGATGCGCACCGACAGGCCGCGCTCGGGCTGGAGCGCGTCCAGCGGATCCGGAGCCTCGTACCCGGTGAGGCGAAGCACGCCCTCGTCCACCGCCCACACCGCCACCTCGGCCGGCACCGGCGCTCCCTTCCAGTCCGCCGTCCGCAGCGCCACCTTCACCTTCTCGCGTGGGCGGTACAGGGTCCGCTCCGGAGTGACCTCCACGGCGAGGCGCTTGCTCTTCCGTTCCACCTTCAGCTTCGCGTAGCCCACCCTGACCTGGGGTCTTCCAGGGTCCTCGCCCGCGTCCTGGCCGTCGGCCTGGGGCACCCGGCCGCGCACCAGCACCACGCCGACGTAGACGTCCGGGATGCCCGCCTCGCCCACCGGCACGTCGAGCGTCGTCGCGGCCCCCTTCAGGGTCACGTGGCGGGCCGAGCTGACGCCCTCGCGCTCGACGGTCACCACCGCCTCCGCCGTGGGGAACGGGCTCTTCACCAGGAGCTTCGCCGTCTCCCCCACGTCGTAGACGGCCTTGTCGGTGACGAGGTCGATGCGATCCGAGTCGTTGCGCTGCCACGAGACCCACCCCTCGCCCACCACGTAGAGCGACGTCCGGGTGGTCTGGGTGCGCTTCTGGCCGTCGGTGACCTCCGCCTGCGCGATGTGGAAGCCGGGCACCTTGGCGGTGAAGGTGCAGGCCCCGGGCACCTGCTCGACCTTCACGGTGCAGGTCGCCACCTGTTCCTCCACCGGCTCGCTGAGGGTCTCCCAGCGGTCGCCGGCGGTCTTCTTCCGCACGAACTTCCAGTCGCGCCGCAGGACGGAAATATGGACTTCGGCCTTCTGCCGCTTGCCGTCCGGAGCGACCGCGACCACCTCGAGCGCGACGGGCTTCCCCACCTCGGCGAAGCCGTCCACGCTCCGCTGGCGGATGCCCGCGTAGAGCGCCGCCGGGTGCACGTGCACCTCGGCGCGGTTGGCGATGCGCTGGCGGTTCACGTCCGCCACCTCCGCCTCGAGGGTGACGCGGGCGCTGCGTCCGCCCGGGCTCTCCACCTTGCCGGCGTCGACCTCGAAGGCTCCCTGGGCGTCGGTCTTGCCCTCGCCCGCGCCGATGACCTCGGTGCTCGGCGCCGGGTTCTCGTCGCTCCACTCCCAGGTGGCGATGCCGAACGCGAAGCCGGGGTTGTCGGGAGGCTGGAAGTCCTCGGTGGTGCGGGTGGCGGTCCAGCGGACGGTCGACCCCGGCATCGCGCCGCCGAACAGGTAGCGGGCCAGCACCCTGCCCTGGAGCGACTGGCCGGACACGAGCGCGTCCGATGTCGCGGTGACGTCCACCTTGAACTGGGGCGGCCGGTACTCCTCCACCCGGAAGGTGCCGCTCGAGGACACCTTGTCCGAGGTGACCTCGGCGACGGCCCGCACGAAGTACGTTCCCAGCGGGGCGCCGGCCTCGATCGGGACCTCGGCGGAGAAGGTCCCGAAGTCGGTGAGCGGAAGTGTCCGGGTCCAGATGTCCTTGCCCCGTGCGTCGGTCACCGTCACGTCGGCGTGCGTCCCCTTCGCGGGGGTGGTGACGACGCCGAGGCGCCGGTAGCGGAGCATGCCCTTCACGAAGACCGTGTCTCCCGGCCGGTAGATGCCGCGCTCGGCGGTGACGAAGGCCATCGACTGAGGCCGCTTCCCGTCCCAGGCCCCCTCGACCCCGAAGGCCCAGGGGCCAAAGCCGCCGGACCAGTCGGCCAGCGTGACCCCGGTGTCACCGTCCAGCGTCGCCGCGACGAGCGCGAACCCCGGACCGCCGTCGAGGTCCCTCTGCCGGCGGGTGCCCTTGCGAGGACCGAGCAGGGTGGACAGCCCGGGAACGCGCCCGAGCCCGTCGGCGTCCGACTTCCCCTGCCACTTCACGGCGCCGTCGCCGTCGTACAGGGCGAGGCTGGCTCCGGGGACCACCTTGCCGTCGGAGACGCGGGTGACCCAGACGATGCCCGAGGTCGCCCCGAGCTTGGTGTGCACCGCCAGATCGGTGATCTGACCCGTGACCTGCTGCGTCCGCTGCCAGCCGTACTTGGGGCTGATCTCGGTCGCGGTGGTGGCCAGGTGGAAGATGCCCGTTCCCTTTCCGGCGAGGAGCTCACGGACCTTGATCGGCCGCGTGCCGGGCAGGTTGTGCGTGCCCTCCAGCTCGAGCTCGCTGCCGAGCGGCTGGCCCGCGGGCGTCGAGCGGGAGCCGCTGCGGTTCGCGAGGAAGCGCGCCAGCTCGGCCGGGGTCAGCGGCCAGACCTGGATGTCCAGCGAGGTCACGTTGGTGAACCGGACCGGGAGCGCGCCGTCGCCCTTCGCCTCCAGCAGGGCGACGTCCGGCCCCAGCTCGTACTCGGGACGGAGGTCGTCGGTGCGGGCCTGGCCCTTTGCCGCCGGGGCGGTCTGACCGAACTCGTCGGTCACGCCCGAGGCGATGGTGATGGTGTAGGTCGTCCCCGGACGGAACTTCCCGGGCAGCGCCGTGTACGGGTTCTTCCGGTCGCCGTAGGCGTCGTGGCTCTCGGTGTGGTTCCAGTCGATCTCCACCGCGGGCGTGACGCGGAGCCGGGCCTTCAGCGAGGCGACGTCGAGGCGGTTGGTGCTCTCGAGGACGAGCGGGCCGTAGGGGCAGTCGTATCCGCCGTGGCAGGCGTGGACGCCCTCGATGCGCGCTGGCCCGTAGGTCCGGTAGGGGAGGCGCGCCTCCTGCTCCAGCGTGAGCGGCCCTTCCTTCGCGCGGAGCGTGGGCGCGATCACGACCTCGAGGTCGGTTGCGAGCGGCAGCGGCTTGCCGAGCTTCACCGTGACCTCGGTCCAGCGCGAGGCGAAGAAGTTCTTTCCCGGGCGCTCCACCTCCTCCGCCGCCACGGGTGCCGGCCGCGTGCTGACGGTGACGGGCCACGACGTCCCCTCCGGACCGACCCGGACCGAGATGGATTTCTCGGGCTCGACGACGGGCTGGTTGAGGACCAGGACGAGGTCCTGCGACGGCTTCAGCCACCGCCAGCTCGCGGCGGGAGTGGCGGATTCCAGCTTCGGACCCGGGGTGTCGAACGACCAGCTGTAGGCCTCGCGAAGGGTCGAGCCGTCGACGCCCTTGAGCCCGGCGGGCACCGTGACCGTGAACCGGGTGGCGAAGGGAAGCGGCGTCCTCGGGACGAACTCGACGCTCGCCGAGCCGATCCACCGCCACTCGCCCTCCATCGCCGGGCTCAGCGACGCGGGCGGGGCGAGCGCCTTCTGCTCCTCGACGGACATGAGAGCGACGACAGGTCGGGAGAAGGTGATGGTGGGCCGTGCGTCCGCGCCCACCACCTCGTGCGGCCGGGAAGCCACGACGGTGAGGCCCGTGGTCGGGAGGGCCTCGGGGGCGATGGACAGGGCCGGCGGCGGCGGGAGGGGCTGCAGGGGCGGCTGCGCGGGCCCGGACTGCTTGCCCTTGCAGGCGACGAGCGCCGCGACGGCGAGCGCGGCGGTGCAGACGAGACGGGTCGATCCAGCCCTCACGCGTGGCTCCTCCCCGGAGCTCCGCGATCGCGTGCCCCGGGCCTATTCTGCGCTGGGGCGAGCGGCCCGGTGTCGATGAAACGTCGCCCGCGCACCCCTGCGCCGAGGTGAGTGCAGCCGCCGGGCCAGCAACGTCACCGCGTCCGGAGCGCGTGCTCGATGCGGCGGTCGGGGACGATCCAGGTGAGCGCCACGCCGGCGTAGACCAGCTCGGAGACCCAGGGGTGAACGAACGCCAGCGCGATGCCGAACCCGTAGGCCACGAGCGCGAGCTTCTCCTTGAGCTTGCCTCCGAGGGCCCGGGCGAGCTCGGAGCGAGGGCCCGCGCGGGCGAGGATCGCGCGCTCGAGCACCCACCACGCCAAACCGCAGAGCAGCAGGACCACTCCGTAGAGCGCGGCCGGCCACGGGGCCCGCGGGTTGTCACCCACCCAGGCGGTCACCACCGGGACGAGCGAGAGACAGAAGAGGAGCGCCAGGTTGGCCCACAGGACGCCGCCGTCGACCTCGCCGGTGGCGTGGAAGAGATGGTGGTGGTTGGTCCAGTAGATGCCGACGTACACGAAGCTCAGCACGTAGCTGAGGAAGACCGGCACCATCGGCCGCAGCGCGTGCAGATCGCTGCCGTGAGGCACCTTCAGCTCGAGCACCATGATGGTGATGACGATGGCCAGCACGCCGTCACTGAAGGCCTCGAGGCGCCCCTTCGTCATCGGCTCACCCCACCAGGACGATGGTGGCCGAACGCGCTCCGTGTGCGCCGATGACCAGGGCCTGCTCGATGTCCGCGGTCTTCGAAGGTCCGGCGATGAAGAGGCCGAAGCCGGGGGCCCCGAGGTGAAGCCGCGCGTAGGCGTCGTGCATCGTGTGCACCAGCTCGCCCGCAGGGACCACCAGGACCAGGTGCTGGGTCACGAACAGGACGGCCCGGCGCTGCTTCAGCACGGCGTCGGTCATCCACACCGCGCCGTTCTCGGCCACGCCGAACTCCCCGGGAACCACCGCGAGGTCGACCCCCTCGAGCAGGTGCGGATCCGCCACCCCGTCGAGGTCCAGGGTGCCGCGGATCACCTGGGGGACCAGGGAGACGATCTGCCGGGCGGATTGCACGACGGAAAGCTCGCGGAGCGCCGCCGCGGCCTCCGCCAGCCCGGGCACGCGCAGGCAGGTCCCGGCCACGTCGGTGACGCTCTGGGCGAAGCGGGCCGGGAGGTCCTCGAAGCGCACCGGCGAGGTGGGCACGTCGGGCAGTGGCGCCTGCGGGCACCGCGCCTGTCGGAGGCGTTCGAGCACGGTGTCGCGGCTAGACCCCACGCTTCCCCCTCCACTCCTCGCGGAAGCTCCGTGCCGGCAACGGCGGGACCTCGCGCTCCCGCCCCCAGCCGCCGGAGAGCGCCCTCAGGACCCCCGCCGGGAGGAGCCGGCCGAAGAACCGCACCATCTTCCCCGCGAGCCGGTACATCCACGGCCGCCGCAGCACGAAGCTCGCCACCGCCGCACCTCGCCGCTTCGCCGCCGGGGTGAGACCGCGCACGTCGAGCTCGCGGCGCCAGGCGAGGAGCTGGCTGTGGAGGTCGATCCGGACCGGGCAGACGTCGCTGCACGAGCCGCAGAGGCTGGAGGCGAAGGGAAGCGCCGCGTTGCGCTCCATGTCTGCCGCCGGCGAGAGCACCGACCCGATGGGGCCGGGCACGGTCGTCCCGTAGCTGTGGCCGCCACTCCGCCGGTAGACCGGGCAGGTGTTCATGCAGGCGCCACAGCGGATGCAGCACAGCGCCCGCCGGTGCGTCTCGCTAGCCAGGAGCGTGCTCCGGCCGTTGTCCACCAGGACAATGTGCAGCTCGCCTCCCGGGCGCGGGCCGTGGAAGTGCGAGGTGTACGTCGTGATCGGCTGTCCCGTGCCGCTCCGAGCGAGAAGGCGGAGGAAGACCGCGAGGTCGGCCGCCCGCGGGACCAGCTTCTCCACCCCCATGCAGGCGATGTGGATGGGGGGAAGCGAGACACCGAGGTCGGCGTTTCCCTCGTTGGTGCAGACGACGAAGCCGCCGGTCTCGGCGACGGCAAAGTTCACGCCGGTGAGCCCGGCCTGGCTGGCCATGAACTTCGCGCGCAGGTGCTGGCGGGCTGCCTCGGTGAGCTGCTTGGGGTCGGAGAGTCCGGCCGGGGTGCCGATGGTCCGGTGGAAGAGATCGCCGATCTCCTCCCGCTTCATGTGCACCGCGGGAAGGACGATGTGACTGGGGGGCTCGTGCGCCAGCTGGACGATGCGTTCGCCGAGGTCGGTGTCGACGACCTCGATCCCGGCCTTCTCCAGCTCGGGATTGAGGTGGCACTCCTCGGTGAGCATCGACTTGCTCTTCACCAGCCGGGTGACGCCCCGCTCGCGGAGGAGCCCCAGGACGATGGCGTTGTGCTCGGCGGCGTCCGCCGCCCAGTGCACCCGGGCTCCCAGTGCCAGGGCCTTCCGCTCGAACTCCTCGAGGTACTCCGGGAGCCGGGAGAGCGTGTGGAGCTTGATGCGGGAGGCGGCGTCCCGGAGGGCCTCCCAGTCCGGCACCGCCTGGGCGGCGCGATCGCGCTTGGCCCGGACGTTCCAGACCGCGGCGTCGTGCCAGTGCAGCCGGGCGTCATCCCGGACCAGCCGCTCGGCAGCGCGGGCGTGCGCGTTCATGGGCGCGAGCGACTTTCGTCCGGGGCGCCCCGAGGTGCAACGATGAACGAAAGGACCGCCGGCCGTCCGGGTCGGATGCCTATTCTCGGGCACCCGCCGTGAGCCGCAACGCACGCATCGCGCTGGTCGCCAGCCTGCTCGTCCTGGCGGTGCTCGTGGCCGCGACGCTGATGGCCGAGCCGCTGGTGCACCCTTGCCCGGGCGAGATCGAGCAGTGCGGGCGGATCTGCGCGGGCCAGACGGTCGGCCATCTTCCCTGGCGATGCGTCCGCGTCGCTCACTGCGACTGCCCGAAGCCGATCCCCTGGCCCCACCGGATGCGCAGCCGCTGAATCCGGAAACTGAGGTCCGAGACCTCGAACGCAGCGACATTGCTCGGCGTCACGCCGGGGCACCGCTCGGTGAGGACGCGGCAGACATGGCCGTGTCGAGGACCTGGGCCACGTGGAGGAACTGGAGCGGAGAACCGTTCCGGCGGGCGATCCCCTCCAGGTGCATGAGGCAGGACATGTCGACCGCCGTCACCACCTGGGCGCCCGCCTTCGTGTGATCCGCGACCCGGTCCCGCCCCATCGCCCCCGAGACCGCCGACTCGTCGACCGAGAAGATGCCTCCGAAGCCGCAGCACTCGTCCGGGCGGGTGAGGTCCACCAGCTCGATCCCCTCCAGGGAGGAGAGCAGCGAGCGCACCTTGTTCCAGGGCTGGATGATCCGCTCGCTCCCGCTGCCGAGCCGTAGCTCCCGGAGACCGTGGCAGCTCTGGTGGAGGCCCACCCGCCGCCGGAAGACTCCGGTCACGCTCCGGATCCCGAGCACGTCGGTGAGGTACTCGCAGAGCTCGTAGGTGCGCCCGCCCACTGTCTCCACCCGCGGATCGTCCGGCAGCACGTCGTGGTAGTGGTGCCGCACCATTGCCGTGCAGCTTCCCGACGGGCAGACGACCTGCGCGTACCGCGCGAAGACGTCGAGGTGATGTTGAGCCACGGGAGCGGCGGCCGAGGTCGCCCCGGCGTTGGCCATCGGTTGACCGCAGCAGGTCTGGTCCTCGGGGAACTCGACCGTGACTCCCAGCCGCTCGAGCACCCGCGCCGTGGCATGTCCCACCGCCGGGTAGAGCTGGTCCACGTAGCAGGGGATGAACAGACCGACCGGATCCATCGGGACCGGACTGTCGCGCCCGGCGTCCCTGGGCACAACGTCCAATGCCGCCCGATGCGCCCGGGGAGGCAGGCTCGGCCCCCATGCGAACCCACGTCCGGACGACGCTCGCCGCATGCCTGCTTCTCCTGTGCTCCGTGGCGATGGCCCAGGGGACCGACTACGGCACGCAGTCCCCGCAGGAGGCTCCGGAGCCGCCGCCGCAGCCCAGCCTGGTGCGCCGGTACGCGGTGGGGCCCCGCTTGATCATCGCCCCGGGCGTCTTCATCCCCTCCTCGGGGAGCGCCGGGTTCACCCTCGGCGTGGTGGGGGGCTACGGCTTCGACCTCGGCCCGGTCATCCTCACGCCCGGCGTGATGGCCCAGGGGAGCTGGAGCTCCGACTGGAGCGTCTACACCGGCCTCGGCGGGCTTCGGGTCACCCTGCCGGTCGGAAACTTCGGGCCCTATGTCGAGGGAGGCATCGGCTACGGCCACGTGGGAGGCCCGTTCGGTTACTCGGCAGGCGGGCTCGCGTTGAGAGCGGGAGCCGGATTCATCCTGTTCTTCAGCCCGTCCTTCGCGCTCGGTGTGGGCGTGACGTACGACACGATCCTGGACACCCCGTACAAGAGCTGGGGAATCGCCCCGCTCATCCTCTTGGCGTTCTAGCTGGCGTCCTAGGCCCGCGGTCGTAGTTGGCGGCCAAACTTAGGACACCGTCCGTGCAACAACGCTGATAGACTGGGGTCTTTCTTATTGCCGCCCCTCGGGCGCGGCCCGGCTTTCCCCCGAATTACCAATCTTCAGGAGCCTCCGTGACGACAGCCCTGCAGCCCACCGTGGCCGCGCCATCCATCGATCTCGCCACCCCCAACGGGAAGAAGCTCCCGATGGCCTCCTTCGTGGAGCAGTACGTGAGGGGCGAGCTCCAGGTCAGCGGGGATCTGCAGACCTTCTTCCGCCGGAAGGAGGACGTCCTCAACTACCGGCTCACCTGGGAGCAGATGAAGTTCGTGGTCGGCGGGTTCATCCCCTCCGTCCTGATCCACACCCAGGCGGCGGACCGGAAGACGGTCACCGGCCACTACGACCGGGGGAACGACTTCTTCAACGCCTTCCTCGGCGACATCATGATCTACACCTCGGCCTTCTTCGAGAGCCCGGCGGACTCGCTCGAGGATGCGCAGCGGCGGAAGCTCGAGGTCGTCGCGAAGAAGATCCAGCTCAAGGCCGGCGAGAAGCTGCTCGACATCGGCTGCGGCTGGGGCACGCTGGTCGCCCACATGGCCAAGGAGCACGGGGCCGACGCCACGGGGGTGACCCTCGCGGCGCGTCAGGCGGAGTTCGGCACCGAGCGCATCGCCAAGTACGGCGTCTCCGACCGAGCGCGGATCCTGACGATGGACTACCGGGACATCCCCAAGGAGAAGTGGAACAAGATCACCGTGCTCGAGATGGCGGAGCACGTCGGCATCCGCAAGTTCCAGACCTTCATGCGGCAGCTGAACGGGATGCTCGAGGAGGACGGCATCCTCTTCCTCCAGATCGCCGGCCTGCGCCGGAACTGGACGGCCGAGGACTTCACCTGGGGCATGTTCATGTCGAAGTACGTGTTCCCTGGCGCGGACGCCTCGATGCCGCTCAGCTTCGTGTGCAACAACCTCGAGCGCGCGGGCTTCGAGATCCACAGCGTGGAGAACATCGGGATCCACTACTCGATCACGATCGACCGCTGGTACCGGAACTGGCTCAGCAACCGGGAGAAGATCGTCGCGAGCTACGGCGAGCGGTGGTTCCGGTTGTGGGAGATCTTCCTCGCCTGGAGCGTGATCATCGCCGAGCGCGGTGGTTCCACTGCGTTCCAGCTGGTCTGCAACAAGAACCGCTCGGCCTTCGACCGGAAGCGCTGGATCGGCGAGAAGGGCCGTCTGGTCGATCCCCGGAAGAACTGAGGCGACCTGCCGGACGTTTCGGCGCGCGCCGAAGCATCCGGAGCGTTCCGGAGATAGGTTCGCGGGCGATGGACGACGACCTTCGCCCCGCGAGCCGCCTCGACATCGCTGCCGCCGCCGCGCTGCTCTCCGAGCCTGCGCGGGTCTCGATCGTCTCGGCCTTGATGGACGGTCAGGCGCGTCCGGCCACCGAGCTGGCGCGCATCGCCCGGGTCTCCCCATCGACCGGGAGCGAGCACCTGGCGCTGCTCACCCGCGGCGGGCTCCTCCGGGTGGAGCAGCACGGGAGGCACCGCTACCACCGGCTGGCGAGCGACGCGGTGGCCCGGGCGTTCGAGAGCCTCTCCCTGCTCACGACACGACCCGAACGGATCCCGAGCATCGATCCCGGCGATGCGGCGTTCCGCCGGGCGCGCACCTGCTACCGGCACCTCGCGGGTGAGCTCGGGGTGGGGCTGGTCGATGCCATGATCGAGCGCCGCTGGCTGCGGCGGGAGGGCACACGCTACACGCTGACCGGCACCGGCCAGCGGAGCGGCGCCACGCTCGGGCTATTCGAGGAGGCCGATGTGCCGCTCGAGGGACGCGCGTGCCTCGACTGGACGGAGCGGCGAGACCACCTGGCCGGACCGCTGGGCGTGGGGCTGACCAAGGGACTCCTCGAGCTCGGATGGATGCGGCGGAAGGCCGGCACCCGGGCGTTGAGGGTCAGCGTCGAGGGTGCCCGAGCGTTCCGGGACACCTTCGGGATGTTCGTCGAGGCCGGCTGATTACGCCTACCGCTTCGACGCGTACGGGGTGATCTCCGTCTCGCGGAAGAAGTAGGCGATCTCGATGTTCGCGTTCTCCGGGCTGTCGGAGCCGTGGACGGTGTTCTTCTCCACGTCGGTCGCGAAGTCCTTCCGGATCGTTCCCGGGGCCGCGTTCGCCGGGTTGGTCGCGCCCATGACCTCCCGGTTCTTCGCGATGGCGTTCTCGCCCTCGAGCACCATCAGCACCACCGGCCCGGAGGTCATGAACGACACGAGATCCTTGAAGAAGGGCCGCGCCTTGTGGACCGCGTAGAAGCCCTCCGCATCACGCTGCGACAGGTGCTGCATCCGCATCGCGATCGGCTTGAGACCCTTCTCCTCGAAGCGTGCGACGATCTTCCCGATGATGCCCTTCTCCAGTCCGTCGGGCTTGATGATGGAGAGGGTGCGCTCAGTTGCCATGTCCGTTCCGTTCCTTCGTGTCTAGCGTCGACCGCGCTGCAGCGCGGCCTGCAAGGTGGTGCCGAGCTCGGCCGGCGAGGGCGCCATCAGCACCCCGGCCGCCTCCATCGCCTTGATCTTCTCCGCCGCGGTCCCCTTCCCGCCGGCGATGATCGCCCCGGCGTGACCCATCCGCTTTCCGGGCGGCGCCGAGACGCCGGCGATGAACCCGGCGATGGGCTTCTTGAACTCCTTGCCGATGTACTCCGCGGCCGTCTCCTCGGCGCTCCCGCCGATCTCGCCGATCATGATGACCGCGTCGGTCTCGGGGTCGGCGTTGAAGAGCTTGAGGCAATCCACGAAGTCGGTCCCGTTCACCGGGTCACCGCCGATGCCGACCGCAGTCGACTGCCCCAGCCCGAGCTGGGTGAGCTGGTACACGGCCTCGTAGGTCAGCGTCCCCGACCGGGAGACCACGCCGATCCGACCCGGCTTGTGGATGTGGCCGGGCATGATGCCGATCTTGCACTTCGCGCCCGGGGTGATGACCCCGGGGCAGTTCGGGCCCACCAGGCGCACCGGCCGGCCCTGCAGCGCCCGCTTCACCCTCACCATGTCGAGCACCGGGATGCCCTCCGTGATGACGATGATCAGCGGCACACCCGCGTCCGCCGCCTCGAGGATCGCGTCCGCCGCGAACGGCGGAGGGACGAAGATGACGCTCACGTTCGCGCCGGTCTGCTTCACCGCGTCGGCGACGGTGTTGAAGATCGGCACCCGGTCCTGGAACTCGGTCCCGCCCTTCCCCGGCGTCACGCCCGCCACGAGCTTCGTCCCGTAGTCGAGCATCTGCCCGGCGTGGAACGAGCCCGCCGAGCCGGTGATGCCCTGCATCAGCACCCGGGTGTTCTGATCGATGAGGATGCTCATGACACCTTCTCGCCCCGGGCCGCGGCCACAGCCTTCTCGGCGGCCTGGCGGAGATTGTCCGCGGAGATGATGGGCAGGCCCGACTTCCGGAGGATCTCCTTGCCCAGCTCGACGTTCGTCCCCTCCAGCCGGACCACCAGCGGAACGTGGAGGCGGACCTCGCGCGCCGCCGCCACCACGCCCTCGGCGATGACGTCGCCCTTCATGATCCCGCCGAAGATGTTGATCAGCACCGCCTTCACCGCCGGCGAGCTGAGGATGAGCTTGAAGGCCGCGGTGACCTTCTCCTTGCTCGCCCCGCCGCCCACGTCGAGGAAGTTCGCCGGCTGTCCCCCCACCAGCTTGATCGTGTCCATGGTGGCCATCGCCAGGCCGGCGCCGTTCACCATGCAGCCGATGTTTCCGTCGAGCGAGATGTAGGCCAGGTCGTACTCCTTGGCCTTCGCCTCGATGGGGTCCTCCTCGGCCACGTCGCGGTACTCGACGATGTCCTTGTGCCGGTAGAGCGCGTTGTCGTCGAAGTTCAGCTTGGCGTCGAGCGCCATCACCGAGCCGTCCTTCAGCAGGACCAGCGGGTTCACCTCGGCCAGCGAGGCGTCGGTCTCCACGTAGCAGCGGTAGAGCGCCTTCGCGAAGGCGACGAACTTCCCGATGCTGTCGCCCTTGAGGCCGAGCCCGAAGGCGAGCTTCCGTGCCTGGAAGTCGGCGAGCCCCACCACCGGGTCGATCGTCTCGACGAGGATCTTCTCCGGATGCTTCGCAGCGACTTCCTCGATCTCCACGCCGCCCTCGCTGGAGGCCATGATCGACAGCCGCGACGCCGCCCGGTCCAGGGTCATGCCCAGGTAGAACTCCCGCTCGATGGGGAGCCCCTCCTCGACGTAGACCTTGTTGACCTTCTGCCCCTCCGGGCCCGTCTGGTGGGTCTTCAGCATCATCCCCAGGATCTGGGAGGCGAGGGCCTTCGCTTCCGCGGGGCTCCGGGCGAGCTTCACGCCGCCGCCCTTGCCGCGTCCGCCGGCGTGGATCTGCGCCTTCACCACCACCACCGGAGTTGCCAGGGAGGTCGCCGCCTTCTCGGCCTCCTCGGGCGTGGTGGCCAGGATGCCGCGGGGCGTGGGCACGCCGTACTTCCGAAACAGCTCCTTGCCCTGATACTCGTGGATCTTCATGGGATGTTCGCCCCGGGGGGCGCGCATGTCTCACGCAGAAACCGGGTCGAGGCAAGGGGGAAACGCACCGCGCCATCCCGGCACGACCTTTCCCGACCTGGACGGGGGCTCGGACCCTAGGCTGGCCCGCCGACCGCGGCCTCGCTCTCCTCGTCCTTGAAGAAGAGGTCTTTCACCACCAGCCGGGTCACGTCGCGGTTCATCGACGCGATCGAGGTGGTCAGCGGAATCTCCTTCGGGCAGACCTGAACGCAGTTCTGCGCCTTCCCGCAGTCCTGGATGCCGCCCGGGCCCATGAGGCCGCGGAGCCGATCGTCGGCGTGCATCGCCCCGGTGGGGTGGAGATTGAACAGCCGGACCTGGCTGATCGGAGCCGCGCCCATGAAGTCGTTGTCCTGGGTGATCTGCGGACAGGCTTCCAGGCAGCTGCCACAGGTGATGCAGGTGGACAGCACGTAGCGCTGGGCCTGCTCGCTCTGGCTCTGCCTCGGGCCGGGGCCGATGTTGTAGGTGCCGTCCAGCTCGATCCACGCCTTCACCCGCTTCAGCGACTCGAACATCCGGGTGCGGTCGACGCAGAGGTCCCGCACCATCGGGAACTTCCGCATCGGTTCGAGGGTGATGGGCCACTCGAGCTTGTCCACCAGCGCCGAGCAGGCCATCCGCACCTTGCCGTTGACGTTCATCGCGCAGCTGCCGCACACCTCTTCCAGGCAGGCCGCGTCCCAGGTGACCGGGGTGGTGGGCTTCCCCGCGGCGTTCACCGGGTTCCGCTGGATCTCCATCAGGCAGGAGATGACGTTGGCACCCTTCCGGTACGGCACCCGGAACTCCTCGAACCCGCCGGGGGCCGAGGCGCTCTCCTGCCGCCAGATGCGGAAGGTGACCCACTTCTCCGCCGCCTCCGCGCGGCGCTCGGTGTTCAGACCGACCTTGGTGGCTTCGTCCATGGCGTCGTCCGGTCCTCAGGCGTACCAGCGCGGCTCGGGGTCGAGCACGGGCGTGGGGATGTCCTCGTAGGTGATCTCCGAGCCCTGCGGCGTCCACCGGGCGAGCGTGATCTTCGCCCACTTCTGGTGGCGCTCCTTCCAGGCCTTCATCCACTCGGGATCCTGGGTCGGGTCCCTGGTCTTCGGCTCGGGGAGCTGGAACTCGGGCTTGTAGTGCGCGCCGCGCGACTCGTCGCGGAGCAGGGCGGACTTGGTGATGACCTCGCCCAGGGCGAACATGTTCCAGAGCTGGTTCACGAAGCTGAGCGGCCGGTTGCTGCTGTGCCCGTGGTCGAGGACGTTGATCCGGTTCCAGCGGTCCTTCAGCTCGGCGAGCTTCTCCAGGGTCTTGCGGAGGCGGTCGTTGCGGCGGACGACGGTGACGTTCTCGGTCATCACCTCGCCGAGCTCGCGGGCCAGGACGTAGGGGTTCTCGGCCCCGTTCATCCGGTCGATACTCGCGAAGCGCTCGGCCCACTGCTTCTTGGCGTCCTCGAACACGGTGGAGGCGACCGAGGTCGACCCCTTCGCGACGTTCCTCGCGTAGCTCATCATCGCGGGCCCGCCGATCATCCCGCCGTAGATGCAGGAGAGGAGCGAGTTCGCTCCGAGGCGGTTCGCACCGTGGTACGCGTAGTCGGCCTCGCCGGAGGCGAACAGGCCGGGGATGTTGGTGGCCTGGTTCTTCGGGCTGGCGGGCAGCGGCTCGAGGTTCGGCCCGGCCTCGAAGGTCACGTACAGCCCGCCCATCGAGTAGTGCATCCCGGGGAAGATGACCATCGGGTGGCGGCGCGGGTCGTCACCGACGAACTTCTCGTAGATCTCCATCACGCCCTTGATCTTCGCGTCGAGCGTGGAGGCCGGGATGTGCGTGACGTCGAGGTACACGCCGTCGCGCCCACCCAGGCCCATCCCCAGCTCTCGGCAGACGTGGAAGATCTCCCGCGTCGCCACGTCCCGGGGAACGAGGTTCTTGTACTTGGGGTACTTCTCCTCGAGGAAGTACCAGCGCTCCTCCTCGGGGATGGACAGCGGGTCGCGGGTGTCGCCCTTCTTCTTCGGCACCCAGACCCGGCCGCCCTCGCCGCGTACGGACTCGGACATCAGCCGGAGCTTGTCCTCGCCGGGGATGGAGGTGGGGTGCACCTGGATGAACTCGCCGTTGGCGTAGATCGCGCCTTCCAGGTACGCGCGGCCGGCGGCGGTGCCGGTGTTGATGATCGAGTTGGTCGAGCGTCCGAAGACGATGCCCGGACCTCCGGTGGCCAGCATCACCGCCTCGGCGGGAATGGCCCGCACCTCCATGGTGCGGAGGTCCATGGCGACGCTGCCCACGCAGCGGCCCGACCCGTCCTTCACCATCCCCAGCCACTCCCAGTACTCGAACTTGGTCACCTTGCCGTCCGCCTCGAAGCGGCGGACCTGCTCGTCGAGCGCGTAGAGCAGCTGCTGCCCGGTGGTGGCCCCGGCGAATGCCGTCCGGTGGTGCAGCGTGCCGCCGAAGCGGCGGAAGTCGAGCAGACCCTCCGGCGTGCGGTTGAAGGGCACGCCCATCCGGTCGAGCAGGTAGATGATGCCCGGCGCGGCGTAGCACATGCCCTTCACGCTGGTCTGCTCGGCGAGGAAGTCGCCGCCGCGGAGGGTGTCCTTGACGTGGATGTCGGGGTGGTCGCCCTCGCCCTTGGTGTTCACCGCGCCGTTGATGCCGCCCTGGGCGCAGACGGAGTGCGAGCGCTTCACCGGGACGATGGAGAGGAGGTCCACCTTGTGGCCGGCCTCGCAGAGCTTGATGACGGTCATCAGGCCCGCCAGCCCGCCGCCCACCACCGTGAATCGCTGTTCCGACATGAGTGGGTGACTCCCTGAATCAGCCGATGGCGCCGAAGCGCATCTGGAAGAGGATGGTCAGCATGTCGGATCTCCTGAATACTTCCCGCGGCGAGACCTGGCCATCGTTGGGAGCCCCATGAAATCAGGGGCTTTCATGGCGGACAGGAGCCGGCCTGTCTTCCAGCAGCGGCACAGCGGAGGCAAGCAGATTCCGGCCCGGGACGTCCGGGATCGGTCCGTTCGTCCGGCGGTCCAGGGCGACGGCCGGCCCGGCCCCGACGTCGACCCGTGCGAGCAAGCAGCCGCCACCGCCGCTGCGAGGAACACCGCGGCGGTCCGAGGGACCATCCCTACAGCTTCACCTCGTCCACGGTCTTCTTCACCGAGGTGAACGACTTCTGCAGCTCGGCCTTCTCCGCGTCGTCGAGCCTGAGCTCGATGATCTTCTCCACGCCGCCCGAGCCGATCTGCACCGGGACGCCCATGAAGAAGCCGTTGATCCCGTACTGGCCCTCGAGGAGCGCAGCGGCGGGGAGCACCCGCTTCCGGTCGAAGATGAAGCTCTCCGCCATCGCGATCGCCGACGCCGCCGGAGCGAAGTACGCCGATCCGGTCTTGTAGAGCGCCACCAGCTCTCCCCCACCCTTCCGGGTCCGCTCCACGATGGCGTCGAGCTTGTCCTTGGGCAGCATCTCGGTCAGCGGCACGCCGCCCACCGTCGAGTGCCGGAGCAGCGGCACCATGTCGTCCCCGTGGCCGCCGAGGACCAGCGCCTCGATGTCCCGCATCGAGACGTTCAGCGCCTCGGCGACGAAGAACTTGAACCGCGAGGTGTCCAGCACCCCGGCCATGCCGATGATCTGATGCTTCTTGAAGCCCGTGATCTTGAAGAGCGCGTAGACCATCGCGTCCAGCGGATTCGCCACGTTGATCACGAAGGCGTTCGGGCAGTGCGTCTTCACGTTCGACGCCACGTCCTTCATGATCTTGAGGTTGACCTCGAGCAGGTCCTCGCGGCTCATCCCCGGCTTTCGCGGCATGCCGGCGGTGATGATGATGACGTCGCTGCCGGCGACGTCCTTCCAGTCGGTGGTCCCGGTGACGCGGCAGTCGTACCCGTCCACCGCCGACAGCTGGTTGATGTCGAGCGCCTTGCCCTTCACCAGGCCCTCGGCTGCGGGGATGTCGTAGAGCACCACGTCTCCCAGCTGCTTCTGGACCGCCAGGAGCGCCAGGTTGCCGCCGATCTGTCCGGCGCCGATGAGTCCGATCTTCTTCTTGCCACCCATGTTTGCGTTCTCGCCTTTCACATCTTTTGGATGATGGCCTGCCCGAACTCCGAGCACTTCAGCTCCTTCACCTCGCCCCCGCCGTCGCCCTTCATCAGCCGGGCGAAGTCGTAGGTGACGGTGCGTGCCCCGATCGCACCGTTCATCCCCTTGATGATGAGGTCCGCCGCCTCGTTCCACCCGAGGTGCCGGAACATCATGTCCCCGGAGAGGATCACGCTTCCCGGGTTCACCTTGTCCTGGTCGGCGTACTTGGGCGCCGTCCCGTGCGTCGCCTCGAACACCGCGTGCCCGGTCACGTAGTTGATGTTCCCGCCGGGAGCGATGCCGATGCCGCCCACCTGCGCCGCAAGCGCGTCGCTCAGGTAGTCGCCGTTGAGGTTCAGCGTGGCGATGACGTCGAACTCGTCGGGCCGGGTCAATACTTGTTGCAGCGTGATGTCGGCGATGGCGTCCTTGATCAGGAGCTTCCCGGAGGCGAGCGCCCCCTTCTGCTCGGCGTTCGCCGCGTCCTCACCCTTCTTCGCCTTGGTCTCCTCCCACTGCTCCCAGGTGTAGACCTTGCCGGCGAACTCGCGCTCCGCCAGGGCGTAGCCCCAGCCGCGGAACGCGCCCTCGGTGAACTTCATGATGTTGCCCTTGTGCACGAAGGTGACGCTCTTCCTCTTCTGGTCCAGGGCGTAGCGGATGGCAGCGCGAATGAGCCGCTCGCTCCCCTCCCGGGACACCGGCTTGATGCCGATGCCGCATTCCTCGGGGAAGCGAATCTTCTTGAACTCTTTCGGGAAGCGCTCGCGCAGCATCGCGAGGAAGGCCTGCGCCGCCTCGGTGCCCGCCTCGAACTCGATGCCGGCGTAGATGTCCTCGGTGTTCTCCCGGAAGATGACCATGTCCACCTTCTCCGGGTGCTTCACCGGGCTGGGGACGCCCCGGAAGTACCGGACCGGCCGGAGGCAGACGTAGAGGTCGAGCAGCTGGCGGAGCGCCACGTTCAGGCTCCGGATGCCTCCACCGACCGGCGTGGTCAGCGGGCCCTTGATGCCCACCAGGTAGGTGCGGAACGCCTCGATGGTCTCGTCGGGCAGCCAGTTCTTGGTCTGCTTGAACGCCTTCTCGCCGGCGAGGACTTCCATCCAGGCCACGCTCCGCTTGCCGCCGTAGGCCTTGGCGACCGCCGCGTCGAAGACCGCCTGGGAGGCCCGCCAGATGTCCCGCCCCGTCCCGTCACCCTCGATGAACGGGATGACTGGCCGGTCGGGCACTCGCAGTGTCCCCCCGGACAACGCGATGCGGTCACCTGCCGGAACGGGGTTGCTCATGACGGTCTCCCGAGTGGAATTCCCTTGGCAGTCGGGGGGTATACGGGACGCGACAACGGCTCCGCAACCCGGAACAACGACCGACTCTTTTTGGTTGAATCGAGCCTCTTCCCGGTGAAATGACGCCTTACGCCATGGCCAAAGACACGCTGACGATCACCGACAACCGCACCGGCAAGTCCTACGACGTCCCGATCAAGGACGGGTGCATCAAGACGGCGGACCTCCGCCAGATCAAAGTCGATGATCAGGACTTCGGTCTCATGGGCTACGACCCGGCGTTCCTCAACACCGCGAACTGCCGGAGCGCCATCACCTTCATCGACGGCGACAAGGGCATCCTCGAGTACCGCGGGTATCCCATCGAGCAGCTGGCCGAGAAGTCGAGCTACCTCGAGGTCGCGTACCTGCTGCTGAATGGCGAGCTGCCGAGCAGGAAGCAGCTCGACGAGTTCGTCCACACCGTCACCCACCACACCTACGTCCACGAGAACATCAAGGAGTACCTGGACGGGTTCCGCTACGACGCGCACCCGATGTCGATGCTGGCGGCCACCGTCTCCGCCCTCTCCTCCTTCTACCCCGAGGCGAAGAACATCAAGGACGCCCAGAACCGGCGGATCCAGCAGATCCGCATGGTGGCGAAGATGCCGACCATCGCCGCCTTCAGCTTCCGGCACTCGATGGGCCTTCCCTACGTCTACCCGAACAACGATCTCTCCTTCGTCGGGAACTTCCTGGCGATGATCAAGAAGATCGGAACCGACACCTACAAGGTCAATCCGGTCCTCGAGCACGCCCTCGAGGTGCTCTTCATCCTCCACGCCGACCACGAGCAGAACTGCAGCACCACCGCCGTGCGCCTGGTGGGCAGCAGCCAGGTGGATCCGTTCTCGGCCGTGGCCGCGGGCGTCAACGCCCTCTACGGGCCGCTTCACGGAGGCGCCAACGAGGCCGTGCTGCGGATGCTCAAGAGCATCGGGCACGTCAGCAAGGTCCCGGCCTTCATCAAGGAGGTGAAGTCGGGCGAGGGTGAGACCCGCCTGATGGGCTTCGGTCACCGGGTCTACAAGAGCTACGACCCCCGGGCGAAGGTCATCAAGAGAGTGGCGGACGAGGTCTTCGAGGTGACGGGCAAGAACCCGCTCCTCGACATCGCCCTGGAGCTCGAGCGGATCGCGCTCCAGGACGAGTACTTCGTGAAGCGGAAGCTCTACCCGAACGTCGACTTCTACTCGGGGTTGATCTACGAGGCCCTGGGCTTTCCCTCGGACTTCTTCACCGTGCTCTTCGCGATCCCCCGCACCGTCGGCTGGGCGGCCCAGTGGGAGGAGATGGTGCTGGACCCGGAGCAGAAGATCGCCCGCCCGAGACAGATCTACACCGGACCCAAGCGGCGGGATTACGTTCCCTTCGACAAGCGCTGACGACAGGCCATGACGCTCGACTTCACCTGCCAGAAGTGCGAGGGCACCTTCGAGATCGACGCCCAGGATCTCGTCGACGGGACCGAGAAGCTCGAGTGCCCTCACTGCAACACCCGGGCACCGGCCGCCGCCGTCGACGACTTCGTGGCCGCCCTCACCGAGATGCGGGCTCAGGTCGCCGCGCTGAGCAAGCGCTTCAGCGTCTCCACCACCCTCGAGAGCGAGGACCTCGCCGAGCTGGACGCGGACGAGGATGACGACGACGACGATGAGGACGACGACGAGGACGACGCCGACGAGGACGACGACGACGATGATGACGACGACGACCTCGACGAGGACGACGACGAGACCGAGGACGAGGACGAGGAGCGCTGAGCTCGCCTCCCCCGGTTCGCGGGTGCAGTGAACTGAGCCCCGGGGTGCGTCCCCTCCGGGGCTGACCTGGGCGCCGGCGCCCGAGTGTCGGCCACCGTTCGCTTCACTGGCCGAAGCCGCGCGTCGTGAGGAGCCTTGGGCGGTGCGCGCCGGGCTTCTGTTCCTCCCCCTGCTGCTCTCCGCCGCCCCGGCGTCTCCACCGCTGGTGCAGGTGGAGGTCAAGGACGTCGTCCCCCTCAAGGAGCTGAACCAGCACGCCGTGGTGCTGGTCTCGAAGGAGGACGGGACGGTCCTCCCCCTCTTCGTGGACGAGACGGCGGCCGTGGCGATCGCCTTCCGGCTCATGGGTCGCCCCACCCCCCATCCGCTGGCCCACGACCTGCTGGACCGCATCGTCCCCAGCCTCGGAGGACGGCTCACCGAGGTCCGGATCGACGGGTTGAAGGATCACGTCTACCGGAGCCACGTCGTCATCCAGCAGGCGAACAAGCAGCTGATGATCGAGGCCCGACCCTCGGACGCGCTGTCGATGGCTCTGGCGGCGAAGGTGCCCGTCTACACGACCCGGCAGGTGATGGCCGAGGGAGGCATCAGCAAGGCGGAGATCGACTCGTTCGGGAAGGAGCCCGCAGTCCCAGGAGCGGGCGTGGGCGGCAGCGGCAACGCGGGGACCGCGCCAGCACCGGCTCCGGCCACGCCGCCTGCTCCGGTGCCGTCGCGCGCGCCCGTCACCGGGAAGCCGGTCCAGCTCTGAGACTGGAAAGCCCGGCCCCCCCTCCCAAGGGAAGCCGGGCTTTCGCGAGGCGAACCTCAATGGGGCATCGCCACCCCGTACGGCCTTCCGGGTGACGAGTCAGGTAGAGCAGCGTCGGCCCTGCTCCAACGTGGGAGCCTGTTCGTATTCTGCTCGATGACAAAGTGTCAAGGCGCGGTCTGCGCTACAGGATCCGTGCCGTGACGCGCCGCTCGAAGATCGTCTGCACTCTCGGCCCCGCCACCGACGCCCCCCGCGTGCTCGCGGGCATGGTGGCCGCCGGGATGGACGTCGCCCGTCTCAACTTCTCGCACGGGGCCGCTGCGGACCACCGGGCCCGTGCCGCGGCCGTTCGACGGGAAGCGCGCCGGGCCGGGCGCAACGTCGCAATCCTGCAGGATCTCCAGGGACCGAAGCTCCGCCTGGGCACCTTCGCGCAGGGTCGCATCGAGCTCGAGCCCGGCGAGACGGTGCTCCTCTCCACCCGTCCGGGTGTGGTGGGCAGCCCACGGGTCATCCCGGTGCCCCTCCCCTCACTCGCTCGCGACTGTCGCGTGGGAGACCCGGTGCTCCTGGACGACGGACGGATCCGACTCCGGGTCCGACGGCGCCGGGGTCGGGATGTCGAGGCGGAGGTTGAGGTCGGCGGGCCGCTCTCCGACCACAAGGGAGTCAGCCTTCCGGGCGCGACCGGGTCGCTTTCCGCCTTCACCGCGAAGGACCGGCGGGACGCGGCGCTCGGCCGGGAGCTGGAGGTGGATCTCGTGGCGATGTCCTTCGTCCGGACGGCACACGACCTCGAGATCTGCCGGCGGCACCTGGCCTCCGGAACACGGCTGATCGCCAAGATCGAGAAGCCGGAGGCCATCGAGAACCTCGACGCCATCGTCGGTGCGGCGGACGGGCTCATGGTGGCCCGTGGCGACCTCGGGGTCGAGCTGCCGCTGGAGCAGGTTCCTGGCATCCAGAAGCGACTCGTGCGCCAGGCCAATCTCCTGGCGAAGCCCTGCATCGTCGCCACCGAGATGCTGGAGAGCATGATCCAGTCGCCGAGGCCCACCAGGGCCGAGGTCTCGGACGTGGCCAACGCGGTCCTGGACGGGGCCGATGCGGTGATGCTCTCGGCGGAGACGGCCGTGGGTCACGACCCGGTGGCCGCGGTGGCGACCATGGCTCGCATCGTCGAGGAGGCCGAACGGACGGTCCCGGCACGGGTCCGGCCCCATCTGGAGGCGAGCGTCTCCCCGGGCATCGCCGCTGCCGCGGTGGAGGCGGCACGCAGCGTCGGGGCGAAGGTCATCGTCGCGTACACCGAGAGCGGGTACACGGCCCGCCTCGTGGCGGCGTTCCGGCCGCCGATGCGAATCCTCGCGCTCACCCCGAACGAGCGGGCGGTTCATCAGCTGGCGCTGGTCTGGGGCGTGGAGACCCATCGCGTTCCCCGGGTCCGCTCCACCGACGCGGTCATGTCCCGGGCCCGGCTCGAGGTGCGCAGGCGCGGGCTCGCGGCTCCCGGCGACCGGATGGCGATCGTCGCCGGCGTCCCGCTGAACGAGCCGGGGAACACGAATCTCCTGACCGTGCAAGCGGTCTGACGAAACGACGCGCGGCTCAGCCGGGCGCGCCGACCTCGGCCCGGGACAGGACGTGCGCGGAGGCGAGGCCCAGCTGGCGTGCCGCCTCCGGAACGCCCTCGCGGACGCTGCGCCAGCGAGGCGCCCACGCGGTCGCCGCCCGGAGCTTCGCGTTGCTCAGCCGGAGCGAGCGCGACATCAGCTCGAAGAGCCCGATGACGGAGAGCCAGCCGGGAATGGGCTTCGGATCGCCGACGCCGACGGTCCGCGCGAAGACCTCCCCCAGCTCCCTTCGAGTCAGCGGCTCGTCGTCGCAAACGTCGTAGACGCCCCCGGGTGCCGTCAGCGCGGCGACCACCGCGGTCGCGGCGTCCTCGTGCGAGAGCGCGGGCCAGTAGGCGCCGGGGGCTCCGGGGACCGGCGCCCAGCCCTTCCGGACCGTGCCGAAAAGCTGCCGGAGCATCGGGTCCGGGCCATAGAACCAGGCGAAGCGGACCACCACCCCCGCCCCTCCGCCTCGTCCGAAGCGCTCCGCCGAGGCCTCGGCATCGAGCACCGAGCGGTTGTACGCCGCCGTGCGGACGGGCCAGCGCTCGTCGATCCAGTCGGCGCCGCCGTCCTCGTGAATCGGAGAGAACGACTCCTGGACGAAGCAGCGCACGCCGGCCGCGGCGGCCGCGCTGGCCAGGATGGCAGAGCCGTCGCGCCGGATGCGGTCGTTCTCCCGCCACGACCGGCGGAGGAACATCCGGAACATCGAGGCGGGCATGTGCGTGGCGAGGTTGATGACGACGTCGTGCCCCGCGACGGCGGCCCGGACCGATGCCGGGTCGAGGAGGTTCATCGAGACGGGTCTGGCGCCCACCGCCCGGAGCAGCTCCTGCTGCTCCGGCGTGCGCCCGACGGCCGTGACGGAGTGCCCGGCGGAGACGAGCAGGGGCAAGACACGACGACCGATCACGCCGGTGGCGCCGGTCAGCAGGATGCGGTCCATGGATCGTTCCTATGACCGGTCCCCGCGGAGCGCATCGACCGGCGCCCGTCGAGGCGCTGGCCCGGACGAGGGCTGCGCCTGCGTCCCGCGCACGCCCGCACTCACGGCCGCGGCCAGGCCGTGAGGAGCGCCGGTCGCCGCCTCGCCCGCGGCCCAGGCGGGGCCAGTGTCAGCGACCCGTCGCGGCAGCTCAGGGTCCGCCGAACCGCACGCCGGGCCCGAGCACGCCCACGAAGAGGACGAGGGCGATGGCCGCGGCGACGAGCCAGCCCCTGCTCCGGGGCACGCCGAGGAGAGCGATCTCCGGAGCTACCGCCGGGCGGCGCGCCCACAGGCCGGGGTACCAGGCGAGGAGCGACGTCCCGCCGAACGACGCGGCGGCGGCGGAGATCAGGACCAGGGACAGGCCGTGCGGGTTGAGGAGCCCGGCGAGGACGAAGGTGAGCCCACCCACGACGTAGGGGAGCAGGGCCAGCGTCCGGGCACGCGCCTGCCGCCGCTCCGCTCCGGCACCGAGGAACGGCTCAAGCGGCGGCATCAGGACCCGGGGCGCGACGAGGAAGTACAGCACGGCGCCGGCGACGGCGAGAGCGCCGCGCCAGACGACCCGCGGCTCCAGCCCCTCGATCACCACGGCCCAGTCGCCGATGTTTCCCAGCCCGGAGAACAGCAGGTAGCCGAAGGGCGTGAGGAGATTGACCGAGAGCAGGAGCCACGCGAACGCACGACCGCGGCCCGTATCGCGGGGCAGCCGCTGCAGCGCGATCCAGGCCGGCACGGCCACCCCGAGGTTCGCGATGCTCCCGCCGGCGGCCAGCCAGCGCCGGGTGGCCGGGCGGAGCCCCTCGATCGAGCACTCGAAGAAGATCGCGTTCAGCTCCTGCGGCGTGCCCCCCACCAGGACGCAGGCCCCGCCGTGCCCCAAGCCCTCGTGCACGACGTTGCCGATGCAGTACGCCACGACGGCCAGCGCTCCCACCGTCCACGGGTCCAGTCGGCTCGCGTCCGCCGGGGAGGAGGCCTCCATGCGCCCGCGGACCCTAGCGCACCCCTCCCCCATGCAACCCTGGCCCGCCGGCCTTGCCTGCCGGGCGGTGTTGGGGTGGTGTTCGCCCGCGCCATGCGCCTCGAGCTCCGCCGGTCCGCGATGCTGCTCTGCTGCCTCGCCGCGGCGTGCTCGCGGAACGGGGGAGAGTCGGCTCCGGCGAACGCCCCGGCTCGACCGGCGACCGCCATGAAGCAAGGCGAGGCGTGCGATACCGGCATCTCGGCGGCGCGAGGCCGGGCAGCCTCGCCGGCCGGTAGCCCCGTCCTGACTGCCGGGACCGCGAAGGCCACCTCATCCGTCGTCGCTCCTCCGGGGATGGTCTGGGTCCCGGGCGGCGAGTTCGACCAGGGATCGGACGAGGAGATGTTCCAGGACGCCCGGCCCATCCACCACGTCGGCGTCGACGGCTTCTGGATGGACGCGACCGAGGTCACCAATTCCGACTTCAAGCGCTTCGCCGACGAGACGAAATACGTGACCGTCGCGGAGCGGGTCCCGCGGGCGGAGGACTACCCGGGCGCGCTCCCGGACATGCTCGTCCCCGGCTCGGTCGTGTTCTCTCCGCCGAGGAAGGCGGTGCCCCTCAACGACCACTTCCAGTGGTGGAACTACGTGAAGGGCGCGAGCTGGCGCCACCCGGAAGGGCCCGGGACCTCGATCGCGAAGCGCATGGACCACCCGGTGGTCCACATCGCCTACGAGGACGCCCAGGCGTACGCGAAGTGGGCCGGGAAGCGGATCCCCACCGAGGCGGAGTGGGAGTTCGCCGCGCGCGGCGGCCTCGCCGGCAAGAAGTACCCCTGGGGAGACGAGTTCCGGCCCGGCGGCAAGTACATGGCCAACACCTTCCAGGGCCACTTCCCGGAGAAGAACACCGCCGAGGACGGCTACGTCGCGACCAACCCCGTGAAGGCCTTCCCCGCCAACGCCTACGGGCTCTACGGGATGGCGGGGAACGTCTGGGAGTGGGTCTCGGACTGGTACCGGCCGGACTACTACGGCCGCCTGGCTTCGCAGGGTGGAACCGCGCGCAACCCACCAGGACCGTCCGACAGCTTCGATCCGTCGGAGCCCGGCGTGCAGAAGCGGGTCCAGAAGGGCGGCTCGTTCCTCTGCACCGACCAGTACTGCTCCCGTTACATGCCCGGTGGACGCGGCAAGGGCGCGCCGGACACCGGGACGAGCCACCTCGGGTTCCGGCTGGTCAAGAGCTGACCCAGCCGGCCCTGTCGCTCTCGACGAGGAGCTACTTCATCACCTTTTCCTCCCGGGGCGCCTACTGGTCCGCGAACACGCGCTTCCAGTCCTTCTTCATGTCGACGACGGTCCACTTCCTGGCCACTGCCTCGTCCCACGCCTTGTCGAGCTTTCCGACGTGCGAGGTCCGGTCGTAGGCCCACTCGCGCTCGGCGTCGGTGTGATGCACGAGCCCCATGAACCGGGGCCCGTCCCCGGCCGCGGTCCACTCGAGCATCTCCTTGTCACCATCCGAGTTCCCGAAGGCGAAGAGCGGACGCCGCCCGATGAAGCGCTGGATGCCGACCGGCTTTCCGGCGTGGTCGTCGACCAGCTCGATCTTCGCGAGCTTCATCAGGACCGGCTTCCCGTCGGGGCCGGTCTTCAGCTCGAGGCCCCCGTTCGAGCCGACGACCTGCTCGGGAGGGATGCCGTAGACGCGCTCGGCGAAGACGCGCATGAACTCGACTCCGCCGCCAGAGACGATGAAGGTCTTGAAGCCGTTCGCGCGGAGGTGATCCAGCAGCTCGCGCATCGGGAGGTAGGTCAGGTCGGTGTACGGGCGCTGGAACCGCGGATGGCGCGCGGTCTTCGTCCACTCGGCGACCGAGGCGGCGAACGCGTCGGTGCTCATCCCCGCGTGCGACACCGCCAGGATCTTCGCCAGCCCGGCCTCCCCCGAGGCCAGGACCGCCTTGGCGTTGCCCTTGAGGAGCTCGCTGAACGGTGGCTGGGTCTTCCACTCCGGATGCTTCGGCGCGAGGGCCTTCACCTGGTCCAGCGCGTAGACGAGCTGGAAGTAGACCGGCTGCTCGGCCCAGAGCGTGCCGTCGTTGTCGAAGACGGCGATTCGCTCCGCCGGCGGCACGAAGGTGGGGCTCCCCTCCCGGACGGCCGAATCGACGAAGCGGAGGATCGACTGCCTGGCCTCGCCGTCGTTCCAGGACGGGAGCGGCTCGGCGGCGCGGAGCATCCCCGGTCCCACCGCGACGGCGATGCACGCGAGGAAGACGACCCTCCGCCCGGCCCTGCGGTTCATCGCACCCACCCCTCGGTGATGACGCGTTGCCGAAAGACCGAGGACTGTCCTCGTCCCGGCTCGCCGACACAACCGGGACGAGGGGCCCAGGCTGTCCGTGAGGTGACAGTTGATCACGCACGTGTCTCGGGTACTCACCCGAGGCCACGGGATCCCGGCGGCGGCGGAGATCGGCGTCGCCGGTTACGGCGGGACTTGCCGAGGCGGGCGGAGTCGGCTGGTGTCCGCAGGCATGAACCGCCCGGGGACGCCGACGCAACGCCCATCACGGCTCGTGGTCGTCGGCCTCCTGGTCGCGACGGCGTGCGTGCACGTGCCGCCCGACGTGCCTGAAACGGAGGGTCCCACCGGGGGTCGGCTCGCCGTGGCGGATGGTTGGCTCGCCGGGGTCTCGCGCGGGACCGCTCCCGGTGCGCCGGTGATCTTCGTCCACGGCTTCGGAGGGAACCATCACTTCTTCGACCTCCAGCTGGCCCACGTGGAGGATCACGCCCGCGTCATCGCCTACGACCAGCGGGGCTGTGGCGAGAGCTCGCTCGCACCGCGCAAGAAGTACGACCTCGACACGCTGGTGAACGATCTCTCGGTCATCGTGGACCTCACGCGGGCCGAGCAGGCGGTGCTGGTGGGGCATTCGTTCGGCGCGGACGTCGTGTCGCGGTACGCGAGCCTGCATCCGGAGCGCGTCGCCGCCCTCGTCCTCATCGATCCACCCGGAGACCTCCGTCCTCAGCTCTCGGCGCTCTCCGTCGAGCTCGCCGCCGACGACGATGCGGGCTTCCGCGCGAAGCTCGACGCCCTGACCGAGAAGCTCCTGGTGGACGCGAAGCCCGGGACGCGGACGGCGGTCCTGGAGAGCGTCCGCGCGACCCCGAGGGACGTCCTGCAGCTGATGGTGGCCGGGATGGCCAGCTTCGACCCGCGAGCGGCCCTCGCGGGATTCGCCGGACCCGTCCGGTGCGTGGTGACCGATCACACCAGCTCCCGCGACGCGACGGCGCCATCCTGCCGGACGGTCGTCCGGCTCCACGGCGTGAGCCACTGGCCGATGCTCGATGCACCGGAACAGGTGAGCCAGGTCATCGACGCAGCTCTTCCGGCCCGGCAGGGAGGACGCTGAGGAGCCGGTCGATCCCGCCACGATGATGCAGGACGGCGTGAGCTCGCCGCGATCCGGTAGAGGGGGTCCGACGTCCGCGCGGTCGTCATTGCTTCGGCCTGGAGGACCCCTTGGAGCGAACCGCTGGCGCGAGATCCGGGCGGCGTTGGCGCCGGTGCCTCGCGGTCGCGGCGTCCGCGCTGCTTCTGGCGGCCGGGGGATGCGCCGCTCGCCGACCACCGGAGGTCCCACCTCGCGACTCACCGGTCATGGTCGAGTTCTCGAGCGGCTCGCTCCGCCTGCACGGCGCGCTCTGGAAGCCCGCCAGGCCGGGTCCGTTCCCGGCGGTCCTGTTCAACCACGGCTCGGGCGGAGCCACCGCCGACGAGAGCGCCCGGATGCCGATCCAGGAAGCCGCGGCAAGGCTCGCCCCGCTCTTCACCCGGAGGGGATACACCTTCTTCTATCCCTTCCGTCGGGGGCAGGGTCCGTCGGCCGACGTCGCTCCGTTCATGCAGGACCGGCTCGCCGCCGAGGAGCAGGCGCACGGTCGTGCCGGCCGCCAGCAGCTCCAGGACACGCTGATGGAGACGGAGCAGCTCAACGACGTCCTGGCCGCCCTGGCCTTCCTGAGGTCCGTCCCGGATGTCGACGCCACACGCCTGTCCCTGATGGGACACTCCTTCGGCGGGCAGCTGACGATCGTGGCCGCGGCCCGGGACGAGACGGTTCGCGCGGTCGTGACCTTTGCCGCTGCCGCCGGCTCGTGGCCCCGCTCGGAGGAGGTCAGGCGCGCCCTGCGCACGGCGGTGGAACGGTCCAGGTGCCCGATCATGCTCGTCCAGTGGGCCAACGACTATGGAACGGAGGCGAGCACGGCGCTTGGAGCGGTGCAGAGGCGCCAGGGTCCGCCTCCGGTCGTGGTCCTCTACCCTGCCGTCGGGTCGACGCCCGAGGATGGGCACAGCGGCCTGTACCTGGCCGTATCGCAGTGGGAGCCGGACGTGTTCCGGTTCCTCGAGCAGGCGCTCTCTCCCTGAGAGCGCGACCTGTCGCTCTCATGAGCACTGCAAGTCACGTCTCATTATTCGTGGATGAGTCCTGACCCGCCTTCACGCATGAGCTGAACTGCGGAGTCGAGCCCACGAGGGGCGCGCTCAACACGTCGGACGCGGTGGGAGAAACGCTTCGTCGAGTGCTGAGGAAATCTGCTCCACGCTCGCCCTGAGCCGCCGCGGACACCGCAGGGTGGTTCGTGCCTCAATTGCGAGCCGCGCGAATCGAAGTGTCTTCTCGTGTCCGGGGACCCCGCGGTCCGGTCGATCGAGGACCGGCCTCAGGGTAATTGCGCATGAGAAGAAACTGGGGAGTCACCGCTCTGATCGCCGCGGTCCTCGCGTTCGTTCCGGACGCCCGCGGCGGGAGCAGCAGTCGAGACAACGATCGGGATCAGTGCCGTGAGAACGACCCGCGAGGGCTCTGGGACCACGGCGATGGCCCGCTGATCCTCCACGCGGACGCCGACGGCGCGAACCTCTTCATCCACGGCACCGGCTTCGGGACGAGGGGCGGGACGGTGACCCTCGGGGGGCAGCGCCTCGGCGTCGCCTCGTGGTCGCCCACCGACATCGTCGCCGTGATGCCGAAGGACCCGGCGGCTGCGAGCTACCTGCTGACGGTGATGCCGTCGCGCGGCCCGTGCGTGAAGGCCGCCTTCGACGTCGCCATCGGCCTCGGGGGCGGCACGGCGGGTCCGCCCGGGCCCGCGGGTCCGGCGGGTCCGCCCGGGCCTGCCGGTGCCACCGGCGCGACAGGTCCCGCGGGTGCTGCCGGGCAACAGGGTCCCGCTGGTCCGATCGGTCCCAGCGGCGCTCCCGGCGCGCAGGGCCCTGCCGGACCCATCGGCCCCGTCGGTCCCGCCGGGCCCATCGGCGCTGTCGGCGCGCAGGGTCCCGCCGGAGCCATCGGCCCTGTCGGTCCCGCCGGCCCCACCGGCGCTCCCGGCGCGCAGGGACCCGCCGGCCCCATCGGTCCGAGCGGCACTCCCGGCGCGCAGGGCCCTGCCGGACCCATCGGCCCTGTCGGTCCCGCCGGCCCCATCGGACTGCCGGGGCCCATCGGTCTGACCGGTCCCGCCGGTGCCCAGGGCCCCGCCGGACCTCCCGGCCCGACCGGAGCGACTGGCCCGACCGGAGCCACTGGAGCCACCGGAGCGGCCGGTCCTGCCGGTCCCCAGGGTCCACCGGGCACGAGCGGCTCGGCGGCGGCGTTCACCGAGCAGGTCGGCCTGCCGCAGAGCTCGCTGCCCGGGATCGGCGCCTTCGTCTTCACGGAGGTGGCGAGCCTCGCCCTTCCGGCCGGCTCGTACCTCGTCACCGCCAAGGTGGTCCTGAACAACGACAGCGGCGACGCGGGCGGCGTGACCTGCGTGTTCACCCAGAGCGGGTCGGGAAGCCTCCTCGACCGGGCGGACGGCGCGCTCGCCGCCGGCAGCGGGTCGGACACGCTGGTGCTCCACACGGCGGTGCAGGTCACCGGCGCCAGCGACCAGCACGTCCGGATGGCCTGCCAGCGGAGCTCCCTCGGCACCGCGACCGCGGCCTACCAGCAGATGACCGCCATCCAGGTGGGGAGCCTGATCATCCCGGGGCCCTGACCGAGGCACATCGACGGCTCGAGCCGCCGGCCTCACGGCGCCTCGACCGTCTTTCCCGGCGGCCGGGGCCTACGGCCGCGCCGACAGCGCGACCGGCTCGCCCATCAGATCAGCCGCCGCGCTCTCGGCGGCGTCCAGCAGTGGCCTGGGCCACAGCCCCAGCCCCACGACCGCCACCAGGCACACGGCGATCGCCAGCCGGAGCGGGAGCCGCGTCGGCACCGGCGCGGTCCCCTCGCCCTCGGCCATGAACGTCGAGCGAGCCACGCTCAGGTAGTAGAAGAGGCCGTAGACCGCGAGCGCGACGCCCAGCACCACCAGCCACCCGAGCCCCGCCCGGTACCCCGCCAGCAGCACGAAGAGCTTGGCCCAGAACCCGGCGACGAAGGGGATGCCGGCCAGGGAGAGCAGGAACACCAGCAGGGCCGCTCCCAGCACCGGCGCGCGACGCGACAGGCCCGCGAGCCTCGGAATGGAGTGGCCGCCCGACCCCTCCGCCCCGGCGTGCAGCACCAGGAAGGCGCCCAGGTTGGTGAAGACGTAGGTGGCCATGAAGAACAGCGCCATGGCCAGCCCCGCCCGCGTGTCCGACGCGAGGCCGATGAGCACGTAACCCATCTGGGCGATGCCCGAGAACCCGAGCAGCCGGCGCACGTCGGTCTGGTTCAGGGCGAAGAGGTTCCCCACCAGCATGCTCGCCGCCGACAGGAGCACGACTGCCGGCCTCCAGAACGCCGCCTCGCCGTTCCACCCGTGGAGCAGGATGACCCCCAGCGCCGCGAGCCCGCCCAGCTTGGGAGCCACCGAGAGGAAGGCCACGAACGGGGTGGGCGCGCCCTGGTACGTGTCCGGGATCCAGAAGTGGAACGGGACCGCGCCGATCTTGAATCCGAAGCCGGCGACGATGAGCAGCATCCCCACCGCCGCGAGTGGCGCACGCCCGGGATCGACGATCGCGTCGAGTCGAGTGCTCCCGGACAGCCCCACCACCAGCGCCAGCCCGAAGAAGGTCAGCGCGGAGCTCGCCGTCCCGGTGACGAACAGCTTCAGCCCGGCCTCGGCGGCGAGCCGGGGACGCTCGGGCGGCCCGTCGTTCTTCGCCCAGGCCACCAGCGCATAGAGCGGGATGCCCATCAGCTCGAACGAGACCACCAGCAGCGCCCAGTCGCGTGCGCCGGGAATCATCATCATCCCCGACGTGCTGAAGAGGAGCAGCGCCAGGTACTCGGCCTGTCGGCCCCCGGCGCGCGACTCGAGCCAGTCCATCGATCCGAGGACGGCCAGGATCGCGCTGCAGAGCAGGACCCGCTGCACGAACAGCGACCAGGGGCCCGCGACGTAGGCCCGATGCGGCGCGACGCCCGCCGCGCCCAGCGCCGAGGGCACGAGCAGCAGCGCGAGGAGCATGAGCACCGAGACCCAGCCCCACAGCCGACCCCGGCCGGGCCAGAGCGCGTCCCCGCCCAGGACGAGAGCCCCGATGGCGGCCACCGCCAGCGCCGGCCCGAGGAGCTGAACCCAGGGCGTCATCGCCGGAGCGCCTCCGCCACCAGCGCCACCCGGTTGAGGTACCCGGAGGTCGTGGCGTCGATGGCGTCGAGGAGCAGCCTGGGCCAGAGCCCGAACACCACGAGGCAGGCGCAGAGGACCACCGGCGCCGCCCACTCGGTGCGCCGCGGGTCCGACAGGTGCAGGACCTCTCCCGCCGGCCGCGGGCCCCAGAAGATGATCTTCGAGGCGCGCAGCACGTAGACGGCGGTGACGAACGCGCCGAGCACCGCGGGCACCGTCCACCAGGCGCTGCGTCCGGTGGCCGCGCCGAGGAAGACCAGGAACTCGGCGACGAAGCCGGCGGTGCCCGGCAGGCCGAGCGAGGAGAGGGCCCCCAGGGTGAAGAACGCGGCGATGGCCGGCATCGCGTGCGCGAAGCCCCCCATCTTCGCGAGGTCCCGGGTGTGGGCCTTCTCGTAGATCAGCCCGACCAGCGCGAAGAACAGCCCGGTCATGATCCCGTGGGCGAACATCTGGAACACGGCGCCGTTCCAGCCCACCGGGGTGAGCGTCGCCGCGCCGAGCATCACGACGCCCATGTGGCTGACGCTCGAGTACGCGACGATGTACTTGAGGTCGTCCTGTGCCGCGGCGCACAGCGCGCCGTAGAGCACGTTCACCACGGCCACCGCCCCCACCACCGGCGCCCAGGTCACCGCCGCCTCGGGACAGAGCACCATCCCGACACGCATCACGCCGAAGGCCCCGAGCTTCATCAGCACTCCGGCGTGCAGCATGCTGACCGCGGTGGGCGCCGAGGCGTGGCCGTCCGGGCTCCAGGTGTGGAAGGGGAAGACGCCGGCCAGCGTGCCGAATCCCAGCCAGAGCAGCGGGAAGACCCACATCTGCGTCGAGCGCGGGAAGGGCACGAGGGCCAGCTGCCCGAGGTCGAAGGAGCGGGCTCCGGCGCGGGACCAGAGCCCGAGGATGGCCACCAGGATGGCTGCCGAGCCGACCAGCAGCATCAACGTGAGCTTCATCGCCGCGTACTCGCGGCTGCCCACCGCGAACCGCCGCCACGCTCCCCGGAACGGCCCGGCGGGAGGGACGCGATGGCTGCTCCCCCAGATGCCGATGAGCAGGTACATCGGCAGCACGGCGATCTCGTAGAAGAGGAAGAAGACGAAGAGGTCCTGGCTGACGAAGACGCCGAAGACGCCGGTCACCAGCGTGAGGAGGAGGACGAAGAACTCCTTGTCCCGCCGCTCCACCGTCCAGCTCGCGAGAACCCCGGTGACGATGATGATGCCGGTCAGCAGGACGAGGGTGATGCTCCAGCCGTCCGCGGCCAGCGAGAAGGAGATGCCCATCGAGGGCACCAGCGGGTATCGCTCGGCGAGCTGGAAGCCGCCCAGGCCGCGGTCCCACGCCAGCGCCGCGAGCACCGAGGCGACGAGGCCTCCGCCAGCTCCGGCCAGGGACACCCAGCGGACCAGCTGCCGCATGCGCGAGGGAACGACGAGCAGCACCGCCGCAGCCACCGCCGGCGAGGCGACCATCCACGCGAGGAGGTGACGGCTCATCGCCACGCCGCCAGGATCAGGAGCAGCACCGCGCCCACGACCACCGCCAGCGCGTAGTCCCGCGTCCGGCCGGTCTGCACCGGGCGCACGGCCTGCCCGGCCTCGAGCGTGCCCCAGCCGACCCCGTTCATGAGACCGTCGACGAGGTAGCGGTCCACCCACCGGAGCGCCCCGCCGAGCGGGAGGAGCAGGCTGCGGTACCCGAACGCCCAGAAGCGGTCCACGACCGACGCCCGGTCCAGCGCCGCCAGCGTCCCCGCCAGTGGCGCCTCGCGCCCGCGCAGGTAGGTGACGAGCGACAGTCCCAGGCCGCCCAGCCCCGCGAGGCTCGCCAGCACCGGGGTGAGCCCGAGGTGGAGGTGCATCTCGCCCCCGAGGCCGCGCGCCAGCCATGGACCGAGCAGGGCACCCGCCACGGTCGGAATCCCCAGGGCCACGAGAGGGATGGTCATCGCCGGCGGCGACTCGTGGGCGTGCGCCGCGGCGGCCGAGGGCTTGCCGAGGAAGGTCAGCACCAGGACCCGCCCCATGTAGAAGGCGGTCAGGAAGGCGGTAGCGAGGAGGATCGCCCAGGGGATCCACCCCGCCCTCCCCTCCAGCGCGGTGAGGATGGCGTCCTTCGACGCGAACCCGGCCAGCGGCGGGATGCCCGCCAGCGAGAGCGCCCCGAGGGCGAAGGTCACCGCGGTGAGCGGCATCCGCCGGGCGAGCCCGCCCATGTCCTTCAGCTCGTTGGAGTGGACGGCGTGGATGACGCTGCCGGCGCCGAGGAAGAGCAGCGCCTTGAAGAAGGCGTGGGTCCCGAGGTGGAAGTAGCCAGCGAACGCCGACCCCGCGCCGAGCGCCGCCACCATGAAGCCCAGCTGCGAGCAGGTGGAGTACGCAAGCACCCGCTTGATGTCGGTCTGCACCAGGCCCAGGAGCGCGGCGAAGGCCGCGGTCGCCGTGCCGACCCAGAGCATGCCGCCCTGGACCCAGTGAGCCTGGGCGAAGAGTGGATCGGCCCGCACCACCAGGTACACGCCCGCGGCCACCATCGTCGCCGCGTGGAGCAGCGCCGAGACCGGCGTCGGGCCCTCCATCGCGTCGGGGAGCCAGACGTGCAGTGGGAACTGCGCCGACTTCCCCATCACTGCGAGGAAGACGAGCCCGGCCGTCGCCTCCGCCACCTCGGGCCGGAGCGCGACGTCCCAGGAGAAGGCGCCCGTGCGCGCATAGAGGAGGAGCAACGCGAACAGGAAGCCCATGTCCGCGAGCTTGGTCATCCAGAAGGCCTTCACCGCGGCCCGGGCGGCGGTCGGACGGTCGAAGTGGAACCCGATGAGGAGGTAGCTGACGAGGCCGACCAGCTCCCACCCTGCGAACGCCTGGAGCAGGTCCGGCGCCAGCACCAGGGTGTTCATGCTGAAGAGGAAGAGCGCGTGGTAGGCGAAGTACCGGCCGTAGGAGCGCGGCGATTCGCCGTGCATGTACGCGACCGAGTAGACCTGGACCGCCAGGGCCACCAGACACACGACGCCGAGCATCGGGATGGACACCGCGTCGAGACGGACGCCCACCTCGCCCAGTCCCCTGCCCTGGACCACCAGCCAGGGCACCGTGGCGCGGATGGCACGCCCGGCCACGTCCTCCATCAGGAGCAGCGCGGAGGCCCCGGTGGCCAGGAGGCTCCCGAGGATGGTCAGGATGGCCGCCGGCATGCCGCGGTGGCGGATGGGCGGGATCACGACGGAGACGAGCGCGGCGGCGAGCGGCGCGACCAGCGTCACGAGGGCCAGCGTCACCGAGGGGCTCATCCCTTCGCCTCGCTGGCCAGGTCGAGCAGCGTGTCCCCGTGCCGCCGGTAGAGGAGCATCACCAGGGCCAGTCCCACCGCTACCTCGGCCACGGTGATGGCCAGCGCGAAGAGGACCAGCGGATGGCCTGGGGCTCCGCCGTAGCGGGCGAAGGCGACGAAGACGAGGTTGGCCGCGTTGGCCATGACCTCGATGGAGAGGAGGAGCGCCACCGCCTGCCGCCGGGTGAGGAGGCCGTAGATGCCGATGCTGAACAGCGCGGTCGCAACGAGGAGGAGCGCTCGGAGCGTCATGGGGTGCTCCCTTCGCGGAGCGCCGCCGCGTCCCTCGGGGTCGCGGGGTCGGGAGCAGGATCGCGCCGCCGCGCAAGCACGACGGCGCTGACGATGGCCGCCAGCAGCAGGACCGAGGCGACCTCGAAGGCCAGGAGGTAGCGGTCGAGCAGGGAGAAGGCGAGGTCCTGGGTCGACGGGGGCTCGACCACGCTGAGTGCGGAGAGATCCGTCCTGACGATGGCGGCGGCGACGACGGCGAAGAAGCCGAGCGCGGCCAGCGCTCCGCGGAGGCGCCCGGTCCCGTCGATGGTGAAGGTGGTCCCCTCGTGCTTCCGGGTGACCATCACGCCGAAGACCATCAGGGTGACGACGCCGCCGACGTAGGTGAGGACCTGCACGCCGGCCAGGAAGGCGGCGTGGAGGAGCGCGTAGAGTACGGCGGTCCCGAGGAGGGTCGCCGCGAGCCAGAGGATGGCCCGGACCAGGTTCCCGCTGGTGACGACCCGCAGCGCGGGGACGCCGACGAGGATGAGCGCGAGAAGTCCGAAGCCCAGCTCCTCGGTCACGAGCCCCCCTCCCCCGAACCGGTCGGTGGAGTCCCGGGGGCCGCAGGCGCATCGGCGCCGGAGGGCGAGGTGACCGGAGCGCTCGAGGCTCCGGTGGCAGGAGTCGTCCCGGACGCCGGTGGTGCGGAGGCGGTGGCACCCGCGGCGCCGCCTGACGGGGGACTCGCGGGCGGAGGACCGGCGGAGGCTGCCGAGCCGGACGCGGCGTTCCCCGTCACGGGGACCTCGGCCGGGGCGACCGGAGGAGCCGTGCTCGAGGGTGCTGCAGGACTCGCCGCCGCGGCCGGCGGAGATCCTCCGTTTGCCTTCTCGGCCGCGGTCGGACCCGCAGCCGGCGATCCTGCCGCGGGTGCGGTCGGGCTCGCGGGCTTCGGCGCGGCGGGTGCCTTCGGCGGCACCTGCATCCCGTTCAGCCGCGTCGCATCACCCCAGGCCCGGTGCTTCGACTTCTCGTTCGCGTAGAGCTTCGCCATGGTGAGCACCAGCTCCTCGCGTCCGTATGCCGGGACCTCCGGCTCGCGGGTCATCACGATGGCGTCGGTGGGACAGACCTGGACGCAGAGCTCACAGTAGATGCAGGCGTTCAGGTCGAGCACGAAGTCGTCGGCGTACCCGCGCTTCTTCCCGCTGATCGGCGACTCGCGCTTGCCGCCCGCCTTGATCGCGATGACCTGCGAGGGGCAGATGCGCTCGCACTGCAGGCACCCGATGCAGGCCTCGTCCCCGTCCTCCTCGTGGAGCAGCGCGAAGCTCGACCGGTAGCGCTCCGCTCGCTGGCGGATGACCTTCGGGAACTCCACCGTCACCGGCCTGCGGAGGAGGTTCCTCAGGCTCGTGGAGAGGGCACGGGCCGCGGTCGCGAAGTAGCTCCTCACACGAGCACCACCCAGACCGCGGCGGCGCCCACCAGGAGCACGCTCGCGGGCACCAGGTACTTCCAGCAGAGTGCCATGAGCTGGTCCGACCGGAAGCGAAGCAACGACCAGCGGATCCAGTAGACGGCCACGAAGAGCAGGAGCGTCTTCAGCACCATCCAGTGCAGGCCGGGGCGGAATGGCCCATCCCACCCGCCGAGGAAGAGCGCCGCGCCCACCGCCGAGGCCACCAGAGTGTGGATGTACTCGGCCATGTAGAAGAGCGCGAACTTGATCCCGGTGTACTCGGTGGTCACGCCGGCGACGAGCTCGCTCTCCGCCTCCGGGATGTCGAAGGGGATGCGGTTGGACTCGGCGAGCATCGCGAGCACGAAGATGAAGAAGGCCGGGATGCCGATGAAGAAGGGCCAGACCACGAACCAGTGGTGATCGGCCTGGGCCTGCACGATGGTCCCCAGCCGCAGCGAGCCGGAGAGGATGACCGGGACCATCGCCGACAGCAGAAGCGGCACCTCGTAGGAGATGGACTGCGCCACCGCTCGCATCCCGCCGAGCAGCGCGAGCTTGTTGTTGCTCGCCCACCCTGCCCCGAACACCGGGAGGACCGTCACCGCGCCGATGGCGAGCACGTAGAGCACGCCCACGTCCAGGTCGGAGGCGACCACCGAGGGCGAGAAGGGAACGACCGCCGCCGCGCCCAGAGCCGCCAGCGCGGCGAGCAGCGGGACCAGGTTGAAGATCACCGCGTCCGCGTTCGCCGGAACGATGTCCTCCTTCTGCAGCAGCTTGAGGAGGTCGGCCACCGGCTGCAGCAGCCCGGACGGCCCCACCATGGTCGGCCCCAGGCGGGTCTGGAGCCGGGCTGCGAACTTCCGCTCGAACCACAGAGCCATCGCCGTGGCGGTCAGCACCACGGTGACGATGACCACCGAGTAGACCACGCCGTGCACCAGCCCCTCGCTCACCGATCCACCTCGCCCATGATCGGATCCATCGAGCCGAGGATGGCGACCGCATCGCTCACCGTCGCTCCGGGGATGATGTACGGCAGGGCCGAGAGCGCGTGGAGGCTCGGCGGCCGGATCTTCAGCCGGTAGGGGAACTGCGTGCCGTCGGAGATGAGATAGGTGCCGAGCTCCCCGCGCGGCGTCTCGATGGCCACGTAGACCTGTCCATGGGGAATCTTGGTCTGCACCGGCAGCTTGACCGGCCTGCCGGCGTTGATGGTGCCTTCGGGCACCGCGTCCACCATCTCGCGGACCAGCCGGACGCTCTCTCGCATCTCGCCAATCCGCACCCGGGCCCGGGCCAGACAGTCGCCCCCCTGGGCGGTGACCACGTTCACCTTCACCTCGTCGTAGGCGTGGAACGGGGCATCGCGGCGGAGGTCGTGGTCCACCCCGCAGGCCCGGAGAATCGGTCCGGTGATTCCGAGATCCAGCGCGAGCTCGGCATCGAGCCTGCCCACCCCCGTCGTCCGGTCGAGGAAGATCCGGTTCTGGAGCGTCATCGACTCGTACTCGTCGAGGCGCGGCCCGATGATGTCGAGCGCCGCCTTCACCTTGGCGCTCCACCCGGCGGGGAGGTCATGCCGGTTCCCGCCGAGCGTGTGGGTGTTGTAGTGGAAGCGGGCTCCGGTGACCTCCTCGAAGAGGTCGAGCACCAGCTCGCGCTCCCGGAAGCAGTGGAGGAAGACCGTCGCGCCGCCGCCGAGCGCGCCCCCCAGATCCAGGGCGAAGGTCCCCAGCCAGAGGAGGTGCGAGGCGATCCGCTGCAGCTCGGCGAAGAGCGAGCGCATCCACCGCGCCCGCCGCGGCACCTCGAGCTTCAGCGCCGCCTCGAACGCCATGTTCAGCGCCTGCTCGTTGGTCATCGGCGAGACGTAGTCGTTCTTGTCGACGATGGGCGTGATCTGCACGTAGGCCAGCGTCTCGCAGAGCTTCTCCACCGCCCGGTGCAGGTACCCCACGTGGGGAACGACCTTCACCACCTTCTCCCCGTCCAGGTAGAGGTCCATCCGGAAGACGCCGTGGGTGGAGGGGTGCTGCGGCCCGAAGTGGAGGAGCATCAGCTCTCCCTCGGGGTCGTACCGGTCGATCGGAAGGTGCGGATCGACGCGCCGGGTGATGTGGACCGTCTGGAGTGCGGTCATCGCCAGGGCGCGTACGGCAGGTTGGCCGGCAGGTCCCGCCGGAGAGGGAAACGGTCGTAGTTCTCCGGCATCATCAGCCGGCGCAGGTCGGGGTGGTTCGCGAACACCACGCCCACCAGGTCGTACTGCTCGCGCTCCTGCCAGTCCGCCCCGGCGAAGAGCTCGAACAGCGAGGGGATGGTCTCCCCGGGGGCGAGCCGCACGCTCCAGGTGGCGAGGCGCGAGCCCGTTCCCACCGTCCGGAGCAGGGTCGTCACCTCGTAGTGCTCCGGCTCGTCGGGGGCCTTCCCCTTGCGCCCGGTCGCCGGGACCCAGTGGGTGGCGACGACCGACACGAACTGGCGGTAGCCCCGGGCCTTGAGCCGTGTCGCGATCTCGAGGTGTCGCCCCACGGGGACGAGGGGCGGGCCGGCCTCCCCGGTCGGGGAAACGCCCAGCTCGGCCAGCACCGCCGGGAGATCCGGGCCCGAGGGCTCCGCGCGCTCGGCCACCGGCTCCGCGGTCTCGACGTCGAGCGAGGCGCGCACCGGCGCCGTGGCCTCCACCTCGGTGGCGATGGTCGCCGACTCGACCTGGGCACGGTCCAGCTCGGGCGTCCGCTCGCGATCGACCAGTCGCGGGATCGAGGGCTTCGTGATCCCGATCAGCGCGGGGTTGGGCTCCGGCGCGACCTTCTCGCCCTTGCGTTGCCTCCGGATCTTTTCTTGAAGGCGGAGGAACCCGTGCATCAGCGCCTCGGGGTTCGGCGGGCAGCCGGGGACGTAGACGTCCACCGGGAGGAAGGTGTCCACCCCGGGGACCACGCTGTACAGGTTCCGGTAGAAGTCCCCGGAGATCGCGCACGAACCCATGGCGATGGCCCACTTCGGCTCGGGCATCTGGTCCCAGAGCTTCTTCACCCGGGGCGCCATCTTCACCGTGATGGTCCCGGCGATGACCATCACGTCCGCCTGGCGCGGCGTGGCGCGGACGATGGTCCCCATCCGGTCGATGTCCACCCGGCTGGCCGCGGTCGCCATGAACTCGATGCCGCAGCAGCTGGTGGCCATGGGGAAGACCCACAGGGCGTTGCTCATCCCCCAGGTGAGCACCTCGTCGAGCACGCCGGTGGCCACCGAGAGTCCGGGGACGCTGAGGAGCGTCTTGTAGAGCGGGTGCTCGAAGCCCGACCCGTCGTCGACCGTCCTCACACCCACTCGAGCGCTCCCTTCCGGATGGCCCAGGCCCAGCCCAGCATCAGCACCCCCACGAAGGTTCCCACCGCGACGAGCCCTGCGGTGCCCACCTCCCGGACGATCGTCCCCCAGGGCAGGATGAGCGCAGCCTCGATGTCGAAGAGGACGAAGAACAGAGCCACCACGTAGTACCGGGCGTGGAAGCGGACCCACGCCATCCCCTGCGGCGTCTCGCCGCACTCGTAGGTCTCGCGCTTCAGCGGGCTCGTGACCCGCGCCCGCACCCGGAGGAGCTTCGCCCCGACCAGGAGACTCCCCACGGCGAGGAAGGAGACGACGAGGAAGGCGAGGAGGGCGAGGCCCTGGGTCATGAGGTGCTCCCTGCCCGACGTCCTACTTCGCCGGTGGGTGGTCCGCCTAGGCCTTCGGGCGGGTCGCCCGCACGCTTGACGCGGGGCAGCGCTCAGTCCCCCGACCCAGGGGGACGCCTGCGGACGCGCGCAGGGGCGCGCCAGCGATCGGGCTCAGCCGCGGGGGCGGAGCTTCCCCTCTCCCAGTGCGAGGAGGAGAGAGGAGAGGTCCACGCGCGCCGTGCGAAGGAAGATGCGCAGCGCGCGCTCGGCGCCCGCGGCGAGGGCCGCCATCTTCTCCAGCCGGGCGAGCCGCTCGCGCCCCACGCCGCTGGCCACGGCCAGCCGCCGGGCCTCCTCCAGGTCGGCGCGGATGCGGGTGATGAAGGCAGTCTCGCGCTCCTGGATGACCCGGCGGACCATCTGCACCAGGTCGGTCTCCGACCGGAAGTGCCAGGCGCCGGTGCCCGGCTGGCGGATGCGGACCACGACTCCCCAGCGCTCGAGGTCGCGGACGAGCATCGAGACGGCGCCCTTGCTGAGGCGGAGCTCCTCCTCGAGCTGGTTGGCGGTCATCGAGACGCCGCGGAGGTAGAGCACCGCCCAGATGCGGCCCTGGTTGTGCTTGAAGCCCCAGAACTCGATGACGTTGCCGACGGCATCGATGGCCAGTGACTCCCAGCGGGGCAGGTCGGGCGAGGAGTCGGGCGCCGCCAGGCGGGGCGCATTGGACCAGCTGTAACCCTTGGCCGGCATGACGGTCTCGCTAGCGGAACGCCGCGCCGAGGCGCCGCGCCCAATCGGTGAGCTCGTTCGCGCCGGGCGAATCGCGGAGCGGGCCGAGCGCGTCGAGGGCGGCCTCGATCTCCCGGTCCATCAGGGTCAACGCCGCCCGTGGCGCGTCGGTGGCGAGCACCGCGGTGCCGAGCTCGCGCACCCGGTCGTCGGCCATCGAGCCGAAGGCCCACAGGTCCTTGATCCTGCGACGCAGTGGCTCGTCCATCTGCGCGGCAAGGAGGATGGGCAGCGACGGGGTCCGCGACTTGAAGTCGGCGAACACCGGCTTGCCGGGGTCACCCCCGTTGAGGTCCTTGAGGTCGTCGGCGATCTGGAAGGCGACCCCCAGGTGCCGGCCGAAGGTCTCGAAGCGGCGCGCCACCTCCGCCTTGCCCGCGAGCCTGCCGGCGGCCGCGCCACAGAAGCCGAACAGCGCGCCGGTCTTCCCCTCCATGATGACCCGGAACCGCTCCACCGGGAGCGCGAGGTCGCCGCGGGCCTCCACCTCGCCGATGGTCGCACGGGTCATCTCGGCGACCGTGCGCACCGCGGCGAAGCTGATCTCCCGGTCGAGCCCCGCCAGCTCGTCGAGCGCGAGGGTGAGGAGGAGGTCCCCGCCCATCACTGCCACCACGTTGCCCCAGAGGGCGTTCACCGTCGGGCGTCCGCGGCGGTACATGCCCGCGTCCACCACGTCGTCGTGGAGGAGGCTGGCCGAGTGCACCAGCTCCGCGGCCACTGCCACGTCGAGGAGCCCCGGCTCTGGCGCGCCTGCGGCCAGACCGAAGAGGTGCACCATGGTCGGCCGGACGCGCTTGCCACCGCTGCCGATGCACAGATGCCGTCCGGCGTTGAGCAGCGTGTCCGACTGGGCCACGTCGCCCGAGCCATGCGAGAGCACCGACACGAGGCGCGCCTCGGCCGCCTCCAGGAAGCGTGCTGCCTCGGGCGTGGTCTCCATCTGGTTCACCTTGTTCAAGACTACTTGAACTCCATCTGCCGCGCCGTGGTTTCCGGAGCCGCCGCCTTCTCGGACGAACAAGGCCCCCTTGGGGCCGTCACCGCCGCCTCGACCGCCGCCCGGTCCACCTTCCCCGCCGCCGTCCGGGGGAGCCTCGTGGCCGGGAGCACCTCGGCCGGCACCTTGAACGCCGCGAGGCGGGCCCGGGCCCAGGACCGGAGGTCGTCGAGCACGGCCGCCGGGCGGGGGACCACGACCGCCACGGGCACCTGCCCCCAGCGGGAATCCGGCCGCCCCACCACCGCCACCTCGGCCACCCCGGGGTGCGCGGCGAGCACCGCCTCCACCTCCGCCGGGTAGACGTTCTCGCCGCCGGACAGGATGAGGTCGGTCCTCCGGGCGAGGACGGTCAGCCGGCCGCGCGTGTCCAGCCGCCCGAGGTCGCCCGTGCGCAGCCACCCGTCCCTCAGCACCTCGGCGGTGGCCGCCTCGTCGTCGAGGTAGCCCCGCATCAGGGTGGCACCGCGGACGGCGATGGCGCCCTCCTCCCCCGGCGGGACCGGTCGCCCACCGGCATCGAGGATGCGCAGGTCGAGCCCCGGAAGCGGGGCTCCGGCCGTCGCGCCGTCCGCGTCGGCGGGGTGCTCGGTCGTCACCTGGGAGCAGGCCTCGGAGAGCCCGTAGGTGAGGAGCACCGGGATGCCGCGCGAGCGCGCCCGCTCCACCAGGCCTGGCGGGACCGGGCCGCCGCCCACCAGCACGCCGCGGAGCTTCCCCGGCTGCAGGCCGGCGTCGAGGCACTCCTCGAGGGTGCGGGCCACCAGGCTCCCGTGGGTGATGCCGTCCTCGCGCACCGCGCGCACCATCGTCGCGGCGTCGAAGCGCGGCTGGAGAACCAGCGTCGCGCCGTCGTGCGCGCAGCGCACGGCCGTGCAGAGGCCGCCCACGTGAAACAGCGGCAGGTTGCAGAGCCACCGGTCGCCGGGCCGCGGGAGGAGGTTCTCCGCCGAGGCGCGGGCGAGCGCGTCGAATGCGCCGACGGTGAGCCGCGCGGCCTTGGGCCTCCCGGTGGTGCCGGAGGTGAAGAGGAGCGCCCAGTCCGCTCCGGGGTCCGTGGGTTCCCCGGGCACCGGCGCCGCGCCGGTCCGCGCCCATCCCTCGAGCGGCTGCGCGCCCGGCAGGACGTCGCGCCGCTCCGCGTCGGCGAGCACCAGCCGGGGGCGAACCCGGTCGCGCTGGTCCCGGAGCTCCGCGGGAGCGAGGCGAACGTTGAGGGGCACGAGCGCCGCGCCGAGGCGACGGAGCGCGAAGAGGAGCACCACCGTCGCCGGATGGTTGGCGGCGAGGACCGCGACCCGTTCCCCGGGGCCGACCCCGGCCGCGCGCAGCGCACCCGCGTTCGCGGTGACCTCGGCGTCGAGGTCCGCCCAGGTCCAGCGGAGGTCGCCGGCGACCAGGGCCAGGCCGTCCGGCTTGCGGCGGGCCTGGGCCTGCACCGGGCAGCCGGTGCTCACCATCCGAGCACCTGGGGCTCGATGCCCAGCCCCGGGAGGTCGGGGAGGTGGCACAGGCCGTGGGAGATGGCGTAGCCGCCCTGGTCCGACTCGAGCAGGTGGCCGGTGGCGAGCCCGTGCGCAGGTCCTTCCACGGGGAGGGTGCAGGCCAGGTGAGCCGCCCCGGCGCGGGAGACGGCCCCGTCCATCGCGCTCGTCACCACCACCTCGACACCGACCTGCCAGGCCAGAGCAGCGTAGCGCCGGGCCCGGAGGACGCCGCCGACGACTGGCAGCTTGAACACGAGGACGTCCGCCGCCGGGCGCTTCCCACCGAAGAGCCCGTCGCGAGCCCCGGGGACGCCGATCGACTCGTCGGCGGCGATCCGCGCGAGCGAGCGGAGCTTCCGGAGGCCGTCGAAGTCGTTCGCCGGGACGGGCTGCTCCACGTACTCCAGCCGGGCGGCGGCGAAGGCCTGGAGGCGCGTGCGGGCCTCGGCCTCGGACCAGGCGCCGTTGCCGTCGACGCGGATGCGCACGTTGGGCCCGACCGCCGCGCGCACCGCCGCGAGCCGGGCGGCGTCCTGCTCCGCCGTCTGGGCGCCCACCTTGATCTTCAGGGTGTCGAAGTTCTCGTGCGCGCGCGCCCTCGCCTCGGAGACCAGGGCGTCGACCTCGTCGTCGATGAGGAGCGCGTTGACCCGGACCGAGCGTGGCTCCGAGCCGAGCCAGGTGGAGAGCGGGACGCCGGCGTGCCGGGCTCCCCAGTCCAGCAGCGCGAGCTCGACGCCCGCTCGGGTCGCGGGGGCCTCGTGAAGGATGGGGATCTTCCGGATCCGGTCCGCGACCTCCTCGGCGCTTCCCGGAACCGCGGTGCCGCGGAGCGCCGCGGCCGCGTCGGAGAGCGCTGCCCGCGCCTTTTCTTCCGGTTCGGTCCCGAAGCCGGGGAGCAACGTCACCTCGCCCAGGCCGTCGCCGAGCCGGAGCATGAATCCATCGACGCCCGTCCGCATCCCGGCACCGCTCAGGATCGCGGAGCGGAAGCGGAGGGTGCGCGGCCGGATGAGGAGCTCGGTGGTCATTGCCGTCCCAGCCAGGCACCAAGGGCGAGGAGGAGGCCGAACCCCGCCTGGAAGCGGGCAGTCCCCCCCAGCGCCGGGTTGAGCGCCGTGCCGGTGCTGCGCAGCACGCGCGAGAGCGGCGGCCAGACCAGAGGGGTCGCCCCCAGCGCGAGCAGCACCGGCAAGCGGGCCCAGCCCAGGGCCACCATCGCCACCGGCATCGCCAGGGCGAGGAGGAGCAGCGCGACGTACTCGGCGCGCCCGAAGCCGCGGCCGAAGCGGACGACCAGGGTGTGCTTGCCGGCGCGTGCGTCGGTCTCCACGTCGCGCAGGTTGTTGACCACCAGGATCATCGTCCCGGTGGCACCGACGGCCACCGCGGCCGGCCACACCGCGGGGACCAGCCGCAGCGCCTGGGCGTAGAAGGTGCCCGGCACGGCCACCAGACCGAAGAAGACCATCACGAAGAGGTCGCCCAGGCCGTGGTAGCCGAGCGGGTACGGACCGCCGGTGTACGCCCACCCGGCGAGCACCGAGGCGAGGCCGATGACCACGAAGGGCCACCCGCCTCGCGCGACGAGGGAGATCCCGACCGCGACGGCGAGGGTGAAGCAGGCGGAGCCCGCGGCGAGCACGGTCTGCGGCGCGATGAGGCCGCTCTGGGTGACGCGAGTGGGACCGACACGCTCGTGGGTGTCCGCGCCCTTCCGGAAGTCGTAGTAGTCGTTGGTGAGGTTGGTGCCGATCTGGATCAGCATCGCTCCGGCCAGCGCGGCCAGCGCCGGCCAGAGCACCGCCATCCCCTCTCCCATCGCGAGGCCGGTCCCCACCACCACCGGCACCACCGCGGCGGTGAGCGTCTTCGGCCTGGCGGCGAGCAGCCAGGTCCGGAGCGACGGCGAGGCGGCGGGGGCGGCGGCGGTCACGGTCGGCGCGGGAACTTCTTGAAGTCGGGCTTCCGCCGCTCGACGTACGCGTTGCGGCCCTCCTGGGCCTCGGCGGACATGTAGTAGAGCAGCGTGGCGTTGCCGGCGAGCTCCTGGATGCCGGCCTGGCCGTCCAGATCGGCGTTGAAGCCGGACTTGAGCAGCCGGAGCGCGAGCGGGCTGAGCTGGAGCATCTCCTGGCACCAGCGGATCGTCTCTGCCTCCAGCTCGGCCAGGGGGACCACGGTGTTGACCAGCCCCATCTGCAGCGCCTGCTGCGCGTCGTACTGCCGGCAGAGGAACCAGACCTCGCGGGCCTTCTTCTGGCCAACGATGGAGGCGAGGTAGCTCGCGCCGAATCCGCCGTCGAAGCTGCCGACCCGCGGCCCGGTCTGGCCGAAGCGGGCGTTGTCCGCGGCGATGGTCAGGTCGCAGACCACGTGGAGAACGTGGCCGCCGCCGATCGCGAACCCCGCCACCATCGCCACCACCGGCTTGGGGAGGGAGCGGATCTGCTTCTGGAGGTCCAGGACGTTGAGGCGGGGGACGCCGTCGCTCCCCACGTAGCCCTCGCTGCCCCTGATCCGCTGGTCACCGCCCGAGCAGAACGCCTGATCGCCGGCGCCAGTGAGGATGATCACGCCGACCTCCGGATCCTCCCGGGCATCGTTGAACGCGGAGCTCATCTCGAACAGCGTCTGGGGCCGGAAGGCGTTCCGGACCTCCGGGCGGTTGATGGTGATCTTCGCGATGCCGTCCCACTTCTCGTAGACGATGTCCTTGTCGTCCCGGACCTTCTTCCACTCTGGTTTCATCCCTGGTTGCTCCCGAGCTCGCTGTCCACGAGCGGCCGTTCGATCCACGGAGCCGAGAGGAAGGAGGTCACTTCCCGTGCCCACTCCTCAGGCGACTCCAGATGTGGCGCGTGCCCCGCGCCGGGGAAGACGTGGCCCCAGACCAGCGGAATCTCCGCCGCCATGGCCCGCGCGATGCCGGTGAACTTCGTGTCTCGCTCGCCGGTGAGCAGCAGCGTCGGCGCGCGCATCGTCCACAGCCGCGCCCAGTAGCTGGGCTGCGCCCCGAGCGAGAGCGCCCGCAGGGCGGTGGCCAGAGCCTCCGGCCGGTGGGAGAGCCGCCGCTCGCGGAGCCTCAGCCGCAGGTCCATGGGAACGCTGCGGAGGCCGTCGAAGAGGGAGAGCGCCTCCCAGCGGCGGACGAACGCCTCCAGTCCGTCCCGCTCGATGACCTCGGCCATCGCGTCGTCCTCGCGACGCCGCTCGCCCCGGTCACGGCGCCGGCGGAGCCCCGGATTGCCGGATTCGAGGACCAGGCGTCCCACCCGCTCCGGCGCGCGGAGACAGAGCGCCAGGGCCACACGCGCACCGAGCGAGTAACCGGCGACGTCCACCCGCTCCATGCCCTGCGCATCGAGGAGCGCCAGCAGCTGGTCCACCGCTCCCTTGAACGTGGTGTCCGGGGTGATGGGGCTGTCGCCGTGTCCGGGCAGATCCGGGGCGAGGACCCGGAACCGCCCACCAAGCGCGGGCCGGAGGTGGCTCCACGCCTCTCCGTTGCCGGTGAACCCGTGGAGCAGGAGCAGGGGTGAACCGTCTCCCCAGCTGACGTGGGCGAGCAGGCTCATGGGCCGCCCTCCTCGAGCGCGCGGGCCACGGCCGCTCCGAGCGCATGGTGAACCTCGACGTTGGTCGCCCGGTCGACGACGCGCGCCTCGACGACGTGGAGCCCGGGGCGGGCGGCGTCCTCGAGCGCAGCGGCGAGCGCGGACGGCGTCTCCGCCCGGGTGAAGGAGGCGCCCCCGAGCGCGGCCGCGTGGGAGAGATCGGTCGCGTGCGGAGTGCCGAAGAGCGCCTCGAAGCGGGGGGTGCTGCGGGCGATGGGGAGGAAGCTGAAGATGCCGCCCCCGTCGTTGTTGACCACCACCACCGTCAGCGCGAGCGCGGCGCGCCGGGCGTGCACCAGCGCCCCGAGGTCGTGCAGGAAGGCGAGGTCGCCCACCAGGGCCACCGTGGGCGCGCCCGAGGCCGCGGCGAGGCCGAGCGCGGTGCTGACGTTCCCGTCGATGCCGTTGAGCCCTCGGTTCGAGAGCACGCGAACGTTCTCGGCGGGAACCGGCGCGAAGGCGTCCACGTCCCGGACGGGCATGCTGCTCCCGACGAGGAGGCGCGCTCCGGCAGGCAGTGCGGCCACGACGGCCCGGGCGACGCCTGGCTCGGTCAGCCGGTGCTCGGAGGCGAGCGCGTCGGCGAGCGCTGTTCCGGCACGGGTGCTCGCCCGGAGGAACCCGTCCGCCCAGGCGGCGCGGCGCGGCGCGGTCGCGGCGGTGAGCGCCTCGCAGATGGCGACGGCGTCGCCCTCGAGCACCAGCCCGGCCCGGTGCTGGGGGTCGACCGGCTCGGGGCCCTCGGAGACGAGCACCACCTCCGCGCCGGAGGCGTCGAGCCACTCGGCGGCGCGGCGGGAGCAGAGGCCGCCCCCGAGGCGCACGACGAGGTCGGGACGGGCCGAGAGCGCCCATCCCTCGTTGCGGAGCAGGAGATCCAGGTGAGCCACCGCCGGCTGTCCGGGGGCCCAGCGCACGTTGCTCGCCGCCTCGGCGAGCACCGGGTAGCCGTGGGACGCGGCGAGGGCGCGCACGGCGGTGCCCAGCCGGTCGGCGCGAGCACGGGGGCCGACCACCACCACGCCGCGCTCGGCGGCGGCCAGACGGCGGCGGACCGCCTCGAGCTCGGCGGCGGGCGGGAGAGATGCGGGTGGGACGGTGCGCAGGAACGGCGCGTCGCCCCGGCCGTCGAGCGCCTCGGCATCGAGGCCGGGAGGAACCGGGGCGTCGGGGACCGGCGCGAGCGGCTCGCGAAACGGAACGTCGAGGTGTACCGGACCGGAGAGACGGCCGGCGGCGGCGGAGGCGGTGCGGGAGACGACCGCGCGGAGATGGCGGAACGCGGCCGAGCTCGCCTCGGGAACGGGGAGGGTCTCCGCGGCGCGGGTGAAGCGGCCGAAGAGGCCGTCCTGCGGCATCGTCTGCGCCGCGCCGAACCCGTGGAGCTCCCAGGGCCGGTCCGCGGTGAGGGCGATCAGCGGGATGCCCGACGCGGAGGCCTCGACCATCGCCGGGAAGAGGTGGGTCCCGGCGCTGCCGGAGGTGACGAGCACGGCGGCGGGGCGACCCGACTCGAGGGCGAGGCCGAGGGCAAAGAAGCCGGCGACCCGCTCGTCGAGGACCACCCAGCTGCGGACGTCCGGAGCGGCCTCGGCCGCGGCGAGGGCCAGCGGGGCACTGCGCGCGCCGGGACAGAGGACGACGTCTCGCACCCCACCCCGCTGGAGCTCCTGGACGAGAGCCCGGGCCCAGAGAGTGTTGAGCGAGGGCACGGGGTCAGCCCTCCACCCCGAACGCGCGGAGCATGAAGCGCGCCTTCACGGCGGTCTCGGTCCACTCGCCCTCGGCGGTGGACCCCGGAACGCAGCCCGCCCCGGAAAAGAGGCGTGCGGCGTTGCCCCGGACGAGGGCGCAGCGAAGGGCCACGCGCAGGTCGGCGCGGTCCGGGCCGATCCAGCCGATGGCGCCGGCGTACCAGCCGCGGGCGAGGCGCTCGTGGGTGCGGAGGAAGGCCAGCGCCTCGTCCCGCGGAGTACCGCCGACCGCGGCGGTGGGGTGCAGCGCGCGGACGACGTCGGCCGGGGTGATGCCGGACCGGAGCCGGGCGCGCACCGGAGTCCGGAGGTGGGAGACGTACCCGAGCGCGAGCGGCTCGGGCCTGGCGCCGATCTCCACTTCGGTGGAGAGCGGGAGCAGCGCCGCGCGGATGCTCTCCACCACGGCAGCGTGCTCGCGGGCCTCCTTGCGACCGCCGGTGAGCCGGTCCAGCTCGCCGGGCGCGGCGCTGCTGGCCAGGGCCTGGGTCTCCAGCCGGCCGGCCTCCAGGGTGAAGAGCCGCTCGGGGCTCGCGCCGAGGAGGGTGGTGCCGTCCTCGGCGCGGAGCTCGTACCCGACGGCCGGGCCGGCGATGGAGCGCATCCGCTCGCGGACGGCCGGAAGGACGAGCGGCGCGTCGGCCTCGATCTCGAGGGCGCGGGCGAGCACCACCTTGCGCAGGTGGCCCGACTCGAAGGTGGCGAGCGCCTCGGAGACGAGGGCGTCCCACGCGGTGCGGTCCTGGGGCCGGAGATGGGGCGCGCGCGCCGGAGCGTGAGCGTCAGTCGAGGACGACTCCACCAGGCGCTCCCTGGCCTGGGCGAGCGCGGCGGCCGCGCGCTCGCGTGCGGCGTCGAGCCCACCCTCGCCGACGCGGACGAAGACACGGAGCTCGGCGGTGCGGCCGTCGGTTCCCAGGAGCAACCGGGGGACGAGGGCCCATGCCGGGGGAAACGCCTCCCACCAGCGATCGAGCGGAGCGGAGGCATCGAAGGCGAAGCCGCCGAACCAGGGCGCCGGCGGCCGAGCGTCGCCTCCCTCCGTCACGACCTCCGAGCGGGCCACCGCCTCGAGGAGCTCGACGTGACCGGGAGCACGGAGTGTCGCGGAGACGCCGGTGCCGGCCCAGCTCCACGCGCCGTCGGACCAGGAGAGCGTCCAGGGCTCGGGCAGGCGCAGGGCAGGCGAGACGCGGGCCGCGATGCCCAGGAGCTGCACGCGACCGGAGGTGATTCCTTGCATGAGGTGACGCATCGTGAGCTGGACGCGGATGCTGTTGAGGTTCTACGTCCGCCGGGCTATCCCTGCACCGGAAGTTCAAGGAGCCTTGAACCCCTTGAATTCCATATCTCGATGAGACCCACAAGTCCTGCCGCTGATCCGTCGATCCCGGCACGCGTGCTCAGGACCGCCCGTCCGTCCGGCACGCGCGTCGCCGTGGGCCCGGTGGAGGTCGGTGGATCGGCCTTCGTGGTGGCTGCGGGACCCTGCGCGGTGGAGAGCGCGGCGCAGACCGAGGCCGCGGCGGAGGTGGTGGCGGCGGCGGGAGCGCACCTGCTGCGTGGCGGCGCCTTCAAGCCGCGGACGAGCCCCTACGCCTTCCAGGGGCTGGGGGATGCGGGGCTGGCGATCCTCGGGCGGTCGGGTGGGCGCCACGGGCTGCCGGTGGTGGCCGAGGTCCTCGAGACGTCGCAGCTGGCCTCGATGATCGACCACGTGGACGTGCTCCAGGTGGGCGCCCGGAACATGCAGAACTTCGCCCTGCTCCGCGCGCTGGGGAAGGTGCGGCGGCCGGTCCTGCTCAAGCGCGGGTTCTCGGCGACGGTGGACGAGTGGCTGCTCGCGGCCGAGTACCTGCTCGACGGAGGCAACACCCAGGTCATCCTCTGCGAGCGCGGCATCCGCACCTTCGAGACGGCGACGCGGAACACGCTCGACCTCGCCTCGGTGGCGCTGGTGAAGCAGCGGAGCCATCTGCCAGTCCTGGTCGATCCGTCACATGCGACCGGGCTGCGCGAGCTGGTCATTCCGATGGCGCTGGCGGCGGCGGCGGCCGGGGCGGACGGGCTGCTGGTCGAGGTGCACTCCCGGCCCGACGAGGCGCTGTGCGATGGACGTCAGGCGCTGACGCCGGAGCTGTTCGCGGAGCTGATGCAGCGTTTGCCGGCGGTGCTCCACGCGGTGGGGCGCACGCTGCACCACCGGGTGTCGACCGCGCCGGCGGTCCGGGCGGTCTCGCCATGAGCGAGCAGGTCCGGGAGATGTTCTCTTCGATCGCGACGAGGTACGACGTCACCAACGTCGTCCTGAGCTTCGGGGTGGACCGGTGGTGGCGGCACGTCACGGTGAGGACGGCACGGACCGGCCCGGGGATGCGAGTGCTCGACTGCGCGACGGGGACCGGGGACCTGGCGCTGGCATTCCGGCGGACGGGTGCGGAGGTGGTGGGGACGGACTTCTGCGCGCCGATGCTCGAGCCGGCGCGGGAGAAGGCACGGGCGGCGGGGCTCGACGTGACCTTCGAGGTGGCGGACGCGATGGCGCTCCCCTACCCCGACGCGAGCTTCGACGTGTCGTCGATCTCCTTTGGGATCCGGAACGTGGACGATCCGGTGCGGTGCCTGCGGGAGATGGCGCGGGTGGTGAAGCCGGGCGGTCAGGTGCTGGTGCTCGAGTTCGGGCAGCCGCACGGGATCTGGGGCGGGCTGTACAGGCTGTACTCGCGGGTGGTGATGCCTACCGTGGGAGGGCTGCTGACCGGAAACAAGGCGGCCTATCAATATCTGCCACGGACGGCCGCGGCGTTCCCGGCCGGCGGGCGTTTTCTCGAGTTGATGGAACGCTCCGGAGCGTTCCGGGAGCGCTCGGCGCGGCCATTCACGGGCGGCATCACCTGGCTGTACCGGGGAGTCGTCGCGGGCTGACGCTGCGCACGGAATCCTGCGGGGACGCTGCCCGTGTGTCATCGTTTCTCTCCACTGCTGTTCCGGCTACGCCTGGGTCGCCCGGGTACGGTCAGAGCTCCACGTCGTCCTGAGGAACATTCGATGACCGTCCCGAAGATCCTGCTCTCCTGTGCGGCAGTCCTGGCGTTCGGCTGTGCCACCACCGAGTCCGCGGCCCCCGCAGCGGCGAAGCCGGCGGCTCCCTCCCGTCCCACCGTTCCGGCGGAGGTCGAGGCTCCCTCCAGCGCCACGCTGGTGGTCCAGCTCTTCGCGAAGGGGACGCAGAACTACCGGTGCCAGGCGACGTCGACGGCGGGCGCGGCGGAGTGGAAGCTGGTGGCTCCCGAGGCGGAGCTCTTCCGGGCGGAAGGCGGAGAGCTCGCGGGCACGCACGGCGCCGGGCCGTCGTGGACCCTGAAGGACGGCAGTGGAGCGAAGGGCGACGCGCCGAATGCGAAGAAGGCCGCATCGCCCGAGGGCGGCTCCGTTGCCTGGCTCCTGATTCCCGCGCAGTCGAACGGTCAGCCCGGTGAGCTGCAGGGAGTGACGCTGGTCCAGCGCATCGGGACGCACGGAGGGATCGCTCCGGCAGGTGGTTGTGATTCGTCGAGCGTGGGCGCCGAGACGAAGGTGCCGTACACGGCGACGTACGTGTTCTATCGCTGAGCGCTCATCCGAGGCTCGGGTCGTCGAGACGCCCCGGGGAGAAGCGCCTCGAGGAGACGCGGGCGGGACGGGCATCGCCGCGGCGGCCGTCCCGGGCGGCCTGCGCGTTCCTCGGTCCCTCGGGGGATGCACGCTGGCGTGCGGAAGCACAGCGGCGCGGGCTCATCCCGGGCAACACGGAACACGTCCACCGAGCTCGGAGCACGCCTGCCGGAACAGCGTTCGCCTCCCATCCGGCTGGAGGTGCAATAGCAACTGAGCCCGCACTGACGGTGATCGAAGAACGATGAATCGCGAGGATGCAGCGGTTCCACTCGCACCCCATGTCATCGAAGTTGCTATTGCACCTCGAGGCCGGGGACGGGACTGCGGTGCCGCCGGCGGTCCTTCCTACGGCTGGCGGGCGAGTCTCGCGAAGGGCCGCACGCGCAGCGAGTCGAGGACGTCGTCCAGCGCATGCTGGCCTCGCGCTGACGCGTCGTCCGTCCCCAGGGTGTCGAAGTCGATCTGGATGCGCGGCGTGCAACCCTCGACAGCGAGCGCCGCATGGGGATGCCGGCGATCCACGGCGATCGACGAGCTCCCGAGCCTCGACCGGCAGAGCCGTCCCTCGAGTGCCGTGATGTCGCTCGGGGGAGCCCTCCGCCATCGGATGCCCAGCGCGCCGACGTTTCTCAAGCCCTCGAACACCACGAGGCCATCCGGGTAGGCGCGAACGAGGTATGTCGCGGCGTCCTGGCCGCCGTGGAAGAGCAGCAGCGCCGCGGGCACCTCGGGTGCCGGCATCGGATCCGAGGTGAACCGCATCTCCGGCAGCGGCACCTCGTACCCGAGCTCGTTCGAGCGCATGCACACCTGGGGAAGGTCGGCGGCTCCCGGGATCCGGACCCAGAGGCAGACGAGCCCGGAAGGGCAGTCGTCGTCGGAGCCACAGGGAACCTGACAGCTGGTCCTCGAGATGGATCCGCTCGAGACGCACTGGTACGGCCGAGCGCAGTCCGAAGGCTCCCGGCAGGACGCTCCCAACGAGGAGCTGCACGCGGGGAGCCCCGTCGTGACGAGGGCGATCACGATGGATCCAACCGCTCGACTGCGCCCACCCCGTCGGCCCACGGCGCTTCTCCCCCCGCACGAGGCCACGCGACCACGGATCAGAGGCGTGACCCCTCGAAGTCGTAGATCTTGTCCACCGCGATCTGCCGGTACCGGTCCGCCTTCAGCGCCCGCTTCGAGGCCTCCCAGGTCAGCTGGACCGGTGGCGCCTCGGGCATGACCTTCTTCCGCCGCTTCACTTCCTTCTTGATCGACTTCGCCGCCTCGCGGGGGTGGAAGCAGAACGCCGAGCTGAAGACCAGCGCCCCGTCGAACGGGATCAGCCGCGCCTCCAGGATGTCCCCCTTCTCCAGGCCCACCGTGTGGCGGCGCTCGGTGACGTCGAACTCCTTGCCCCCGAACAGCTCCCGCAGCCGCACGACGCCCGGCTTGATCTTCCGGACCTCGAACAGCCCGTGCACCGTCTCGGTGAAGCTCCGGAACGCCGCGACCTCGGCCGCATCTCCCGCCGCCGTCCGCCCGTCGAGGAACTCCTCCGCCGGCGTCTTCCCTCCCTCGGGCTGCTTCCGGTCGAAGAGGTAGTAGTCGAGGAACGACGCCATCCTCATCTCGAACTGCTTGTCGTCCTCGAAGACCTCACCGGTGCGCTGGAAGTACTCGGCCTTGGCGGCGAGGAGGTCGGGCTTTCGCTCCTCGTGGCTGGCGAACGCGATGAGCTGGTCCAGGTACGCTTGGTAGGACAATGGGTCGATCCCGGGGGGCTGGGCCCGCGAATCTACCGCGCCATCGCCTGCGTGAAGCGGGCGAATAGGTGCCGCGCATCGTGCGGCCCCGGGCTCGATTCGGGGTGGTACTGGACGCTGAAGGCCCTGGCGTCGGGGATCTCCAGGCCCTCCACGGTGTGGTCGTTGAGGTTCAGGTGGGTGACGTTCGCCTTCCCCTTCACCGAGGCCTCGTCCACCGCGAAGCCGTGGTTCTGGGCGGTGATCTCCACCTTGCCGGTCAGCAGATCCTTCACCGGCTGGTTCGCCCCCCGGTGGCCGAACTTCATCTTGTAGGTCGTCCCCCCGATGGCCCGGGCCAGGATCTGGTGCCCGAGGCAGATCCCGAAGACCGGCACCTTGCCCAGGAGCGCCGCCACGGCGCGGTCCGTCCCGCTCACCGCCGCCGGATCTCCGGGACCATTGGTCAGGAAGACGCCATGGGGGCGCCGCGCCAGGACCTCCTCCACCGGCGTGGCCGCCGGGACGACCGTCACCCGGCACCCCGCGTCGACCAGGAGCTGGATCATCGCCTTCTTCAGACCGTAGTCGTAGGCGATCACCTCGAACCGGAGATCGGGCGGCGGCCGCTCGGGGGTGAAGACCGCCGGGGTGGGCTCGGTGAACACGTAGGGCTTCCGCGTGCTGATCCCCGTGACCAGGTCCCGCCCCTCCATCCCCGGGGCCTTGCGGGCCCTCTCCACCAGCGCCGCGGCCGAGTGCCCCTCGCTGGAGATGACCCCCATCTGCGCCCCGCGAGTCCGGATGTGCCGCACCAGCTTCCGGGTGTCGATGCCCTGCAGCCCCACCACGCCGTGACGCTCGAGGTAGGCGTCGAGCGTCTCCGACGCCCGCCAGTTGCTGGCAGCCCCGGACAGCGAGCGGACGATCATCCCCACGGCGTGGGGCCGGGCGCTCTCGTCGTCGACCGGGTTCGTCCCGACGTTGCCCATCTCGGGCGCGGCCATGGTCACCACCTGGCCCACGTAGGACGGGTCGGTGAGGATCTCCTGGTAGCCGCTCATCGAGGTGTTGAAGACGACCTCGCCCACCGTCTCCCCGGTGGAGCCGAACGCCTGCCCCTCGAAGGTCGTTCCGTCTGCCAGAGCCAGGATGGCTCGCCTCGTCATCGTCTCTCCTCGAGGGGCCAGACCGTCCGCCCCCCCACCACTGTCCGCACCACCCGCCCGGTGACCTTGCGGCCCTCGAAGGGAGTGTTCCGGCTCTTGGACTGGAAGCGCGCCGCCTCGACCGTCCACTCGGCGCCGGGGTCCACTAACGTCACGTCGGCCGGCGCGCCCGGAGCGAGGTGCCCGCCGGGAAGCCCGAAGGTCGCCGCCGGCCCCGACGTGAGCAGCTCCACCGCGCGAACCGGACCGAGCACCCCCGCGCGGACCAGCTCCAGGGTGAGGGGAAGCGCCGTCTCGAGGCCGACGACCCCGTTGGCGGCCTCGGCGTAGGGCACCTGCTTCTCCATGATCCCGTGGGGAGCGTGGTCGGTGGCGACGGCGTCGATCGTTCCGTCGGCCAGCCCGTCCCGGACCGCGGCCACGTCCTCCGGATGCCGCAGCGGTGGGTTCATCTTGGCGTGGGTGTTCCAGCCCTCCACCGCCTCGTCGGTGAGGGTGAAGTGATGCGGAGCGGCCTCCGCCGTGACGTGAAGCCCTCGCCGCTTCGCCTCCCGGACCAGGGCCACGCTGGCGGCGCAGCTCAGATGCGCGACGTGGAGCCGCCCGCCCACCTCCTCCAGAAGCACGAGGTCCCGGGCCACCATCGCCACCTCGGCCGAGCGCGGGATGGGCAACAGCCCCAGCCGTGTCGCCCGCGGGCCTTCGGTGAGCGCGCCGCCCGCGGAGAGCGTGAGGTCCTCCTCGTGGACCATGACCGGCAGCCCGAGCGGCGCCGCGTAGAGCAGCACCCTGCGCATCAGGCTCGCGCTCATCACCGGCCGGCCGTCGTCGGTCACCGCAACGCAGCCTGCGTCCCGGAGCGCGCCCAGCTCCGCCATCTCCTCTCCGAGGAGGCCCTTGCTGATGGCTCCCACCGGGTACACCCGCGCCAGGTCCGCCTCCGCCGCCCGCTGCCGGATGAGGCGCGTGACCAGCGCAGAGTCGTTGACCGGCCGGGTGTTGGGCATCGCCGCCACCGCGGTGAAGCCACCCGCCACCGCGGCGCGCGTGCCGGTGAGGATGGTCTCCTTCCCCTCCTCGCCCGGCTCACGCAGGTGCACGTGCAGGTCGATGAAGCCCGGGGTGACCCACAGCCCCTGGGCCTGGATCTCCTCGGCCCCGTCGAGGCGCAGCGGCTTCTCGGACACCGCGGCCACCTTCCCGTCCTCCAGCCGCACGTCCCGGACCCCGTCCACGCGGTTCCGCGGGTCGATGACCCGGCCGCCCCGGATGACCACCGGCTTGCTCATCCGCAGGCCTCCAGAATTGCCATGCGCACTGCGACCCCGTTCGCCACCTGCTCGAGGATGACGTTGGCCGGACCGTCGGCCACCTCCGGCGCGAGCTCCACGCCCCGGTTCACCGGCCCTGGATGCATCACCACCGCGTCCGGCTTCAGCGAGCGGGCGCGCCCGAGTGTGAGCCCGAAGGCCCGGGCGTACTCGGCGGAGGTGGGGAACATCGACTCCTTCTGCCGCTCCAGCTGGACCCGGAGCATCATCACCGCGTCGGCCTCCTCGAGCGCTGCATCGATGGACGGGACCACCCGCGCACCCAGCGCGTCGAGACCCACCGGCACCAGCGTGGGCGGACCGGCGACCACCACCCGCGCCCCCAGGGCGGTGAGGCAGTAGACGTTGCTCCGGGCGACCCGGCTGTG